>MDTE01143812.1_pt1 | contig 53341 bp, 53 predicted proteins | sample 811231 | NCBI WGS metagenome assembly MDTE01 (sample SAMN05326651, study PRJNA326480) | marine metagenome | isolation source: seawater | place: Indian Ocean: Red Sea | collected 2010 | reverse complement strand
TGTAAAAATATTGAGACTTCATTCCCTAATTTCAAAAGTATAATGAATACAATAGGTATGAAAATTAATGAAGAAGATTAATGTAATTACTATAGATGGGCCTTCGGCATCTGGAAAGGGAGCACTTGCCAGAGGAATAGCTAATAAATTTGGTTTCAATATTCTTGATAGTGGAGTTTTATATAGACTCTTCGCTTATTTATCTGATATGGATTTTTCCCCAGATGAAATAGCAAATCAAATAGAAAAGAATATAGAGTTAAAAAAAACTTCAGAAAAACTTTCAATAATTTATAAAAAAAATGAAATAACATCTAAATTAAGATCAGAAATAATTGCAAAATCTGCTTCTGAGTATAGTTCAAAAAAAGAAGTTAGAGATGCCTTATTTAATATTCAAAGAAATTTTTATGATGGTGAAGTTTTGGTAGCAGATGGACGAGATATGGGAACAGTTGTATTTAAAGATGCAAAATTAAAAATTTTTCTTACAGCCTCACCAAATGAAAGAGCAAAAAGACGTTATCTAGAGTTGCAGAATCTTGGCCAAGAAGTTAATATGCCCGCTCTGATAGCTGATATTAAAAAAAGAGATATGAAAGATAGCTCAAGAAAACTATCACCTCTTTTACCTGCTGAAGATGCACATATAATTGATTCTTCAGACATGACGCTTGAAGATGTATTCAGTTTAACTGAAAATTTAATAAGGAAGGAATTTATATAAATGTCAGAATCTTTTTCAGCTTTACTTGACGAAAGTTTAAACACTCTGGATATGCAACCGGGCTCAATTGTTTCTGGTGTAGTGTTAGACATAGACAAAGATTGGGTTACAGTCCATGTAGGTTTAAAATCAGAAGGAGTAATTTCTCTTGATGAATTCAGAAATAATAATGGCGATGTAAGTATTGAAGTTGGGGACGAAGTAGAAGTTGCTCTTGAAGCCGTGGAAGATGGTTATGGCGAAACAAGAATTTCTAGAGAAAAAGCAAGAAAGATTTCAACATGGAAAATGCTTGAAGAGGCACTAGAAACTGGCGAATTTGTTACAGGTAAAATTCTTAACAGGGTAAAAGGTGGTTTTGCAGTTGAAATTGATGTTGTAAAAGCCTTTCTTCCTGGGTCATTAGTAGACGTTAGACCAGTTAAAGAAGCTCCCGATATAGAGAATACAATTCAAGATTTTAAAATTATTAAACTTGATTACAAAAGAAATAATGTTGTTTTATCAAGAAAAGCTGTTTTAGAAAAAAATAATTCTGAAGTTAAGGTCGAGCTGCTAAAAAATCTTGAGGAAGGCCAAACAGTAAAGGGTGTTGTAAAAAATATCACAGATTACGGCGCATTTATTGATCTAGGTGGATTAGATGGCCTTCTTCATATAACGGACATATCATGGTCTAGGGTAACCAATCCTTCTGAACATTTAAATGTTGGTGAAGAAATAGATGTGAAAGTCTTAAGCTTTGATAAAGAAAAATTGAGAGTATCTTTAGGGCTAAAACAGATTCATAACGACCCATGGGAAAATGTTGAATCAAATTATTCCGTAGGTGGAGTTTTTGAGGCCGTGGTATCAAATATTACTGATTATGGATGTTTCGCTCAACTTGAAGAAGGGATTGAAGGCTTGATTCATCTATCTGAATTAGACTGGACTAGTAAAAATATTCACCCTTCAAAGGTTGTAGAAATGGATCAAAAAATAAAGGTTATGATTTTAGAGATTGATAATGATAAAAGAAGAATTTCATTAGGTCTCAAACAAACAAAACCTAATCCATGGTCAGAATTTGCAAACAAATACAATATTGGTGACAAAGTCGAGGGTAACATCAAATCAATTACTGATTTTGGTATATTTGTTGGTTTAGAGGGCGATATTGACGGACTTATTCATTTATCAGATTTAGCTGAAGATGAAGATCCAAAGAAAGCTTTAGAAGAATATAAGAAAGATCAGAGTCTTAAGTGTATTGTCTTTGCAATAGATGCTGATAGAGAGAGAATTTCATTAAAGTTGAGTGAATAGAATAAATAAAGAATCCCTTACAAAATCTGATATTAAGTTATCACTAAAAAAAGAATTTCCAAACTTAACCACATCAGACATTTCTGAAGCTATCAATATAATATTAGAATCAATATTAGAGGCTGTCGCTTTAGATGAAAAAGTAGAAATTAGAGGTTTTGGCACATTCACTAAAAAATATATTAGACCTCGAAAATTTATAAATCCTAAGACAAAGAAAATTTCTTATTTAGGAGAAACTGCCACATTGCATTTTAAGCCCTCAAAGTCATTGATTAAAAAATGATTATAGTCGCTATAGATGAAACAGATCTGAAAAAAGCTACAGAGCTTATAGGTAATCTTGATCCAAAAAAATGCATGTTGAAGATTGGAAGCGTTGCTTTTAATTCTATTGGAAAAGAGATAATTTATTTTGCAGCTGAGAAACACTTTGATATTTTTCTTGATTTAAAACTTCATGATATTCCAAATACTGTAAAAAAATCTATTGAAGGCATTTCTGCATTACCAATAAGTATGATCACAATTCATACATCTGGAGGAAGAGATATGATGAAAGCAGCAATGGAAGCAGTTTCTGGAAAAGAAATAAAAGTATTTGGGGTAACTACATTAACAAGTCTTAATGATATAGATACAAATGAAATTTTTAAAAGAAATGCATCTGACCATGTAAGAAAAATGCTTGATCTTGCTGAATTATCAGGCATAGATGGAGTTGTTTGTTCTCCACACGAACTGGAACTTGTTAAAAAAAGAGGATCACTTCTTTCAATGACTCCTGGAATTAGACTTAAAAGTTTAAATGACGATCAAAAAAGATTTATGACGCCAAAAGAAGCTAAAAATCTCGGAGCAGACTATCTTGTGATTGGGAGGCCTATTACAGCTGCTAAAAACATAAGTCAGGCTTTAGACGAGATTTTCCATAGTATATTATGAGAAAAGAAATACCTGAAAATTTTATTTATGAGGACGACAATTTACGATATGAATTTCATAATAATGACTTTACAAAAGATTTATATAAATTGTTTGATAATAAAGCAAATAAGCTTGGCTTGGATTCAAAAATAGATGATTTATTAAGTGGGAAAGTTGTTAATACTACTGAAAATCAAGGCGCATTCCATCCTAAATATAGAAAAAATAATGGCTTCATTAATGAATTCATAAAATCAAATACTGATTTTGCTCCAAATATTGAGATACCAAAAGATAATGCATTAAAAAATTTTATGAGTGAGGTCTCAAAATGTAATGCTGAAAATATAGTTTCTTTAGGAATTGGTGGATCATATGAGGGACCTAGACTATTAATTGAAAGTTTAGGATCTGAAGACAAGCTTTCTTCTTATAAACACTATTTTATAACTGGATCAGATCGAGTTGAGTTTGAAGAAAAACTCAAGAAACTTGATCCAAAAAAGACTGTATTCATAGTCTCTTCTAAATCATTTACAACAGATGAAACAATTGAAAACCTTAAAGGTGCAATTGATTGGTCAGGAGATATAAGTAAATTTATTGCTGTAACAGCAAATAAGAAAGAAGCTCAAAAATATAACTTCAAACATATTGCAGAATTTGATAATGAAATTGGTGGTAGATATTCAATATGGTCTAGAATATCTATTGCTCCTGCTTGTTTTGCTATGCCAACCGACGGAATAAATACTTTTAATAATTTTTGTAAGGGTGGCTCAATTGCAGATAAATATTTATCTAATGTTGAGAGTTATAAAGAATTTGTAAAAATGTTATCTTTTTCAGATATTTGGTTTCATAATGCTAAAGAAAAAAATTCTAGGGTAATCCTAAGCTATGACTGGAAGCTTAGATCTCTTCCTAATTATTTTCAACAACTTGAAATGGAATCGCTTGGAAAAAGGCCCAATGAAAATTCTGAATTTAAAAAAACTGGTCAAATTATTTTCGGTGGATTTGGGCCAACGGCTCAACACTCATATTTTCAATTATTACATCAAGGAACCCAAAATATCTGTGCAGATATAATTTTAAATCAAGATAATGAATACAATGACTTAGCTTATTCTCAAGGCATAACCCAAGCAAGACTGCTATCAAAGGGGGCTAAGAAGTTACTTCACGATAAAGAAAGTATTAATGGAAATATTCCTGTTAATCTTTTCATTTTTGATAATATTGATGCAAAAAAATTAGGATTTTTGCTTGCAACCTGGGAACATAGAGTTTTTATAACCTCAGTAATGTTACAAATAAATCCTTTTGATCAGTTTGGTGTAAATGCTGGCAAGATTTATACTAAGAAATTTCAAACTGAAAAAGATTAGAAGCCATATAATTCTTTGCTATGTCTATTAATTTAAAGAAAGTTCCTAATACGCCTGGTGTTTATAAGTTTTTTAATAATAATGAAATCATATACATTGGCAAAGCAAAAGACTTAAAAAAGAGAGTTTCTTCTTATTTTGGCAAATCTTACAAAGACAGAAAAACATCTCAAATTAAGTTTCTTACCAATAAAGTCGAAACATTCACAACAAACAATGAAGTTGAGGCCTTATTGTTGGAGCAAATGTTAATTAAAGAGAATAAACCAAAATTTAACATTCTTTTAAGAGATGATAAAACATATCCTTACATATATTTCTCTTTAGATCATGAATACCCAGGAGTTTATTCTAAGAGAACAAAAAATGCTGTTGATAAAAAATATTATGGGCCTTTTGTAAGCTCTGAAGCAGTGAAAAAATCTATTAAAGAAATTCAGAAAATTTTTAAAGTAAGAAATTGCAGTGATAATACTTTTGCTAATAGAACTAGGCCATGTATAGAGTTTCAAATGAAAAGATGTTCTGCTCCTTGTGTTCAAAAGATCAACAAAGTCGATTATTTTGAAGACATCACAGGCGCCAAATCTTTTTTATCTTCTTCAGATACAAAAACTATCCAAAGGCTTAAAGGCGATATTGAAAAAGCAGTCTCAAAACTTGAATTTGAAAAAGCCGCTGAAATTAGAGATCGTCTAAAAAGATTAAATATTTTAAAGGAAGAGCAATCAGTTGTAACTTTAGCAAATGATGTAGATATTTTCTCTGTAAGTTTTGAAATGAGTTATCTTGGAATTTCAATTATTGTAGTAAGAAATGGGAAAATTAGAGGTACCAAAACACACTTAATTAAGAAAGCCCATTATAATTCTCTAGATGATGTTTATCACAGTGCTTTGTTTAACTTTTATGATAATCAGATAGATATTCCTAAAAAAATCCTTTGCGCATATGTATTAGAAGACAGAAAAATTCTAGAGGATATGTTTCAAGCAAAACATAAAAAGAAAGTAAAAATTATACATTCGCCGAGTAAAACAATAAGGCCTATATTTAATCTATGTAAATTAAATTCATTGCAAGTAATAAAAAACCATATTAGTAAGGAAGATAAATATACATTTGCATTGAACGAGTTAGCAAATTATTTAGGCGTACAAGAAATAAAAAAAATTGAAGGATATGATGTAAGTCATATTTCAGGTGATAATGGAGTTGCATCCTGTGTTATTTTTTCACATACAGGTCCAATAAAAAATGATTACAGGCTCTTCAATATTCCAAATGACTTATCAGGTAATGATATTGGCTCATTAAAACATGTTATAGAAAGGCGACTTAAATATTATGATGATCCTGAAACAAAGCCAGATCTAATACTGATCGATGGTGGCAAAACTCAATTAAAGTTCTTTAGTGAGATAATTAGCAAATCAAAACACAATGATATTGAAGTAATTTCAATTGTAAAAGGCTCTAATAGAGTTAGAGCAACTGAAACGATAATTGGTAAAGATGGAATACTTGAAATAGATAAATTTTCAAAAGCATTTTTATTTTTACAAGAAGTTCGAAACGAGTCTCACAGATTTGCGTTACAAGCACAAAGAAAAAGTAATAGAAAAAAAATTGTGATTTCACAATTAGATAGTATTGATGGCATTGGTAAAGTTCTAAAAAGCAGGATTCTAAAAAAATTTAAAAGTGTTCGAAATATAAAGACAACTAGCACAAAAGAGCTGATGACTATCAAAGGTATTAATGAGAAAATAGCAATTGCTATTAAACAAAAAATTAATTAATGTTATTTTTAATAAACGCCTTAACTTTATCAAGAATTCTTTCAGCTGTAGCTATTTTTTTGTTACTGACACTAACAAATTATAATTTTCTAATATTATTCTTATTTATTTTTTCAGGCATTTCAGACTATTTAGATGGATTTCTTGCCAGAAAGCATAATCTAACTTCAAATGTTGGAGAAATTCTTGATCCGATTGCCGACAAGATACTTGTGATATTTATTTTGATTGGCTTATCAGTAAAGTTTAATAGTTTTTTGATTGGTTTTAATGCGTCAATAATAATATCAAGAGAAATTTTAGTAAGCGCCTTAAGAGACTATAATTCTAGGAACGGAAAAAGTTATTTAACTAAAGTAACATTTTTAGCAAAATCCAAAACAGCTATTCAGTTCTTCACAATTTCTATATATCTAATTGGGATTAGCTTCAACAATATGCTTTTTGTTATTATTGGAGACATCCTAATAATCATGTCCTCAATCATTACCTTGTATACTGGATATCAATATTTTTATTCTTCATTTGCAAATAGAAGATAATATCCATATTACATATCTTCACAAAGCCTATATTGTATAATAAGCCCGAGGAGAGAATAATGGATAATCTTATAACTAGAGATAGCTGTGTTGTAACTGGAAATAATAGCTCAGTAAAAATTGTCAAATAAAATGCAAGTATTTATTCTGGATGTAGATGGTGTTATGACAACTGGCCATTTTCTTTATGATTCTAATGGTAAAGCATTTAAAATTTTTGGTCCTGATGATGCTGATGGATTGAATATGTTAAAAGAACATCTACAAATACAATTTGTTTCCGCGGATAAGCGAGGTTTTGAAATTTCAAAAAAAAGAATTGTTGATGATATGGGATATGAGCTAGATTGTGTCAGTTCAAAAGATAGATTGAATTGGATATCTAAAAAATTTGACCTTCAAGATGTTATATATATGGGAGATGGCTTCTTTGATCATTTAATAATGAAAAAAGTTGGATACTCTATCTCGCCACAAAATGGAGACCCAAATGCAGTAAGCGCATCAGATTATGTTACCCAAAGAAAAGGTGGGGATAGGGCTGTTGCTGAGGCATGTGTTCATATAATTGAAAAATTCTTTAAATGAGAAATATCCAATGAAACCAATACTTAAAGATATAATTGAGATGAATGATAGGCTTAATCTAGAAGAAGTTAATGAATATGTTAATGCACTAACACTTGATCTTAAAAATATAAATAATGATAACATTATTGGCATTGCTGCTGGCAGAATGGGATATTCTCTAAGATCATTTATTATGAGATTATCACATATGGGCTTTAATGCATCGATGATTGGTGATACAAATGTTCCAAAAGTAAGAAATGATACGATTATGATAGTAAATAGCTCATCAGGAGAAACACCATCAATTTTGAATTATGCAATTCAATCGAGTTCTAAAACAAATAAAATTTACTCTACTACTTGCAATAATACGTCTTCAATAGCCTTGTTATCAAAAAAAATTATTGCTATTCCAGAGATTAAATCTCAGCAGTTAATGAAGTCACCTTATGAACAATTTAGTATGCTGCTTTATGACTTTATTGTAATAAAACTAGTCGAAACACTTGAGTTGGATAAAAAATACATCTCTAATAATCATTCAATTCTGGAGTAATCTTATAATGAATAATTTTCTTGTTTCTTTAATAACAATGGACCATATAAATTTTGAACGTGACTTAAAGCTTGTTGATAATTTAGATGTTGATGGATTGCATATTGATATTATGGATGGTCATTTCGTTCCAAGGTATGGGATTTATCCTGAAATAATTGACAGGATATCAGACATAACGCCACTTCCTCTTGATCTGCACATGATGGTAAGTGATATCGATTTTGCAATTGATCAGTTTAAACATGTTTCAAATATTAAATATATCCATTTTCATGTTGAAGCATGTATTGGTAACGAGATGAGAGTAATTGACAAGATTAATGAAATTGGTGCGAAACCTATTGCATGTATCAATCTAGCAACAAGTTTTAACACTTTGGATAGGTTAATCCAAAATAATGAAATATTTGGAGTTATGTTAATGGGTATTCACCCTGGAGTCTTAAAACAGGAATCAAGACCAAAAAATATTTTAAATGATCTAAAAGAGTTAAAAGATAAAATCCATAACACAAATGCAGAATCTTTTATTGCTCTTGATGGGGCTGTTAGCATGGAAACAATAGAACCTTTATCTAAGGCAGGTATAAATCATTTTGTTGGAGGAACTAGCTCTATTTACAAAGATGTTAATCGTCGTGATCCATGGGATTTGCAGAAGCAGAAAATTCAACAAAATTGGGAAAAGATCAAAAAAATAATTAGATAATTATGTATAAAGTTGTAATTGCATCTGCAGGCATAGGCAAAAGATTAAAGAATCTTTCAAAAAATGTTAACAAAGCTTTAGTTACAGTTAATCAAAAACCTGGAATTACCTATGTTATTGATAAGTTTGATGAAGATATTGAAATTGTTGTTCCTGTTGGATATAAAGCACAATCTGTAAAAGATTTTCTTAAGATAGCCTATCCTAAGAGGAAATTTACATTCGTTGACGTTGATCTATATGATGGAGCGGGTTCCGGTTTAGGATATAGTTTATTAAAGTGTAGAGATAAGCTTCAATGCCCGTTTATTTTTATTCCAAATGATTCTATTGTTGATGAAGAAATACCAGCACCAGATTCAAATTGGATGGGCTTTTCTCTAACACATGCTTCTTCAGAATATCGCTCTCTAAAAATTTCTAAAAAAGAAGTTAAAGATATTTTGGCAAAAGGCTCTATAGGAAAAGTATATCCATATATTGGATTAGCTGGAATAAATGACTATAAAAACTTTTGGAAACACATGGAAAGTGGGCGGAATAAAGGCGCCATCGAAATTGGAGAAAGTTATGGCTTAAAACGTATGCTTCCTGAAACCAAGATTAATGGCATTTCATTTACCTGGCATGATACCGGAAATCTTAAAGCTTTAGAAAAAACAAGAGAATACTTACCAAAAAATGAAGTTGATGCAAATATTTTAGATAAACCAGATGAAGCTATATGGTTCTGTAATAAAAAAGTAATTAAATTCCATATTGATAAATCCTTCATATCTGAAAGAGTTAGTAGAGCAAAAAAACTCGAGAATTTTGTTCCAAAAATTACTGACATTGGTGAAAACATGTACTCCTACAAATTAATTGATGGAGAAATTTTTTCAAAAAATGTAAATTCTGAAAAATTTAAGGACTTTCTAAAATATATGACTAAGTTTTGGAAACCCAAAAAATTAAGTGAAAGTCAACTAAAAGAATTTAAATTAGCTTGCGAAAAATTTTATAAGGACAAAACTGAAGAGAGAATAAGATTATTTTTAAAAAGATTTGAAGTCGTTAATAAAACAGTTTATGTCAATGATATTAAAATACCAAAATATGAAGAGGTTTTAAAAACACTAAATTGGGAATCTATATTTGATGGTAATCCAGTTAGATATCATGGAGATCTTCATTTTGAAAATATTTTATGTGCAGATAATAAAAAAACACCTTTTTATTTATTAGATTGGAGACAAAATTTTGCAGGCAACTTAGATGTTGGTGACATTTATTATGATTTAGCTAAGCTTAATCATGGATTAATTATTTCCCATGAATTAATTAATAAGAAATTATTTGAAGTTAAAGTAGATGCAAATAATATCTCATATGACTTTAATAGAAAAAACAATTTGTATGAATGTCAGGATGTTTTAAAAGAATATGTAAATGAAAATGATTATTGTTGGGAAAAAGTAACTAATTTAACTAATCTAATATTTTTAAATATTGCAGGTTTGCATGAGTACCCTTATTCAATTTTGCTTTATTATTTGGGGCTATCCAATGTATGGAAAGATAACAAATAGAATGACTAAAAATATAAAAAAAAGAATCTTATGAAAATAATAGTTGTTAGCGGAGGTTTTGATCCTATACATTCTGGTCATATAGCTTATTTTAAAGCCGCAAAAGAACTTGGAGACAAACTAATTGTTGCCTTAAACAGTGATGATTGGCTTAAAAATAAAAAAGGTAAATTTTTCATGCCTTTTCAAGAACGCAAAACAATAATAGAAAACCTTTTGCCAGTAGATTCTGTAATTGATTTTATTGATGATGAAGAAGGTAGTGCTGTAAATGCTTTAATTAAAGTGAAAGAAACTTATCCAGATGACGAAATTGCTTTTGCAAATGGAGGAGATAGAAACAAGTCTAATATACCTGAAATGTCAGTTGAAGGAATTGAATTCTTATTTAGTGTTGGAGGAGATGATAAAAAAAACTCTTCCTCTTGGATCTTGAAGGATTGGAACTATTATCTAGAAGATAGAATTTGGGGTAAGTTTTATAATTTATTTGAGGATAAAAATGTAAAAGTTAAAGAGTTAATTGTTGATCCTGGAAAAGGTATGAGTTTTCAAAAACATTTCAAAAGAAGTGAGATCTGGTTAGTAAGCAAAGGAAAATGTGTTGTGAATTATAGCAAGAACAATCCAGATGAAAGATCATCTGTGACATTAAATAAATTTGATGAGTATAATGTTCCTGTAGGAGACTGGCATCAGATAACAAATCCATTTAAAGAGCCCTGTCATATTATTGAGATCCAATATGGCGAGGCTTGTGTTGAAGATGACATTGAAAGAGTAGAATATTACGAGGAGGAGTAATTAATCTAAACATGGCTGGATGGCAGAGTGGTTATGCAGCGGCCTGCAAAGCCGTTTACTCCGGTTCGATTCCGGATTCAGCCTCCAAATTCAATATATTTTAGCTGATAGTATTATTATAATGCACACATTATAATTTAATTATCTATTACCATGCCCGAGTGGTGGAATTGGTAGACACAAGGGACTTAAAATCCCTCGATAGAAATATCGTGCCGGTTCAAGTCCGGCCTCGGGTACCACTCTAGAAATAACATAAGGTATAATTTATTTCATGAGTTTAGATAATTTTGATGACGAGATCGATTTAAGAAATTTATTTCATATCTTATGGAATAAAAAGCTTTTTATTTCATGTTTAACTTCAGTTTTTGCAATTATGTCTGTTTTATACTCTCTAAGTTTACCAAATGTATATACGTCCTCAGCTCTTTTAGCTCCATCTTCTGAAGAAAATTCTTTATCAACCCAAGTTGGACAATTTTCAGGTCTGGCATCTTTTGCTGGACTTGGATTGAATAATGAAGGAAGCTCAAAAACTCAAGAGGCTATTGAACGAATTAAATCTTTTGAATTTTTTTCTAAACACTTTTTACCAAATATTCAACTAGAAAATCTAATGGCTGTGAAGAAATGGATTCCAGAAGAAAATATATTGAAGTATGACGAAAATTTGTTTAATCCTGATACAAAAGTATGGAAAAGAGATGTTTCTTACCCTAGAAAAATAATTCCATCTAACCAAGAGGCTTATGAAGAGGTCTATGAAAAGATCCTTAGCGTCAGCATGAATAAGAATACAGGCTTCGTAGCCATATCGATTAGTCATAAATCACCGATCATCGCAAAAAAATGGCTTGACCTAATAATATTGAATATCAATGAAAGCATGCGAGAGCTTGATAAGCAAAGCTCGCAACGATCAATCGACTTTTTAAATGAATCGACTCAATCAACTTCTGTTAGATCCATAAATGATGTTATATCAGTCCTTCTTGAAAATCAGATGCAAACACTTATGCTTGCTAATTCACAAAAAGATTATGTATTTAAAATTATTGAATCGCCTATTGCTCCTGAAAAAAAATCAGGTCCGGGAAGGGCTTTGATATGTATATTAATTACGTTTTTAGGTGGACTATTTTCAAGTTGTATTGTTTTTTTTCAACATTACAGGAAATCGCTTGGAACATAAAAGGTGCTTAACAGTCTAAATTATTAAGGTGATTGCATTATGAAAAAAGCTCTTATAACTGGGATCACTGGTCAAGATGGCTCTTATTTAGCAGAGTTCCTTCTGAACAAAGGATATGAAGTACATGGAATAAAAAGAAGATCCTCATTATTCAATACACAGAGGATCGACCATATATACCAAGATCCTCATTCAAATAATACCAGTTTTATTCTCCATCATGGCGATTTAACAGATTCTTCAAATCTAACCCGTATTATCAAACAAATTGAACCAGATGAGATATATAATTTAGCAGCTCAGTCACATGTTGCTGTTTCATTTGAATCTCCAGAATATACATCAGATGTTGACGCATTAGGAACCCTCAGAATTCTTGAGGCTATAAGATTGCTAGGCTTAGAAAAGAAAACACGTTTTTATCAAGCATCTACTTCAGAATTATACGGTAAGGTTCAAGAAGTGCCTCAAAATGAAACAACTCCCTTTTATCCCAGATCCCCATACGCAGTTGCGAAGCTTTATGCATACTGGATAACAGTTAACTATAGAGAAGCATATGATATGTACGCGTGTAATGGAATTTTGTTTAATCATGAATCTCCAGTCAGAGGAGAAACTTTTGTTACAAGAAAAATCACACGAGCATTATCAAGAATATCTGTAGGTCTTCAAGATACACTCTATCTTGGAAATTTAGATGCTTTGAGAGATTGGGGACATGCAAAGGATTATGTAGAAATGCAATGGCTAATGTTGCAACAAAATCAGCCTGATGATTTTTGTATAGCTACAGGCATTCAGTATTCAGTTAGAGATTTTGTAAATTTCGCTTGGGGCCATCTTGGAAAATCAATAAGATGGGAGGGTAATGGTGTTGACGAAAAGGGTTATGACGAAGAGTCAGGTAATTTGGTGGTTGCTGTTGATTCAAATTATTTTCGTCCTACTGAAGTAGAGACATTATTAGGCGATCCTACAAAAGCTAAGCAAAAACTAAAATGGGAGCCCAAAATTACATTTGAGGAGATGATTCACGAGATGATGGAAAGTGATATTAATATAGCTAAGCGTGATTCTTTGGTCAAAGAACATGGTTTTAAAGCACCTGACTTTAACGAGTAATTATTTTTAGATATGCGTCATCAAGATGTAATTTATATTGCAGGGCATAAAGGTTTAGTTGGCTCTGCCATAGTAAGGAAATTAAAAGATAGAGGTTTTAATAATCTTTTAATGCGCACACATAACGAACTAGATCTTACTAATCAGGCACAAGTCAAAGACTTTTTTAAAAAAGAAAAACCAGACTACGTCATTCTTGCTGCTGCTAAGGTCGGTGGCATTCATGCTAACAATACTTATCCAGCAGATTTTATTTATCAAAATATAATGATAGAAGCAAATATTATTAACGCAGCTTATGAAAATTCGGTGAAACGTTTATTGTTTCTTGGTAGCACCTGCATCTATCCAAAGGAGGTTGAGCAACCAATGCGCGAGGATGCTTTGCTCACCGATGTTCTTGAGCCAACTAATGAGCCATATGCACTAGCCAAGATTTCAGGGATTAAGCTTTGTGAATCATATAATAGACAATATGGCACTGATTTTCGTTCAGTCATGCCAACAAATCTATATGGAATTAATGATAATTTTCATCCAGAAAATTCTCATGTTATTCCTGGTTTAATGTATCGTTTTCATAAAGCTAAACTCAATAATGATTCAAAAGTAACTGTATGGGGAACTGGTAACGTTATGCGTGAGTTTTTATATGTTGACGATATGGCAGAGGGATCTCTTTTTGTATTGGAATTAGATAAAAATATCTATCGGGAAAATACTAGTCCTTCTCTTTCGCACATAAATATTGGGACAGGTAAAGATATTACTATAAGAGAGCTAGCTGAAACAATGAAAGAAGTAATAGGATTTAATGGCGAGTTATTTTTTGATACCACCAAGCCCGATGGTTCACCTAGAAAACTTATTGATGTTACTCGTTTATCAAATATGGGCTGGAAATTTAATACTAATCTTAAAGAAGGTCTTGAGATGACTTATAAATGGTATTTATCAGAGGGCATCAAATGAAAATTGCAGTTGTAGGAATGGGCTATGTAGGGATTTCAAATGCAATGTTGCTGTCACAAAATAATAGTGTAATTGCGCTTGATATTGATCCAGCAAAGATTAAACAACTTAATAATAAAATATCCCCAATAATCGATAAAGAGATCACAGAATTTTTAGCTAACAAAAATCTCGACTTTGAAGCCACTCTCGATAAGGAAATGTCTTATCAAGAATCAGATTTCGTTATTATTGCCACTCCAACTGATTATGATGCCTCAACTAAAAGCTTTAACACCGATTCAATAGAAGCTGTGATCAAAGATGTAATCGAAATTAACCCTAAAGCTTCAATGATTATAAAATCTACCGTACCGATTGGTTATACTAAAAGTATTAAACAAAAATTTAATAATGAAAATATTATTTTTTCACCAGAATTCTTAAGAGAAGGTAGGGCTCTTTTCGATAATCTTTATCCCTCTCGAATAATAATTGGTGAAAAATCTGACAAAGCAATAAAATTCTCAGAACTTCTATTGGAGAGCGCTATTAAACAAGACATAGAAGTTTTGTTTATGGACTCAACCGAGGCAGAAGCAGTTAAGCTTTTTAGCAATACATACTTAGCTATGAGAGTTTCATATTTTAATGAGCTTGATACTTTTGCAGAAATTCACAATTTAGATTCTAAATCAATTATTGATGGTGTATGCAGTGATTCAAGAATTGGATCACATTATAATAATCCTTCGTTTGGCTATGGGGGCTATTGCCTTCCTAAAGATACAAAGCAACTTAAAGCTAATTATCAAGATGTACCCAATGAACTTATCAGCGCCATTGTTGATGCGAATTCTACTCGTAAAGACTTCATTGCTGACTCAATAATTGCTAAAAAACCGGGAGTTGTAGGCATATATCGATTATCAATGAAAACAGATTCAGATAATTTGAGAGCCTCTTCCATTCAAGGTATTATGAGGCGTATTAGAGCTGCTGGTATTGAAATAGTTATATATGAACCAATGTTAACTGAAAGCGGTGAAAGTGATTTTTACAACTCTAAACTAATAGACGATCTGGAAGAGTTTAAAAAAATCAGCGATGTTATAGTTGCTAATAGAAGAGGAGATAATCTTGATGACGTTAAGGATAAAATCTATACACGTGATTTGTTCAATAGCGATTAAAAGAAATCTTATTAATAAATTAATATCAGATTGAAATGTTTAAACTTGTAAAACAACTTTTTTCTTTATTATCAAAAAGTCAGCGAAAAAGTCTTTATGTTTTGCAAATCTTGATTGTGATAATGGCATTTATGGAAATTGTTGGCGTTGCATCTATTATTCCTTTCATGTCGTTGGTAGGAGACATGAGTCAACTTCAAAAAGACACTTTCATAGCTAAAGTTTATATATATAGTGGAGCAAGTTCAGAATATCAGTTTGCTTTTATTTTAGGTATTGGCGTTCTAATAATGCTACTTATTTCAGCAATTACTTCAATGTTTACTACATGGAGACTATCCTTATTCGCCTCTAGGATAGGAGCGGATATAGGAGCAAGGTTATATAATTATTATTTAAATCAAAATTGGCTTTTTCACGCATCTGGAAACAGTGCCCACCTAACAAAACAAATTGTAAATGAAGTCGGCAGGACCACTGGTGGAATTTTGATGCCACTTATGCAGATGAATGCAAGAATTGTTCTTGCAATTTTCATGACACTTACCATTTTCATATATGATCCAAAGGTTGCATTATTAGGCCTGCTTATGTTCGCAATATCTTATTTTATTATTTTTGTTTTAGTTAGAATGCGTTTACACAGAAACGGTAGCATGATAACTAAAGTCAGTGAGCAGCGTTTTCGTTTAATGAGCGAAGGTTTTGGTGGTATTAAAGACTTAATATTATTAGGCAGGGACGCTGATTTTGTAAATCGTTTTATTAAGTCAGGTCATAAACTTGCATATGGTCAAGGTACTAATGCTGCACTAACTCAAATGCCTAGATTCTTCATAGAATTGCTTGCATTCGGTTCAATGATTTCACTCGTGCTGTATTTAATGGCTAGCTATGATGACAACTTGGGCTTGATTTTACCTATACTTTCCGTTTATGCACTTGCAACTTTCAAACTACTGCCAGCATTTCAGCTAATTTATGCCTGCATTGCAGACATAAAAAGTAATATTCCTGCTTATGAAGCAATTCAAAAAGACTTAATCCGTTCTCAACATAGTGAGTTTAAGGAAGATAAATTAGAAAGAGGTTACCTTCCCTTAAAGCAAAAAATATCATTAGAAAATATATCTTTCACATACCCATCAAAAGATAAACCAGTTCTAAATCAATTAAATATTTTAATACCTGCCAAAAGTGTAGTTGGTATAGTTGGTCCCTCAGGATCGGGTAAATCAACATTGATTGATATTTTACTTGGCCTAATAGAGCCTCAATATGGAAAATTAAAGATTGACAATGTGGTTTTAGATAATCAAAATCGCCGCCTTTGGCAAAATACTATTGGTTTTGTTGCTCAAAATATCTTTCTATCTGGAGGCACCATTGCTGAAAATATTGCATTTGGAGTATCCCAAGATGAAATTGATATAGATAAAGTGAAACAAGCAATTAAGTTAGCTCATCTTGATGAACTATTACAAAGTCTTGAGGGCGGAATTTATACCGAAGTTGGTGAGCGTGGAGTTCAACTTTCTGGAGGACAGCGTCAACGGATAGGAATAGCAAGAGCTCTTTATCATGAAGCAGAAGTACTCATGTTTGATGAAGCAACGAGCTCACTAGATGGCATTACAGAAAAAATGATTATGGAAGCTATTCATGAGTTTAGTGGTGAAAAAACTATTATTATGATTGCCCATCGTCTTAAAACGATTGAAAAGTGTGACCAGATATTCTTTATTGATAATGGGCAGCTAGTTGATCAGGGGACTTATAAAGAATTAATTGAAACTAATGAACATTTTAAAAAAATGGCGTTACATGTTTGATTAGTAATGAATAAATTATTTAAGAAATTTTATAAATGAAATAAGGAAATAAGATGAGGGAATTAATACATAAACTTGCAAATAATTATTTTATAAATTTTGAGAAAAAAAATATTCATGGATTATCTGAAATGTTTGACGATAATATAAGCTTATTTGATCCTGTTGTTCAAAATGTTGTTGGCAAAAAAAATGTACTAAAAGTGAATAAAGATATGTTCGACACTCACGATGAAATAAAGTTCACAATGAAAGAAATATTTGTAGATGCTTCAAAAATGACTGCAATTGGAGAGGTTGAATTTTTCTTAGGCAAAACAAAAATAAACGTAGTCGATATAATAAAATTTAACAAAGATATGAAAATTATATCTATAAACGCATACCTTGATACATGAATATTTCTAAAACACTCATAGCAATACCTCTTTATAATGCAGAAGAATTTGTAGAGCGAACATTAGATAGCTGTTTAAATCAAACATTACCCTCTGAAATTTGGGTTGTAGATAATTGTTCAACTGATAGAACAACGGATATTGTAAGAAAATATCAAAAGGACAATAGTCTCATTAAACTCATTGTTAATGATAAGAACTATGGTCGAGTAGGGAACTGGAACAGATGTTTAGATCTTTTTACGGAGAGTGAATTTCAATATATAAAGTATGTATTTAGTGGTGACGAGATTTTGCCAACCTGCATTGAAGAAAGTGAAAGAGCTTTTTCTATTGATGATGAGATTGGCGTAGTTGCATTTCCTTATATGTTCATCAATAGAGATGGATCCTCTTCAATAGCCAGACATGATGAATGCCCAAATAAATTATTTACACCCAAAGAAATTACCTACAAAAATTTAGCTGAAGGTGGATTATTAGGCGCAATAATATGTAATGTTTATGCAAAAAAAGCAATTCGTAATTTCAGATTTGATGAAGCTAATCTTGGAAAGTTAAAATTTGATACAGAGGTTTTAGAAAAATCAAAAGCTTATTATTTAGATAAAGTATTGGCTAATTTTAATTTAGACTCGCATAATACTTTCTATACTATGAGTAATTTTCACACATACTTAGAATTTTCAGAAGTAATAGCAAAAGAGTTTCTAAGAATATCTAAGACAGAAATGTTTAGTGACAAAGAGAAAGAAAAAATTCAACAAAAAATAATAATAAATACTGTGAATGATCAGCTACGCTTTATGACTTTAAGGACTCGTATAAGTATAATGCTCTCTATTATTTTAGAATCAATAAAAGAATCATTAAGAAGTGTCAAGCAAATGCTAAAAGGAATTAAAAATGGAAAATAGAATTGGAATGTTATTAACAAAGATCAATAAAAATCTCCAGTTTAGAATTGATACTACAAGATTTCTTTTTGATAAACCAAAATATGACTATCAACCATTGCCATGGATAGGCATTGAGAAAGCTGAAATTAGAGGCGAAGCCACATATGAAAGATGGGAAAAAATACAGAGCTATCTCAAAGACTCACAAACTTTAAAAGATATAGGTTGTTGTGTTGGTTTTTTCTGTCATAAAGCTGCAGAGAGTTTCAATATGCATACCATCGGTATAGACAATAATGACCAGTTTCTAAGAATTGCTCGTTATACAAAACAATATGTTAAAAATGGTGAAAATGAGTCATTTTATAATATGACAATGGATAAAAATAACATAGAGACCTTACCACAAACAGATGCAACAATTCTTTTTTCACTTTGGCATCATTGGGTTTTTCATTATGGTTTAGAAACTGCCACTCAAATGTTAAAAATTGTATGGTCTAGAACAAACCATGTTCTATTATTTGAAAGTGGAGAAGAAGAAACCCAAGAAGAGTTTAATTTACCATTTGATAAAAAGGCTAGCGATTGGTTAATGGATTATTTGATATCCAATTTAGACGACGCAGAAGTTGAAAGGGTTGGTGAGTTCAGTGTTGGAAATTATGCACATTACGAAATAAAAGATCATAAGCGAACAGTTTTTGCTATTGTAAAGAGATAATGAAAAGATACATCGATTTAGTAAATAAAATTTTCAATCAAGAAATCATTTCCAATCAACCAAAAGATGGTTTTGAGAATCTATTTTACTCAGTCGAAACAAATTCTTTTTTTTCACTAGCAGATAAAAACTCATTACAATCATTATTTAAAATGTCATTAAAAGAAAAGCTTTTTTTTAAAAAAAAAAGACAGATCTTTTCGCTTTAAAAAACTTTATCCTGATAAAATCTTTGAATGGTCTAGTCATATTAGACTTAAAGAATCTAAAGGTATATAAGGCTTTAGATAAAGATTTAGAACCTGATTTTACTAAGAACGAACAAAAAGCTGCCACTTTAAATAAACTAAATCCACCAATCTACTCTTCATTTAACGTTAATAATTATGATGTTGTGGTTCAAAAATTAGTTCCTAATGAAAAGAAGCTTCTTTGGAAGGATTGGAGGCAAAGGTTATATAAAATATTCAATCTAATTATCGTACCTGAAAATGAAGTCATTCATTTGAGTAGTAATGATTATGTAAATGAAATAAAAAAGAAGCTTGATGAAATGGGCTCTAATGAATCTTATTTATTAGAATATCAAAAATCTATTAAAAACGACCTAATAATTTTATTAGACAAATATAATAAAAAAGGCATTCTTTATAAATTTTTTGCTCATGGTGACCTCACTCCAAATAATGTGTTCATATCTGATAATAGTTATGTATTAATAGATTTTGCGAATGGTGGAATATTAAATTTTACGTATGATTTAATGCTTCAAAATTTCTATTTTTCTAATAATAAGACCTGGAAAAAATTCCACGATATTAAGTTTAAAAATAATCAGGAAGAAGACATCTTTTTTGGAACATCCAAATATTTCTTTAAAAAATTTGAGAATACTTTTAATTTAAACATTAATGAAGAAGATATTAAGTTATCAATTATTATTGCTTTATCAGAAATATTTATTAAAAATTATTACAGATACCAGTCAGAAGAAGAATGGATAGATGGGGTAAGCATGTTAAAAAAAGTTCAAGTGATCTGTAAACATATCAAGGAAAGTTCATGTGCTCTATAGTTGGCTTGTATGACATAACTACCAAAAAACAATTAAGTGAAGAATTTTTTTCAGATTCATTTCACTTTATGAAATCTAGAGGCCCTGATAATCAGTCACATATTGAATTAGATAAATATTGTTCTCTTGGTCATCAAAGATTATCAATAATCGATGTTGGCAATCAAGCAAATCAACCTATGACTTTTGGACAATACACAATAGTTTTTAATGGAGAAATATATAACTATATTGAACTAAAAGACGAGTTAAAAAGTAAAAATATTAAATTTGAAACCACTTCTGATACAGAGGTTTTAATGAAAGGCATTATTTTAGAGGATCTTTCATTTCTAAATAAGGTAAATGGCATGTTTGCTTTTGCATTGTACAACAGTGATTCTAAAGAATTAATTCTCGCCAGAGATAGATATGGCGTCAAACCATTACATTACATGATTCAAGATGAGGTTATTTACTTTTCATCTGAGATCAAGCCTTTAATAAATATCAAAAATAATAAAAAAATTAATATTGATGTTTATAAAAACTTCTTTGAGCATATGGCGACTGATTATAACGAAGAAACTTTTGTAAAAGATATTTATCAGGTCAAGAAAGGACACCATATTACAATCAATGAAAGTTTTGAAGAAAAACAATGGTACTTTGGTAATGATTTTATTTTCGATGAGTCTATTTTTGAAGATAAAGATAAAACACTTCAATTTGTCGAAGATACCATTTTAAGTGCCATAGAGTTCAGAATGAGGGCTGACGTTCCCATTTGTCTAACTCTTAGCGGAGGCGTTGATTCAACAACAATTTATACCTTAATTAAAGAAAGATTAAATAAAGAGATAAAGTTATTTACATTTATTCATCCTAATTCTGAAACCAATGAATATGCAAAGGTAATTAAACTTGTTAGTTCTTATGATGATTTTGTATGCACCATTCAATCAGAAAATACAAATAGTTTTGATGAGCTTAAAGAAGACCTTGATGTCGTTGAATTCCCAATATGGGGAATATCTACGAGAGCATATAGAGATATGTATGACTCAATTAACAGAAGCGGTTTTAAAGTTGTTATAGAGGGACATGGAGCCGATGAAGAACTTGGAGGATATCCTTATATGGTTGAAAGCGCTTTTTATGATTACTTGAAATGTTGTAATTTTTCTAAAGCATTAAAAATTTTAAGATTAGAACATGACACAGGTCACTCTGGACTGGGTAATAAATCAAATATTTTTAAAAAATCTATAAGGTTAATACTGCGATATTTATTTAAAAGAAAAGAAATTAAACTATTTCAAGAAAATATTGACTGGACATTTGATTTTAAAATACTACCCATAGTACTAAGGGCATTTGACAGACTATCAATGGGATCTTCTATAGAGAGCAGATCCCCATTTATGGATTACAGAGTTGTTGAATTATTCAAGAAATTACCGATCGAATATAAGATTAATGAAATAGGTAATAAGTCTATTTTAAGAGAAATTCTAAAAAAATATAAAAAAACCTATATTTTTGAAGATAAACAAAAAATGGGATTTGCATCTGATGTCCCAAGTTTTTTTAATAATGTTGATAATAAAAAAATGTCTAGAGATTATATTGAAAAATTTAATATGATTGAGTTTAAGGCGCAACAAAGAAAAGCATTTGAGATCATATGTAAAGAAAAAATTGAATGGACAGATGCATTTGAAATGTCAAAGGTTCTAACAATATCAATGATTAACGAAAAGTATCAATTTTAAAATGAATAAAATAATCGGCTTTCTTGTAACGAAGGAAAAAAAAGAGTTAGATATTGATTTTTTTAAATCAGGGCTTTCAACTATAGAATTATTTCATTCAGGATATTACGTTTATTTGTGGGGTATTGGAGATATAGAAACATATAAAGTAGATAACAAATATTCTTTATCTTTTCCTCTTCATAATAGTTTGCTGGATAGAAATATACTTATATCTTTCGATGATAGCAGTATAACTGTTCAAAATGATTGGTTAGGCTCTATTCCTGTTTTTTATAATCAGAAAGAATTAATAGTATCTACTCTTTCTAATTTTTGTATTAAAAATAAAACAGTTCATGATGAAGGCTTGGCCAACTTCTGTGAGTTTGGCTATAGTGTTTTTGGACAGACCATGTTGGAGGACGTAAAGTTTATGTCCTACAACTCAGATCTAATAATTTTAAATAATGAAATAAAAATTCAAAACAGAAATGATCCATTAATGGACAAAGATTTGTTTTCATCAGAGACTACAACAGAAGACGTAGTTCATTTGATGCGTGAATACATCCAAAAAATTTAAGATTCTTTTGATGGAGAGATTGTTCTTCCAACTTCAGGTGGATATGACAGCAGGATTCTTAACTATTTGATAAAGGATAAAAGTAGGATAAGAAGCTTTACTTATGGAACAGCTAGCGACCAAAGCAAAAGCACTGAAGTTGTTCACGCCAAAAAAATCTCAGAAATTTATAATACACAATGGGAGCAAATTGAGCTAAGAAATTTTTATGAATATCTAGATCAATGGGTAGAATTATATGGCATATCAACTCATACTCACGGTATGTATCATATTGAGTTCTATACTAAAATATTTGAAAAATATAAGTTTAAACAGCCTACTTTTTTGAGTGGAATTTTCGGTGATATTTGGGCAGGAAGCATTAACTATGAAGATATAAATTCCTTTCAAGACATTATTAAACTTGGTTACACCCATGGCTTGAATCTAGATTTGCAATTTTTAAACTACAAAAGTAAAAACAGAATTAAAGAAAAATTCTTTTTAAATAATAAAGATTTTCTTGAAAACGATAAAACAAAGGCTGTGTTTACAATAAGAATGAAACTTATGCTTATTTCATATCTCTCTCAAATACCAGAATATTTTGGTATGCCAGTATGGACACCTTATTTGAATTTTAAAATAGTAATATCTACGCTTAACTTGCCTGAAGAGCAACGAAAGGGAAGAGTATGGCAGGAGAATTTCTTTAATAGTGTTGGGGTAGGTCTTGAAAAAATGGGCTTAGCATCAAGTCAAAGTAATAATCTTGATTTTGAGGTAGCAAAAAATATGTCTTTTGAGCCTATTGATGTTGAAATGATGAAAAGATATATCTCAGAAGACAGATTAGAAAAAATTAATAATCTAATTGAAAGTTCAAGTTTTTATGAAAATATAAAAAATCGTTTATTAAATATACCAAAAGTAGGTGGTATATTGAGAAGACTTGGAATTAAAAATAATTTTATGCAGGCATTGAATGAATATTATGTTATTAAGGCAATTGAAAAAGGGTTGAAGTATGAGTGTTAAACTTTTTGCTTGTGGTGATGTGGTAAATTTTACTGAAAAATCAGATTTTATAGATATTAATTTAAAAAATATAATCCAATCTAGTGATTTAGCAATTTGTAATTTAGAAGCACCTATAAAACATGATGGCATGCAAGGCATCAAAAAGGCTGGACCTCACTTATATCAATCAAAAAAGACTATTCAATATTTAAAAGATATTGGATTTAATTTTGTATCTTTAGCCAATAATCACATATATGATTTTGGCCAACACGGAATCGAGAAGACTATTTCAGAACTAAAAAAATTTGAAATTGATTTTATTGGAGGTGGGATTGATTTTGATGAGGCATACAAGACAAAAGTAGTGGAAAAAAATTCCATTAAAATAGGTTTAATAGCTGCCTGTGAAAATGAATTTGGTTGTCTTTATGAGGAACAAGACAGAGGAGGATATGCGTGGCTTTTTCATGATAATATCGAAGATAATATTAAAACTCTAAAAAAGGAATGTGATTTTATTCTCCTAATTGCCCATGCAGGAGTAGAAAATATCGATTTTCCAATAAAAGAGTGGAGAGATCGATATAAAAGATTATGTGAAATAGGCGTAGATGTTGTGATTGGACATCACCCTCATGTGCCTCAAGCATTTGAAAAACATGAAGATGCATTGATATTTTACAGTCTGGGAAACTTTTATTTTGATACAGCATCTTTTGAAGATCAAAGTGACGATAGTTATAGCGTAATTTTAGACTTAAATAAGAATAAACCTGTTGATTACAAAATCATTAATCATAAAAAAATTAATGGTCAAACATGCCTAGTTGATGAAAAAGAAGTTTCATTTGATTTAAATGCACTATGCGGTATTCTTCATTCAAAATATGATGATAGTAACAATGCAATAAGCCTTAAGTTATTTAATCAATATTACTATAGTTATTATGAACAAGCTTTGGAGTCTATGCCACTTAATACAAATATTCTTAAAAAAATAAAATGGCTTCTAAAAAGATTTTTGTTTTCAAAAGATGTAACTGATAATAAGAACCTTCTTTTACTCCATAACATAAGAATTGATACCCATCGTTTTGTTGTTCAAAGGGCCCTTAGTTTAATGAGTGAGAATAAGACTGATAGATGAAGAAAAATATATTAATAACTGGCGGAGCAGGCTTTATTGGATCTGCTTTAGTTAGATATATTATTAATAATACCGATCATAATGTTATTAATATTGATAAGTTAACTTATGCTGGTAATTTAGAATCTTTAGCAAAAGTTCAGAACAACAGTAAATATTCTTTTGAACAAGTTGATATATGTGATGCTCTTGAAATTAAAAGGATATTTAAAAAATACAGGCCAGACATAGTTATGCATCTTGCAGCAGAATCTCACGTTGATAAATCTATTTCAGGCCCTAGCGAATTTATTCAAACAAATATTGTAGGCACATACACCCTCCTTGAAGAGGCAAAGGAGCATTGGTCAAAATGTACTGATAACGAAAATTTTATATTCCATCATATTTCTACTGATGAGGTATATGGAGATCTTGGAAAGACAAACAATTTTTTTACTGAGCAAACTCCTTATGCCCCAAGTAGTCCATATTCTGCAAGCAAAGCTAGTTCAGATCATTTGGTCAGGGCATGGCATCGTACATACAATTTACCCTTTGTAATAACAAATTGTTCAAATAATTATGGCCCATATCAATTCCCAGAAAAATTAATACCTTTAGTAATACTTAATGCAATAAATGGAAGAAATATTCCAGTATATGGAAATGGGCAACAAATAAGAGACTGGCTTTATGTTGATGATCATGTAGAAGCTCTTTTAAAAGTTGCTTTAGAAGGAAAAATTGGTGAGTCGTATAATATTGGTGGTCGCAACGAATTAAAAAATATAGAAGTTGTCGAATCTGTTTGCAGTATATTAAATGAGTTAAAACCTCCTAAAAATTTGCCAATAAATAAGTATCAAGATTTAATAACTCATGTAGATGACAGAATTGGACATGATTTAAGATATGCTATTGATTGCTCAAAGATAGAAAAAGATTTTGGTTGGAAACCTAGTCAAAATTTTAGAACTGGCTTAAAAACGACCATTGAATGGTATCTTGATAATCTAGAATGGTGCAATAATATTAATATTAATTGAGTAAGGGTAAAAAAAGGAATATTTAATATATGAAAGGAATAATTTTAGCTGGAGGAACAGGAAGACGATTAAGTCCAATTACAAAAAGCATATCTAAGCAACTCTTGCCTATATATGATAAACCAATGATTTATTACCCTCTATCAATACTAATGTTAGCTGGCATAAAAGACATTTTAATAATTTCTACTCCAAATGACTTATCAAACTACTCTGATCTTTTGGGTGACGGGTCAAATCTCGGTATTAGCATAGAGTATGCAAGCCAGCCTTCTCCCAATGGTTTAGGTGAGGCATTTATAATTGGTGAGAATTTTGTAGGCAACGATAGTGTATGCCTAATTCTTGGAGATAATATTTTTTGGGGACATGGCTTTTCACCATCATTAGAAAAAGCGGCTGCAAAGACTAATGGTGCAACTCTATTTGCTTATCAGGTTGATGATCCAAGGCCTTTTGGCGTTGTTGAATACGATAAAAATAATAAAATAGTCTCAATTGAAGAAAAGCCTGAGAATCCTAAATCTAATTTTGCTCTAACAGGATTGTATTTTTATGACAATAAAGTTATTGATATTGCAAAAAATATTAAACCCTCAAATAGAGGAGAGCTTGAAATTACATGCATAAATCAGGCATACCTCGAGCAAGGTAATATTGAAGTTGAACTTTTGGGAAGAGGTTTCGCGTGGTTAGATACTGGAACTTTTGATAGTTTATTAGAAGCTTCCATGTTTGTCGCGACTATTGAAAAAAGACAAGGTTATAAAGTAGCCTGTTTAGAAGAAATTGCTTTTAATAAAAAATGGATTGATGAGGCACAGGTTTTAGAATCAGCCAGTAATTGTTCTAAGAATAGTTACGGCGAATATTTAAAAAAACTTGTTAAATAAAATGTTATACATTAATTACTAACCTCATGTCTGATTTAGCACCAATCGTACTTTTTGTATTCAATAGACCAAATCATACCAAGCAAACAATAGAAGCATTAAAAAAAAAACCTAAAAGCAGATCAAAGTGATTTATATATTTATTCAGATGGCGCAAAAGATAAAGATGATTTAGAGAGGGTAACATTAGTAAGAAACTACATAAACAATATTGATGGATTTAAAAATATTAAGATCATTGAAAGAGAAAAAAATTTTGGATTAGCTAAATCAATAATAGATGGTGTAGGTAAAGTACTCGATTTGCATGAAAAAATCATTGTTTTAGAGGATGATTTAGTTACTAGTCCTTACTTCATATCCTTTATGAATGAAGCTCTAATAATGTATAAAGATGAACCAAAAGTAGCATCTATTCATGGATATATTTATCCAATTGAGGGATTGCCGGACAGTTTTTTTATCAAGGGTGCGGATTGTTGGGGATGGGCAACCTGGCAAGAAAAATGGAAAATATTTGAAACAGATGGAAAAAAACTTTTAAATGAATTAAAAAAAAGAAACTTACAGACAGAAGCCGATTTTAATAATAGCTATGGGTATACAAAAATGCTTGAGAATCAAATTAATGGAAATAATAACTCTTGGGCGGTTCGATGGTATATGAGCGCATTTTTAAAAGATATGCTAACACTCTATCCAGGACAAAGTTTTGTTCAAAATATTGGACTTGATGCAGAAGGAACCCATTGTAAGAACGAAACGGATCTTTTTGAAATAAGCCTAAAACATCAATTCGAGATTTCTAAAATTGATGTAAATGAAGATTTGAAGAGTAAGAAAAAAATTGAAAATTACTTCAAGAAATCTCAAGGAAGTCTTTATAAAAAATTAGTATCAAAAATAAATAATCTTATTAAATGAAAAAGTTTATTAAAAGTTTTATACCACCTATATTTTTAGCTTTTCTTAAAAAATTTAGAATTAATAAGTATGGCTGGAAGGGTAACTATCCAAATTGGCAAAAAGCTCAGGAAGATTCTTCAGGATATGATTCAGATGAAATAATTCAAAAAGTAAGAAGCTCTTTACTTAAAGTAAGAAACGGTGAAGCTGTCTACGAAAGAGATAGTATTATTTTTGACGAAATTCAATACTCGTGGCCAATATTATCTGGGCTTATGTTGGCATCTACAAAATTTAAAGGCAATTTAAATGTTCTTGATTTTGGTGGAAGTTTAGGAAGTTCCTTTTATCAAAACAAAAAATTTTTGGATAGAATTGATGATGTGTCATGGTCAATAGTAGAACAGGAAAAATTTGTTCAAATTGGAAAGAGAGAATTTACAAGCGAGCGATTAAATTTTTATTATAGTATTGAAGAATGTATTGAAAAAAGCAGACCGAATATTCTTCTTTTATCAAGTGTATTGCAGTACCTAGAAAAGCCTTACAAGATGTTAGATAAAATATTACAAAATGACTTTGAATACGTTCTCGTGGATTTAACTCCTTTTACATGTTCTTTTAAAGATAGGATAAAACTTCAGATAGTTCCAGAATATTTTTATAATGCTAGTTATCCATGCTGGATTTTTAACGAAAATAATTTTATTGATTATTTTATGACAAATAATTATAGAGTATTAGAAAAGTTTAAGTCGCTTGAGGTTGATACCGATGAATTTTTATTAAAAGGAATGATTTTTGAAAAGCATTATAATAATTAAGTGATTATCAGGAATTAATAATAATGAAACAAATATATGAAAAAGTTTTTTCACATCCCTCATTATTAGATAAGCCGCCAGTCTTAATTGATATAGGTGCATCTGGTGAGATTCATGAAATATGGAGTAAGATTGCAAAGTATTCTATATGTATTGCTTTTGATGCAGACACAACAGACTTTGAACCAATTGTTTCAGAAGATAGAACATGGAAAAAACTATATTCGTTGAATAGATTGATTTTAGATCAGGCAAATATAAATTCAGAATTTTATTTAACAAAATCACCATATTGTTCAAGCGCCTTACATCCGGATAATGAGGCATTGAAACCATGGGCTTTTTCGCCTTTATTTGAGGTTGAGGAAGCAATAAATCTTCCATCTATCACTTTAAATGATGCTCTTTCTGAAGTTGGAATAAACTATATAGATTGGTACAAGACAGATTCCCAAGGAACTGACTTAAGAATTTTTGATAGCCTTCCTGATCAAATTAAAGACAATATTATAGCTGCTGAATTTGAGCCTGGGATTATTGATGCATATCAGGGCGAGGATAAACTAAATTCTTTAATGATTTATATGGACAAAAAACCATTTTGGGTGACCAATATGAATATAAAGGGATCTCAGCGCATTAATCAAGATGATTTACGTTCTTTAAATTATATTCAAAAAAGGTGGATTACTTCATTTTTAAGAACCTCTCCTGGATGGTGTGAAATATCTTATCTCAATGAGATGAAGAGTGATGCCATGGAAATAAGAGAATATTTATTGGCTTGGATATTTTCTTCCATATATGAAGAAAATGGATATGCGTTATCAATAGCCAAGCAAGGCTATGATATTTTTTCTGATGATCTATTTTTAGAATTAGAAAAAAAATCTAGACAGAAATTTGCACATGGTTATGCGAGACTTATAAAAAATTTTACAAAAAGATTTTTTAGATTCACTAGTTAATATGATGGAAATCAATAAATTAAGATTTTATATTAAAAATAGTGATTAATTACTGTACTTTATTTAATAGCAACTATCTCACTCGAGGATTAGCAATGTATGAGTCTTTAAAAGATCATAGTAAAGACTTTCATTTATTTATATTTGCATTTGACGATAGAAGTTATGAATTACTAAGCAAATTAAATTTAGAATCTGTAACAGTAATTAGCTTACTTGAATTTGAAGATGAAGAATTATTAAGTATTAAGAGTGATAGAACCCCTGGTGAGTATTGCTGGACTTGTACACCATCTATAATTAAGTATTGCATTGAAAATTACAGCCTGGATAGTTGTACATATCTTGATGCAGATTTATATTTTTTTTCAAACCCTGATGTATTAATAAATGAAATGGCTGATAAGTCCGTTTTAATTACAAAACATAATTACACACCCGAATATGATTTATCTGAAAGTAGTGGTATTTATTGTGTTCAATTTATTACTTTTAAAAATGATACAAATGGTATGAAAGTGCTTAATTGGTGGCGTAATGCATGTAATGAATGGTGTTACGCAAGGATGGAAGATGGGAAGTTCGGTGATCAAAAATATCTTGATGATTGGACCAATAGATTTGAAGGTATTCATGAATTAAAACATTTAGGAGGAGGAGTTGCCCCTTGGAATATTCAACAATACAGACTCGAAGAAAAAAAATTTCAACTCATCTTTTATCACTTTCATGGATTTAAATTTATGGAAGGCGAAAAAGTTTCATTAATAGAGGGTTATAAATTAAGAACTATTGATATCAAAATGCTCTATAAGCCATATATTTTACATCTTGAAAAGATAATGAAGGAGGTTACGAAAATAGATAATTCATATGACTACCATGGAGTTATAGTCCAAAAATATGATTGGAAATCTCCCTTTAGATTTTTAAAAACACTTCTAAAAGCTAACTCAAATATCTACAATAAGAACAAAATTTTAGGATTATAAAATGGCGCATTTGATTGACTTGCCAACATTCAAAGATAGCAGAGGTAATTTAACTGTGATTGAAAGAATATTGCCTTTTAAAATTAAAAGAACATATTTTATTTATGATGTTTCGCAAAAACGAGGTGGGCATCGTCATAAAAATAATACTCAAGCCTTTATTTGTCTTGGTGGAAGTTGTGAAATTTATATTAATAATGGAAGAAAAGAAAACAAAATTGTTCTTGATAGCCCTAATAAGTGTTTAATTGTTGAAGCAGAAGACTGGCATACTATGGATAAATTTTCAGCAGGATCAACATTACTAGTTCTAGCTTCTGAATATTATGCACATGACGACTACATAGATGAGGCTTACAAATGATTGAATACGATAATTTAAGACTAGTAAATAAAAAATTGTTTGCAAAGTTTAAAAGAAACTTTGAAGATTTTATTGAAAGTGGTTGGTTTGTATTGGGCAGTCAAGTAGAAAAATTCGAAAAAGATTTTTCTGAATATAATAAAACTAAATATTGTGTTGGAGTCGCGTCTGGTCTTGATGCATTAATTCTGGCGATAGATGCGTTTCAGTTCCCAAAGGATACAGAAATAATAGTTCCATCCAATACATATATCGCAACTATTTTGGCAATTATAAGGAATGGTTTTAAGCCAGTTTTAGTCGAGCCAGATATTAATACATACAATATTGATCCAAATAAAATTGAAGAACAGATAACTGAAAATACTAAAGCTATATTAGTAGTTCATTTATATGGAAAAGTTTGTGAAATGGATAAGATAATTACAATTGCAAAAAAACATAGTTTAAAAGTTATCGAAGATGTTGCTCAAGCACATGGTGCAAAATATAAAAACAAAATTGCTGGAAGCTTTGGTGTCGGCTGTCATAGTTTTTACCCAACAAAAAATTTAGGTGCGTTTGGAGATGCAGGTGCTATAACTTGTAATGAAAAAGATTATATGAATAACATAAAATCTTTAAGAAATTATGGCTCGATCAAAAAATATCATAATGATGATATAGGTTACAACTCAAGACTTGATGAGATACAAGCTGGTTTCCTATCTATTAAATTAAAAATACTTGATGATATTAACAATCATAAGAGAATGTTAGCAAACTTGTATCATGAAAATTTAACAAATAAAGTGATCACACCTCATGTAAACAAGGATCATTTTGATGTATATCATATATATAACATAAGACATGAAGACCGAGATAAGTTGAGGGAATGCTTATTGGAAAATGATATCAAAACTGAGATTCATTATCCTATAGCACCACATAAGCAAATGGCAATGCATAAAATTCTTAAAGGAGAATTCCCAATTAGTGAAGAGATTCATAGGACCACGCTTAGTTTGCCAATATCATACTTTCATACAAAAGAAGATATATTAAGAGTTTGCAAAGTAATCAATGCAAACACTAAGTAGAATTAAAAGTCATTAATTTAATGTCAGGTTTAACTCAATTCAAGAACCCAAAAGTTACAATCGTAACAGTTGCATTTAATGCATCTGATGAAATTGAAACCACTTTAAAAAGCATTATTAGTCAAAGCTACCTTAATAAGGAAATCATTGTTATAGATGGGGGATCTACAGATGGAACAATAGAACTTGTTCAAAAGTATAAAGATAAAATAGATCACTTTAAATCAGAAAAAGACAACGGCATTTATGATGCTATGAATAAAGGTATAAAATACTCCAGTGGAGATTGGATATGTTTTATGAATGCTGGAGATACCTTTTTTAGCAAAAAAACTATTCAAAGTATATTTGATAAAGAAGAAATAAGTCATGATATCTTGGCTGGTGATTGCATTGCTGATTACAAATCATTCACTAAACTTTTAAAAGTAAAAGATATAAGTGAAATAAATTATGGAATGATTTTTTGCCACCAGGCAGTAATTGTGAGGGCTGATATATATCGTGAAAAAATGTTTGATACAAGTTATAAAATTGCGTCCGATTTTAATTTCTTTTATTGGTGTCACTTATCCAATAAAAAAATCAGAGTTTACGACTTCCCTTTTTCGATAGTCACAACTGGCGGAGTATCCGATACTATGAAGTTTAAAGTGATTCTTGAAAATAGAAAAACATTAAGACAGTTTTCAAAAACAAATTTTTATATAGAGTTTAAATATTTGTTAAAAATTATATGGACATTGATTAAGTCTCTTATAGAGGTAATTTTACCAAGGTCGCTAGCTTTATTAATAAAGAAAATAATTTAATACAATTAAAGACTTAAACATTAACATAGATTTAAAAATTCATCATTTAGGCATAAACTATCGATAGGGAATACTATATGACATATACAATAAATCTCACTAAGACCATCGGTGGAATTGCTGTTTTTTTGTCTTTAATTCCTTGGTATAGCTTTGGATTGCTTAACTCTGATAGCATGCCTTGGCCTTTTTTAGGCTATGTATTTTTTTTAATGAGTTTAAATAATCCGATTAAAATTCCAAAGAATTTTATGATTTTTTTTGGTGTGTTAATTTTTGGTATATTTGTTGCTTTATTTATGTCAGATAATATTCTGGATCAGAATACATTTCGTTCCTTGTATAACTATTTAGGTGTAGTAGTCTTTTATGTAGGGTTTTATAATTACCTTCAAAAATATGGATTCCCAAATTCCATTTTTATATTTGTAAATATTCTTTGGTTACTTTTTGGTATTTTAGAGCTCCTTTCTCCAGAAACTGCCTCTATATTCAGCACTGCTAGAACTACTGAGGGAAGGGGAGTCACTTCACTTGCACCTGAAGCAACATTTTTTGGCATTTATTTATTTTTTTCCTCATGGTTAATAATAGTAGGAAATAATTATAAGTTAAGCAAAAAACTTACTTTTTTAATCTTCCTAAATCTTATTTCAATTTTTATTCTAGCGAAATCGTCTATGGTAGTTCTCTATTTAGCAATAGCTGGCATGATTTTTTTTGCATATGCATATCTCAGATTAATTTGGAATAAGAAAATGATAAAACAAACACTTTATGCAGCTATATTCTTATTTGTTGGCATTAGCATTTTGTCTCAAGCTCAAGATGGGAGTAGATTTATTGAGCTGTATAATCAGATATCACAAGATGTTGGAATATTTGTAATTTTTTCAATTGATGGAAGCCTAAACCATCGTTTGGAACATTTAGTATATTCTGTTCACGGTAGTTTGAATAATTTTCTAATACCTGCTGGCTTTGATGCTTTTTCACAAGCTAAAGACGTTATGGATTCGACTTATAACTATTTTTTTTGGAGCGGAATACCATCAAATAAAATTATGAGTTGGAATGGTGACTGGATGTATCAACTTGGAATATTTGGCTTAATTTTTGTAGGTTTTTTAATCTATAAATCGAGCGATGGATCTCGATTAAGAAATACCGAAATATTTTTATTAATTATATTGCTTTTTAGTGCAATTCCATTAGCCTTTCCTTTGATATCAATGCTTTTAGCTCTGTACACTTACCAGTTTAAGATCAAATCGACATGAGTGAACATTTGCCTAATGAACAAAATATTCGTATACATCTTACAAATATACATGGTTTGGGCGCTACTAAATTATTACGCTCATTGCTTCCTCACCTTGAGAATAATAAACAATTTAAAACTCATGAACTTCACTTACCTTATGATGGACCATTATCAAGATATGCTCCCACCCAACCAAATACTAAAACTCTAATTTTTAAAAGAAAGCTCCCAAATCTCATATCAAGATTCATGGAGTGCCTATTTACTAGTTCTTATTATGATGATGGTACGCCTATAATAGTTTTTGGTGATATTCCATTGAGAATTCCAAAAGGAAATCAGGTAATTTTCCTCCATTCCTCGTTAGTAATAACACCATGGATTGAAAATAAGAGATTTAGCTCTCTTAAATATATTATCTCAAGAATTATTTTTCGAATTAATTTGAAATATATCAATACCATAGTTGTTCAAACAAGTGTAATGAAAGAAAAGCTATTATCGGTCTTTCCTGCTTTACATAATAAAGTTCAGGTATTACCTCAACCTGTTCCAGAGTGGCTTGGAAGAGAAAATTTTCAAAAAAATAATCAAACATATACAAACGAAAGTAAATTAAATTTGATATACCCTGCAGCTTACTATCCTCATAAAAATCATAAGCTTTTAGAAAAAATCAATACGGTAAAGGAAGATTGGCCTCTATCAAATATTACTTTAACTATAGATAAGAGTAAAAATCCTGCACCTTTGATTAACTGGATTAAGTGCTGTGGTGAGTTAGATCATAGTAGCTTACTCGAAAAATATAAAAATGCTGACGCTTTATTGTTTTTATCTTTGGAGGAAAGTTATGGATTTCCTTTAATTGAAGCAATGTATTTAGATCTTCCCATAGTATCTGCTGATTTACCATATGCAAGAGTTATTTGTGGAGAAAATGCAGTTTACTTTAATCCATATGAAATAAAATCACTATTGAACACAATTGTAGACCTAAAACAAAAGTTAATCAGCGGATGGAGACCTGATTGGAGTAATCAGCTAAAAAAAATTCCAAAAGATTGGCAAAGCGTTGCTGATGATATCATAAATCTAATCATATAAAATCTAATGAAAATTTCAATTATCACAGCAGTTTTTAATAACGAACAAACAATTAATAGAGCACTATCAAGCATTAATAATCAATCATATAAAAATATAGAACACATTATTATTGATGGTGATTCAAATGACGCAACTACCTCAATTATTAAAAAGCAAATTAAAAAAAATGATCTTTTTATTAGTGAACCAGATCATGGGATATATGATGCACTCAATAAAGGATTAGCACTTGCAACAGGTGATATAGTAGGCTTTCTTCACGCAGATGATTTGTATTCAAATAATTTTGTCTTAGCTAAAGTTGTTGAATTATTCAAAAATAAAAAAGTCGATATTGTATATGGAGATGCATCATTTTTCGATGATGACAATATATCTAAAATTGTAAGGAAATATAAATCGGACAAGCTATCAAAAAAAAATTTGGCATGGGGAAGAATGCCGGTTCATACCTCAATGTTCATAAAAAAAAATATCTATGAAAAATTTGGATTTTTTAGAACAGAATTTAAAATAGGAGGCGATTATGATTTCTTATGCAGAATAATTAGTTATGATGGGCTTCTTTCTTATTATGAGCCTGAGACATTCATGTTGATGCAGAGAGGTGGAATAAGTACAACAAGGACTTTTAAAAATACTATTCTCATAAATAAAGAAATCCTCAAATCTATAAAAGATAATAATATTTATACAAATATTTTTATGGTTTTATCGAGATATTTTTTTAAAATTATGCAATTTATTTGGAAGTGAAATTTTATTATTTTTTAAAAGATGAAATCATCAAATTTTTTGTTGCACAAAGATTACGTCATAGGATTTCATTACTATTACATACATATATAATCTTAATATTATTAAAATAAAATGATCGAATTTAAAAAATTAAAAAATAATTCGCCATATCTACTTTTTAAACAAAAATATGATGAGGCACTCAAAGCAGGTCAGCAAAATATAGAAGCTATAGCTATTTCATCATTCAATAATAAAATTAAGGAAGTAGATTCAAGATTTGTTAACATAAAGTTTATTGAAAATGAGGAATTTATTTTTTTTAGTAATTATGAATCTCCTAAATCTATTGCTTTTAGTTCCCATAATAAAATTAGTGCATTGTTTTATTGGTCAACGATAAATGTTCAAATCAGGATGAAGGCCAAAATTCAGAAAACTTCAAGTGAATACAATAAAAATTATTTTAAAAAAAGATCTTCGGACAAAAACGCTCTTGCTATTAGTTCAAATCAATCTAAAGAAATTTCATCTTATGACGAGGTAATAAAAAAATATAATGAAGTTAAAAATAGTGAAGATTTATTAGAATGTCCTCAATACTGGGGAGGATTTTCATTTATACCTGACTATTTTGAATTTTGGGAAGGCCATGACTCAAGAATTAACAAAAGATTAGTGTTTAAGAAAATTGATGGATCTTGGACCAAGCTCTTTCTTGAGCCATAAAATCTTGAGAAATATCTAAATTAGTATAAAATTTGAATCCAATAATGCTAACAATTAAAGATATTTTCGCCGAAGCATATTACATATGCTTATCTAGACTGATTCTAATCTCATTTTAATCAAAAGGTATTCTCATAGCTTCATTTAAGAAAAATACAACTCCAATTAACAATAAAATAATAGCAGAAGAGGTAATGTTAATTGGCTCTAATGGAGAAAAGGTTGGTCTTTTACCAATAGATGAAGCTCTAAATACAGCTAAATCAGAATCTTTAGACTTAGTACAAGTGTCGCCATTAAATTCAGAACCAATAGTATGTAAGCTTCTTGATTATGGTAAACATGTTTTTACTAAGAAAAAGAACTTATCATCCTCTAAAACTAAAACTAAGAAAAAATCAACAAAAGAAATAAAATTCAGGCCCTCAACAGATGTGGGAGACTACAATATTAAATTAAAAAAAATTAAAAGCTTTATTCTTGACGGAGATAAGACTAAAATAAGCGTCCGCTTTAGAGGAAGAGAAATACTTAATAGTGATATGGGTCTTAATCTTTTAAATAAATTAAGAGATGAGCTTGCTGAAATAGCTCAAGTAGATCAAGAACCTTCACTGGAAGGAAGACAATTATTAATGGTTTTGTCGCCTTTAAAGAAAAAAAATTAGTTATTATTTAAAGACAAAAATATGGGTTATAAATTAAAAACACATTCTGGAGCAGCTAAACGATTTAAAAAAACAGGTTCTTCTCTAAAAAGTAGAAGCGCTAATAGAAATCATATTCTCACAAAGCAATCTACTAAAAGGAAAAGACATAATAGGGGCTTGACTAAAATGAAAGGTACAGTACTAAAAATGGCTTCCAGACTAATTAATAGGTAAATAAAAATGCCAAGAGTTACAAAATCAGTTACAGCAAAATCGAAACATAGAAAGGTTCTAAGTGCAACTAAAGGTCATTATGGAGCAAGAAGTAGGCTTTACAAGACAGCAAAGCAATCTAATATCAAGTCTCTTCAATATGCATTTAGAGATAGAAAAAATAGAAAAAGAAATTTCAGATCTCTTTGGATAGCAAGAATCAATGCAGGCTCTAAAGAATTAGGAGTGCCATATTCAAAATTGATTAATTTAATGTCTCAAAAAAATATTAAACTTAACAGAAAGATTCTTTCTGATATAGCTATTTCTGATAATTCAACTTTTAAAAAGGTTGTAGAAACCGCTATAAGCTAATTACTGGTCTCATGCCAGATTCAAAAGATGATAGTTCTCCAGAGTTAATCAAGGATATAGGCTCTTATCATCCCATTAATCAAATAAAAGATTCATTGATGAATCTTCTAATATCTTTTGGTTTTGAAATTGTTGACGGACCTGAAGTAGAAACAGAAGAATTTAATTTTGATATGTTAAACATAAAAAAATCTCATCCTGCAAGACAAATGCATGATACTTTTTATGTAAACAATAAGTCTAATGTCCTAAGAACTCATACTTCACCAGTTCAAATAAGGGGAATGCTTCAAAAAAAACCACCCTTAGCTTTTATTTCGGGTGGAAAAGTCTATCGAAAAGATGATGATGCAACACATCTTCCTATGTTCCATCAAATTGAAGGAATACTTGTTGATGAAGAAGTTAGCTTCGCAAATTTGAAAGATTTCATCTATAGAATCGTTAAAGCGCTTTTCGGAGATGATGTAACATTGAGGTTTAGGCCGTCTTATTTCCCATTTACCGAACCTTCTGCAGAAGTAGATATTTTGTCTGAAAACGGAAAATGGCTTGAAATTTTAGGGTGTGGGATTGTTAATCCAATTGTCCTTGAAAATTGTAATATAAATTCTGAAAAATATTCAGGTTTTGCTTTTGGTTTAGGTATAGAAAGAATTGCAATGTTGAAATTTGGTGTTCGGGACATAAGGGATTTTTATAAATCTAATTTAGATTTTTTAAATCAATTTAAATGAAAATATCTTACAAACATATTGCCGATTGTCTTAATCCAAGACCTGATATTAAAGAGTTGTCTGAAAAATTATTTCAACTTGGTCATGAAAATGAGATTCTGAACGAAGTTTTTGATATTGAAATAACTCCCAACAGAGGTGATTGCCTTTCATTAGTAGGATTGTTAAGAGATTTAAGACTGTTTTACGACATACAAGTACAACATGATGTTTATAACAAAGAAATACCAACTTTTGAATTTGAATTTGTAAATAAAGCTAAAGAATGCTGCAGTGATATATCCTTTTTAAAAATTGAAATAGATGAAGTTCCAAATAGTTATGAAGATTTTTTGGATGACTATTTTTCTGTTCTAAATGTAAAAAAAATAAACTTTTTTACAGATGTATCGAACTTTTTATCATATGAAACCGGCCAACCTACTCATTGCTATGATTCTATGAAGTTAAAAGAACCCGTAATGCTAGATGTTTTAGATAAAGAGACTGAATTTGAGACTCTTTTAGATAAAAAAATTAATATTTCTGAGGGAGATTTGGTATTTTCTGATAAAGATAACAATGTTATTAACCTAGCTGGTGTTGTTGGAGGTAAAAATACAGAGTGTAATAAAGATACAAAATCCGTAATTGTTGAGTGTGCATATTTTAATCCAGAGGCCATTATCGGAAAATCACTTAAATACGATATTATTTCTGATGCTGCATACAAATTTGAGAGAAATACTGATCCAAACTCGCACGATAAAGTGTTAAGAAGATTTATAAATATTGTTGAAAGGCATACGCAAATTAAAAAAGTTGAGCTATTTACCAAATCCTTTTCAGAGGATAAATATAAGCTTATACCAATTGAAGTTTCAAAAATTAATAAAATTTTAGGTACTAAAACTAGTGAAGATGAATGCTTAACTTATTTAGATAAGTTAGGTTTTACATTTATGGAAGGCAAAATTAAAGTACCAACACATAGAAATGATATAGAAACAATTAATGATCTTGCAGAGGAAGTTGCTAGGGCCATAGGATATAACAATATAAAATCAGAATCACTTAAAATCCCTACTGTAAGTAATATTACACGTGATTTCAGAGAAAAAAAGATCAAAAAAATATTAATTGATCAAGGTTTCTATGAAGTAATAAATAATCCATTTGTAATTGAAAATACTTCAGAATCTTTAATAGTAGATAATCCCTTAGACTCCAATAGAAAATATCTCAGAACAGAATTAAAAAATTCTTTGATTAATAATTTACTATTTAACGAAAGAAGACAAAAGGACAGTGTTAAATTATTTGAAATATCTGATGTGTATACCAATACGACTCATGGAAGTTCTGGCAAGAGAACTATTGGATTAATTGCCAGTGGAAGGGTTGATAAAAACTTTATAAATTTTTCTAAAAAAATTACAAAAGATTATGTAGAGGAAGTTTTAATTAAATTTAGACCAGAAAAATTTTCAGTAGAGGAAATCTCAAGAGATACCCTTAATTCAAAATCTAAAACCAAAATTATTTTTTGTGAATTTGAAATCGATTCAACGTTAGAGATTGACAGTTCTTTTGATGATTTGGTATTAGCTGACATATCAGGCAAAGAATATAAAAAAATATCAGAGTATCCAAGCTCATTTAGAGACCTTTCATTTTCTATTAAGGATTATTCTCAATGTAAATTGCTTGAGAAATTTATATTAAATTATGAACATAACTTATTGAAAGAGATATTTGTTTTTGACTATTATAAAAATGAAAAAATAAATGAAATTAAAATAGGCTTTAGATTTATTTTTCAATCAGCTGATTCAACAATTACCGAGACACAAGTAAATGCTATTATGGATGCTATAATTAAGGAAACTATAAAATTTAAGGGAGTTACCATACCTGGTTTATAAAATGAATAAATTAAGATATATATTTTTATTTTTATTAATTTCTGTTTGCATTCAATCCCAAGAGCTTGATGAAAGTTTTCTAGATAGCTTGCCAGATGATTTAAGAAGGGATGTTATGAAAAGAGCTTCTGATAATGGTGAAGATCTGGAAGAAAACTATAGTCCATTTCAATACTCATCCAAAATTGGTCAAGAAGAATTAGCTCAATTAAAACAAAGACTCGAAACTGATCTTATAGAGTTAGAAAGAAGGTTAAGAAGTGATGAAAAACTAGAATTAGATAAAGAACTCGAACTTTTTGGATCTAATTTTTTTAATACTTTTCAAACTTCATTTATGCCAATCAATGAACCAAATCCTGATGGATCTTATACTTTAGATGTTGGTGATGTCCTCAAAATACAACTAATAGGTGTTGACGAATACGATGAAGAATTTCCAGTCAATGGAGACGGATCGATAAATTTACCATCCATTGGCAAGATTATTATTGCAGGCTTGAGTCTAAACGAAGCTTCTACAATTATTAAATCAAAGATCAACGATACTTTTATTGGTGCAAAAGCTTTTATAAGTTTAGATAGAATTAGAGATGTTAATATTTTAGTAACTGGGAATACCAAAAATCCTGGAATCTATACCCTAACAGGAAATTCAAATATTCTTCATGCTTTATCAGCCTCGGGCGGTGTAAATGAATTTGGTTCGTTTAGAGAGATCAACTTAATAAGAAATAATGATGTAATAGAAACGCTTGACGTTTATGATTTGCTTATCGATGGAAAATATACTCTTAAGAAGCGTTTAAGATCTGGAGATACTGTTTTTGTTAAACCTAGAATGAATGTAGTTACAATCGATGGAGCAGTTAAAAGGCCAGCTAAATATGAAATGAAAAATGGTCAGCTTTTAGAAGATATAGTTAGATATGCAAATGGTATAAAAAGAACAGCAGATATACAAAATATTTCTTTAGAGAGAGTTCTTGATGGAACTTTGAAAACTATTCCTGTTCTTAACCAATCTCAATTTAGTACTATTTCACCAGTTGATGGAGATTTAATATATGTAAGAGAGTTTCCATACAGGAATGCAAGAATTACAGGAGCAGTTAAAAAACCAGGTTCTTATACTTTAGCTGCTGGTGAGACTTTAGATGATTTGATTGATAAAGCTGGCGGATTTAATTCAAATGCAGACCCGTTCGCGGCAGTATATTTAAATGAAGATGCAAAGAAAATTAATCAAAAATCCAAAGAAATTTTGTATGAGGAATTTTTAGATAACATTATTGCAGTAAGCCAAAAAAATATAGGCAACAACTTTGACTTATCACCAATTGTAAATCTCACTGAGGAAATAAAAAATTCTGATCCATCAGGTAGAGTTGTTGTTGATTTGTTATCAAATGACTCTGATAGTTTCCAACAAGTTCAGGTTAAAGAGGGTGATCAACTTGTAATTCCTGAAAAAAGCAACAATGTTTATGTGTTTGGAGAAATTTCATCTGAAGGAGCAGTGATGTTTTTACCAAATAAAAATATTGACTATTTTGTAAATAAATCTGGGGGTTTTAAAAAATTTGCTGATGTAAATTCTATCTACATACTTCATCCTAATGGCGAATCAGTGCGTTATAAGTCTAAACGGAACATTTTTGAGTCACAACCCAGAAGTGATATTAAAATTTATCCAGGTTCAATAATTTTTGTTCCAAGAATGATAGACGACTCAACTTCTAGAAGATTGGCAGCACAAGCTTATGTATCTATTCTTGGGAATATAGGAATTGCGCTGGCTTCACTATCATCAATAAATAATAATAATTAAATTAAGATGAATGATTAATTATGTCATTAGATGTTTTTATCTTATAACTCTATCAATATCTTTAGAGAATTTAGTTTTTGCTGATAGTTTTGAAAATAATACATTCAATAACCATGGAACTGTCGGCCTTATAAATATTCCAACCGCAAGGTTTTTTGATGAAAGTGTTCATGGAGTAACATTTTATGATGGCACACCGGATCAAAAAATTACTTTGACTTCAAGTCCATATGATTGGCTTGAGGGCTCTTTTTTTTACACAAACATCCAAGGATTACCATATCCAGGATACGAGTATCAAGATTATAAAGATAAAGGGTTCAACTTAAAGTTAAGACTAAAAAAAGAAGGTTTTTTACCCGCCATTGCTATTGGTTTAAATGATTTTGCTGGAACAGGTTACTATAGTTCTGAATACATTGTTTCAAGTTATGGAATAAATAATCTCGATATGCATTTAGGTCTTGGATGGGGTCAATTAAGTGGTACTTCAAAAAATATTAAAAATCCTTTTGGATATTTGTCTGATTCTTTCTACGATAGGCCAGGGGACATTGCTGCCAAAGGCGGAACACTAAATACATCACAATATTTTTCAGGCAAAACCGCTACACCATTTTATGGAATATCATATCTAGTTTCAAAAAAATTACTGCTAAAGGTTGAAAAAGATCCAATGTTAATTGATGGACCTAGAATGCCATATGAAGAAAGAGAAAGCGATTATTCAATAGGTTTAGATTATAAGATAAATAACAATTTTTCATTAGGAGCCTCATTTGAAAGAGGAGGTTTTTTTGCAATGAAGTTTATATACAAAAATGATCCAAAATCTTTAAAAAGCTATGAATATAAAAATCCTATTCCAAATGAAAATGAAAACAAATATACAACATTAATTAGGAACTTAGAGAATAATGGTATTGGAGTAAATAAAATTTCAGAAACTTCGAAATCAATTGGTTTAGAACTTACTCAATTTGTTCATTCTGATCTAAATGTTGTTGAAGAAATAATTTCAAAAGCTACAAGAAATTCAGGAATTAATAAAAATGTTAAAACAGATATTGAAATAGCGAATCTTAAGGCAATTTCTGGAATTGATGAAAATTTTAAATCAAATGCACAAACAATATATGAAAGACAAACTATTAAAAGGTTTAATACATCAACTGGAATTAGAGTAAGACCATTTATTGCATCAAGAGAAGAATTCTTTAAAGGGGCTCTTCTTGTTGAAAATAATTCGGAATTCATCATATTGAAAAATCTATTTCTTAATACAAATTTAAAGTACAGTTTGGCAAACAACTTTGAGGATTTAAGATTCCCACCTCTGGATGTATATCCTGCTCAAGTGAGATCAGATATTAAACAATATCTGAAAAACATGGATCAGGGTCTATTAATTGGAAGAGCTCAATTAGATTTTCACGTAACTCCAGCAAAAAATCATCACATTATGTTAACTGGTGGAATTTTAGAAGATATGTTTTCTGGAGTTGGAGTAGAATATTTGAATTTTAGACCTAACACAAATTATTCTTTCGGTATCGAAGCATTTAAAGTAAGAAAAAGAGACTATGATTGGGGTTTTGGCCACCTTGATTTCGAAAACGTAACATTAACAGCAAGCTTTTATTACAGAAATTATGGTCTCATACCGTTTGACTTAAAAGTTTCAGCCGGAGAATATCTTGCAGGAGATGTTGGTTCCACAATTGAATTTTCAAGAAAATTTTCAAACGGTGTAAGTTTTGGCGCATTTGCAACGTTTACTGATGTAAGTTCGATGCAATTCGGAGAAGGTAGTTTTGACAAAGGAATATTTTTTAATATACCTATATTTGGTAACTCAATTGCTTATACATGGAGACCTTTAACAAAAGACCCAGGAGCAAAACTTATAAGAAGAAATACTTTAAATGACTTATTAGTGAGATTTAAACCAATTCAATAAATGTTTTTTTTAAAAACATAAAAAAAATGTGTATTTTTTATAAATTATGCAGTATTATTTCACCTCGGAGTTGTATATATAGAATAATTATGTGAATATAGCTCTATAAGTAGCAAAAATGAGGTAAAGCTATGAAAAAATTATTATTAACGTTTTTAATGGTTACATCTGCTGGACTATATGCAGATCTAACCCAAGAAAGAATATTACAGATAGAAAACTCTGTTAATTCTATGGGGGTAAAAGAACTTCAAGATAGAAGAGCTTTTTTAATTAATGAAGAAGCTAATGTCATGAGACAGATGCAGGGTACATCTGCAAGCTCACCATCTTATTCAAGTTTATCTGAAAGACTAGCAACTGTCCGTGCTGAATTAAGTGCAATTCAGAAAGCATTAATTGCTGTTCTCGGTGTAGGTGCAATTAGTGCATTAACTGATGATGGTTACAATGATAATGTTCCTCCAGTTATTACACTTAACGGATCAAATCCAGACACTGTTGAACTTGGTACATCATATACTGATCCAGGTGCAACTGCTTTTGATGAATTTCACGGAGATACTCCTGTGTCTTCCTCAGGAACAGTTGATTCAAATACTGTTGGATCATATACAATTACATATACTGCAACTGACTTAGATGGAAACACTGCTACTGCTACAAGAACAGTAAATGTTGTTGATACAACTGCGCCAGTTGTTACGGTTCTTGGTGACAATCCAGCAACAGTTGAACTTGGTGGATCATATGTTGATGCTGGAGCAACTGCTACTGATGCCTCTGGAGCAGTTACCGTCGTAACATCAGGAACAGTTGATACTGACACACTAGGTTCATATACAATTTCTTATTCATCTACTGATGCCTCTGGTAATGAAGGTACTGCATCTAGAGTAGTTAACGTTACAGATACCACTGTACCTGTATTTACATCTTCAGCAACATTTGTTGTCGACGAAGGCGCTACTGATGTAGGAACTGTTACTGCAACAGATCTTCAGACAGTTACATTTACATTATCTGGTTCTGATGACTTAGCTATAACAACTGCTGGTGTCTTAACATTTGTAAGTCCTGCAGATTATGAGGCTCAATCTGATAATCCTGCTTCTCTTCCTTATGATGGAAGCACTTATGATATCACTGCTACGGTTACAGCTACTGATGCAAGTGATAATGCAGCTACACAATTGATTACTGTATCGATTAGAGATGTTGGTGGTATTGATGACAATACTGACACAGGTACTGCAACAAATACAGATACTAGTACAACAGGAACAGGAACAGGAACTGGAACTGGAACTGGAACTGGAACTGGAACTGGAACAGGTACTTAGATAGAAGTTAATTAGCTTTAATGAGCCTTGGAAAAAAAGATATTGTCAAAAATATCACTTCCAAGGCTCAAATTTCTTCTAAGTCCGGATCGCAAATTCTTACGTCCCTGATCAATTTAATTATTACAAAATCAAAAAATCAACCTGTCAAGATTTCCAATTTTGGAACATTTTACATTCATGAAACTCCTAAACGCCTTGGAAGAAATCCAAAAACCAAGGAAGAATTCATAATTGGTGCTAGAAAAAAACTTGCTTTCAATCCATCAAAAAAAGCAAGAGATTTATTAAATTAAGAAATGGTCGGGATGGCCGGATTTGAACCGACGACCACTACACCCCCAGTGTAGTGCGCTACCAAACTGCGCTACATCCCGCAAAAATACTATATAATTACTATCCTAACATTTTGACTCAAAAATAAAATTGTATAAATATAATTTATTATTAACTTCGATAATAGCATTTGGTTCTTATGATGCTTTAACAGATTTTGTGGTAGAGACTTCATCTGGAATTGTTGATGGATATAAAAAGCAAAAAGTTATTTATTGGGATGACATTCCATATGCAAAACCACCAGTTGATAATTTAAGATGGAAAGCTCCAAGAAAAATAAGTAACTCAAAAAATAAAATAGTATCTAAGGATGACAACTTTTGTGTTCAAAGACCATCCTCACTAGGAGGTCCAAATGGTGATGGCCCTTTTGTAGGATCGGAAGATTGTTTATACCTAGATATTTCAGCCCCTATTAAAAGTAAAAGTAAATCTAGTCTTTTGCCAGTAATGTTTTGGATACATGGTGGAGGCAATACTTCAGGACTTAAGGATTTATATGACTTTAACAAGATGGTTAAAAGACATAATGTTCTTGTTGTAAGAATAAATTATAGATTGGGCCCTTTTGGATGGTTTACTCATCCATCAATTCAAGACTACCAAAGCGGTATAGATAAATCATCAAATTTTGGAACATTGGATATAATAGCCGCCCTTGAATGGGTTAAAGAGAACATAGAGCTTTTTGGTGGCGATCCAAAAAATATAACAATTTTTGGAGAGTCTGCTGGTGGACATAATGTTTTTTCTTTATTGGTATCTAAAAAGTCTAAAGGATTATTTCATAAAGCAATATCTATGTCAGGATATACCACATCAATTAAGCCAAGCGATGCTTATAGTCAGTCTAAAAAATCGTCAACATCTAAACATACTAGCTCAGAAATTGTTAAAAAGATTATTGGTTCGAAAAATTATGATAATGCCTCATATACAAAACAAGATATTAGAAAAATTTTATATGATCTTTCAACAGATGAATTCTTTCGATATTACTATGATAGAGAATCATATGAAGAAATACCTCTTTTAACGTCAGATGGTATAGTCATACCTTCAATAGGCTTAAAAGATGCGTTATACAGTAAAGACTTGATCAACAATGTTCCTGTAATTGCAGGCTCAAACCGAGATGAAGTTAAGTTATGGTTAGGTACGGCTGAATATTTTGTAGATTTAGAATTTTCACCAGCGGGAACTATTTTAGGTATACCTAAAGTGAAGCTAAAAAATGAGGATGCTTTTGAGGCATTCAATTATTACAGAAGCAATGCTTGGAAGATTAGAGGTGTTGACGTTCCTCTTAAAGGCATGCATTCTGCAGGTAATGATAATCTTTATGCATATAGATATGACTGGGATGATCACAGAAGGTATATTGTTGCTGACTTTAAAAAATTAATTGGGGCGGCTCATGCAACAGAAATACCTCTCTTAGCTGGTAATTCAAAACTTGTTGGTGGCTATCCTCTATCTGACTTGATTTATCCATTAGGCAGATCTAAGTTATTTACTTCACGAAATATGATGAAGTTTTGGACGAACTTTGCAAAGACTGGTAAGCCAGGCAAGTCTTCGAATGGAGTTAAGTGGGAATCAATAGTAAATAATGGTGAGTTAGGTACTTCTTATATTATTATTGATAATAAAAAAAACTTAAAAATAAATTCAGACATTCATACTTTTAAATCTTTGGCAGAAGAGTTGTATAACGATGATAGAGTCAATAAATTAGAGAAATGTGTTATTTTGCTTCAAATGTTTACCTTTGTGGGAAATGATTTATATGATGAAAAAATTAGGCACTATCCTGGAAATTGTGACAGATCAGAAGCAGAAAACTTTCTAATTAATAATGCAAGCTATATAGAATATTAATCTTTTACTTTGTTTTTAATCTTTAGGACTTCGAGATCTTTTATTTTAATTAAATCCGCAATTCTTCTTATTAATCTTTCTTCATCTACATCAAGTCGTCCATCTGCGAATGCTGTTTTCCATAAGAATTCTATTAGCTGTAATTTATCATCTTTCGAATAGCTGTGATTTATATCTTCTATAAATTCATGGAAAGACACACTGTCCGAACTGTAAATTTCGACTATTTTGAATATTTCTGATTTATCTTTTTCTACTTTTTTTGCAATTTTTTCAATTTCTTCCATCATCACGTTTAATTCATTTTCAGTAATTTCTCCATCAGATCTTGCAATTTCATATGCCAACACAGCAGCTGTTAGCTCAATCTCAAATGATGGGATATCATTTTTACTTGACTCTTTTGCTTTTTTCTTAAAAATATTAAACATGCCTAATGTTCTCTTTAAATTCTTCAATATTTTGAGCAAATCTCCTGTTTAGTTTTTTCTTAAAAATATTAAAAAAAGTTGCAAAGAAAATTGTAATATCAAGCTTTGTATTTTTATTTTCTATGTACAAGTTATCTATCATTGCTAATAGTTTTGGATTACTCATATCATAACTTAATACTTGAGCAAGGCCAGTAATACCAGGTTTAAAATCATAAATATTATATTTTTCTCTATATTTACTTAACCTCTTTTGATTTGGTAAGCCTGGTCTAGGACCAATTAAATTTATATCACCTTTAATATAGTTTATTAATTGCGGTAATTCATCAATTTTAAGTTTTCTCAAAACAGAGCCTGACTTTAGATGATGGAAACTGTCAATTTCATGAGTACCTAAATTGGGTGTACTTTTGAACATGGTTCTAATTTTATAAAGATAAAATTTTTTTTTATTTAATCCAAGTCTTTCTTGAACAAACATAGCAGGAAGCCCATCTTCAAGCCATACAACAATCGACACAAAAATAAGTAATGGAAGTAAAAATATAAATCCAAAAAGAAAGAATATTTTCAAAACATAACCCATATGTTTTTATTATATACATTCTATTTTTAAAGTAGAATTATCTTATGAATGTAGCGATCACTGGTGGTAGTGGGTTTATTGGAAGTCGTTTATCAAGAATGATAGAAGACTTAGGCCATAGAGTGATATTTATTGCTAGAGCAAAAGAAAATATTGATGAAGATTATCTCAGCTTTGATGATTTTTTCTCATTAAAATTTAATATTAAAATTGATTGTTTCATTCATCTGGCCTCTCCAAACTACGATTACTCTAGTGATAGTTCCCTTGAAGATGGCATAGTTCATTTAACTTCAAATATTTTAAAAGTATTAAATCATTACAATTGTAGTAAGTTTATTTTTTTTAGCTCTGCAAAAATATATGGAGAGCCCTCATTGACAAAAAAATTGATTTTCAATGAAGAAAGTCAACCAAATCCGGAATCTGATTATGGTAAGTATAAATTAAAAGCAGAAAAAAATATTATTGAACAGGCAAAGAGTTCTAATTTAGATTACCTGATATATAGAATGCCCTTGGTATATGGTGGTAGTAATAAATCCAATATAAATAAGTTATTAACACTTATTGAAAAATCATATCCATTTTTACTTTTTAAAAATTCAGACCATATAAAAAAATCTGTTTTAAGCATTGAAAATATTAAACTTTACATAAAACACAATATTAATAATCTTGACTCTATTAAAAGTGAAATTTTCAATATAACTGATAAAAATAGTATTTGTTTGAATGAACTAATAATAAGGAAGAAAAGGTTTGTTAAATCAAAGAGTATAATAATAAATCTACCATTTTTTATATTAAGAATTATTGTAAAGATTCCCTTCTTAAGTAAATATTTTTTGAAACTTTATGGCTGTTTTGAAATAAGTAACAAAAATATTCAAAATGCATATAAAATTGAGTGTCTAGACACTTACGATTATATTTTTCATATGAATCAAAATGAATGAATTTTTACCCTTGATTAAGAGTTTGTCTAAGACAAAGAAGATTTCAATAATGATTATTGTTGATGCGTGTCTTGCATTTGCATGTTGGTTGATTTTTGGCCCACCCTTAACGGTATATTTAGCCTCAAATTTTGAATTAGAACTTAGTGAGATAATTTATTTAAATATTGGAAACTTTGTTTTTCCATTATTGATGTTCTTTACATACTCTTTGACCTCAGGTTTTTATAGATCATCAATAAGGTTTTCTGACTCTCGTGATTTAATTACAAGAACATTAACGGGCTCTTTGGTATTTGGAATAAGTTGGGGAGCATTTTATTTATTTCAATTTGAGATTATGAGGAATCAATACACACTTAGCGTCTTAATTAAATCTGTTTTACTTGCATATGTTCTTTACGGCTCTCTTCAAATTGTTAGAGACTTGGCAAGGTTAGTAGTATATCCAAATAAGTTAAAAACAGATGGGAGGCCAGTCTTAATTTATGGTGCAGGTGCAGCTGGAAATGAGCTCTATCATGCAATAAAAAATGACGCCGATATTAATGTTATCGGTTTTTTTGATAATTCTAGTGCTCTAAACGGCTCAGAAATAAATAATATTAAAATATATGGCAAAAATAAGGATATAAAAAAATTATCAGAAAAATACAATAGTTTAGAAATTTACCTTGCTATTCCTAGCTTAAGTTTGAGTGATAGAAGGAAAATAATCTCTAATTTAGAAAAATATAAAGTTGCCGTTAGAAGTATTCCTGCACTACATGAAATTGTTGCAGATCAGAAGACAATGGTTGAAATGCAGGAGTTATCTATTGACGATATCTTGCCTAGAACTAGAGTCAAGAAGTCCTTAATTTCCTTCTATGGTATGACAATAATGATAACCGGCGCTGGTGGATCAATTGGTTCAGAAATTGTCAGACAAATTTTAAATGGTAACCCAAAAAAAGTAATTTTATTTGAGATATCTGAAATAAATTTATATTCAATACAAACTGAGATAGAAGCAATCAAAAAAGCAAAAAGTATTAATACTGAGATAATTGGTCTATTAGGTGACGTTAAAAATGAGCAAAGAGTCAAAGAAACTGTAATTCGGCACAATGTCGATACCATTTATCACGCAGCAGCTTATAAGCATGTGCCAATCATTGAAAATTTTGAGAATATTTCTGAGGGAATAAGGAATAACATTTTTGGAACAAAAGTTATATGTGATGTTTCAGTTGAATGCAATGTTAAGAAAGTTGTTGTAATTTCAACAGATAAAGCTGTTAGGCCTACTAATATCATGGGGGCATCGAAAAGATTAGCGGAGATGTTGGTTCAATCAAAAAATCTAGAATCTAAAAATACGAACTTTTGTATGGTAAGATTTGGGAATGTGATAAATTCATCAGGCTCTGTTATACCTCTATTTAGGAAGCAGATTGCATCTGGAGGACCTGTAACAATAACACATAAAAAAGTTACTAGGTTTTTCATGACCATTGCTGAAGCCTCCAGTCTTGTTATTCAGGCAGGTGAATTCTCTCAAGGCGGTGACGTTTTCATCCTTGATATGGGCGAACAAGTAAAGATTTTAGATTTAGCGGAAAAACTTATCTATCTTTCAGGAAGAAATATTGCCGGTGACTCAGGCGGCGAAGGTATTCAGATTAAAGAAGTTGGACTTCGACCTGGTGAAAAATTATATGAAGAGTTATTAATTTCAGGCGAAGAAATGAAAACCCCCAATAGTAAAATTTTTAAATCCAATGAAGACTTTCCATCAAAAGATGTCTTAAAAAAAGTTATTGATGATTTAAAACGAACAATAAACGATAATAATATAATTGGAATTAAGAACATTTTAAAAACTCATATTGAGGGCTTTGAAGAGGTAAATCATGAATAAGAAAAATATCATAACTGCTTTGATAATATCTTTTTCATTATCATCAAATTCTTCTAATCTTAAGAGCTTAGTTGTTCCTGACGGCTTTGAAATTAACATTTTTGCAGACAATCTTGAATCTCCAAGACAACTTGCGGAAACTGATGCAGGATATGTAATTGCAGGCTCAAAAAAAGGAGATAAAATTTATGCTCTTCATGATGCAGATTTTGATGGATATGCTGAAAAAAAGATATTAATTGCCGATGGCCTTCAAAATCCTACGGGCGTAAGCTCATATCAAGGAGATCTATATTTTGCTGAGATTGATACGATTTGGATCATCAAAAATATTGATGATTGGCTAAATGAAAAACCTGAAACATTACCAAAAAAAACAGTTTTCATGAATGATTTACCATCTGAAACATGGCATGGTTTTAAATATATTGATTTTGGTCCAGATGGTTATCTATACATTCCTGTTGGGGTGCCATGTAATATTTGTTTAGAGCCACAAACAAAAGATAATAGGTTTGCAGCAATTCATAAGTATAAAGATGGTGAATTGATAACTGTTGCGGATGGAGTGAGGAATAGTGTTGGGTTTGATTGGCATCCTGAAACAAAGAAACTTTATTTTTCTGATAACGGAAGAGACTGGTTGGGAGATGACTCACCATCATGTGAATTAAACGTAGTAAATCAAGAGGGTGGTTTTTATGGTTATCCGTTCAAACATGCAAAGAATGTAATTGACCCAGAGTTTGGGAATCTGATACCAACTCTTAACAAAGAATTTATTGATCCAATAGCTGAATTGGGACCTCATGTAGCTCCTTTAGGTATAACATTTTATGATAATGATATATTCCCAAAAAAATATAAAAACAGTATTTTTGTTGCTCTTCATGGATCATGGAACAGAACTAAAAAATCTGGATATACGGTGGTTTTTGTAAAACTTGATGACGATGGTAATTATCTTTATCAGGAAGATTTTATATCAGGATGGCTATCAAATGAATCTGCTTGGGGAAGACCAGTATCACCTTATATAATGAGAGATGGCTCTATGCTCTTGTCAGATGATAAATATAATGTAATTTATAGAATTACTTATAAAGGCTAAATGGAATTGCAAAATTTAAGCAATGAAATACATTTAGCAAAAAGGGCAGCAAAGGAATCTGGAGATTTGTTAATAAACAACAAATCTGAATATAATCTAAGACTTAACTCTAATTCAAAAGATATAAAGTTAAAGGCTGATGTAGAGTCAGAAAGTTTAATAAAGAGCATCATTACTGAAAATTCATCTTTTCCAATTTTGGCTGAAGAAAGTGGGAAATCTAATGATGATTTAGGAGATACTTTTTGGGTCATTGATCCTTTAGATGGGACAGCTAATTACAATAGAAATATTCCTATATGTTGTATTTCCATTGGTCTAGTTAAGGACATGAAGCCAATTCTTGGTGTTATATATGATTTCAACAATGATGATATGTATGTTGGTGACATTTATAGTAAAAAATCAATTATGAATGATCAAATTATCAAGACATCTAATATATCTAATAAAGAGGATGGCATTTTGATAACGGGATTACCGCATGATTCAGATTATTCAGAACAAGCATTAAATAGCATGATAGATGATATGCAAAAATGGCAGAAAATAAGAATGATGGGATCTGCGGCTATGGCTTCATGTTATGTTGCATCAGGAAAAGCAGAACAGTATCAGGAGAAAGGCAT
>MDTE01045716.1_pt1 | contig 53342 bp, 54 predicted proteins | sample 811231 | NCBI WGS metagenome assembly MDTE01 (sample SAMN05326651, study PRJNA326480) | marine metagenome | isolation source: seawater | place: Indian Ocean: Red Sea | collected 2010 | reverse complement strand
TTATCATAAATATAACATACAGGCTTTAATATGAAAAAAGTATTAATATGTGGAGCGACAGGATTTATTGGAAAAAATATTACGCTTGGTTTATCAAAAAATAAAAACTATAAGATCACAGCAGTAAGATTTAAAAGACCAGCCTATAAAACACCTAAAAATGTTACATGGAAAAAAGTAGACTTAAGAAATCCTCAGGCTGTGGAAAAATTAATGAACGGTGTTGATATAGTTATTCAAGCTGCTGCTACAACTTCTGGTTCAAAAGATATAGTTTCAAAGCCATATATACATGTGACTGATAATGCAATCATTAATTCATTTATGTTTAGGTCCGCATACGAACACAATATAAAACATTTTATATTCCCAAGTTGTACAGTGATGTATCCTTCCTCAAGGTCAGCTACAAAAGAAAGCGATTTTACAGGAAAAATAATTGATAAATATAAAGGTGCAGGAGAGACAAAAGTATATCTAGAAAAGATTGCTAAATTTTATTCTACGTTAAGTAAAACAAAATATACAATTATAAGACATTCAAATATTTATGGTCCGCATGATAAGTATGATTTAGATAAGAGCCATGTTTTTGGAGCCACTATAACAAAAGTACTTACTGCAAAAGATAAAGTAGAGGTTTGGGGGACAGGAAATGAGATAAGAGATTTTCTATATGCTGATGATTTAGTGAATTTCGTTAAACATTCTATAACAAAGCAAAAAACTCAGTACGAAATATATAATTGTGGTTCCGGTGTTCCAATAAAAGTTAAAGATTTAGTAAAAAAGATAATTTACATCTCAGGTAAGAAAATAAAAATTAATTATAATAAAGCTAAACCTTCAATTCCTTTCAATATGTATTTAAATATAAGTAAAGCAAAAAAAGAATTAGGCTGGTCTCCAAAAACCAGTATAGATATAGGAATAAAAAAAACAATCGACTGGTGGTATGAGAATATTAAGTGAATAATGATGATAAAAATTGGAAATTAATCTCACGTAAAGTCGTTTACGATGGCCACCCATATATAAAAATTAGTATGGATAAAGTTCAATTACCTAATGGTAAAATTATAGATGATTACCATCGAATAGAAGTCCATAATGCTGTAATGTTATTAGTTGAAAATGAAAAAAAAGAATTACTAGTTTATAAGGAATACAGACACGGCATTGCAGAAGTTTCATTAACTTTTCCCGCAGGCGGAATTGAAAATAATGAAAATATTTATGAAGCAGCAAAAAGAGAGCTTTTTGAGGAAACTGGATTTGAAGGAAAAAATTTTTGTGTTCTTAACGATTACATAGTAAGTGGAAGCTATATGTTTGGTGAATTAACTTTTATCAAAGTAACAAATATTTTAAAAAAAAATAGCCCTATTAACAAGGACATTGAAAATCCTGAGCATATTTGGATGTCTTACAACCAAATTAAAAAATCTGTTCAAAATAAAGACTTTAAAGCTCTTACGTATGCAACTGCCGCAATGTTATGGATACTTGATAATGAAAAATAAAATTTGGATCACTGGTTCAAACGGATTAGTAGGCAGCACATTAATTAATGTAATTTCAAGTAATGATAAGTATGAGGTATTAAAGACCTCAAGAAAAGATTTTGACCAAACTGAACAAAGTGAAGTGAGAAAATGGGTTGGCGAAAATAGGCCTGATACTATAATTATAACATCAGCGCTCGTAGGTGGAATTCATTATAACAATTCTCATCAATCAGATTTTTTATATGAAAACGCGATGATTTACCTCAACGTGATAAAGGCAGCACACGAAGCAAGTGTTAAAAAAATTATATTTTTAGGCGCAAGCTGTATGTATCCCAAAGAAGCACAACAACCTTTTAATGAATCTTCGATTATGCATGGTGCTGTTGAACCAACCAATGAAGGTTATGCGGTTTCCAAAATTCTAGGGCTTAAATACATTGAGACGCTAAACAAGCAACACAATATGAATCATACTTGTGTTATTCCAGCAGCTACGTATGGACCTAATGACTCATTTGACGAAAATAAGAACCATGTAATTCCAGCATTAATAAAAAAAATACATAATGCAAAAATTAAAAATATGAAAGAAGTTATGCTTTGGGGAACTGGTAAGCCAATGAGGGAATTTATTTATATAAAAGATTTAGCTGAAGGTATAATACATATTTTAGAGAACTATCAAGAGCACTCTCCTATAAATTTAGGGTCCGGTATAGAAGTTTCAATTGAAAAACTTGCAAGTATAATTTCGTATGTAATTGGATATAAAGGCAAAATAAACTTTGATTTATCAAAGCCTGATGGTATTGGGAGAAAAATTTTGGATTCCTCAAAAATAAATAATTTAGGATGGCACCCTAAAGTCTCTTTAGAAGATGGAATACAGTTGACATATAAAAACTTTATATCAAATATATAAAATTATGGATCTAAGAAAATATATTAATAACGAATCTGATTTAAATAAGGCGATTAAATTTATAAAAAATGGAACTTTATTCTACCAGCCATTTATAATTCACGACAATATTATTATAGGTGAAGCAAGAAATTTTATAAAACAGTATAGCGATGTAAAGAGTATTTATGACTACAATCTATATTCTAAGAACTTTCCTGAATTAGAAACAGTTAATGGAGTGAAAAGAAATCTTATATCTGAAAATGAAAAAGATTTTTTTATCAAAATTAATAATGAATATGACTTTCTATACGAATTTTGTGTTAATGAAATTATTAAGGAATTAAATGAGCCAATTGAAAATTTATCATTTGCTGAAATTGGTTCTAACACTGGAATTACCCTTCTTAAACTATGTGAAAAAGGGGCAAAAGAATGCTATGGATACGATTGGACAGATTATTCCCAACTTTATGCTTGGTATAAAAATCTTATGAATATAAATATAAATTTTCGCCAGTGCGGGTGGGATAATTTATATCATAGAATGCTTGTAAGAAATGATCATAGTATTAATCTTGAAAAAATAGAAAATTTTTTTAGAAAAATTCTTAAAAAACCTATTCATGATCAAAGTAACTATTCTTTTGAAAAACTTTTATGGAAAAGAGAAAAACATCTAAAATCTTTTGATGTTCCAGAAGTTGATGTTATGCTTAATACGGTTTTTACAAATCATCAATTTGACCCAATGCAGTTTATAGCTTACTGCTGTGATCGTTCAAAAAAAGCCGTATTTTTTTGGTCATTAGTGGATATATATAACCCCGACCATCACACATTATTTTTCCCAGGATCATCACCGCATGAAGAAATAATAATATCTGAAGATCGCGACTTTCCACTAAATGTGAACAATAATGTCAGAATGACAGAAAAATTATTTAAACATACGCTATCACAGTGTGGATTTGCAAATATTAAAAAAATAACTCCAGAAGTATCACAAGATTTTTACGATTGGGGTATAGGAAAAAGAAGTTATACTGAAATAGAGGGAAGCTGGAGGTTATACATAGCAACAAGGACAAGTGATAAAAAGAGTGCTTTTTACAAAAATAAAATTTAGTTAAATAGCTCTCTTAAAAAACATTTAATAAATTTAATTCCTGTTGGAATACTTTTTGCTTGAGTTTCACCGTACAATCTTCTTCCTTCTATAGTTGGAAATTCAGAAATTTTGATTTGTTGCTTCATTGCACGCATAGTCATCTGGTATTCTATTGTGTAATCTATTGCATCTAATTTTAATTTACTAGCTACATCTTTTGTAATTGAACGAAATCCATTGATTGAGTCAGTTATGTAAGGGCCCCTTTTTCTGAAGAAAATATTTGCTATAAGATTAAAAATATTATTTGCCCATTTTCTTAATTTTATTAATTGATCATCTTCTTCATTAAAAGATTCCTTCATCATTCGCGAAGCAATTACGATACCAGAGCCTTTTTTGGATAATTCTATAAACTTTCCAAAGTCTTTTTCATTTTCATTGCCATCGGGTGAAAAAAATATATATAAGTCTGTATCTATATTTTTAAAAGCTAATTGGAAAGCATCCCCCCTACCCTTGCTTTCTTGAGAAAATGTTTTAATTTTATTTTCCTTATATACGTTGAGCGTGCCATCCGTAGAGCCACCGTCAATTCCATATATTTCTGATATATTATTTTCTTTACAAGAAATCAATATTTTAGGCATTAACTCCTTTAAACATAGATACTCATTTTTTGTAAGAATACATAGCGCAACTTTCATAAAATTTCTCTTTTATACCATTCAATCGTTTTAGAAAGACCATCATCAAACGAAGTGTTTGTTGTAAAATTTAATTTCTTTTTAAGCTTTGTAACATCGCATTTTCTTCTAGGTTGTCCAGTTATTCCCTTATCGTCAAACATAGGCTTTAATTTTGTTCCTTTATGTATATTAACTTGATCACAAATCTTAAAAGCTAATTCTTTTATTGATATTTCCTCGTTGGCTCCAATGTTAATGGCGTCAGCACAATCATATCTTGATGTAACTTCAATCAAACCTCTCGCAAAATCATCTACATATAAAAAAGAACGGCTGTGTGTCCCATCTCCCCAAACTTTTAAGATATCATTTTCTGCATCAAATGCTTTCTTTATGAGAGATGGTATAACATGAGACATAGCAGGAGAAAAATTATCCCGAGGCCCATATGCATTATAAGGTCTTGCAATTGCAACTTTTAAGCCGTATTCCTCATTATATTTTTTACCTAAATATTCTTCCATTCTTTTTGACCAACCATATCCTGAATTTGTTGGCTCTGGCTCACCCTTCTCGCCTTCTTCTTCTTTTGTAGGAATTGAACAGTGCCGAGGATATACACAAGCAGAACTTGTCACCAAAAATCTTTCAATAGCATTACTTTCAGCTGCTGCATGAATAGTATTCATAAACATTTCCATATTGTCTTTAAAAATTGTTGCAGGATGATTTTTATTATATTCAATTCCAGCAACCGAGGCTGCTAAATGCATCACAACATGACTTTGATTAATACAATTTGAGACAAATGTTTTATCATTTAAATCACCAATAAAAGTTTTTATACCTTTTAAGTTTTTTAAATATTTGGGAGACTTATTTCTAGAGATTATTATAGGGTTTGCTTTTAATAATAATAGCTGCTCAACAACATGACTTCCTATGAAACCTGACCCTCCAGTAACCAAAACATTTTTATGTTCAAAAAAGGATACGGTATCAATATGAAAATCTTCTTTTTTAACACTTGTTGAGTACATATTATTAAAGATCATTGGGAACTTTATAATGATCAAGATCAGACTTAACCATTAATTTTACAAGCTCCTCAAAAGATGTTTTTCTTTTCCACCCTAATTGTTTTTCAGCTTTACTAGGGTCGCCAATTAGAAGATCTACTTCTGTTGGCCTTAAGTATCGTGGATCAAACTCTACGTAATCCTTCCAATCAAGTTTCATTACCCCAAAAGCTTTATCTAAGAAATCTCGAACACTCCAAGTTTCTCCAGTAGCAATTACATAATCATCTGGATTTTCCTGTTGAAGAATTAACCACATTGCCTCAACAAAGTCTTTCGCGTACCCCCAATCTCTTTTAGCATCTAGATTACCTAAATATAGTTTCTTATCAATTCCAGCTAATATTCTAGCCAAACCTCTTGTAATTTTTCTAGTTACAAAAGTCTCACCTCTTCTAGGGCTTTCATGATTAAATAAAATTCCGTTTGAGGCATGCATGCCATAAGCTTCTCTATAATTTACAACTTGGTGAAAGGCATGAACTTTTGAACAAGCGTACGGGCTTCTGGGATAGAAAGGTGTTTTTTCGTTTTGAGGTATTTCTTGAACTTTACCAAATATTTCTGAACTTGAAGCTTGATAAAATTTTATTGTTGAATTACCGCCCGTAACATTTCTAATTGCTTCAAGCATTCTTAAAGCACCCATTCCGACTGTTTGAGCAGTATAAACTGGCTCATCAAAAGATATTCTTACATGGCTTTGGGCGCCAAGGTTATAAACTTCGCTAGGCTCTATCTCTTCTATTAGTTTAGAAATTCTACTTCCGTCAGTAAGATCTCCATAATGTAATTTAAGTTTTGGGTCGGGGTTGTGAATATCCTCAAAAATATGCATGATTCTTCCAGTATTAAAAGAAGAAGAGCGACGAATAATTCCATGAACTTCATAGCCTTTATCAAGAAGAAGTTCTGCTAAATATGAGCCGTCCTGGCCAGTTATTCCAGTGATTAATGCCTTTTTACTCATTTAAAAAATCTCTTCACAGTTTTAATAACATGGTCAATTTCTTGTTTATTCATTCCAGGAGAGCTTCCCCAAAAAACACCTCGATTCATTATTTGATTTGCTCCCTGTAAAGATCCAGAAATACTGTAGCTAATATTTTTAATCCCAGGTTGCTTTGTCATGTTTCCACAAATTATCGGTCTTGTTTCAATACCAAACTTTTCTAGATGCTGCTGAAACTTATCCCTTATGGCTTTATTTTTGCACAGAACAGGGAATCCAAACCATGATGCTTTAGTATTTTTTGTGATATCCATTGGGTACAAATCACCATTTTCTTTTAGGTCCTTAAAAGCATTATTCCAGGTTTTGCCAATAACATGTCTTGATTCGTTAAATTTTTTGAGTTTCTTTAATTGTTCAATACCAATTGAAGCATTAAGATCCGAGGATCTTAAGTTATAGCCGACGTTAACAAATAAAAATCGCGGGTCAATAATTGAAGAAAATTTAGAATACTGCTTAATATTTTCCATGTCTCTTGTCCAGCCATGAGACCTTAAAGATCTAATTTTATCTGCAATATAATCGTTATTGGTTACAATCATACCACCCTCTACAGTTGTAATATGGTGGGAAAAATAAAAACTATACGTTCCAATATCACCGAAAGTTCCTACATATTGATTCTTATTTTTAACCCCAAGTGATTCGCAAGTATCTTCTATTAACCACAGGTTTTTTTTCTTACAAATTTTTCTAACTTCATTTATATATCCCGAATTGCCCAGAACATGAACCATGCAGATAGCTTTTGTTTTTTTAGTAATCGCATTTTCTATAGACTCTATGTCCATTTGAAGTGTACTTGGTTCACTATCCACAAAAATAGGTTTTAGTCCAACTTGAGCAATAGGCCAAATAGTTGTTGACCAAGTTACAGCAGGTACAATAACCTCGTCACCTGACTTTAAAAAGTATCTGTTATTCTTTTTTTTATCTCTAAATTTATCATTGTCTACAATTGCTGAAAAAGCTAATAAGTTTGCTGAGGAACCTGAATTAACATTTATTGCATGCTTTACACCAAGCATTTGTGCAAATTTTTTTTCGAATTTTTTTGTCACCTTTCCCATAGTCATATAGCCAGAATCAAAAACTTTTATCATGGCTGATCTCTCTTCTTTGCTCATAGTATTTTTATTTAGCGGTATTTTCATATTATTTCCTTTTAAATAATGATTCTGGTTTTTTAAGAATTATGAATGAATAAGCTCCAACAAAACTAGCAATAGTGAATAATACTCTATATGTTATAAAAAAAATACTACCATATGCTAAATTTTCATCAAATGTAATAAGCCTTGAAAGAATATAGTCAAAAGCACTTTCCCCTATACCAATTCCACCTGGGGTAATCGGTATAATGTTAATAACTAGACTCAAAGAGGAGGAAACATAAATATCAAGAATATGTAAATCACTTTCTAATAAAATTATTCCTATAATATAGAAACAATATATTAAAATAATATGATTTATAATGGATAAGATATAGCAAAAAATTAAAGTACTGAAATTTTCATTATATGTATAGAATGCATTATAAAGTTTTGTCATTATCATTGAAAAATTATTTAAAAGCTTATTATCAAACTTGTTCAAAAAAGATAATATTCCAGATGAGAAAAATAAGCTTATGTATATAAGAAGAGGAATAAAAATTATTAAAAATAATATCATGAAAAATATAAATAAAATTTCTTCATATTTATTAATTTTTACCCATAGTGAAGCTAGTGAGTATAATGTTATTATTAGCAGTGCATGAAGGCCTATAACTCTATCAACTATTATTGTCGATAAGGCTTTAGTGCGTTGAGAGGATTTTACAAATTTAAAAAGATAGAAACCCTTAACTATATCTCCACCAGCGCTACCGGGCATAATTGAATTGAAAAATAAACCTGTGGTATATAAACAGAAAGACATTTTATATGGAACATTGTATTCTGATTTTTTTAATATAATCCACCATTTATAAGAAGCTATAAATAAAGTAATTATCATTAGAGCTAAAACCAATGATAACTCTCTATATTTACCATTTAAGGCTGCAATATCATCAAAACTTACAATATTAAAATCAATAAGAAGATATAATGCTACTATTGTAATTGATATCTTGAATAATATTTTTATTTTTTTCATTATGAGATATAGCTAAATTCATGTTTGAGATTTTTCATTATACTCAAAATAAATTTTAATTTATAATATTATAATTATATAAAATCATATTATTTTAATGCAGTAAATTTTTTATGACCATAAAACATCAAGTTAAAATAAAGTCCGGTATGAAATCTGGAGATTTCTTTCTTAAAACAATTGATGAAAAAAGAATAGCATTTATAAAAAAAAATAAAAATTTTGTTGTAATTGAGCTTACATGTCCACATATGGGGGGAGATCTTATAATCTACAAAGACGAATTTAATGATAGTTTGCATATTCAGTGCTCTTGGCATGGTTATATTTATAATATAAACGGAAATTTCATAGAAAATCCAAATATATTTGATACACTTAATATTAGAAAGAGTAATAAATATTTCGATCAAGAGTTTTGTAATAAAGAATTAAAAGAAAATCTTAAATTAAAAATTTTGAATCATGAAATTTCTGAAAATTATATAAATTTTGAAGTTTAAATGAAATATACTTTTAAACAAACCTACACCTTTCCAGTAACAGTGGCTAGCGCTGTAGTGGCTTATTTAGATTGCGAGCATTACACATTTCTTCACAAAAGTTGCGAAAAAAGATATAAAACTATTTCTCTTACTGGTAATAAATGTGTTTCTGAAATTCTTTATAAATCAGGAATTTTCTCTTGGAAACAAAAATCTACAACCGAATATATAGGGTTGGCCGAATTAAAACAATATGACATATCAATTTATGGTTTTGGCCCTGCTATAATTGCTAATTTTTTTAATGTAAGCACTTCTCTAAGATATTTTGAAAATAACGAAGATAGGATGGTTGAAGATATAGAGGATGATTTTAAATTAAAAAGAATTGATAAAAATGATAATACTGTATTAAGTGAAATAACTTATAACCTTGATATTCCCTTTTTTTTATGGCCATTTAAAAGCTTAATTAGGAATAAACTTGAATTAATGAAAAGATCAAAAGATTTAGAAGATCTATATATGATTAAAAAAAGAATAAAAATATTTGGGAGTGACTATCCTTTAAGTGAAAATTCTCCATATTGGAGGCCTTATTTTAAAAAATCATATTTCCTTCTATTTAAAGAAACTTTCATTAATAATTTTTTCTAATTTAAAAAAATGAATGAAAAAATATTAAATATTGTTTATTTTTTAATTTTAACAATTCCAATTTTTTTTTCAGTTTCTTGGCATTATAATAATACTCAATTGCCAGTATCTGATGCAATAGGTTGGTTAGAAGCAGCTTCAAATATATTATTGCCAATCTGGGAAAATGGAAAAATTGCATCTTCTGTATATGAGCTTTTTTCTGAACGTCCATGGCGACCAATCATATTTCATTTATTTGTTACACCTTTCTTATTTTTAACAAATGGAAACTATATATTAACAACTTTAATCACTCATTCTGTTTTTGTAGCTCTTTCGACATATATAATTTATAAATTTTTAAGATTAAAGTTTGATAAATTTTCATCGTCAATATCAACTGTCATTATTTGTTTAAGTACTAATATAATGTTTGGGGGTATTGGACTACCTCTTTTTGCTGAACTTTCTTTCACACCTTTTTATTTATGTACTATATATTTTTTAATAACATCAGATTTTTTTAAAAATAAAAAGAATTCAATATATTTTTCATTATTTTTTTTTCTTCTATTTGCTACAAGGCCTGTTGAAGCATTAATTTACATTGTTTTGCCATTAATATTTTTTTTCTATAAAGGAATTAAACTGAACATTTTGAGTCTTTACGATGTACTAAAAAGTCTTCTTATCTCTTTCGCTGCTTTATCCTTGTTATGTTTAAGTCGTATAATAGAATTTTCTTCAAGAATAAAAAATCTTGATCCTCCTTTTTCTTCGGAAATATATCTTATTTTTTCCTACGCTGTATTTATTTTTTACTTAATTTTACTGATTATCTTTTTATTTTCGAAAAACGATGACAGATCGAAAACCCCAAGAAAAAATTACTTAGTTTTATCTTTTTATATTCAGACAATACTTATTTTTATATGGTGGTATCCATTTTTCTCCAATCTTTTTGAATGGGTTTACATGACATCCTTTGGAGCAGTAGTTTCATATTACAAAGGAGAAACAGTATTATGGTTAATTCCTTGGGCCTTTAAATCATCTGGAATATATATCATATTAATTTTTTCTAGTACTGCCTTACTATATATGTTAATTTCAAAGTTTAAGAATAAATTTTTTAATTCTGATTTTTATTTTCAAACTCAGCTACTTTTATTATCAATTCCAATTCCATGGCTTGTATACTTACTATCAGTTCAAGGTTTTTACAGAAAAGTTTCTTTAAGTATGGTTTGTTTAGTAATATGTCTTTTTTATTATATTTTAAGTAAAAAAAAGCTAATATTATTCTCAAAATTTCTAATATCTGTTGTTTTAATTGTGCAAATTTATTCGATATCTACTCATACTTGGATTAATTTTGAAAATGATAAATTCTGGAGTACAACACATAGGAATAAAATTGCTTCTAACATGATCGGAATTGAGTACCCGTTACCTATAAATATAAACCCTAATCCCCACGATGTTGTAATAGATTTTCTCGATAAGTCTTATAATAAATATAAATTAAAGAATTTTGCTATTACGGTAGACGAATCTGGTGAGCCTGTTGATGCTTTTTTAATAAGCTTGATGTCTAAGAAATACGATTTCAATGCAACTATACCTTGGATAACATCTGTAGAATTTTTAAATGATGACTTTAAAGCTTTTGATCAATTTGACAGTTTTTTATTAATTAACCCAAAAAACCTACAAATGAATTACACAAAAGAGAATATAACAAATTCATTTAAATTAGCTCTAAGTGAGTATAAAGGCGCTTCTGCAAGATTTGCTTTTTATATGCAATATCTTTATTCATCAAAAAAACTTAATGAAAAGGGTTTTAAAATTTTGGAGTGTTTTGTAATTAATATTAAACATAAAGGCTGTTTAATAATAAAGATTAAATAATTTATAATTTAAATATTAAATAATTTCTTTTATTTATCTCAATGCTATCCATATAGGTCATACCTTGGAAATTTTTTCTTCTTAATTCTTTAATTATTTTCCAGCCAGGATAAAAATGAAATCCTATTTTTTTTTCAACTTCCTGGTCAGAATATTCAGGAAAAGTATCAATCATTAAATGGGTGACTTTTTGCTTTCTTAAATCATCCAGAGTTAAGCTACCAGGATGAAGTATCCACATGCTTAGATTTTCTAGTACTCTTAATTTTCTTTTTGCGGTATATATTCCATGGGTTATATCCGGTGGCCAATGAGTAAAAGTCGCAATTTTTATGTAACTTTTTTGTAAATTATTATTTACTGTGTACTTATGCAAAGATTCAATAAAATTAAAGCTTGGCTTACTGGGGCCAGCATAAATTGTATGTTGCCATGGAATATTCATTTTTCTCTGTATATACTGTGATTTATCTGTTACGAAATTACTATATTTCGAAGAAAATGCTGATAAGCTACTTATAATCACTCCAATAGATAAAACTACGATTGGTAAATATGAGATAAATTTTTTTGTAGAATTCATATTTACTCCAGTAAATGCAATGATGCCTGAAGCTAAAACAAATACTGCAGGCGCCGTTCTTCTAAGAGGAGTAATCCCGGCATTTTCTGTTAACAACAATATAAAATACACTAAACTCATTGCCAATCCTATAATTAATAATTGTGATGATTTATTCATAAGAAGGTTATTAAAATTTTCTTTTTTATAAAATTTAGAAAAATAAAAGATTGCTAAAAATGATATAAATAAATACAAAAATAAAAGTGACCAGTTAGGCCATATAATAGCCCAATTTTTATTAAAGTCAGCTACTGGATTATTATAATCCTGCAAGTTAAACATTCCGACTCTAAACCATTCAAACAATTCGTCAGCAAATGGTAAATACCAGGCTAACGTCAAGGTAAATATAATTATAATTAATATTGATAGGTTATTTTGATTTAAATTCTTTTTAAAATTTATAAAATAGCCGTAAAGTAAATAAAATATAATTGTCATAATAGCAATAATATATAGGATAATACTTTCGTTTTGAGAGCGAAAAGAATTACTAATACAGTGAGAGCAATCCGATAGCGGTGAGATATTCACTAAAAAACTTGAGTATAAAGATAAAAAGAAAATTGATGTTATTAATACTATTTGTTTTAATTCGAATAAAAAATTTCTATTCATTTTAAAATAACAATATGCGTAAAAAGATAATCCAAGAGGTACTATAAATATTAATTCTGGTCTTATGCAAAGCATTAAGGCAGAACAAATACCTGCCTTATATATTGATATTCGATTTTTCAAATAATCTGACTCCAAAATATAATATAAAAACATAAAAAGAACTGTGATGTGTGCAGTCTCTGAGAACATGTTATAATGGTAATAAGAAAAACCAGGCCATATAACAATAAGTATCGACCCTAAGGACGAAACAATTTTATCGCAACCAGACCAAAGAAATATTCTATAAAGATATATTACCCAAATTAAAGCTATTGAAGACATTACTAGAGAGGTGGTAAGAAATAAATCACCTTTTGTTATCAGCATAAAAAAAGATATAAAAACTGGATAAATCAAGGGTCTTAATCCTTGAGAACGTAAATTATATAAACTATCTAACCAGGCGAGAAAACCTTTATCCTCGAAAACCTGGTAGTGCATTAAAGCTATGTCTAAATAATGTTGTCCATCAGAATTAGCAAGTATCTCATTATACTGATTAAATAAGAAAACAAATAGTGGGGCAAAAAAAATAAATATATAGTAAATATAAGGATTATTTTTAAGCATTCATTTATTGTTATATTGTGAGAATTTAACTCTATTATTTCAGAATTAATGATATAATTCCATTGAAATATTAACTATTGATATTTTTTTTATGAATAAAAAATTAATTTCTATAGTAACTCCTGTTTACAATGAAGAAGAATCAATAAATTATTTTTTTGATAAAATTTTCAATGAAATAAATAAATATAGAGATAGATATAAATTTGAAATTATTCTTACTGATAATGATAGTACGGATAATACCTTAAGAATTATAAGACAGAAATCTAATGAAAATAATATTATTAAAGCTTATAAGCTATCCAAAAACTACGGTTATCAGAAATCATTGTGGACTGCAATTTGCCAATCAAAAGGAGATGCTATTATACCTATTGATTGTGATCTTCAAGACCCACCAGAGTTATTTGAGACATTTTTAAAAAATTGGGAAGAAGGTTACAAAATAGTTTATGGAGTAAGAACATCAAGAGAAGAAAATTTCTTTAAAACTAGAAAATTTGTAGATTTACCTATGATTAGAAAATTATTCTACTGGCTACTAAATAAAATTAGTGAAGACAAAATTCCGCGAAATGTTGGTGATTTTATGTTATTGGATAAAACTATAGTTGATAAAATAAAATCTATTCATGATCAAAATATTTATCTTAGAGGAGTTATTTTTAGTCTTGGATTTAAACAAAAATCCATAAATTATGAGAGAAAAGAAAGAAAGTATGGAAATACAAAATTTTATTTTTCAAAATCATTAAAGTTAGCTATTGACGGTATTGTCGGACTATCTTCATTACCTCTAAGAATTGCTTCAATTTTTGGAGTGTTTATTGCATCAATAACACTTATTTTAAGTATATTTTTTATTCTTTCAAAATTTATGTTTGATATCAATTATCCTGCTGGTTTAACTACAATTATAGTTTTAGTTCTTTTTGGCATCAGCTTAAATGCTTTATTTTTAGGGATTATTGGTGAATATCTCTCAAGAATATATGATCAACAAAAAAATAGACCAATTACTATCATTGAAGAGAGAATTAACGATTAATTTTTCTATATTCTTCAAAAGTCATGAATTTTGAATCTCTATTTGAAATTATTGGATTTTTGATTGGCCAATTCATACTAAATGAGTCCCATAGAATTCCTGATTCACTTTCTTTTATATATGCTCCAGACTGCAGATAGTGAATCGTCGCACTATCACTCAATACCTGAAAACCATGCGCAATACCTTTTGGAAGATACACATGTTTGCCATTTTCTCTAGAAAGTTTTATTGAATCAAAATTACCAAATGTTTTAGAATTTTTTCTTAAATCTAAAAAAACATCAATCACCTCCCCTTCTGAACAAAATATGAGTTTTGAAATTTCGTGAGGTGGATTTTGATAATGCATACCTCGTATAACGCTTTTATGTGATCGAGAGAAATATGATTCGTAAAAATTCACATCAATATTGTTATCTAAAAAAATATCGTAATTAAAGTTTTTAATAAAAGTTCCGCGGTTATCTCCAATAATATTTCCTTCAATTACAATACAACCGGGGATATGACTTTGAATAAATTTCACTACTTTAGTATCTCTGTTAAACCCATCGTTAAATTATACCTTGGTTTCCAATTGTTAGGAGTGGTTTTTGCTTTATTAAATGAAAAGGATTTTTTTTGACAACCACTATCTGGCCATTCTACATTTATTTTATTCTTTGAAACCTTATTAAAAGTATCTACTACTTCATTGAGAGTATAGGTATTAGAGTAAATAAAATTTTCTTTTGTTGTATTATTTTTATTCTCGATAGCTAGCATAAAAGCGCTTATAACATCTTTGAGATAAACTAAGTTAATTGTTGAATCTTTAGTATAATTCATTTGAAGTTTCTCACCTGACATTGAATAATTAATTAAATAATTAATTAGTTTTGGGCGAGGGTCATCTTTACCATATGTATCAAATAGAATATAGGTTTGACAATTCTTGGATAACAAGTACTTATAAATAACTAATTTAGTGTATTTGTAAAGAGAATGAATATTATCATCAAAAATAACATATGAGGTTATATTTATTATCCGAATATCATCATTGACTTTATTTTTCTCTGTATTTATATCTAGAGATGTAAGCACATCCATAATAAGTTTATAGTTTGATCCGATAATTTCTTCTTGAAGGGCTAACCTATTTGAATCAGGGTAATAATTAGCTAAATGAAAAATGATATCAACCTCACTATGTTTTAATTTATTTAATGATTTAATGCTACCATCATAAAATATAATCTTATCAATAGTTACATACCTTATAAGGTCATTAATGTCTGCATCTTTTCTGACAAGTAGAATAAGGTTATGATTAGTTTTGTTTGCGATCTCTTTAACAAAATTTTTCGCAAGGTAGCCATTTGCTCCTGTAATCAGTATATTCATAAGTACTTTTTAAAAAATGTTTCGCAAACATCATGCATATGAGAAAACATTTCATTAGTTAAACCATGGTGACAAGCTAGTAAAACCCCACCTTTCATTATGTTATCGGAGTTTTTTAAACCATTTTTACAAATCTTCATTTCTAGGTTTTTAAAACCAGGTTGGCGTGTAATATTACCTGAAAATACTGTTCTTGTTTGAATATCCCTTTTTTCTAGATATATCTGAAATTCCCTTCTTTTAAATGGAGCGTCCTCTTTGATTATTATTGGATAAGCTAGCCAGGCTGATTCAGAATTCTTTGTTTGTGCAGGTGTTACTATAAAATCACTAAATTTTTTAAAAAACTGTGTTTGTTTAGCAAAGTTATTTTTTCTAATCTTAATATTGTCCTCTAAACTGTCAAGCTGAGCTAAGCCAAAAGCAGCTCCAATTTCTGAACCCTCTAAATTATAACCAATTTTCTCGAAAATAAATTTGGCATCGTAAGGAATGCCATCAACATCAATATTAAATCTATTTTCTACCTCTTCACTTTTTTCATCAAAAATTGAAGAGGACCTTCCCCAAGATCTTAATAATTTTGCTTCTTTCATGAGTTCATCGTCATTAACACATAACATACCACCATTACCGGCACAGTTGATTATATGAGATCCGTAAAAGCTTGTTATGGACCAATCGCAATATGAGCCTGATAATTTACCATCCAACGTACCGCCAATTGTGTCAGCTGAATCTTCAATCACTTTCAAGTTATGTTTACTAGCAATTTTAGATATTGTTTGCCAATCACAAATATTTCCCATTAGGTTTGGAGCAACAATTGCAACAGTGCGTGGTGTGATATTTTTTTCAATGGCATTAACATCTATACAATAATCATTAACACCAACATCTACATAGACAGGAATTAAATTTGATTTAACAATACTTCCTACAGTTGTTGAAAATGTAAGAGCAGGAGTAATTACTTCTCCACCCTCTTCAAATCTAGAAGCTTCCATTCCAATATACAAAGCCGAAGAACCAGAATTGACGAATAAGCCATACTTTTTGTCAAAAAATTTTGCAATCTCTTTTTCAAAAGTGCGTGCGTAATATCCCATTTGGGTGGACTCATTAAGGCATTTTATAACAGCATTTATCTCCTTTTTTCCATAAACTGTTTGAGCATAACTTACACTAATTTTTTTCATTTGCTAATTCCATATACTTATTAAACTGCATTAAAGACATATTATAAATATTTTTATCATCTATGAAACAGTTATACCATTCATATGCAACTTTAATAGTTTCATCAACGTTATATATATTCTTCCAACCAAGCTCTTGCTTAGCTTTATCTGAATTTAATGACAAAAAGTTTGATTCGTATAAATCATTTTCTTTGAAAATATAATCCACACTTCTTACTTTACTCATTTTTTCTAATAGTTTTTTTACGCTTATACAGCTTTCAACACTAGGGCTAAAGTTAAAAGAGTCTGAAAATTTTTGAGGTTCATCATAATTTTTTCTCGCAAGTAATAAATATCCATATATTACATCAAAGACATGTTGCCATGGCCTTGTTGCATTTGGATTTCTAATACTTAAGGTCTCATTATTAATTATTGATCTTACTATATCTGGTATTAACCTATCAGCTGAAAAATCCCCTCCACCTATAACATTTCCTGCTCTGGCTGAGGTAAGGCCTATTCTGTTATTTATGAAAAAGCATTTTTGATAAGACCTGGTTATTATTTCAGCACATGACTTACTTGCCGAATATGGATCAATACCACCAAGTCTATCTGTTTCTACATACTCTCTTTTGTCATTAAGATTTTCGTAACATTTATCTGACGTAATGATAATAATTGATTTTACTGACTCTATATTTCGTGACGCTTCTATTAAGTTGGCCGTACCTATTATATTAGTAGAAAAAGTTTTTAGCGGATTGTAGTGGGATTCAAGTACAAGTGGTTGTGCCGCCAAATGAAAAATAATTTGAGGTTGAAAATTTTTTATAGCATCTCTTAATTTCCGAATATCTCTAATATCATTGAATTGATCATTGAAATTTATATTAGAATTGAATGAATTATATAAAATTTTTTGATTGTCATCCGGTTCTAACGAATATCCTGATAAATGGGAACCAAGTTGTTTTAGAAAAAAATAAAGCCAGGCTCCTTTAAATCCGGAATGGCCAGTGATAAAAATTCTTTTGTTCCTATAAAAATCAGATAAAGTCACATCGAATTACCATGTTCTCCACGGTGCAATATTCTCATTCCATAAATCAATAAGTAAATTTTTGTCTCTAAGTGTATCCATCGGCCTCCAAAAACCAGTGTGTTTAAAAGCCTTAAGTTGCCCATCTAAAGCAAGTTTTTTCATAGGGTCTTGCTCCCATATAGAATTATCACCAACAATATAATCCAGTGTTTTTGGTGAAAGTACAAAAAAACCTCCATTAATATAACCACCATCACCAGCTGGCTTTTCGTGAAAATTAGTAACATTTTGATCATTATTAATTTCTAACATACCAAATCTACCTTCGGGCTGGACTGCAGTAACAGTTGCAAGCTTTCCATGAGATTTATGAAATTCTATTAGATCCAATATGTTTACATCAGCTAATCCATCTCCGTAAGTCATTAAAAAATAATCGTCATCTTTTACAAAGTTGCTGATTCTTTTAAGCCTACCTCCAGTCATAGTATGTTCGCCAGTATTTACCACTTTTACGCGCCATTCTTCAACATTGTCTTTAATAATATTAAATTTTCCTGAACTAAGGTCAAAGTCAACATCAGATTTTAATAGGTTATAATTTAAAAAATATTTTTTTATTTCTGAACTTTTGTAGCCAGCACATATAATGAAATCGTTAATTCCATAATTTTCATAAATTTTCATTATATGCCATAAAATTGGCTGATTACCAATTTCTACCATTGGTTTTGGAATACGATTAGTTTCTTCGCTTAATCTAGTTCCCAATCCTCCTGCTAAAATAACTGCTTTTACCATCTAGACTTCACTCTGCTTCAAAAAGTTTATTTTTATCAACTTGAGATCTTTTCCTTCTAAACTCTTCAATCTTTTCATCTCTTGGATCATTAGGTCTTGCTACAAACCTTGCCCTATATCTTTTTGTAACATCTTTTTGAGGTTGAGATAAATAATACCAAGCCAAAGATTTTCTGCATTTATCCTCAGGACACATTAATGGCTCAGGATGCCCATGATATGATATATCGCTAGTATTAAAAATTACAGCTCTATTAAATTTGGGTTCAATAGATTTCTCACAACAAGATATGTTTTTATTCCAAAACTCTAAATTACCACCGTATTCTCTTTGCCAATCAGAATTTAAATAAAGTATTAAGTTTATTCTTCTTTCTAAATTCATTTGAGGATGAATACTATAATCTATATGGACATCTAACTTACCATCTCTTTTTGTACAATGCATACCACCCCCATGAAATTCAGCATCCGGTATCAGGCCCTCAATACCTGTTAATTCTTTAAGATTCGTAATGAACCATGGCTCATTAAGAGATAATAATACACTTTTTATTTTTTTAGGCATTGCTTCATCTAAGCGATTATATAAAAGTTTTTTTTCTACGGGATTATTATATTTCAACCAAAATTTTTCACTGTGATTTGGAAATAAAAATTCAATTTCTTTACATAGTTTTTGATCTAAAAAGTTATCTATAACTATATAAGGAAATGGGCTGTTTTTTTTGTATTCTTTACCTAAAGTTTTAAAGTCGAATTCATTTATCATAAATGTTTTTTTTTCATAAATTGAATATAATGTATAAAAACCATAATTAATATGATGCAATATTTAAAAAAATATAAGTATATATTATACAATAATTTTAAAATCTACACTCTAATATTACTTCCTGCGATTATCTCTGTTTTATGGCATTTAAGTAATAATCAACTGCCAATAACTGATGCTATAGACTATCTTTGGCCAGCATTCCACATATTTAGTGATATTTCAAAATCGAACGTTTTAGAATCAATTTTTGGGCTTTATATGGAAAGGGGCTGGAGACCAACTATTTTTCATCTTTTTTACATCCCATTTATGGTCATATCAGGCGGAAACATGCTTTTTTCAGTTGGTGCTGTTCACACTTTTTTTACACTTTTAAGTACCATTTTTATTTACAAAATTTTTAACTATAAAATAAATAAAATTACGTCAGCACTTTGCGCTTCTTTTTTAGCAATGTCATCTGCAATTATTTTTGGCGGATCTTCTGTGCCTGGCTTTACAGAAGTTGGTTTTATTTGTGTTTTTGTTGCGCTAATTTATTTTTTAGTAAAAAAGAATAATTTTACTAACAGGAAAGATTCTTTTTATTTTTCTATATTATTTTTTTTATTATTTACAATAAGGCCAGTTGAAGCATTATTGCATATAACCTTACCAATTTTAATCTTTTGTTTATATAGTTATAAACATAAAAAAATATCAATCTATACTATTTTAAGTGTTTTATTAAAAACTTTAATTTTATTGATAATATTATTTTCATTTGCTTTTATAACAGGCATAGAATCTCATTTTGATAATTTAAATCTAAGAAGTGCATATATATTATTTTGTAATATTTTTTTATGTTTAATAATTTTATTTCCTATTGTATATATTTATTTATTTTTTATTGACAAAAAGGTAATGGCAAGCTCATTATATTTTGAAAGAAGTATATTAACTGGTGTGACTCTATCATTAATATGGTGGATGCCATATTTTATAAATCTGTATGAGTGGGTTTATCGAACATCCTTGGGTGATGTGGTTACAAATATGGTTAAAATAAATATAACTTTTATAGAGCATATTAATATTCTGTTCCTAAACTTTGGCATGTTTACAATTTTTTCAATTTTAGTTTTTTTTATTTTGGGTTTAATATTCAAACTATTGCAAAATAAAGAAGATCAACAAAATTTTTTTACGAAAATAGAGATAATTATTATTTCCACGTTACCTGTGCCGTTTTTATTTTATTTTTTTTCGGTGCAAACCAGTTTTAGGAAAATATCAACGGCACTGATTTTACTTTTAATTTTCCTCTTGATAGTAAGTCTAAAAAACGTAAAAAAAATAAAACTTTTTAATTATTCATTACTATTTCTTGTTGTTATTTCCTTTTTTTCACATGCATCTTTTATTTTAGGAGAAAATCAAAATAGATCTTTTGCAAATAAACATGATTTATATATCGTAGGTTCATCATTTCCAAATCCAGTAACTATTAGACCAAACCCTCACGATGTCGTAGTAGAAAATCTTAATACTCTGAGAAAAAAGTATAATCTAAAACATATTACCTTACCTATAGATGAAAGATCTAATCCGGTAGATCCTTTTCTCATATCCATAATGACCGCAAAAAAAGGTTTTTCTTCTAACTATCCATACACTTCTAATTTTATAGAAAATTTAAATTTTATTGAAAAATATGAAGCTGCGTTAGTAATTAATCCGGATGGGAAAATAGTTAAATCAAAAAAGGAAGCTCAAAAATATAAAAATATTATGTTATCGAAAGAAGTTTTTTTTAAAAATAACGAATCAAGAACTTTATCTCCAAACCAAAGATATGTATATTTTATTCAGTATTTATTTTCAAAAAATGAGTTAGAAAATTTTGGCTGGAAAACAATGGAGTGTTTCATCATTAATGAACAATATGATGCATGCCTTATTACGAAAATCAAAAATAAATAAATCATTAGACTTTAATAATCTTATTTATGGTAAAATTTTATTAATGAGCGAGATATTTAAATATATAAATAAAATAGAGCATCTTAAATATGACAAGAGATTGCCATTACATGCAACTATTTTTGAAAATAAACAAAATTTATCAAATATAATTTGGGATATTCATGGTCATAATGCATGTCAGTTTTATAAAAAAAAGAATCCTAATTCTAAAGAATCAATCATAAAACAAAATGGATATGTTACTGGAAAATTATCTAAGAAAAAAACTGAAGCTCTCCAGAAAATTTTTAATTCTTGTAAAAAAATAAATTTTGAACCTTTTGATTTTCATTCTGATTATGTTTACGAGCCAAGGGAAAACCTTCATCAAGATATGATAAGAATTAATGACTATTACCAACCCAGTGAATATCTCTTCAAGAATCTTCCGAAAATATTTGATCCATTATCAAAAATTATAGAAAGAGAAAATGGTTTCTATTTTAAAGTAGCATCATTAAGAGTATTTTCAGTAAAACCAAATGAAAAAACACAGGGTTTTCATACTGATGCTCAACCTTTTGCAATTAAAAAATTCTTTTTTTATCCATATGGAGCAAATAAAGATATTGGTTCAACTAATATTATTAATAAAAAAAATAAAAAAGAAATTATTCACTTAGATCCAGGGAGTTGGATGATGTTTGAAAATAATGTTGTTGAGCATCAAGCCTACAGTCATTTTAAAGTAATAACTAGGCCAACAATAGAAATTGATATAATGGCAGATTTTGAAACTGATACTACATTAAACTTCAATGGTATTAACAGCTGGTATCCGTGGTTTCCACTATATGATAATAAAAATGATTATTGCACTAGTGAATTAAATTATAAATACGTATATGAAAGAAACCTTCAGAGACTTATGGGTCTGTCAAAAATTAATAAATCTGAATCATATAAATTTCCATGTGATTTTAAAGACACACCTAATAAAAAATATATATTTGAAACAAGTGAAGATGAAAAAACGTCTCATAAAAATATAAATCAAGAGATTAAATCTATAGTGCAACAATTTGGAGTTACTAGATTTATGTTAAAGCTATTTATTATTTTACCGACAATAGTTCTTAAAAAAATATTCTTGAAAAATTAAATTTATGAATAAAAAAATAAAAATACATCCTTTTATACTATCTGGAGGTTCGGGTAGGAGGCTATGGCCATTATCAAGATCTCTTTATCCAAAACAATTTGTACAATTACAAGGTTCCTTGTCTTACTTTCAAAAAACACTTAAAAGACTTGATAAGAAAATATTCACTAACCCAAATATTATTTGTAATATAAATCATAGATTTATGGTTAAAGACCAATCAAGTGTAATAAAACAAAGAATATCAAAAATTTATTTAGAACCAATAGGAAAAAATACTACTGCTGCTGCTATAACAAGTGCGGTAGCATCTAATGAGAATGATCTTATATTGCTTTTGCCTTCAGATCATTTAATAGAAAATAGTAAAATTTTTAATGAATGTATTAAAACAAGTATTCAGCCAGCCTTAGATGGTAAAATTGTATTATTTGGGGTAAAACCAAATAAACCAGATACTAATTTTGGGTATATTTCAGCAGAAAAAATAAGAAATAGTAAGCATTTTAAAATTAATAAATTTATTGAGAAGCCAAATTTAAAAAAATCTAAAGAATTGTATAAAGCTAATTCAACATTTTGGAATTCTGGAATATTTTTATTTAAAGCCTCAACGTTAGTTGATGAATCTAAAAAGTATTGTTTAAAAAATTATCTTCACACACTTAAAGCATTTGAGAATAAAAAATTTGATGGAGAATACTATTTTCTCGAAAAAAAATATTTTGCTAAAAATAAAAATATATCAATTGACTACTCATTAATTCAAAAATCTAATTTACTTGTCATGTCTAAGTTAAATACTAAATGGAGTGACATGGGTTCTTGGGAAAGCTATTGGCACAATAACAAAAAAAATTCTAGTAAAAATGTAGTCATGGGAAATAATGTTTCATACGAGTGTAAAAATTCACTGATTTACAGCGATAAACAACTAACTGTTACACTTGGCGTGAATGATCTTATTATTGCCTCTTTTTCAGACTCATTGCTTGTTATGGATAAAAGGTACTCAAATCAACTTTCGGGCATTATCAATAAAATGGAACAAAAAAAATATGACGAGTTAGATAGTTCACCCAAATGCTTCAGACCGTGGGGGTCTTACGAATCTTTAAAATCTGGCCAGGGTTTTCAAATTAAAGAAATTATAGTAAATCCGAATTCTGCAATATCACTTCAAAGACATAAAAAAAGGTCTGAACATTGGGTTGTAATTAAAGGGATAGCAACTGTGACAAAAGGAAACAAAAAAATTCAACTTAAAAAAAATGAATCTATAGATATTAAAGTTGGCGAAATACATCGGCTAGAGAATAAAACAAAAAAAGAGCTAAAAATAATTGAAATTCAGACAGGTGAATATTTGGGCGAGGACGATATAATTAGATATAAAGATGATTACAAAAGAGTATAAATGAAATCATTATGAAGAATATAAATAATACAGCAACGTTTTGGATAACTGGTATCTCTGGCGCAGGAAAGTCTACATTAGCAAATTACTTAAAAAAAGAACTTGATAAAAAAAATTTGCCAAATATCATTCTAGATGGTGATGAAATAAGAAATGCTTTTGATAAGAAAAAAAGTTTTACAAAAAAAGAGAGGCTTAATATTGCCTACCAATACTCAAAGCTAGCAAAGTTCATTAATGATCAAGAGATAAATGTCATTTTTGCAACTATATCTCTTTTTCATGAAATACATATATACAACAGGGAAAATTTAAATAATTACATAGAAATCTTTTTAGATAGAAAGATAGAGAAAATCAAATTAGAGGACATAAAGTCAATTTATAGCAAAGAAAAAAATGTTGTAGGTATTGATATTACAGCAGAATTACCAAAAGCTCCCACTTACCACATTTGCAATCCAAAAAAATCTGATTACCCAAGTATTTCTAAAAAGATTGTTAAGGAATTTCTAACCTAGCAGGTCTTATAATGAATTCATTAATTCTAAATGAATCATAGCTGATTTTCTTTAAGTACTCTTTTTTGGATATATTTTCATAAATATTATTCCCATGAAAATCCTCGATAATAAATCCCAAATTATTGGTAATATGAAAACCTGCAATAATATCCCATATTTTAATTTTAGCTTTTCTTATATATATGTCATTTTCCCCTATGGCAAGACTACAAAATTTTTTTGCACTTGACATAGAATTGAAATTTAAATTTTTTTTTGATTTTTTTAGGAAAAATTTTATTTTATCAATTTCATCTTTTCTTTTCGTAGTTATAACATTAATTATCTTTTTTTCTTTATAATTTACCTTTTTAAGTCTTGAGATTTTAACATTATTTTCTCCAGCATAATTCTTATGAAGGTAAGTATCATTTTTATCTGCAAAATATATTTCATTTTCGAACGGTATACATATAGCGCTAAAGCATAATTTATGATTATTTATGTAACTAATATTTATAGTAAATTGTTTTGAACCTTGGATATAACTACTTGTTCCATCAATTGGATCAATGATAAAAAAAGTTTCCCCAGATATTGACTTTAATTGATTTTCAGCTGTATCTTCTTCTGACAAAATTTCAAATTTATCATCGATTTCATTAATCTGTTTACATATAAAATTGTTTATTTCTTTATCAGCGCTTGATACATGTGATTTATCAAGTTTTGTTTGTACTAGATTATCTTCATTCTGAAAATAGTATTTAGCTATATTTCCTGCCTCTAAGAGGATTTCAATTATCTTATTAGTTGTCTCATTCATTTTGACCCTCGTATAGCTTTATGTCTGATGGAATGTCAATCTCACCCCAGATACCATTAAATTCTACCCCTGCAATTATGTATTTTTTTTCTATCATTAAGCTAAGCATTTTTGTTACATCAATTTTTTTCATTTTACTTTTAGATATATGTAGTTTTATATCATTCCAACCATTGGGATTTATTTTTAATAAACCCATAAACTGACCCATAATTTCATGATAATTTTTTGGCTTATTCCCAATTTCAGTTAAATGTTTTGAGTGATTTATAATAAATGTTTCGAGGTCTTCTAAGGGATTGTCAAATCTTTTACTCCACAAAGCTTTAAAGTTTATATCATATAAAACTGATATATGGTTTGTGGACTTACATAAGTCAGATACAGCGCTTGGTGGATAGAAAATATCGCCGTAACTTACTATGCATTCAAAATTACTTAACCATTCATCTGCCATGAGTAAAGAGTAAACCATATTTGTTTCACTCCAAATTTTATTTTCATATATTTTTGTAATTTTTTCGTGTTTTACTTTATTTTTAAGGTAACCCGTAACAACTGCAATATCACTAATACCATTATTTAACATTGAATCAATTTGATAATTTATTAAGGGTTTTTGATTTAAAGAAATCATACATTTTGGTTTGCCTTCGGATATATCTCCTAGCCTACTTCCTCGGCCTGCTGCAAGTATTATTCCTTTCATGAATAACTTTTTTTAAAAAAAATAATATCATCATCATGAAAGGGAAATAACCTCTCTGGATGCCACATGATAGCTGTAATTTTATACTTTTTATGATTTATTGCTTTTATAATTTTATCATTTGATCGTGCCCACACATCAAACTCACGATCATTGTTATATTTGGAGCCAAAGTTATGATAGCTATTCTTTTCAACAATTTCGCCATTAATAAAAATTTGTTGTTGAGGCATAACATGATTTTTAATTTCGTATACTTGTACATCGAAATAATTTTGTATTTGCTGCATTCCACGGCAAACTCCAATTATAGGCTTATTATTTTTCAAGCTAAATTCAATTAAAAAAATCTCAATTTGATCTCTTCTTTCTTTACCGCCAAGACTTTTAATAAGCCCACCTCCTGTAAGTAAAAAACCATCAAAATTAATAATCTTGATCATATTCTTCAAGGCTTTGATGTTATTTGGTATTAAGATAGGCGTTAAATCACATTTATAAAAAAAATCTATCCATCGACTATCAATATAATCATGGTTTAAGTCATCTTTTAATTCTTCACTTTGGGTAATACCGATAAATTTCATTAAATTACCTGTAGACTAAAATTCTTTTAGAGGTTGAATCAATTTCTACTACCTTTGTGCTTATTAAACTATCATACAATCTTCCTACACCAATTGCAGCTGGGATACCAAGCTCATTTGATCTTATAGCCATATGTGAATTTGCACCACCATATTTTGTAATAAGACCTATTATATTATGGGAAAAAATCCAGTCATAGCCAGGATCTGCACTCTCAATCAATACAATTTTACCTGAAATATTTTTTTTAATTTTAGATCCATTACAATAAATATGAATATTACCAACTACAGATTTATCTGTTATATAATTTGGTTCTGATTTACTATCAAAAAAATAAAATACATCACTCTCATTTAAAATTATTGAAGGAAGGTTTAATGATTTTGTAATCTGAAATCTTCTCTTTCTTCTTTCTATCGAAGCTTTAATAATACTCAAATAATCAGATGCAGAATTATCAAGAGACGTTATAGAATTAATATGTGTAAATGCTGAATCTTTTCGTGAGATATTATTTTTTTCACAAATATGGGAAAATATTTTTAGAACAGAATCGATATTTTTTGTAAATATAAACTTAGCATACTCTCTTGCTTCAATAGTTTTTTTTATAAAATCGAATAAATCATTAGCATTTATATTAATCTTATTTTTTTTTAGATGCTTATTTATCTCATTCTTTTGATTAGCATTTAATTTAAAACATTTCTTTGTCTTTAAAGCATCTTTTTTCCAGTAAAAATAATTATCATAATTTTCATCATATGCGTCATTCAAGATGTCGTATGTACCAGGCCTTAAGTGCCCATATATTTTAAGAAAATCTGCCTTTGGAAGATTCTTTAGATCGCTTTGAATTTTTGAGCTAATTGTTTCAAGAGAAGATAAGAAATTATTATAATCTTTTTTAGAAAGTATATTAATTTTTACAAGTGATTTTAAGATTTCTACAGCAATAAAAGCAGATCTTGCTAATCCTGCAAACGGAAGTGTACCGTATCTTTTGCAATCTTCTATCAACCAATATATTTTTGATATATCATTTAAATCACTTTTTGTAATTTCATTAAATTTTTTCTCTAATACGGAGATCTTGTTTAAATCTTTTTTCCACAAACCATTTGAACTATTAATAATTTTATTTGTAACAATTTGTAGAGACTTTTTTATCTTTTCTATTTCGGTATCATTAAAGTCATGATTTTTTAATACTTGTAAATCTTTATTGGTTGTAAAAGTTATACATGAAAAAATTATGTCAAACTCAATCTTATCGTGAAGATGAGGGTTATCCCTTAATTTTTTAAGATAATAGTCAACAAGCTTATTTGATATTTTCGAATTTAATGTTTTTGGAATAAATGAATTAAAACTCACTCGAACATCTACATAAGGACAGCCTTCAAATTCTTTAATTAAAGGAAAACTTCTTAGGTTTTTATAACCATAGTTATCTCTTTGATATGCCCATATCTTATTTGTTACCAATTCACGATATAACGATAATGCTAAAGGTTTTGGTTTTCTACCAATTATTTCTGCTGGGTTCCAATCTGGCATTACGCCATATATACCCTTAGTACCATATAAGTATGGGTGTTTTGACATCCATGATTTTAACTTAGTTGATAACCTTTTTACGACGTTATAATGAGTAGTATCGGAAAATGGTTTTGAAGTATTAATTATTAAAGGTCTAACCTGTAACAAAATTAGTTGTCCTGCTTCATCTATTGCAAACTCTATATCAAGAGAATCGTTTTTAAGTAATTCTTCAAGTTCACAAACTAAATTAATTAGGTTATCTCTAAAATCCTTAAATCTGAATTTATTTTTCTTATGATAATAAAATATTTCTCCGTCGTTTGAAGTACCTGATGTAATTGTGTCTGTCTTTTTTGAGTTTATATCATAATTAATTTTAATATAAGGCGTATTATTCGAAGGATCACGAGAAAATATTACCCCTGAAAGCTGAACATGCTCCAAATAGGGTTGAATTAAAATTTCATCTTTCACATTTAACGAAGAATAACTATTTATTACATTATTAATTGCTTTTTTAATCTCACCTTTTGAAGTCACATTTCCGACCGACAAATATTTTCCAGCATTTGAGATTTTTTTATTATCTTCATTAAATGATGAGCTTCTTATAATTAATTTAGAATTAAGCCATTTTCTTTTTTCGATTTCTATGAATAATTTTTTAGGATTTTTTTTATAATCAATTGCATTTATAATGATTAAGTCAAGTATTTTAGCATGCTTAATTTTATTTTTAAGATAAGCTAAAGTTTTTGCTTTAGAAATGAAATTATAACTTTTTTTTTTGACTGCCATATATTCTTTATATATTTTTGTTTATCTTGCAAACAAAACGTATTAGTAATATAAACTATTTTTTTTTCATAATCCAAGACCTAGTAATATACTTACATTCTATTGTGTCTAAGTTCTGTATTCTTTTATTGATATAATTAATAAATACTTCAAATTTTTTACCTAATTGATACTGTATATCGTTTACTGACATCCATACTCCAATATACTGTTCTTTCGACATGTTTATTGTATGTACTCCCTCTATGTACTGAACATCTTTAAAAAAACTTTTTTCATTAAATTTATCCATAAGGTTCTCAACAAATTTTGATTTCCCTGATGAGACCCTTTTAATGTTGGGGTTTAATTCAGAAATTTTATTCTCTATATCTAATAATAGTTCATTATTTTCCAAAGACCTTGAATTCCACAGTGCACAAAAAATACCATTTTCTTTTAGTATGCGATAAAATTCTTTATTGGCTTTATCAAAATTTACCCAATGAAATGATGAGGCCATTGTTACGATGTCAAAGCTATTAGAGTTGAGGTTTGAATTTTTAGCACTTCCAGTTACCCATCTAATATTTCCATTTTTCTCATGCTTCTCTCCACACTCTCTCATACTTATAGAAGGTTCTACAGCATAGATATCTTTTATTTTATTTGAGTTTGCAAGCATTCTAGTCCATATACCCGTGCCAGCGCCAATATCTGCTACCATTAAATTACTTCCTTTATGAATTTCTATTAATGATTTTAAAACTTTAGGTGAATAATCAGGTCGATATTTATTGTAGTTATTTGCTAACTTATCAAAATTTCCGTGGGAAAGAGTCATAATATTTTATAGTTCATTTTTATTTTATTATATTGCTTATAGCAAGCGATTAACAGCTTAAAAACTACATTGGTTTTATAAAAGACTTTGTGTATATTTTATGAAAAATAGCTTTGTACAATAAAAAAAACATAATTATCCTTAAATTAATATAATTATATATAATTTTCATAATTAGCAGTGGTATACAGATAGTGAAATTAAAAATTCTTATTGGATAAATAATTTCTAAACTGATCTTTGTTTTTTCTGGAAAGTATCTTGGCATTTCTTCTAAATGCGGACCAAAAATAGTATTATTTGGTGTGTCAAATAATATCCAATTTGATATATTCAATTTTTTATTTTCAGAAAATATGTTGAATACTGCTTTAAACCTATAGATAATAGTTTTGAAATCAAAATCTATTTTGAAAGGTATAAGAATAAGAAAAGGCATTAAAAATAGAAAAAAAAATTCATATCTCTTTAATTTATAATACTCAAAATATATTAATTCATTTAATGATAAGAATTTAATTCTAAAATAATCAAACTTGTTTAAAAATTTTTCGTAAGTTTGAGATGTTACCTTTGTATTAGCTCCACTAACCTGGATTGACTCTTTTCTATTATGCCATTTGTATCCCATAAAAGTTGACTCTAATAATTTTTCGTCAAAATTGATTTTTAGCCATTTAGAAATTTTTTTCATTTGATTTTTAATTTCTTTATGAACTGTTTCAAGCTTAATATATTTTGATTCAAAAAATTCTGTATCAGTAAAATAAGGTGTTTTTCCATAAAGTTGAAATGGCTTAATTTCGTAATGCTCTCTTTTTTGTAATAATAAAACAGATATGGCACATTTTAAGTGACTTTTAAATAAACAATATTTATGCTGATTATAATTTATGTGTTTTAACATTGAGCCTATACATTTTACCGGATTTCTTACCATGGTTAAAATCTTTACTTCTTTAAAGTCTTGCATTATTTTTTCTACTATTTTAATTGAATGATCGTGAATAGGGATACATATGTATGCATTATCATCATGATTTAATCCGAAACATTTGTTAAATGATAAATAAATAGAGATGATAAAATTTTTTCTATTAATCTTATTATTTTTAAAAAAACCTCTTATATGTTTAAAAAACTCATCTTCATTGACTGTTAATATTTTATCTCGATTATCACCAACTCTTGTTAAACTTTCTTCTAACCCTCGAGTATGATCAAAAAAGTATGGTCGAAATTTTTTAACTTTTTCTATGATTGTATCTATCGACACATCAATGGTCATAGGTTCATCGTATTCATGAAGTTCAGTTGCACCTTCAATATTATTTCCAGAGCCGACAATATGGTCGGTCCATAAAGTATATAGATCTCTACCATGTAAAAATGGTAAACTTATTATTGAGGAATGATTATCAAGAAGACTATGCATTAGTGTTGTGCCACTTGTTCCATAGCATTGAATTCCAATTACTCTATTATAATTATTTTTCATTAGGTATAGCTTTTATTATTATTATTAATATATAAAATAAACTATATAATTACTATATATTTAAATAACAATTATAATATTATATTTCCAATATGATTTCTTATCTAAATATATTATGTACATTATAAAGTTTGTGATATTGTTATAATTAAAATAAATATCAAATAATAATAATAAGGAAATCTCAAGTGCAAAATATAATAATAGACTACTTTCAAACAGTTTCTAATAATTTTGAAGCTCTTAAAAATGAATCAAAGAATATAGAGATTGCTACGGACATTATAATAAATGCATTAACCAACAAAAATAAAATAATATTTTGCGGCAATGGCGGGTCTGCAGGAGACTCTCAACATTTAGCAGCAGAACTTATGGGTAGATATAAAAAGGATAGATTACCTCTTCCAGCAATCGCGTTGACAGTTGATACTTCGGCATTAACTGCGATTGGGAATGATTATGGCTACGAAAAAGTTTTTTCAAGGCAATTAGAGGGTATTGGAAAACAAGGGGATGTCTTAGTCTGTATTACGACTAGCGGTAAAAGTCAAAATGTAATAGAAGCTGCAAAATCCGCTATAAAAATGGGTATTGAAACTATTTGCTTAACTGGAAATGTTGAGACTGAATTAACGAAATTATCATCCTGCAATATAAAAGTCTCTAGTACTGAAACTAATCATATTCAAGAGATGCATATTGCCGTAGGCCAACTCATATGTGGCCTTGTAGAAAACCATTTCTTTAAAGATAGATAAATCCTCTAATTCTTCGTTTCACTTGAAATTTGCTCGAGTGATTTTTTATATAGATTTTTTTTGTAAGCTTCTTTAATTTTTTCACTATGTAAGACTCTTTTGAATTCAGTTCCTCGAAATAATCCTTCAACTTCATTACTTATAGGTTCTGTAAAAAATAAAGTAGTCAATGTTTTTGCTAACAATTTATAAAAAGATGAAAGTAAGAATTCATATTTACTTATAGATGGGTCTTTTGTTCTTTGTATATGGGAATTAAAAAAAAATACGATTTTTTTCATTATAAAAAAACCATAATCATATTTTATGATGAAATAAAATCTGTGGGCAAAGTTGAAGCCATGATTTATACCATAAAGATAAAATATTTTTTCTTTTATTAGCTCTACGAAATTTATTGAATAACTCTCTTTATGGGTTATTTTTCCATCTTCAAGCTTTATAGCTAGTTTTTTCTTAATTTGAATTATTTGAGAATTTTTAAATTTTTTAAGCCATATAATATGATTTAAAAAAATATTCTTTGAATATTTATTATATACTTCAAGTGCTTTTTTTGAAAAATAGCTTTTATAAAAAAAATTATTTATATAATATCTTTCGTAAAATCTTTCTTTGCCCCCAGTTGTGTCCTTAGATGGAATTGTTTTAATATCAGAATGCATAATGTTAGGCATTAAAATATCTCTTCGATAAGGATCTTTTGTATTCTTATTGATAAAATATTGAATCATTTCCAATGCCCCATCATGTCCTGTATGAAATTCAGGAAATCCCTCAATAGCTTCCAAATATTTTCTTGTATAAACCGCCCATTGTTCTGGGTAATAATAAGCTTCTTGTACTGAGTTTCTAAATTTCATATGCTTTGAAAAATTTGAACCTCTTAAGAAAAACATGTCGTCTGGAACAGTATTTATATATTGTTTTAAAATTAGGTCCCAATTTTTGCTTGAAAATCTACACCTATCTGAATGCCCAATATAAAAATATGTATTTTGATCAGATACTTCTTTTAATATAAGATTCCAACCTTTCATTGCATTGAGAAATTCGAATGATATTCTCACAATTTTAAGTTCTATTGATGTTTCTTCAGAAATTTTTAGGAATAAGTCATGTTCTTTGTCATTATCTGGAATTGCAACAATTAATTCAAAATTTCTTTTGTCATAACAGGTAATCTCTAAATGTCCGATATATTTTTTTAGCATCTCAGGATACTTTGAGAGAAAACCTATACTTATAAATTTACCTGAAAATATTTTTAAATCTTCAAGGGGGTTTTCTTTCACACTATCTAAGAAATTATTCATATAATATTGTTTGAAAGATTAATTTTTTTTCTCTTACTGCTTTTACCTATAAGAAATTCTTCTCCTTCAGATATATAACATGAGGAAAACCATGGTCTAGATCTATTAGAATTATTCGGATAAGAGCCATGTATGCAATTTCCGTGAAGAATAACAATTGAATTACCCGGTATTATCAAATCCTTTTTTTTGTCTTTAAATTCTTCGGGAATTATACATTCACTCCCCGGATTAGTATTAACTTTTTCTCTAAAACTAACATTATCTTTTGCATCTAGTAAACCTAGTTTATGTGAACCTGGATAACAATATATCGTGCCATTTTCTTTATCGGCATCTTTAAGAAACCAATTAAGAGTTAAATAAGCACCATTTTTATTATTAGGATAATAATTATCTTGGTGTGGGTTCCAGGCTTGTTTAGAATATGTTGAATATGCTTCTTTAAAAATAAATTGAGAACTTAGTCCTATAACAGTTTTATCATGCAAAAAGTGAAGTATTTTTATAAATTGTTCACTTTTTATAATGGATAAAGCTAAAGCCGAAGTTTCTTTTATTTCTTCAAGGGTAATATCTGATTTAGGTCTTTCATCTTGCTCAATTAAAGATGAATATCTATCGGGATTAATAATTGCAGCAAAATCTTTATTAGCATGTCTTCTCATACAATTGTTAAAAATTTTAGCGTCTTTTAAATCAAAAACATTTTCTATAATTGCGTAGCCATTTTCATTATAAAATTCTTTAAGAGTTGCGTTTAAGTAATGAGTTTTTGCCATTTATATATTAATACCTCTTTGCTCTAAAATATTTACAGTAATAATCTTTAATACCTTTAAAAAATTCATATCTATAGTCTAAATACCAAACCAAACAAAAGCTTTTTTTATAAGAATTTATACCAAAGCCTGACCCAGCATAATTTAAGTATAAAAACTTTCTATAGAAATTAGAAATTATGGATATTAAAAAATTAATATTAAAATACAATTTAACTATTGATTTCGTTTTTGACTCATAAAGAACTATGGAGTTTTTCTTCTCATAAATATTATAAATCCCATTATTTTTTGCGTTAATTATGTTAGCGAGAATCAACATTGCAAACATCTTGGCTTTTTCTTGAACTTTAACAGATGTAAGGGTTGGCCAAGCTATCAATTGTCCTTTAATTCTTATTCTCTCTTCTATTAAGTTTTTTTGCGCAGGTTTTTGTCCTTTGATATCAAGGCTATTGTCTGTAACATCCCGCTTTATTTGCTCTGCATTAAAATTATCAGAATTTGTAAGATAATATGAAACACATTGTTGGAAGGCATCTGCTGAAAAGCAAGGACCCCAATTTTGAGTTATTTCCAACCACTTTCTTGTAGTAAACGCTATGTTTGCTGGTGCAAAGCAACACTCCCAGAAATCAACATAGTTTCTGTTTTTGTATTTTGAGCAGATAACTCTAAATAAATCATCTTTAAAATATTTTGCATATCCACGTAATATAACATCCCAATTCTTTGTAGTTATATGCATTCTGTCTCCAAGGCAAACTAAAAAATACGAACTTTTATCTGAAGCTTGAAGCATTAAATTATTGTGTAAATGACCAGAGAAATACCCTCCCGTAGTTTCAATGTAGTTTAATTTAAAAGTTCTTTTATTTATTTCTGATTTAATGAAGTTGATCATCAGCTCATCACCCTTATCAATATTAACAATAACTTCAAAACATTGTGGGTTTTTAGCATTGGTTTCGTAAGAGTCCAAAAAATTATTCAGATTTTCTTTATTATTAGAATTTACTAAAATTGAAAGTAAAAGAGAATTACTCACAGCTATTATCCAAAGGCTTATCACAACCAATAAATGAGGCTACGGTGAATCTATTATTTTTAGCATATTCGGCCACATGAGAAATGTAATGCGGGCATCTTTTCTGGTTATTTAAAATAATTAGTCTATTATGGATTGGTAGAATTGCTTTCATTTCTAAATCATTTTCATTTTTGGCAATCATTAAATTTCCTCCCCAATCCCACTTCCAATCATCACATAGATAATAAAGTAGCCCTATATCTACTCTATTTACTTCTCCCCTTAAATCATCTGTATGTATTCTTGAAAAATCTTTCGCCTGATATTTAATTATATATGTAGCATCACAAACAAACGTTCTTGTGAACAAGTCAGATAAAACATCTAAAAATTTATTTTTAAAAAAATCTCTCCAGTTTTTACTTTTTTCGTATTCTTGTGCACGCCAGCTATTTTGGAAGTATTTTTCATCGGTACCTGGGAAATATTTTGATTTAAGGTTAAATGGGCCGCCTTCTCTGTAATGATCTCTTTCCTGATCTACTCTAAACCAGTTTTTCTCATTTTTGAGTTTAGACAATAGGTTTGATGCTAATTGCTTTTCTAAAAAATCATCAATAATAATATAACCTTGTTCTTTAAATTCTCTTAAATCCATAATTTTTAACCTAACTGAATTACTTTTCTTCTTGCGTTTTTTCCAGCAATAAATGTCTCACCTTCACTAATATATGAAACAGACAAAAGTGGTCGTGAACTATTACTATTATTAGGATATGATCCATGAATACAATTTCCATTTAAAATAAGTAGATCACCTTTTTTAAAAACACAATCAACTTTATTAAACTTACTTAAAATAGCTTCTGATATTTTATTTCCAGGATTTGAATCTCCCTGCTCTCTATAAGAGACTTTATTTACAGCATCAAAAAGGCCAAATTTATGGGAACCTGGATATACATAAAGCGATCCATTGTCAATACTAGCATCAGCTAAAAAGAAATTTGTAGTTAAATATTGAGTTGTAAAGCCATTTGATAATTTAGAATTATTTTGAGTATAAATATTATCCTGATGAGGATTCCACGCCTGACTTGCATATCGAGTATTTGCTTCTTTAAAAAGCATTTGTGACATCAAACCTACAACTTTTCGCTTTTGAAGGGTTTCAAGGATATTTAGTGCTATTTTATTAGACATTATATTAAATGTCATTTTTGAGGTTACTTTACAGTTTGAGACCATATCTACTCTTTCAGAAAGAGATAAACCAACAATTAGGTTTTCAAAAGTTTGAGCGATTAAAAAATCAAATCTGTCAGGATTCATGATAGCTGCAAAATCAATGTTTGCATGCTTCTTTATTTGCTTTAGATATTTATCACATTCTAAATTTGAAAGAACATTATTTACAATTAAATAACCATTTTCATTATAAAATTTTATTTGCTCTTCATTAATTTTTTGGTCTGCCATCTAATACAAGTTCGTTTTGATTTAAAGTAAAAGCTTCATAAATTTTATCTAATACAAAGTCAATATCCATTGCATTTTCTCTATCAGACCATGTTTTAATATTTGTCGGATAGACATCTAATATTTTACACGATATATCTTCAAGATTAAAACTTTGAGAAAAACCTCTCAATCCAAATTTTGAGGCAGAATAAATTGATCTATTTTTTTTTGGCTCTAAACCCACCATTGAGTTTATATTTATAATATTTTTAACGTATGAACTAAGATATTTAATAAGAAATATATTTGCTTTTAAATTAACATCTAGCATTAAGTTAATATCATTTTCTGACAAATCGTTAAGTGATAATCCTGGGCAAGTAACACCAGCATTATTAATCAATAGATCAACTTTTTTTTCTATAGCAAAATTACAAAGACCTTTAATTTCATCGAGCTTAGCAAGATCACATGAGAAATATTCAAAATCATTTTGATTTGCCAATGATTTTAAAGTGTCTTTCAAATTCTCTTCTTTACTTCCATGTAAAATTATCTTATATCCTTTTTTGTTAAAAAATTTTGCTAGATATAGTCCTAGACCTCGCGATGATCCTGTGATGAGTGCCTTATTTTCCATTTTTTATTATTGCCTCAACATTATTAACAATTTCATTAGCTGATGGTGGAAGATTATCCACTTTTTCATGAAATCCTGCTGACCTTGGTCTAATACATTGTGTATAAATCTTTTTTTCAGATTTAATCATTATAGTGTGAGCGATACTACTTGCTACCCCCTCCTCATAATCATCATCCAGGACTAAACCCCCATATTTACTATTATTTATAGCTTTTAACCAATTATTCTTTAACTCAAAAGGCTTTATCCAAAGTTGGTGAATTATATTTATTTTATAACCTTTACCTTCAAGTATTCTTTGGGCTTCAATTGCATTAAATCGTGTTACTGAAAAAGGAATAAGAGTGAAATCTGCATTTTCATGAATAATATTTTCAGTTTCTAGTTCGTTATCATAGCTTCTTCTATGTTCAGAAATATAATAAACATCATCATCTTCCATGAATTTTTCATAACAGAATTGAAATTCTTTTGGGGTCATTGGCGATAAGATTTTCACACCTGGCATCCGATGATATAAAGAATGATGTGAGGATCCGGCTACAGGCCCAATGCCTCCTTCCATTGCAATACTTCTTATAAAAATTGGGCATGGAATATTCCATATTTCTTTACTCTTACAAGCATAATTTAAAATTATTGGAGCGTTATACCATTGAAAGCCTTGGTATCTTACTACGTATATAGGTCTTGTGCCTTGTAATCCTGCTCCAACAACAAACCCTCCGTTAGCAACATCAGCAGTTGTTACTTCTACCATACCATCCTCTTCATATAATTTCGGCAAGGTACCACCAACCCATCCAACAGCAGTCAGACATTGTCCAAAACAAAAACTTTTTTTATCCAATAAATGCTTTCTGGTAATATCTTTAATTGTATCTCTTACATTCATCATTTCTTATAAATATTTACTCCATTCTTTTTCCACATATATATTCATTTCTTGATCAATTGTATGAGCTTCTTCGCCTATATGCTTAATTTCATTTTCATATCTATCAAACGTATCTCCATCAATTCCTGCACCTGCATGCCAGTATTTTCTCTCAGTATTTATATTTAAAAGAAGTGGTTTTTCCAGTGGCTTATTAATAAATTTTTTTATTTCAATTGGATCATCCGAAATATTATAACTTTCAATCCCAAACCCTTTTCCTACATTATGCATCTCCCAGCTTCTCCTAACTTTTTTTTCAGTAAGTATAGATAAATTATTATCTTCAATCACAAATAGTATTGGCAATTTTTTTGTTGCAGCCCAACCAATTGCACTAAAAACATAATCTTCTTCTGCTGCTGAATCGCCCACAAAAGCAATTGTTTGATTTCTACTAGCAAAACATGATCCTACCGCTATTGGAATTTGATTTCCCATTAAACCATCATGACCATATATTTTTTTCTCTTTACACTGTATTGATGCAGATCCACCCATTCCATTTGCACACCCCTTACTGTCACCTAATAATTCTAATATTAAAAGTTCTATACTTCCTCCAAAAGCTAGGTATGTAGAATGCCCTCTGTGTTGGATGAAAATATCAGGGCTTAAATCAAGGTCATTGTATATCGTTGAAAGAGAGGAAGAGATAAACTCTTGCCCTGCTGAAAGATACACAGGATATTTTATGACTTTTTCTTTTGATAATTGAAACACTTTATTTTCGAAATGCCTACACATTGAAGCTTTCTTAAAAACATCTAACCTATAATTTTTCAAATTAACCTCTTTATGTCTTTAATTGTATCTTCCCAATTTTCAAATCGGTAACCATTATCATCAATATAAATTTTTGCATGAGGTTTTTCACTAGTTACTTTCTCAATACATTCATAAATTCCATACTTTTTTAGCCATTCATTAACTAACTCTATGCCAGTTTTATTGTTTACTAAGGGTCTATTAGGCTTAGCTTTCGCAGTGAAAATAATAATCTTATAATGTTTAGATAACTTTTTTATTGCCTCAATTGATCCAGGAATTGGCTCACCATAACATGTTCCATCATTCCATCCTTTATCAAAATTATGGATGACACCGTCAAAATCTATGGCTATATTATTTAGCTGATCATCGAAACCAGGGGGTACGGATCTTGGTTTGTTTTGTTTTATGCTCATAAACTAATTAAATTATTTAGATTCAATTGTGAGTATAAGAGTATCTTTGTGAATATCCCTAAATGTATTTAATAATCTTTTTATAATATGAGTCGCAATAACATCCCCTGGGTTTGCAACTCTGTTGTCCTCACACATTATTCCACCTTTTAGAAACATCACGTTAACATAATCATCTATTTCCAAAAGTTGTTTATAGCTTGTAATACTGCAGAGTTTAATCTCACAATTAGCAAAACTATATACGTTGGTTAAGTTTTTCTCAGGTTCTTCAAACCATATGCAGTCACTAGATTTTTTTTCTTCATATGATTTTCCTTCGTAAGGCTTAGCAACTCTGCCATATTTATCATCAAGCCTAATAATATCATGTTTGTTTACAGGTGTTTCTATTTCAAAAATAAAAGCTCCTTCTTTTGATAAAGTTTTAGTCGAATGAAATAAACCTTTTCTGATCATAATTTTTCTACCGGAATCAAGACGAAACACATCATTTAAAAATGAAACATTTACTTTGCCATCTAGAACTATTAATCCTGTATCTTTATTTGGATGACAATGAAGTGATGTTTCATGATCATATTTAATATAAAGAAGCCAAAGAGCTACCTCGTCATTCTGATAGGCAAGGTATTCGTAACCCCATGGTTTATTAACAATTACATTCTCATAACTTGAGTGCATATAACTAATTTTTTTCTTTATAAACATCAAAAACGGTATGCATCCATTGCCCCATCCATTTATAGTGAGGACATGTAATTAAGTTATTAGATACTACCGCCGGACCATCTACATAATTTGCTCCTGAATTTGTTATATCATCAGCTATACTATAATAACCAGAAACATCTCTGCCCTTTGTGATTTTTGCAGATATTAATAATTGTGCTCCGTGACATATGCACGCTATAACTTTTTCTTTTTGATCCCATTCGTTTATAAACTTTAAAGCATTTTTTTGTTGTCTCAAATACTCTAATGCTTTCACTCCGCCAGGAATAATAAGTAAATCGTAATTTTCCATATGATTTTTGTATTTTTTTTCATCATCGAAATCAGATACTAATTGTGTAGACTCATTATATGTACCAAGATACCCATGGACCCTTCCGATTACATTAGTCATTAAATCTACTTCAAAACCTTCTTCTTGAACTCTATAGTATGGGTATATTACTTCATGATCTTGATATCTTTCCCAAGTTAAAATTAAAGCTTTTTTTGACATTTGATTCCTCTCAAATTAGTTAAAAATAAGTTTTATCTGTAAAGGCATTATACCTAGCAAAATCTTTTTTATAATTAGCATTATACCAATCTAAAGTTTCTTTTATACCTTGATTTAGGTCTGTAGTAGCATAAATTCCGAGACTTTCCGCTCTTTTAGTATTCATTAAACGCTTTTTATCACCTGATGGTTTTGAAGTATCCCAAACAATTTCACAGTTATCTGGCATTAGACTTGCAACAGTTTCTGCAATAGCTTTGATTGTAACGCCCGTTCCGCTTCCTAAATTTACTGGCTTATTGTAGCCAGATTCCATGACTTTCATCATTCCATTTGCAACATCTTTTGAGTAAATAAAATCCCTGATAGGGCTTCCATCACCCCAAACATTTAGAGGGCGCTCTCCTGAAGACGCTCTATTTATTAAGCTTGGAATTACCATTGCGTTTTCAGGGTCAAAGTTATCATATGGACCATAGACATTTGCTGGCCTAACTATAGATATTTTATTCCACTTATATTGGATTTCATAAGCTTCTGCTTGAAGCTCACCAACTCTTTTTGCCCAACCAGGAATTCTATCATTTTCAGAAGGAAAACTTGACCAAACATCATCTTCGTTAAAAATTTCAGCAGGATGGTATACTCCGATACTACTTGTAAACATATATCTTTCAACTTTAGCCTGTCTTGCTGCTTCCATCATGTTTATAGAGAACATAATAGTTGGCACATAAAAACTTGCTGGCCTCTCTTTACACATTTTAGGAGATCCTTTTACTCCTACTAAATTGAAAACAAGATCTTGACCCTTACAAACTGCTAGGCAGTTTTCAAAATTTCTTAAATCAGTTTTTATAAAATTGATTTTTCCGTCTAAGTCTTCTGGCTTATCAAGAGAGACACATGTAATCTTAGCTTTTGCTTCAAGTAATAAATCTAATAGTGGTCTTCCTATTAAACCAGTTCCTCCTGTGACTAATACTTTTTTATCTTTATAAAAGCTCATCTTTCTTCCTTAAAAACAGTTTCACTACCATTATTTGCTAAGCTAAAACAAATTGAATCAGATGAATTTAATTTATTTCTTAAATTTGACCTAGCTCTTTTACTTTTACAAAAAAAAAGCAAAAAACCTCCAGAGCCAGCACCTAACAACTTTCCACCAAGTGCCCCATTTTTTAGACCATAATTATATAAATCATCTATTCTTGGATTACTTATTTCTTGAGATAAAGACTTTTTTAACAACCAATTATCATTCAACATATAGCCAAAGTCACTGAATTTTTCCCTTAACAGTAAATTGTATCCTTCTTTTACATATTCTGACATAGCATGCATTATCTTTTCTTTCTTGACGATCTTTTTGACTTTTTTTTCTGCAATTGAAGAAGCTCTTCTTGAAATGCCTGTATGCAATAATAAGCATCTGTCACAAAAATTTTGCATTAAATCTTTGCTCATCTCCAAAGCCTTAAGATTATAACCTCCATTTTTTTTAATCTTAACATAATTAAATCCACCATAAGCTGATGCTATCTGATCTTGAATACCAATTACTTCTTTTAGTTTCTCTCTCTCAATAATGTAGGCACATTTGGCTAAGTTTTTTGCGCTAGTAGATTTTTTTTTTGCTAGTAATAATGCATGATTTAATGCAACTGTAAAAGCTGAGCTAGATCCCATTCCGGTTCCCGAAGGCAGGTCTCCAAGATAAGTAATATCAACCCCATCTTTAAATTTGTTGTATAAAAGGCTATGCCTTACTATAGGGTGCTTAATTTGAGAGATATTTGGGACATCCTCTTGAAGACGCCAGGATACTCTATATCTTTTTTCTAAAAATGAAGGCTTAACTCTTAATGTAATGTATGCGTATTTATTAATCGCTAAAGATAAAAAAGAACCTCCATATTTTGAATACCATTCGACATAATCAGTACCACCACCAAAAAAAGATACGCGAAAAGGTGCCCTTGTAATTATCATAATTCTTTACTACCTCTAAAGGGAGGATTATAAATTATATTCTAAAATAAAACATTATTTAATTAATATCTTACTGAAATTCTGTAAATAATTTCCGATAAAGGTCTGCTAATCATATAAAAAAACCATAGGAATTTATACTCAAAGAGGCCTTTTTTAAAAGTTTTTACACTATCAACTAGATTTAAAGAAAAAATTTGTAAAATAAATAAAATTATTAGGTTATGAGCTTTAAATAACTTAAGTATTTTTTTATTTTCTAAGGAAAGATTGTTATAGCCCTCAAGAAAAAAATTAGCTATACCAATATGCTCTTTTCTTATTCTAATTATATTTTTTCTACTACCAGTAAATGAATCTTTATGATTCTGCATTATATAAAGGATTTTCTCGATTACATAATTTTTTTTGCCATTTAAACATATTCTTATTAAAAACTCTCTATCATTCGAGTAAAAAGTTTTATTATCAAAATAAAGTGGTTTTAAGCCTCCAATTTTAGTAAATATATCTTTTTTATATGCATGGTTTAACACATGTTTAAAGCAAGCATTATAAAGAGATGATTCTAAATTTTTTGTTGATAAACTTTTTAATGAGATTTTATTTGTAATTAAATCCTGTACTTGAAGTCCATAAGATATGTAATCTATCGATTTACTTTTTTTTATTACATTAGTAATTTCTTCAATAGCAGAATCTAATAAGTAATCGTCAGCATATAAAAATATAACATACTCACCTTTTGATAACCCAATAGCTTTATTCACAGCTGCCGCTCCACTATCGTCATTTTCTGATATTAGTCTAGTCACGATGTCACTGTATTCAGCAATAATTTTTTGCGTTCCATCGGTAGAATTACCGTCCATGACGATGCATTCAAAATTCATTGACGTTTGATGCCTTAGGCTATTTAACGTTTTATTAATTGTTTTTGCTGCGTTTAAGCATGGGATTATTATTGAAATTAATTTTTTTTCACTTTTCATTTTCTAATATTTTTTTTAACTCTTCATATTTTTTTGAGTTCTTTATTATTTTCTTTAAATAATTTTGTATATAAAGAAACTTTATAATTTTAATTATTAGATTATCAAAAAATTTTATGTAGCACCAAATTATAAATATAATATTACTTATTGGACCTCTAATAGGATGGTCTTTTGACCCTCTATGAGCAAAAAAATCAAATCTTCTTCTCAAATTAGTTATTTTATGAGATAAGAAGTTTATCTTGTAATTATTTAGTTTTCTTATTGGTTTTGTATTTATCTTTGAGATAAGTAAATTTGCTTTTTCCAGTGCTTTGACTTGAATTTCATATGACATTAATTTAAAAAAAGCTTTGTAGTAAATTCTTGTGCGATTTAATCTTGATTTTAAAGATAAACCAGTAGAGACAGTTTCTCCCGAAAAAAACATTTCGCTCACTACAATATCTCTATTGTAGTCACTTAAAATTTTATTCATATAAAAGGAAATGCACTCATGATAAGTATCTGGGCCAATACATGGACACCACTCACCAACGGTTTCAAGCCATTTTTTTGAATAAAAAGCATACGAATCTGGCTCGTATCCACATTGCCATATATCATCATATTTTTGAAATTTATACTTTGAACACCTTAATCTATAAATATTATCATCAAATTTCTCGCTATAAGAAAGCAAGATTATATCCCAATTTTTTTTTTCAAATCTTAAGTTATCTGAAATACATGAAATAATTTGTATATCTTTGGATGTTTCTTTTAACAGTAGATTTAATGGTTTCCATGCATCTGAGAAAGATTCAATAAGATTAGTTTCAATGTATTTTACAAGATTAGGATAATTACTATTTATATTATTTATTTCACTCATCATTTCAATATCCCCTTCATCAATATGAACAATAATTTCTAATTTTTGTATATCACTTATCGTGTTTTCAATTGACTGAATAAGGCTATAAAAATCGTTGGGTTTATTTGAATTAAGGTGTAATGAAATTTTTTTTTTCGTCATCAAAGGATTTGATCTTTTATATCATTGTAGTGATCTTCGGCTTTATATAAAAGTTCTTTAGTAAAATGTTGTGGATATATTATAGGTATATCTTTTAGAGAAATATTATGCCATGTATTTGATTTTTTTTGTATTGCCCAGAAACCGCCCCATGAATTTACTTTACCAAAAAACTCATCAACCGCTATAGTAACACCCGGGTGATAATTTTTTTTAGTATTTGGGTCTTGAATAAAGTCTTTATTTTTATTTATATTTGCTATTTTTTTGTCAACTTCATTTAATTGAAGATTTAAGTCATCGCCACATATAATTCCGCCATCCTCTATCATGGAAATAGAGTTTCTAATATCTTTACTTACAGCATTATATGTATGATCAGCGTCTATAAAAATAATGTCATAAAGATTTCCTTTATTTTGCTCAAAAAAGTTATCACTCAAGGTTCTAAAAAATTGCACATCAGTAAATTTTTTAATTGTGTTTATATTGTGTTGAAAAATTTTAAAAACTACATCTTTTTCTAATAATTGCTCCATTTCATAGACATAATCTTCATTTTCATGATTCTTAATATCAAAAAAGGGTTGCCATGCATCAACACAATCTATAGATCCTTTTGAGTCAAAGTATTTTTCCAGGCCTTGTGCCCAAGACAATGTTGATGCACCAAACCATGATCCTATCTCTAGTATTCTAGGCAAGTCATTTTTATAACTTTTAAGATAACCTAGTGTTGCAATCATAAAAATATGTCTAACTGGTGCACTTAAAACTGCTCTCTTATGGTCTAAAAATGGCTTATTCCTATAATTTCTTTCTAAATTTTCTAAAATATTCATCATCTAGTTAAAAACTTATTTTTGTTATTTTTTACTTTCTCTCTCCAATAATTTAGTAAATCTGTGATTGTTTGTTCGTAAGGAATTTCAGGTTTCCATCCAGTGTGTGAGGAGAATTTTGAAGTATCAGGAACTTGTAAATCTGCATCAATCGGTCTAATACGCTTGGGATCCTCGATAATATTTAATTCTTCTTTAATTGAAGATAGGTTTATTAAATCCTTTAATAAATCACCAATCTTACAAGAGTAGGTACCTCCAATGTTATAGTATTTTCCTTTAATAGGATTAATAGTCACAAGCATGTAGTAAGCTCTAACAGCGTCCCTTACATCAGCAATTGTTCTCATAGATTCAAGATTGCCAACTCTAATAATTGGTTCGATTAAGTTATTTTCAGCCATGGCAATTTGTTTCGCAAATGTTGACTCTGCAAAAACATCACCTCGTCTTGGGCCAGTATGTGTAAACATTCTGGTAGTCATTACATTCATATTATATGCCTCAGCATAAAACCTGCCTATTAAGTCAGTTCCAATTTTTGATATTGCATAAGGTGAGGCTGGATGAAAACTGCATTCCTCGTTTATAGGCAATTTCTCTTTAGGAACTCTACCAAATACTTCAGAAGATGCGCAAACATGTATTACTGCTTCATTAGAGTAATTCCTTAAAGCTTCTAATAAAATTGAAGTTCCAGATATATTTGTATCATATGTGTCCACCGGTGCGTCAAAACTTGTAAGTGGATAACTTTGAGCAGCAAGATGAAAAACATAGTCAGGTCTTACATCTTTGATTACTTTATTAATAGATTGAGCATCTCTTAAATCGCCATAATGAAAAAACACTCTATCTTCTTTATTCACCAATGGAATAACATTTTCAAGATTTTCTAGTGGACTTCTCCATCTTATTAATCCATGAATTTCTATCTCTGTATTATTTATTAAATAATCAGCTAAATGAGAGCCAACCATACCCGAAATACCTGTGATCAAAGCTCTCTTTTTTTTTGTACTCATTTTAAAAAGGCCCTTTAAATGATGAAATTTCTTTTAGATCAATATTTGGTGGCTCCCAATCATCATTGCCATTACAAAGTAAATTTGCTTTTTTTGCGATACTTTGCGGTGAGGGATAAAAATGTTTTTCCAAAGATGGCGTCGTTGGGCACGGGCTATTCGCAAAACCAATTTTTGAACATTTAACACTCCCTAAGTTAATCGAAATATCCGATATCACTTCGGAAGCAAAGCCAAAGCTTGACCAGCCATTATCCACAACCAATAATTTATTTGTTTTTTTAACTGAGTTTCTTATTAAATCATAATCTATTGGAGAAAGGCTAATTGGATCAATGATTTCTGCATTAACTCCAACTTCATACAATAATTCTGCAGCTTTTAAAGATTCTTCAACTGTAAAACTTGCTCCAACTATTGTAATGTCTTTACCTTCCTTAAGCACTCTGCCCTTTCCAATAGGTAATTCATATGATTTTGAAGGTACATATCCTGCGTTTTTATACAACATGCGATGTTCAACAAAAATTACTGGGTTATTATCTCTTATACTGGAAATTAAAATTCCTTTCGCATCATGAGGTGTAGTTGGCGCTACTACTTTTATTCCAGGGACATGACAAAACATGGAATGTAATGCCTGACTATGTTGCGCACCTTGACCCCAGCTTCTGCCAATTGCAGCCCTAATTACTATTGGCACACAATGCTCACCTGAAGATATATATCTAATTTTAGCTGCCATATTTATTATTTGGTTCATACAAAGCAACAAAAAATCCATTCTTTGATGTACGAATATAGGTCTTAGACCTGCTAAAGCTGCACCAATTCCCACGCCTGTCATGGCGTCTTCTGATAAAGGTGTATCAAAGCATCTTTTATTTCCAAACTTTTTATGGAGATCTTTTGTTGTTCCATAATGTCCTTTAGGATCATCTACACCTAATCCATACACAAAAACGTCTGGATTGATTTCCATTTCTTGAAAACAAGCTTCGAAAAGAGCTTCTCCATAATTAATAAGTTTCTTGTCGATTATTTTATCCATAGACATTATCTAAAAGTTCACTTTCCTCAGGAAAGCCAGAATTTTCTGCAAAATCAATCGCTTCATTAATTTCTATTGCAACTTTCTTATTAATTCGATCTATAGTTTTAGAATCAAGATTACTTTTTAAAGACTCTAAATCATCATTTTCTTTTGCAATTTTGATTACATGATTATCTCTATAGTTATATTCATCAGAAGTACCTACGCCAACATGGTCAAACCATCTATGTGTATCAATTTCTAGTAAGTAAGGCTGGGACTTTAAACTAATTTTAGAAATAATATCTTGGGTTTCGATGAATATTTCCTTTGTATCACATGAAGTAATCTTTTTACTAGTAATACCGAAAGATTCTGTTTTTTTAGCAATAGTTAACCCAGCAGATCTTTTAGATTGATGGGTGTATATAGCAAAATGATTATTCTCACATACAAATAAGATTGGAAGACTATGTAGTGCTGCAAAATTTATTGATTCCCAGAAAACACCTTCTTCAGTTGCCCCATCTCCTAGATAACATACAACAATACCTTTTTCATTTTTATATTTAATAGCATATGCATAGCCAACAGCTTCAGGAACTGAAGTGGCAACAATAGCTGAAGTTGTCATAATTTTATTACTCCAATCATTTAAATGCATGGAGCCGCCTTTACCTCTAGCGCTTCCTCTACTTTTTCCAAAAAGCTCTGCCCACATTTTTTTAAAATTTCCGCCTTTAGCAATATAGTGAGCATGGCCTCTATAATTACTAAAAACAATATCATTTTCATTTAATGCTAAGCTTACTCCAACGGCAATAGACTCTTGTCCTATAGACAAATGAACGGGACTTTTTATTTTATCAGTATTATATAGCTCAACGATTTTTTCTTCACTTCTTCTTATTAAAAGAAATAAATAATAAGCTTTCTCAAAATCGAATGCATTCATCATCAAACTGAACTTTTATAAAAATAATTACCTGGGGTAAAGAGCATTTTTTGTCTGCCAGTAGACCTATAATCTCTAGAGTATTTTGCTAAATTATTTTTGGTTATTACTCTTATATCCATGCTAATTCTTGTATCATTAGTTGTATTGTTTTGAGTACAATGTAAACATCTTGGGTCAAACATAATATATTCACCATAATTCATTTCAAGGGGATAAGAATTACTTTTTAAGATACTAGCAAAATCGTCATCATATTGCACTTTTTCAGCAAAAACTTCAAAGTTATAATTACATTTATCTAAAGCAGCCGTGCTATTCTCAAAGGACATAATTCTCATACTATTTGTATCATAAGTTCTTGTAAATGGAAGCCATATATTTATTTCGTAAGGTGGGTGCCCCAGCATTATATCTGTATGATACCTATCCTTCCAATCATATCCTTGTTGGTTGGGAAAGTGAAATCTAAATGTAGGTATGTCTTGAAAATACAAATCATCATTAAAATGAGGTGATATTATACTTTTAATAAATTCTATATAAATTTCTCTAAGTTTAAATGAAGTTTCATAAAAACTTACTGAAATATGATTTTGCTCTGATTCGTCCAAATTTTTTTTCTCATCATTAAGGCACAAATGTAATTTTTCTAATTTACCACCTAAATTATAAAATTCTTTCTCCTTAACTAATCCTTTTTTAATTAATTCTGTAATAATAGCCTCTTTGAAATTTATAATTGAATTTTTATAGTTACCTAAATATTTCCAAGTATTAAATTTTTCTATTAATATGCTTTTTGAATTAAAATCTTCAAAAAATAATTTTTTATCGCTTTCTGAAGAAAATTTTATTGTGTTGCCCATATGACCTTTTGATATTCTATTGTTATGATTCATTTAAACTAAATGCCTCTCTTTTTGCGTAATTCCCTTTTTTGAAATATGCACCTTCCTTAATATAAGTACAAAGTAACGCGTGTCTATAATTATTTGATTGATTCATATTAGAAGAATGCACCAACCATTTATCAATAAACAATATAGTTCCTTTTTTTAAAGATGGCGAAATACCTTTATATTTTTTTGGAACCACAGTAGATATTTTGTTAGCATTTGGATCTTGATTTGAAATCAACTTTTCTCCTGTGGTTAAAACCTCAAGTTTTTTTTCCATATGTGTTTTTGGCCATATAATCAAACCCCCATTTTCTGGGCATACATCTGTTAATGCAATCCAAGCTGATATAAAAGTATCTCCGCGTGCATCGACAAAAAAATTATCCTGATGAGGAGAAAACCCTTGTGTTCCAGGTGGCATAAAAAAAAATTCTGTTTGCAAGCCTAATGCCTTGCCATTGAAATATTTTTCAACGAATGATATAAGTTTTTTATTTTTCATAAAATCTAAAATAGATTGAGAGTCTTTATGCTTATTCATAAGGGGTGTAAAGTCATTTTCAGGATTCAGTCTATGTGCGGCAGAAATAAGATTCTCGCATTCACGATCTGAAAATATATCTTTAGCAATATAATAGCCATTTTTTTTAAAGAACGCTTGATCTAATTCATTCATTTTTAATTTAAATTAAATTTATCCTCTACGAAGTTCACTAAAAAATCCAAACTCATTGAATTCTTATATTTTAAACTCTCTATTTTAAAATTAGTAGCACAATCTATGTCACTATCTTTATCGCCTATCATAAGCATGTTATCTTTCTCTAGATTCCATTTTTCTTTAATTAATTCAAGCATTCCGATATTTGGCTTCCTAAGATTACTATTTATTTTATAAATATTATTGGTAGCATCTTTATGAAAGGGACAATAAAAAAAACCATCAATATGAGCATCTTCTGTATGTAGTCTTCGTTGAATCTCATGATGAAATAAATGCATATCATCCTCGCTAAAGATTTCTCTTGCTATACCAGATTGATTAGTCGCAACAACAGTCAAAATATTTCTATCATTAAGGTATGATATGAATTTCTTGATAAACGGGTTAAATCTTAAATCCGAAACTTTATATGTATAGCCATTATCAACATTTATAGTTCCATCTCGGTCAAGTACTACGGCATACTTATTATGAAAAATATTACTTTTTCTAGCTAAATTAAGACTTTCTGGTAGACCTATATCAATAAAATTTCCACGTATTTCTCGTCCACATATATTTTTTTTCAATACTAACGTAGGAAATATTTCATTTTCCAACGAAATATATTTATTTTTGTAGTTTTCAAATAATTTTTTTTTAAAAAAATACACCCCAGCATTAACTAAATTATTTTTACCACTTTTCTCAGAAAAGTTTTGAATAAAGCCCTTGCTATCTAAAATAACATTTCCGTATCTAGATGGGTCATTTACATAGCTTAATGCAACGGCAGCATCGACATTATCTGAGAGTAGATTTTTTATTTTTAACCAGTTTCCTTTCAAAAAAGAATCACCATTGAAACAAAAAAAATTTTCAGAAATTTTCGGTAAAGCGTTTATAATCGCACCTCCAGTACCCAATGGTTCATTTTCAACTATAACTTCAACTGTATAATTAAATTTATTTTTTTTAAAATATTCAATTAAGATTTGATTTGCATGGCCAGCCAAAAGAATGAATTTCTTAAATCCAAATCTGTGAATGTCATTCATCAATGTAATGAGAAATGGTTCTTTATTTATTTCAAGAAACGGTTTTGGTGTATTTTTTGTAATATTGCCAAGGCGAGAGCCTTTTCCACCAACTAATATAACAACATCTTCCAATTTAGTCTCCTTTTAGCATTATGGTTTTAGATTGATCTATGCTATTTGATGTTATTAAGTAAGATAATGTGCGTCTTTTATAGAGATCATCTATTATGAAAATTATCATTTGCGGTTTTAAAACTAAACTTACAAAAATAAAGAATAAATAAAAGGTGTAGTATATACAAAAAAGTACGAAACCTTTGATATCTAAAAATTTTAATGCCAATAACATATATTTTATTGGAAGAATAAAATTCAGTTTATCGGATATATATGTTTTTTTATTTAAAAAGTTCCAAATGTTTTTTAATTTGTTGTAAATAAGAGATTTTTTATTATCTCTTTTTATATGAGATGTAATTTTTTTTGGATGAATTTTTAAATATTTCAATAAAATATGCCAAATTATTCCAACTAGTAGTGGCATGTCATAGGAAGTCTGAAATTTAAAGAAATCTATATTTTTAAAACCCTGAATAAAGTATTTTATTTTGTTAATTTTATAACTAAGGTAGATTTTGTTATCTCTATCTCGGTAATATGCTTTTTTACTTTTAAAAATTACAATAAACACTTTGCTATATTGTTTATGGATTAATTTAGCTATATGGGAATTTTTCTTTATTATCTCCAATTGGATTTTTCTAGCTCTTAAAAAATACTCTTCTTGGAATTTTAGCTTAAACATATTACACCATAGAAGATAATTAATGAGCTGCCTCTCATATAATTTTTCTTCACTAAGGCCCATATTAGTTCCTTGACCTCCAAAACTAATATCATTTATTACATAGTCTCTTGAGAATTGATAATGACGTGGGTAGTTTAATTTTGATAAATAAAAAGCAACAAACTGTTGTCCATTATCTGGGCCAAAGCAGGGTGAGAAATCTTCCTGAATTAATAGATATTTTTTTGTATAAATTGCTGTAGTATCAGGTGCATACCCGCACTCCTCAATATTACTATAATTTCTATTTTTATATACTGATGTTCGAAGTCTAAATAGCTCATCCTTTTCGTAAAATTTATACTTATTTAATTTTACATCCCAATTATTTTCATTAACTGTCATTTCATCAGAAATATTCATTACAAAATACGATTTTTTAGAGCTTACTTTGAATAAAAAGTTAACCCACTGCCATAAATCAATATATCCTCTTCCTTTTGGAGAACTTAGAATGAGTAGATTTGTTTTTAGGGGTGATAATTTTTTTAAAAATTCATCTACAAACTTATCGTTGTCGTTATCTATTTTTATACAAAATTGTAACTTATCAGGATGTTTGGATTTTTTGATAAATTTTTCAATGCAATTATATGAGCTTTCGATATTGTTAGAATTAAAAATAACACTAATTAAAGAGTCACAGTAATCTGATTTTACACAAGGGTCATCATAAAGGTAGTCATTAAACTTTTTATCATTAAAAGCCTTAACATATTTCACACAATTATCATTAGGATTGACTTTATAATTTAAGTCATACCTATCCTTAAAATTATTTTTCATATGATTTTTTATAAAACTCAATTGTTTCAGCGATGCCCCCCATATACATAATCTCACCATTATTTAAGAAAATGCCTATATTGCATATATCCTTAAGAAGTGACAAATCATGTGATGCAAATATTAAAATAGATGAAGCATCCATCATTTCAAGAATTTTTTCCTGACTTTTTTTTGAAAATTCAATATCTCCTGTGGAAAAAAATTCGTCCATTAATAGTATATTTGGATTCATAGCCACAGCTGATGAAAAGGCTAATCTTGCTTGCATGCCTTGTGAGTAAATTCTTAACGGTAAATCAAGAAAATCATTCAAACCCGTAAACTCTGAAATATTTGGAATCATGTCTTGTGAAGTTTTATAATCAGCTCCTCTGATAATATTTGATAATATGATGTTTTCATATCCTGTCGCATCAGGTTCTAAGCCAAAACC
>MDTE01059481.1_pt1 | contig 53372 bp, 56 predicted proteins | sample 811231 | NCBI WGS metagenome assembly MDTE01 (sample SAMN05326651, study PRJNA326480) | marine metagenome | isolation source: seawater | place: Indian Ocean: Red Sea | collected 2010 | reverse complement strand
TCATCTAAACTTAATAATAAGAATAAGTCTATTTTTGATAAAACAAAATACATGATGGAAAATATGAATTTTAATAGAGCTTTTACTCACACAACAAATGAAAATGTTTTCGACAATGTTAAAAAAGCTAATTTATTAAAAAATTATAAAGAGAAATATAAAAAATATCGCTACAATTGGATTAATTCTATTGATGTAAAAAATAAGTCTAAACCTTTATCTGTAGATATTGAGATTGCTGCTATTTGTGATTTGGCATGTCCTCATTGTCATAGAGAATTTTTAGTTACACCTGATAAAGTTATTAATTTTGATTTATACAAGTCTATTATTGATCAGGCAGTTAAATTAGATGTTCCCTCAGTTAAACTTATCTGGAGAGGGGAGCCATTATTACATCCAAAAGTAAAAGAGTTAATTCAATATGCTAAAGAGTCTGGAATAATTGAGGTAATTATTAATACTAACGGAACTAACTTAAATACAAAAAAAGCCAATGAATTGATTGACTCAGGTCTAGATCAACTAATTTATTCTTTTGATGGCGGAACCAAAGAAACTTATGAAAAAATGAGACCTGGTAGATTTAAAAAAAATAATTTTGAAGATGTTTTTAATAATATTAAAAATTTTTATGAAATAAGAAAAAAAAGAAATTCAAAATTTCCAATTACAAAAATTCAAATGATTATGACAAAAGATACTAGAGATGAGGTTGAGAATTTTTACTCATTATTTGGTGAAATTGTAGATGATGTGACTATTACCCAGTATAACGAAAGAGGTGGAAATATTAGTGATTTAGATCAACAAACTAAAGATAAAATTATGAGTTATTTCAAAAAGAATAATCTTTCAGAGAAGACCCCTTATATGGTTGATATTGATAATAATATTTTTGTATCATTAAAAAGAAAACCATGTGAACAAATTTATCAAAGATTAATGGTCACTTATAGTGGTAGAGTAGGTATGTGTTGTCATGATTGGGGAGCTAGACATGGCATTGGTTATCTAAGCAAAGAAGCTTTCAAAGAAGATGATGCAAAACAAGATGTGGTTAATAAGATTAATAAAAATCAAAAAGGTTTTGAATTATTAAAAAATGCAATTAACCCAAAAAATTTAAACGAACCTGAAAAAAAAATTCAAACCTTAAAAGAAATTTGGCAAGGGAAAGAACTAGAAAAAGTAAGAAATTCTCACGAGAATAATAAAATTGATTCAATTCCAGTTTGTAAAGGCTGTACTTTTAAAGATACTTATGATTGGAAATTAATAGATATTTAAATCTTCATGCATCTATTTTTTATCGACCAGTTCATAAGTTTAGATATGATGGCACCGATAATGTACAGATTGTCAAAAAAAAAAGAAATTTATCTCTATAACTTTAATAAGGTTCAATCATACAATGATACTAAAATATATAAATTTTTAGAGAATCAAAAAAAAATTCTCATAATAGATAGTTTAACCGATATTTTTTCTTTAAAGTTTATTTTACTAATTTTAATAAAATTATTAGCAACTTTGCCATCCAAAAAATTAAACAAAAGTGTTAAATTTTGGAAATATATTTGGCTTAATTATAATTTTGTTTCAAAAAAAAAACTTATTCAATTCTTAAAAAAAAATAAAATTCTATCTATATCTATTGATGAGAGTCTTGAAGAAAAAAAAAGGCTTTTTTTAATTGAAATTTGTAAAGAACTTGACTTACCATTAATTATGAATCATGGAGGCCTCTATACGATAAAAGCAATTAAAAAGGATTTCAGAAAGTTTAAAGATGTATCCTTTTTTTTATCTCCAAATAAATTTCCGATATATACATATAAATTAAATCAAAAATATTTGAAATCTGGAAAATATTTACAATATGGATCTCCAAGATTTGATGAAGCTTGGATAAATATTATTAAAAAATTTAATGATAAAAAAAAAAATGACAACAAGATAAAGATAGCTTTTTTTGTAAGACCAACTTCTGTTTCGTATACTGATACATTACAGATCCTAAAAAAATTAAACAAAATTAATAATTTAGATGTTAGATTAAATTATAAGCCCAGGGATGTACTGCCAACAAAATTTTCAAATTTTAAAAAAAATGAAATGCAATCATCTGAACTGATAGCTTGGTCAGATTTAGTACTTTGCTATGCGAGCTCAATAATGGTAGAAGCTGTTTGTCTTAATAAACCTCTAATATATCTCAATTATTTAAAAATTGATAAAGAAACTGATGTTTCATGGTTTGATGATTTAAAATTTGTCAAAAAAGCTAAAAATTTGAGTCAATCAATAGAATTAATAAAAAACTTTACCAAAAAATCAAATAAATATATTGTAAATACAAATAATAAAAAAATTTTTCTTAAAAAGTTTATATCAAACTCAAAAGCAAAAGGTATACTTGAAAAATACTACACTTTTTACAATAAAATAAGTATATAGATTTAATGTTTAGAAATAAAATAATTTTAATTACTGGAGGAACCGGATCTTTTGGTAAAATGTTTATTTCTAAAATATTAAATTATAAGCCAAAAAAAATTATAATTTATTCAAGAGACGAACTTAAGCAGTCTCAAATGATGGAGGAGTATAAAAATCACAAAAGTTTTAAAACATTAAGATTTTTTTTAGGTGATGTAAGAGATTATGATAGACTTTTCCTCGCATTACAAGAAGTTGATTATGTTGTTCATGCTGCAGCACTTAAACAAGTGCCAGCTGCAGAATATAATCCAACTGAATTTATTCAGACTAATATTCATGGAGCAGAGAATGTAATTAAAGCATGTTTGCGAACAAATGTTCAAAAAGTTATCGCACTTTCTACAGATAAAGCGGTAAATCCAATAAATTTATATGGTGGTACAAAATTATTATCTGATAAATTATTTGTGTCAGCAAATAATTACGTTGGAAAAAAGAATATTAAATTTTCAGTAGTCAGATATGGAAATGTTGCTGGATCAAGAGGATCTGTTATACCAATCTTTAAAAAAATATCTTTAAATGGAAAATACTTTCCAATTACCGATCCTAAAATGACAAGATTTTGGATTACTCTTTCTGAAGGAGTAAATTTTGTAATTAAATCCTTTGAAAGAATGAAAGGTGGAGAAATATTCGTACCAATTATTCCATCTTTTAAAATTACAGATTTGGCAAAAGCAATAAATCCAAAAAATAAAATCAAAGTTATTGGACTTAGACCTGGTGAGAAAATAAATGAATTAATGTGTTCGTCTGATGAAGCAAATCAGGTAATTAGATTTAAAGACTATTTTATTATTTTACCATCGATAAAAAATTTCGCTCCATCAAGACAGAGTTACCTAATGAATAGTTCAAATCAAAGAGGTAAATTTGTTAAAAATAATTTTGAATTCTCATCGGGGAAAAATAAGTTTTTATCTATTTCAGATTTAAAATCAAAGATTAAAAAAATAAATGATTAATTACAGTAGTCAGTTTATTGACAAAAATGATGTCAAGGCTGTGACAAAGGCTTTAAATTCAAAATTTTTAACTACAGGTCCATTTGTTAAAAAATTTGAAGAAAAAATAATTAAAAAAACTGACTCGAAATATTGTACTGTGGTTAATTCAGCCACTAGCGCGTTACATTTAGCTTGTAAGGTTTTCGAATTAAAACCAAATGACTACGTATGGACTTCGTCTAATACATTTGTATCATCTGCTAATTGTGCGTTACTATGCGGAGCAAAAATTGATCTTATTGATATCGATCTCAGTACTTACAATTTAGACATTGAAAAACTTAGCAAGAAACTTGCGGCAGCAAAAAAAAAGAAAAAGTTACCTAAGATTTTAATACCTGTTCATTTTAGTGGATATCCTTGTGATTTAAAAAAGATTTATGAACTATCTAAAAAATATAAATTTAAAATTATTGAAGATGCTTCTCATGCTTTTGGATCAAAATATCTCAATAATAAGATCGGTAATTGTAGGTTTTCTGATATGACCGTTTTTAGTTTTCATCCTGTGAAAATATTTACAACAGGAGAGGGAGGGGCCATCACAACGAATAATTATAAATTAGATGCTAGATTAAAATCATTAAGGACACATGGGATTGTTCAAAAAAAAAAAATACTAAAAGACCTTGGATGTTCTATCAAACAGATCTTGGTTTAAATTACAGACTTACAGATATTCAAGCAAGCCTAGGTATTTCTCAGCTTAAAAAAGTAAACACATTTTTAAAAAAAAGAAATAAAATTTCAAAAATTTATGATCAAGAACTCAAAAATTTACCTATTCAATTACCAAAACGTACAAACAATTTTTATTCATCATTTCATCTTTATGTAATTTTACTAAAAAAAAAGAGCAGAGATGTACTTTATAAAAAACTTTTAGAAAAAGGATTTAAAACAAATATTCACTATATACCGATTTATAGACACCCATTTTTTAAACGACTCAATTTTAAAAGAAAAGATTTTTTAAATAACGAAAATTATTTTAAAAATGCTATAAGTATTCCTATTGCACCTCATTTAACTAAAAAAAATATCTACAAAATAATTAAAATCATAAAAGAGTATTTTTCATGACGAAATCATTATGTATTATTCCTGCCAGATCTGGAAGTAAAAGAATTAAGAATAAAAATATTATTAAGTTTAATAAACAACCAATTATATACTGGTCGTTGATAGTCGCTCTTAAAAGCAAATGTTTTGATAAAATAATTGTGAGCACAGATTCTGACAAAATTATTAGAATAGTTAATAAATTTGGATTAAATATAGAATGTTTCAAGAGGCCAAAAAGTATATCTAGAGATACTACTCCACTGTTTGAGGTAGTGAGAAATTATTTAAAAAAATCAAATAAAAAATGGAAAAAAGTATGTTGTATTTTACCAAGTTCACCACTTATTGATTTTAAAGATATAGCTATTACAAAGAAAAAGTTAAATAAAAAAACAAAATTTATATTTCCTATTACTAATTATAGTTATCCCATCAATCGGTCCTTGATTAAAGATAAAAATAATTATATTAAATTTAAATATAAAAATTCTTCACTTAAAAACACTCAATCTTTCAAAGAAAATTTTCATGATGCTGGTCAGTTTTATTGGGGTTTTTCATCTGAATTCTTAAAATATAAAAATATTTTCGACTCAAAAAAAGTTAAGGGATATTATATACCAAATTTCAAAGTTAGGGATATTGACACCATTAATGATTTAAGAATTGCACAAAATATATTTAAAAGTATCTTTAATTAATGGACAAAGAAAATATTTTTTTTTCTATAAGGACATTATCAGGACCATATAGATTTTTAATAGAATCTGCAAAAATTCACTCAGAAAAGCTATTAAAAAAAAAATTAAAAATCGAAGTATGTGAGGTTAGAAAAATTGATATTTGGGCTTTTTTTTTAACTTTGAAAATTATATTCAAAACAAATTTTTTTTCAAAAAAAAAAAATCATGAATATAAAAATTCAAAATTACAATATTAGTCGTTATGCTGTTCCCGAAATTTACAAAAATTATAATACTTATTTAAGTAGATTATCTTTTTTCTTTGAGTCAATTAAAGTTTTTTATTCTAACATAGTTATTTTTAGACAAATTATAAATTTAGATAAAAAAAAAATTAAAGCAGCATTCATTGATCACGGTATGTATAGAAATGGACTCGCTATGGCTATTTTTTCAAATAAAAAAATTCCAATATATACTTTGGGTTATCCAAAAGGGATTTTTTATTTTATAAACAAAAAAAACAAATTCTTAAATTATGAAAATATAATTGAACTTAAGAAAACAAAAAAATTAAGTAATAAAGAAAACAATTTAGCAAAAAATTCTATAAGAAGAGTTATTGAGAAGACTGATATTATACCATGGATGAAAAGCATAAATTTCGTCAAAAAATCAAAGAAATTTGATGATATTACTCATGTAATCTATGCACATACTTTTACCGATGCCCAAATGTTATATGGATATGATGAATTTGTTAATGTTTATGATTGGTTAGAATTTACTGTTAAAGAGCTTACTAAAAATAAAAAAAACAAAATTATGATTAAAGCTCATCCAGGTTTTTTTCATTCTAAGTTTCCTACAAAAAATATGAGGTATGATAGAAAACTTTTTTACAAAATAATTTCAAAATATGAGAAAGATTCTAAAATAGTTGTGATAAAAGAACCTATTAAAAATGGAGAATTACTTAGAGACCTAAATAAAAATACAATTTTAATATCCCATCATGGTTCCGCTATTTTAGAGGGTTTGTTCCTAAATTTTAAATTTATTGCATCTGATGCTGCTTTTTGGTCTTCAAAATTTAAATTGTCAAATAACTGGAATACGAGAAAAAATTATAAAAGGGTTTTAAATAAAAAATGGAAGGATTTGAAAAAACATTCACTAAACGATCTTTATAATGTGTCATTTCAATTATTTTGTAACCCCTTAAGTCTTTATGGAAAGTACTATTGGCAACAAATAATGTCAGATGAACTTAAAATTCCAAGACAGAAAGTTTATGAAGATTCTGCATTTTTATTTGATAAGTTGAAATTGAAAAAAAATAAATTTGACATAATTATTAAAAAAATTTCAAATACTATTGAAGAAGTGCAGGCTTAATTTTAAAAATCAATTTTATATTTTTTTAAAATTTCTTTACCTTTTTGAAAAGAGCTAAAATCAATGATATCATCTGTGTCAATTGTTATCTTAAAGCTTTCCTCTAGGCCGGATATAAGGGTCATATGACCTATAGAGTCCCATTCTGGGATTTGATTATACTCTAAATTGTCTTTGAATTTCGATTTATCGATAGAAAGTGATTTAATAAACGTATTTTTGTATATATCAGAATTATTCATGATTTAATTGAATTAAAATATCCTTTACAATCATATCTGCTGAAAGTCTATAGTTTTCTTTTAAGAAACTATAGCTTCCACCTTTACTATACTTATCATCTACTCCAAAAAAAATTTGTTTTGGATAATTTTTAATTGTAGATTTTACCTCTGCAACGGCACTTCCTAAGCCACCAATAATATTATGTTCCTCAATAGTGACTATCATTTTTGATTTTTGTGCATTAATTATTGCCTGTTTATCTATTGGCTTAATCGTATGCATATTAATTACAGATGTTGAAATTTTTTCTTGCTCAAGTCTTTTTGCAACTTCTAAACTTTCATAGACCATTGAGCCACATGAAAAAATTGTAATATCATCACCATCTTTTAATTTTATCGATTTACCAATTTCAAATTTATAGTCAGCTGTATTTACAATTGGGTTATTAGATGTACCAGTTAATCTGATATAAGTTGGATTAATTGATTTTAATGATGCCTCCATTGCTTTAACTGTCTCAAATGCATCTGAGGGAGAGATTATTGTAATTCCAGGTATAGATCTCAAAACACCTATATCCTCTATGCAACAATGAGTATATCCTAACGCTCCTAGAGACAATCCACTAGCTATACCGACCATACACACATTTTGTTTCATGTAACCTAAATTAACTTTTATTTGCTCTAAACATCTCATAGTTTGAAATGGAGCAAAAGTCGTTGTTAAAACTTTAAAATTCTCACTAGCTAACCCTGCTGCTACGCCAATCATATTTTGTTCAGCTATTCCAACATCAACAAATTTGTTTGGATAAGTTTTTCTGAATCTATCTAATCCAGCTGATGTTGAAACATCACATGTAACTATAATTAACTCATCAATTTCTTTAACAAGTTCAAGTGCAGCCATTCCAACAGTGGCTCTTTGACCAATTGTCGACCAAATCTTAATAGATCTCTCGTCAATCTTCATTTTTTTTACCCTAATTCTTTAATAGCTTTTTCATAAAAAGATTTGCTTAAAATTGAATGATGCCAGTCATTATTATTTTCTGAAAAAGAAAAACCCTTACCCTTGATAGTATTTGCAATTATCGCCTTAGGTTTTTTGATATTATTACATTCATTAAAAATATCTAATAATTCATCTATATTATGCCCGTCGACTTCTCTTGAATACCAATTAAAACTTTCCCATTTAGATCTTAAATTATCAACACTCATTATTTGCTTGTTAGATCCTGTTTGTTGAAAATTATTTTTATCAATAATTACGTATAAATTTTCTAAATTAAAATTAGGTGCAGCCATTGCAGCTTCCCAAACTGATCCTTCATTACATTCACCATCACCTACAATCACATAAACCTTAAAATCTTTATTCCTTTTCTTAGCTGATAAAGCTAGTCCTATACCAAGAGACAATCCCATTCCAAGTGATCCATTTGAAAATTCGATACCCAAGTCTTTATTTCTAACAGGATGACCCAAAAGATTACTATTATCTTTTTCAAAAGTTAATAATTCGTCCTTTGAGATATATCCCACTTCACAAAGGGCAGAATAATAAGCTAAACATGCATGACCTTTACTCAAAATAAATCTATCTCTTTTTTCCCAATTTGGATTAGATTTATCTATTTTCATTTGATCTGCAAATAAAGTTGAAACTATTTCAGTTATTGATAAAGCTCCACCAAAATGGGAGCTACTTGATCCAGCCGCAAAAGCCATAGACAATATATTTTTTCTCATTTCTTTACTGAAAGACTTTATCAATTCAATTTTTTTTTTGGAATTTTCCATTATCTCATTCCACCATCTACCCTAATTACTTGACCAGTAATATAGCTAGAGAGATCACTTGCTAAAAAAAGGGCTACGTTAGCCACTTCTGAAGTTTCACAAATTCTTCTGAGTGAAATATCTGCAATAGTTTTGTTTATCAAATCTTTAGGATGATTTTTGACCATCATATCAGTATTTGTGAGACCAGGAGCAATTGAATTTACTCTTATATTTTGAACTCCAAGCTCTCTAGCTAATACTTTAGCTTCACTAATCATAGCAGCTTTTGAGGATGCATAAGCGCTTCTTCCTTCATTTCCATCTAATGCAGAACTTGAAGTAATATATATAATACTTCCTTTTTTTATCTTAATCATGGATTTGATTAAATACTGAGTAAATATTGAATGTGAAAAAAAATTTACATTAAACATTTCTTTTAACTTTTTAGTAGAGGTCATTTGGAAAAGAGAAGTTGAAATTATACCTGCATTATTTACTATAATATCTATTGGAATATTTTGATCTAATATCTTTTTTGCTGCATTTTTAATATTACTTTCATCTTCTAATTCTAATTCAATAGGAATTATTTTATTATCATATTTACTTTTATTTTTATCTACAAAATTTTTGAATTCATCATCTAATTTTCTGACACAGGCAAACACATTTGCTCCATTTTCATAAAAAGTCTCAAGGATCTTTTTGCCAATACCTCTATTACAGCCTGTGATTACTGCAGATTTTTTCTTAAGTAACATTTAAATGAAATCTTCTTCTGAAAAAATTTCTTTTGCAAGAGCTGGTTTAAATATTGTTTGACCACTTTTTGTCATAAATTTATTAATAAAACTCTTATCTTCTCCTGCAAGGCATAGATCACTGTGATTTTTGAAATACTTAATTCTAAAACCAAAATCTACTATTTCTTTGAGGCTTTGCTTAAAAATATTACCAATTTTTATATGCACATACGGGCATACGAGAACATCGCCTATTGGGGTAATATACAATCTATTAACAGTTGTACACCCAAGTATTTTTTCGTGGTTTTTATCAAAAGGGTTCCAAACATTTCTAACAAGATTTTTGTACTCTTTTCTAATCTTTCGAAGATATTCTCGATCTTTATCATCGCAAATGATATCATCCATCTTTTGCCACATACCTGCTGGAACAGCAACATTAAGTAATGTTTTATATCTTTTTTGTTTAGAATAATCTAATAGTTGTTTAAAATGATCAGTATTAGCATTGTAATGGCCAACAGTAATATTTAAATATGGATCCATACCAGCATTTTTGACATGCTCTAAAGCTGCTATAGCTCTTTTCCATGACTCTTTTCTTCCCCTTATTTCATCGTGTATTTTTTCATCCATACTGTCTATACTCACAGAAACTCTACTTACGTTTGCTTCAGCAAGACGTTTTGCCATTTTTTCATCCAAGTAAAAACCATTTGTTGTTAAATAGAGATAAAATCTCTCTGGCTTTATAGCCTCTAAAACTCTGAATAATTTTTTAGGCTGCAAAAGTAATTCACCACCCTGTAAATCAAATTCAAAATAACCTAACTCATCTGCCTCATCCGCTAACTTAGCGATAGCATCATAATCAAGAAACTCTTTAACATGATCTCCCTTCGGAGAATTTGTAAAACAATATTTACATCTTAAATTGCAAGCATTATTAAAATTTAAATCTATTCCTCTTGTTTTTGTTCCTACTTTTCCATCGTTTTTCTGAACATAATCATAAAAATTTTTTAATTTTTTTACCAATCTTGGTTTTTTTAGTAATGAAGAGGAGATAGGCATAAATTTTTTTAATGATTATTTTATTTTATACTTTTTAATTTCTTTAGGCAACACCAAGTTAATTTCTGCAGAGCAAGCTAATTCATTTTCAATAAATCCTTGAGCTTTGAAGGTAGCAAATCCTCTGGTATATTTGATTACATTAGTGATCATATAAAACTTAGAATTAGGAATTACTTTTTTTTTAAAAATTAACTTATCAGCAGATATTAAATACATAATTTCCCCTTTATTACCAGGTAAAGTTAGAATTGAAAGAGAACACATTTGAGTTAATGCCTCTATTTGTAAGAAACCTGGCATATTTGGATCTTCTGGCCAGTGAACTTTAAAAAACCATTCCTTATATGTTAACTTTTTATAACCTTCAGCACTTTTTCCAGGAACAACTTTGGTAGCAAAATCTAGAAACAAATATGGATCTCTATTTTTTTGATATTTTAATATTTCCGATTTGTCCAATTCCAATGATTTCATAATATTTCTATATTTCGAGTTAAAATATTTTTTAGATCGTAACCATCCCAAATTAAACTTAGATTCATTGAACTACCTACTGGTACAATCCTATCAATACCTCTAAATTTATATTTTAAAAATAAATTTTCCAATACTTTTTTTGAAAATCCAAAATAAGTAAGCGTTTGATATTTTTCGTTTACAAAATTATTTAATTTTGAAAAAGATTTTATTTCAGTTTCAAAAAAAATTCCCCATTTTCCTCTTATCTTGTCATTATTTAAAGGTACTTTATCAAATTGGAATCTATAAATCATATTTTCATGAGATGTTAATTTTCCTAATTTATCATTCTCAATAGATAGCTTGTACAATTCATTCAATTTGTCGTTCGCAACAAAATTAGTAATTTTATATTTGTTTTTTACTATTTTGTATAAAGAATTCCAAAATTTATTTTTTGCAAGAGAAATTTTATTTTTATTACCATACCAAGCAATTAAATGAGGCGAAGTACACGCATTTTGATCAAATTTGTAAGTATCATTAAAAAAATTATTTGTTAAATTTAAGAGTTTATTTTGGTCAAGTTTAAGAATTTGTTCAGCATTGATTATTGCAAATGAATATCTATCAGCAAAATTTATATCCCTATTTCTAGGTTTGGTTTCAATTTTTCTTAAATTTTTAATTGTATTATCACCACCCCAAATCATTCTTCCATCACACATCGATGAAAATTTTCTAGTGAAAAAATCATCATCATACCTTACTACAGCAATTCTATTTTGAATTTTTTTATTTTTTCTAAGCGCTTTATTTAGACAATTACAAATTATATTTATTTCATCAAATTCTCTTTGTGGAACTTTTATTATATTCGAATTTCCAGTAATTAATCCTAATATTAATGAAAATAAAAAATTAGTTGGTACATTAGAGGGGGTTATATGAAAAATTAAACCAATTCCAACTTTTAAATTTTTATTAATTATATCATTACTTAATTTTACCAAATTTTTTTTTCTGCACCAAAAAGAAAAACTCAGTATATCTGATTTATTTTTAGTAGATTTATCTGATTTTATAATTTTTGAAAAATCATCTAAAAATTTTAATTCATTTGTACCAAAAGGCACAGATGGTTGATTAGAAATTTTTTTATTTCCTACTAAATATTTTATACTCATAATTGATAATTATATATTGCTGCATCCTCTTATTTTTGATTTTTCAATCCTTCCGTATACTTTGAATCTGTTTCCATATTTTTTACAAGAACAATTATTTAATATCAATTCTCCAATATCTTCTGTCAAAATGTTATGACCAGGATAGCTTACGGGTACGGATGATATGATTTGAATCATTCCTTTTCCTTTTTTTAATATTTCAAATTTTTCATTTCTTATAAAAACTTTTGAATATTTTGTTGAGTAAAATGAATTACACTTCTCACATTCAAAAAATATAGATCCTGTTTGCTCAACAAGACCATAATAGTTGTATACCTTTTTTAAATTAACTTTTTTATATAATAGATCTCTAAATTTTTTATTATTAATTTTTTCACTTTCGATTTTTTTCCAACCACCACCATGTATCAAAAGTCCATTTTTAAAATCATAATCACTTTTTAATTTTTTAATTAAGTATTCATAAACCATGCTTGTAAAACCAAATATAAAAAATTCCTGTTTAGAATAGTCCTTATAGAAATTATCTAAATTCTTATAATCGATATTTCCTTTTTTATCTAAAAGATATGTATAATTTTTACCAAAAATTGAAAATCCAAAAATACCAGCTAACCTTGCCTCTAGATTTTTTCTATCAACATTATTTGGGTTTTGATCAATTATAAGCATTGGAATTCTATTTTGAGGCATGATATTTTTTGCTAAATCTATTAAAACTTTTTTTTGATTTACTGCATTATCCTGATCTAAATAAATCTTTGATCTTACTGAGCCAGTTGTTCCTGAAGATTGAAGAACTTTCACAACTTGATTATCAGGCACACTTATCATTTTTTTTGATTTAAATAAATTTACTGGAAGAAATGGCTGTAGAGCAAGATCTTCATTTTTAATATCATAATTAATTGTGTTTAAAATTTTCCTATATTCTGTACATCTTTGAAAGTGTAAAATGGTTAAATCTTTTATTTTTTTTGAAAATTGATCACCCATTTTAAAATTTAATTTCTTTATTTTTTGGAATATAATTTTTTATAATAATCTTAATAAAATTTTTATTGATTCCAAAGCTTTCGTAAATCATATTTTTTATTTTTTCTTTATCTGAAAATTTAAATATATTAATTAGAATATATTTATCATCTGTTAAACATTTAGCTTTAATACCTGCTTTTAACAATTTTTCTTCCATATCATCAAGATTTATTCTTAAGCCAAATATTTTTGATATCCTACTTTTTCTCTTAAAAATATAAAGAAATTTGTCTTTATCCAAGAAGCCAATATCCCCAGAGATTAGTTTAGAATTATTTTCATCTGATTTTTTTAAATCATATAATTTTTCTGAATATCCTAAACAAATATTTTTTCCATGAATCTCAATCAAACCTTTTTTACTATTTTTAGTCTTTAAATTAATTTTAATATTCACACCTTCTATCGGTTTACCAACACTATTAATTTTATTATTATTTTCATTAACATTTAATACTGACACTCTTGGACTAGCCTCAGTTAACCCATACATTATATAAAAAATAAACTTATTTTTTTTACTTAATTTGTACAAATACTTTTTATATTTTAAATCTAGGTTTCCTCCCGCTTGCGTTATAAATCTGAGAGAGTCTTTATTAATATTTTCAAACCTTAATTTATTTAAAAATTCATAAAATTTAGGCACACCGTTAAGATTTGAGATATTGTATTGATTGAAGTATTTCCAAAAATTTTTACTAGCTATTGAATCTTTACTGACAATTATTTTTGCACTTTTAGATAAAAACGTATTAATTATAGATAGACCGTAAGAATAAGACATAGGCATTGTTGTTATTGTAGTATCTGTTTTTTTAATATTTAAACTTTTAATGATTGATTTTGTATTTTCATTTAAATTTTGTAGAGATAATCTTACCATTTTGGGATTTCCTGTAGTGCCTGATGTAGGAATCAAAAGTTTATTGATAAAATTTAAATCTTTATTGTTGATTAATTTATTTTCTAATAATAAATAATTTTCATATTTTTTTTTTATAATATATTTTTTTACGTTCAGTTTTTTACTAGTAAGAATATAATTTGGACCATAAATTCGAATTATTTTTTTTATAAATTTTTCTTTTATATCTTCATTAATGAGCAGTAAGATGATTTTTTTATTTGTAGCCATTAATGTTACATATGACAAAATAGAAAATATTGAGTTAGATGTTAGCAATAATACTAAGCTTTTATTTTTGAAATTTTTTTCAAATTTAGATTTGAAAGATTTTATTTCACTATAGGTAAAAGTTTCATTTTTTGAAGCATCAATTAATGCAATACTTTTATTATTTTTAAATAAGTTATTTTTGAACATTATTTTTTTTGGTCACTATAAATTTTTTTTTATTTTTTAAATCATTGATCATATAGTCGAAAACTTTTTTTAATTTCATTATCGAAAAGAAAATATTTTTTTGTTTAATTTCTTTAAAAGTTTTTTTTTTTATTAAAAAATTTTTAAATTCCTTTCGAACATGAGTAAATTTATTATCATCAATTTTTCTTACATACATCTTAACTTTAAATTTTTTGATACTTTCCCCTTTTTTATATCGTCCAAAAAAATACTTTAAATATCTATGATCAACCCCAATTTTCTCTTCCGCTAGATAAGGGAAATTGAAGCCTTCTCTATAATCCTCAAAACCAATAAACAAATTTTTACCATTATTTTTTATTAAATATGTAAATGGTGAATTGTTTCCAAAACAACTTTCATGAGCCATTTTACAAAGTAAGTTTTTGTCTTTCCCAATTACTGCAAAAGAATAAATTGGATTTAATGTTCTTTTAAAATTTCTATATTTTAAAGCAAAATTTCCAAGATCACCTGCGCTTGATGGAGTTTTATAATAATCGAAGACTTTTCCTTTACAAAAATCCCAATTATAGGTTGGGATTAATAAAGTGCCTTTATTACCAATTTTTTCTAGGATCGTTTCAATAATATATTTATAAATAACATCAGCAATTAGATTTATATTAATTCTTAAATGTAAATTATTTGAATATACATTGCTAATTATAAGCATTAATCTTGAACTTATAATAATTTTATCATTTTTTTTTATACCTAAACTTTTTAGAACAGAATTTAGATTAAGATAATTTTCAATATAATTTTCAATTGATTTAATTTTATTTTGTTTTAATTTATTTTTTGTCATTTTGTTTAGAAATAAAGCATTATAAGAATATACTAAAATACATAAAAATATATAAATTATAAATATGGCAAAAAATTTAAATAAAGAAATCTTCTCGATAATTTCAAAGATATTAAAAACAAATCCTAAAAATATTGAAAAACATATAAAGCAAAGTAAAAATATAAATAACTGGGACTCACTAAATCACATTAAGATTATATTGAAAATAGAGCAGGATTTTAAGATTAAATTTACTCAAAATGAAATAGTTACTAGTATTGATGATAAAAATATTTTGATAAAATACATAAAAAAGAAAATAAGATAATTTAATGAAGAATTTAAACTGTTTATTCCTAAGAAATTTTACTATGGAGCCAATTGAAGACAGTATTATAAAATGGTCAAAATCATTTAATATCAATTTAAAACCTTTTTTTTCTGATTACGATAACATTGTACAATCCTCTTTAGATCAAAAATTTATAAAAAAAAAAAAATATAAATATTATAGTCGTTTTTTTATGGTTACCAAATTTTTCAGATATTTTAGCCAACAAACTTCCTAGCTCTAATGAAAAAAAAATTAACGAGGAAATAAAAAGATATAAAGAATTTGTTCAAATTGTATCCAATAATTTAAAAAAGTTGAAAGTTCCAATAGTTTGGGTGTCTTCAACTTTACCAAATCAGTCTATCTACGGTTTATTTGATTATAAATTTAAATTTGGATATGAAAATATTCTTGCAAGAATTAATGGAGATTTAAAAAAAATTATTTCAAATTTTACAAATTTTTATTTCTTTGATTTATCAAAATTTGAAAAGAATATCGGTACAAAGAATTTTTATGATGAAAGATTATGGTATTCAGTAAAATCTCCATTTTCTTTTGATGGTTTTGAAGAAATATCAAAAGGGTTAAGTGAAATTTTTTTTAGTATTAATAACAAGAGATCTAAATGTTTAGTTCTCGATTGTGATAATGTTTTGTGGGGTGGTATTGTTGGAGAAAACGGAGTAAATAATATTAAGATAAGTAATTCAAATGGAGACTCAGAGTACTCAGATTTTCAAAAGGAAGTACTAAACTTATATAAATCAGGAGTTATATTAGCAATTTGTAGTAAAAATAATTTTGAAGATGTCGAAGAAGTATTTAAAAAAAGAGATGACATGCTACTTAAGTTAAGTGACTTTACAATAATAAAAGCTAACTGGAACAACAAAGCAGACAATATAATCCAAATTTCTAAAGAATTAAATATTGGTCTAGATAGTATGGTATTTGTTGATGATAGTGAATTTGAGATAAACTTGGTTAATAAATTTCTTCCAGAAGTTAAGACCATTCATCTAGAAAAAGAAAGATCAGAACAAAATAGGTTTAAGTTAGCTTCCTCAAAGTATTTTTTGACCTCTAGTTTAACCAATGAGGATAGACTCAGAAATAAAATGTATAAAGAGGAAGTCAAAAGGATTGAACTTAAAAAAAAGATTTTTAGCATCGATGAATATCTAAAAAGTTTAGATCTACAAGCAATTATAAGAACACCAAATGATAAAGATCTAAAAAGAGTTGAACAAATGACACAAAGAACAAATCAATTTAATTTAACAACTAAAAGATATGATTCTCAAGGAATTAAGCAATTATACGATAATAAAAAAAATTATATTCTTATCTTAGAGGCAAAAGATAAATTTGGACCTTATGGGACTTGTGGATTGATAATATTAAATATTAAAAATAACAATGCTATTATTGATGTATTTTTAATGAGCTGTCGAGTAATTGGAAGAGGAATAGAAAATCTATTTTTATTAGAATCATTGAAGCAAATTTCAAAAAAAGAAAAATTTATAAAAAATTTTATTGGTGAATTTATTCCAACTAAAAAAAATGAACAGGTAAAAAATTTTTATCAGGATAATGGATTTATAAAACAATCTTCAAAAAATAATTCAAAAAAATATTCAATAAAAGTTAAAGAATTAAAAAAAATAAAAAAAAAAAATTATATCACTTTAAAAAAAAAGTTTTCTTAAATAATTTTTTATCATTAAAAAGATAGTCTCTAAAGTTAAAAAGTTTTTTTTTATTTAACATTAAATTTTGCCTTGTGTTCATTTCATTAATTCTAATAAAAATTATATTGTGAAAATCATTTTTTAATTCCATTAGTTTTTTCTCAGCAATAAGTTTAAATTTTGTATAATAATTTTTATGACTTTTAATATATGTAGTTGAAGGATAAAAGAAATTAATTTTTTTATTACAACCTTTGATTATTCTTATAGGAAAATCTATATAGAATTTTCTATAATTTGAATTATATGAGTTTAAATTAATTTTTGGTGTAGCAAAATAATATATATTTTTTATCGAATAATTTTTGATTAATGATGGTAATTTATTTAAATCTTGTGAGACATTAAATTTTATAAATAATTGATTAGGAGTAACTATTTTTTTTGGTTTAGTTTCATAATAAGTTCCGATTAATTTGATGTTTTTATTATAACTATATAGATCAAATATATCTTTTCCGATTCCTGAACTAGCCCCTATTATCAATGTATTGTTATTTATTTTTTTTATTATTGATATGATTTTTTTATTTGGTTTTTTAAATTTTATATTTAACTTTGGTAAAAAAGATGTTTCAAAATTAATTACAATATTCTGATAATTAATTGTATTATAAACTAAAGGAAATCTAGGGTCTAACCTTTTAGAATTTAATTTTATTTTATTAGATATTTTTTTATTTATTAGTTTTATATCTATTTTATTAATCGCAGAGTATTCTCCAGGATAAATATTTCCAACATATTTTGAGAGAAAGCAGATTAAATTTTTAATTTTCTCAAAATTTGTATTTTTAAATTTATAAGATTTTTTTTTTTTATATGTAAACTCTTTAAACTTATTATATCTTATAACATCATTATAATTCTTTTTCTCAATTTGAATTTTTAATTTAGTTTCTGATTCTTGTTTTAATAGGTATAATCTTTTACTTGTATTTTTTTTAGCTAAAAATACTGATATTTTTTTGTCATAAGATGTAGCATTAATAAAATCGAAAAAAAAATTATTATAATCTTTATTTTCAATTTTAATTTTCTTTAAAAAATATAGAATTAATAAAACTCCATGACATATTTTTTTTCCATAAATAGAGTTTTTAGAAAATTCATTATCTAAATGAATTTTATTTTTATCACCTGATATAGCTGAAAAATCAATACCATCTTTTTGATTAATCTTAAAATTAAACAATAATTTCATTTTTGATTTACAGTTTATCTTTAAATATTATATTTCCTTTTTTTTTAAGGCTATTTTCCATAATTTTAAATGCATTTTTCATGTTTATTATTTTAAAATTAATTCCGTTTATATTTCTTTCCATATATGAATTTTCTTTTTTCAATTTAGTCTTAATTTTGGGGTTTACCCCTGTCCTAATATTTAAATTTAATTTTCTAACATACATAGAATAGTTTGCTTTCAACCTTTTTGTATCTCTACCTACATATTTACCTGTGAAATATTTTATATATCTGTAACTAACCCCAACTTTTTGTTCTGCGACGTGGCACAAGGTGAAGGAGTCACGATATATGTTATCCATATCGATATATAGATTCTTAGCATTATTAGTCACCATATATCCAAAAGGAGAGTTAAATTCAAAACAACTTTTATGTTTAAGACCAGCTAAATATTTTTTATCTCTACCGTAAACACAAAACGAATATATAGGATTTTGAGTTCGTGTAAAATCTGATCTTTTCAATACATAATTTCCCAATGAGCCAGAATTTGATAGAGTTTTTTTGTAATGATAACCTCTTCCATTACAAAAATCCCAATTAAAAGTTGGTACTATAATTGTCCCCCGATTTTTTAAAATACTAATTAATCCATCAATGATATCTTTCATTTCATAGTTAATTATTTTCCTCTTCTTTTTGATATTCAGCTTTAATAAATTTGAGGAAATAAATACCTTATCTGTTGCAGTTATACCTAAGCTTTTGAATATTTTATCAAAAACAATTTTTTTCATTAATTAAAAAATTATTTTATTATTCTTTAAAATTTTTAATTCATTCAAAGTTTTTTCTAATTTTTCTCCGATATTTGAAGAAATTTCAAAAAAATTTTTTTTCCCATCTGAGCTAGCTATAATATTCATTCTCGTTCTTATTTTTTCATAATTACCTTTCTGAGATATGGTTGGATATAGATTTCTTTTTCCCATATTAGGCTCACAAATAAAATTTGTATTTGGGTATAGGCTAGTTTCAAAAACAGAAATTATATTTTTAAAAACTTTGAGGGAACCATCTAAACCTTTTTTTGTTACAACATTGAAATTATCTTTATCGGTATGGTATTCAGGATATTCTCTAGACCTGGAGAATGAAACCAAAGGTAAATCAACTTTAGGTGAACAGTATTGTCTTTCGTCGCTTCCTCTATTTAAAAATGAATATTTTTTTACTTTCTTTAAATTTTTTAAAGCAGCAATTATTGCTTTATCTGCCAAACTATTTCCTTTTCTACTTTCTACATAGCTATAGCCTCTTTCATCACCTACACATGTTAAATTAAAGCCACAGATGGTATTTTTTTTAAGTACTCTAAATCTTTTACTTATAAAAGCTATTGATCCTATCGTTTCTGGTAAAAGTACAAATCTATATGTATATAAATTATTCTTAAAATTTTTTTTTATAAAAAGCATTATTGCGTTTAATAAAACAGGACCAGATAATTCATTATTAGCCATTGATGGATGGCATAAGTAACTACTAAAAAAAATTTCTTTTTTTAGCTTTCCTTTTAAAATGGCTTCGCTAATTTCCATTTTACCTTTTTTAAAATTACTATCAATGTAAGCTAAATATTTTCCCTTTGGCAATTTCTTTTTTTGATTTTCTGACATGCAAAAACCCCATCTTTTCTTATAATAGCTTGTTACATATGGTATTGAATTAGGTTGTTCTTTTTGTGTGAAAATATTTTTTATTAAATCTTTTTTATTCACTATTTTATTTACAGGCATAGAATAGCCTAAAATATGTAGGTTATTCTTTTTGAAATCACAGTATCTTTTTTGAGATTTAACGTGTCTAAAATATCCGTTATTAATGTTCCATTCTAATGGAATTTTCCAGTCATAAACTTTTGAGCCAGATTTAAACTTAAATAATCTAAATTCTGGATTTATTTTTTTAAAATATCTTAGAGAAAACTGAATTCCTCTTCCAGTCAATGATCTACAAACTGGGAACAGTTCTTTTGCCCAATCAAGCATATGATTTTCTTGTTTTTTTATTTTCATTGTGATTTATGGTTATGTACATTAAAAGTAGAAAAATAACAGTAAAAATTAAATAATGAAAATATCAGAAATTTCAAACAATATAACTTCCTCAGGATGTATTGTGGAACCTACAGAGCAAACAAATATATTTGAAATAGATAAAAATGAAATTATCGAATTATTTAAAGATAAAGGTGTTATAATTTTTAGAAATTTTAATTTAAACAAAGAGAATATAATTAAGTTTAGTGATTTATTCACTAGCAAATATGCAAATGACGCACTTAGAAGAACAACTAGATTAGGAAATAAAAATATTCATGATGTAGATCCAGGAAACAAAGAAATGCCACTACACAGTGAGGCGAGTTACTCGCCATCATGGCCTGAAATCATATGGTTTTATTGCAATAAAGCGCCTTCGAACTCAGGTTTTACGACAATTTGCGATGGACAGAAAATTTATAAAAATTTTGGATCAGAAGTCAAAAAGTTTTTTTTAGAAAATCAAATTATTTATGATTTAAAAATTCCTTTTCAATTGAAACATAAAAATAAAATTACTAAAACGAAAAGACCTTGGCATATTGATCATCCAGGAATACATGACTGTTATTTAAATCTAAAAACCAACGAAGTTAATTTTAAGTTAAAAAGATATGCTGTTGTAAAAGACAAATATAATTCTGAGCTGTCATTTGTAAATCATCTACAAATAATTCTGAATAGAGATCCCCAAGTTAAAAAGATATATCTAGAAAAAAAAAATAGTAAATTTAAAAAAATAATGAAAGAAGTTAAAAAGATATCAAATGAATGTATAATTGATATTTCATGGAATAATAGAGACTTGTGCATGATAAATAACCAAAGATTTATGCATGGTAGAAGAAAAATAGATAGAAATGAAGAAAGAGATATAATTAATATTCAAACGCTTAAATCTAGTTTTTGATTTAGTTAAAGAAAATTTAATGAAAAACTACTTTAGTTTATTAAAACAAATTTTTTTAATAATACCAAAAGAATATAGCAAAAAACTTAAACTAATCTTTTTTGCACTCTCAATAGCTGGTGTTTTAGAAGCCTTTGGAATAGGTTTATTAATTCCACTAATTTCTGAAATATTAAGTGATGACAGCCATTACCTAATTAAAGATTATCTATCAATGTATCTAGAATTAAACAAAATAGAATTAATTCAATTTCTGTCTGTTTGTATACTTATACTTTATTTATTTAAATCTATTTATCTTACAAAACTTGAATTTTTTATCCAAAGATTCAATCAAAATATTAAAGCAGACCTAACTTTGCAATTATTTAAAAAGTATACAAATAATAGTTATGAATTTAATGTTAATAATAACTCTTCAATTCTTTTAAGAAATTTAACATCAGAGGTAAGCAATTTCTCCGCAGGCCTTTTAAGACCTGCAATAATGTTTGCAAAAGAGTTCTTTATAATAGCTTTACTATTAGTTATGTTGTTAACAATTAATTTTAAGATCAGTCTTTTAATAATAATCTTTTCATCCATGTTTATTTTGATTGTTCAAAATTATTCAGTAAAAATCCTCAAAAATCTTGGTAAAACAGAGCAGAGCATTAAAGGTCAGGAAAATAAAATTATAATTGAGACATTGCAAGGGATCAAATTTATCAAATCTTATAATATTGAAAATATTTATAATTTAAGGCTTAATCAATTATTAAAAAAATTTGTAATAGTTAAATCTAAATCTAATGCAATTAAACTTCTTCCGAGAATATGGGTAGAACTTTTTTTATTTTTATTTTTAATTTTTTTGGGTTTGGGATTCAAATTCTTTAACTTAACCCTAATAAATTTTGTCACTTTCTCTTCTGTTTTTCTTATTACAATGCTCAAGGTTATGCCATCATTAATCTCAGCAATCAAAGTTTTAAATGTTATGAGTAACTATAAAGCATCAATAGATTTAATATCTTCCGAATTTATTGAAGAGCTACAAGAATTTAAAAAAGATACAATTTTAAATGATATTAATACGGAATCAGTAAAAGAATTTGAAATTAAAAATATTTTCTTTAATTATTCAAACTCAAAGAATGTAATTGAAAATCTTTCATTCAAAATAAAAACAGAGAATGATTTTATTGGCATTTATGGTGATAGTGGCTCAGGGAAAACAACTTTAGTAGATATCCTAATTGGTTTATTAACACCAACGAGTGGACATTATGAAATAGATGGCAATAAAATAGACAATAATTTATTAAAAAACTTTTTTGGGTATATTCCCCAGAATACTTTCTTATTTGATGATACTATTAGAAATAATATTTTGATTACAAATAGGTTTTCGCAAAATTTAATTGAAGAAAAGTTCAAAGAAATTTTAAATATTACTCAACTTGATAAATTAGTTGATACACTTCCAGAAAAAGAAAATACTTTGATAGGTGAAAATGGTTCAAGAATTTCAGGTGGACAAAAACAAAGGATTAGCATTGCAAGGGCGCTTATGTCAGATCCAAAGGTTTTAATTTTTGATGAAGCTACTTCAGGCTTAGACAAAAATACTGAGGCTAAAATATTCGAAAATTTAAAATATATTTCAAAAAAAAATTCAATAATATTAATTTCGCACAATCCTAATTTAAGACAGTATTGTAATACGATTTATGAATTGTCAGGAAAAAAGCTAACAAAATTATAATGATAAATTACTGGGATTTATATTATTCAAATAAAAAAACAAAGTTTAAACCTTCAAATTTTGTTAAACAAGTTATAAAAAAAAAATTTATTAATAAAAAGTCTGTAATCATTGAACTTGGTTGCGGAGATGGAAGAGATACATTTTTTTTTTCAAGGAAAGTTAAAAAAATATATGCTTTTGATAAATCAATAAAAATAATTAATAGAAACAAAAAATTGCAATCTTTAAAAAAAATTAAAAATATTTCCTTTAAGGCTGGTGATATTAAAAATAATAAAATATTTGATAAAATAAAAAAAAAAAAATTTTCTATTATTTATGCTAGATTTTTTATACATGCTATAAATGAGAAACTAGAAAATAGACTTTTTAATAAATTAAAATTGATGTCCCCCTTAAACTGTCATATTTGTTTAGAGTTTAGAACAACTAAGGATAAATTGATGAAAAAAGGAAAAAAAATTTCTAAATATGAGAGAATTACAGATCATTACAGACGATTTATTAATATCAACGATTTTATAAAAAAAATTAAAAAATATAATTTTGAAATAATTGAAATTAAACAGGGTATAAATTTTTCAAAATTTGGATCAGATAATCCTCATATATGTAGGTTAATTTTAAAAATGCATGAAAAAAAAAATTAAAATAAACAAGAACAAAGGAATTGTATTTTGGGTTACTGGACTCTCAGGGGTGGGAAAAACAACTATTTCGAAAAAATTGCAACCTCTTTTGAATAAAAAGTTTGGTAAGACAGTCTTAATTAATGGAGATGACTTAAGATTAATTTTTGAACTAAAAAATTACGATGCTAACTCAAGAATAAAATATGTTAAGCAATACTCAAAAATATGTCAATTTCTCATTAATCAAAATATTAACGTGATTATGTCTGTTGTTGGTTTATTCCATAATATACACACGTGGAATAGAAAATATTTATCAAATTACATTGAGATCTATATAAAATCTAGTCTAACTAAAATTAAAAAATTTGATAGTAGAGGTGTCTATAAGAGAAAAAAAGTCGTTGGTATTGACATAAATAAACAAACTCCAAAAAAACCTCATATTGTAATATTTAACGATTTTATAAAAGATCAAAAGTTTTATGCTAAAAAAATTTTTGACAAATTAGACAAAATATTAAACTAAATGATAATTGGTGAAATTTGTGCAGTTAGTAGTTATTCAAAAAAATACTTCATGCGTAAAAGTATGTACGACCAAATTTCTAAAAAGTTCAAAAAATTTTATTTTATAAATTGTCATTATTTAGTTGATAAAGAAAATATCAAAATTGAAAAAGAGATTAAGTCGAATAAGAATATTTTTTTTTTTTCACCCAAAAAGTTACAAAGAATTGAATGATTTCCTCAAAATACACAAAATTTTTCTTATAAATAATATTTCATATAAATTTTATCATTTAAAAATTCATATGCTGTTAAATAAGAAAAATGTTTTTCAGGTTCAGATTGATAACTTAGGCGAAATGACAAGCTATTATATAGAAAATTGGAAATCTGTTGATATTAAAAAAAAATTTTACTTTGTTTATTTAAAAAGGATACCTTTAATTATCTATAAAATTTTAATCAATATAAATATCATAAAGCCAATAGATATTTTGTATTTAGCAAGGAAAGATATAAAAAAAAACTATGAAAGAAAAAAATCTTTTAATTTTTTTTCTAAAAAAAAATATAAAGTTATAAAACCTGTAAAACCTAAATTGAATCTAGGTTTTGATAAAAATTTAAAAGAAAAATTTATAGTTTTTATAGATCAAAATTTGAATCATGCAGATAGTATATTAAGAGGTTATGAATTAAACACAAAAGAGCAAAAAAGGTATTTTTATTTAGTAAATAAATATCTCTCTAATTTAAAAAAAATATACAATAAAAAAATTATTATTTGCTTGCACCCGTCTTCAAATGTTGGATTGTATAAAAATAATTTAAAGAGAGTTAAAATAGTAAAACACAAAACAGATTACTTTTTAAGTAGAGCTTTTGTAGTAGTTTTTCATGATTCTAGCGCAATACTGAGAGCAATTTTGCAAAAAAAAAGAATTATTCAACTTACTTATAACAATCTTGGAAATTTGACAGTTGATCGAGGAAAGATTTATCAAAAATTTTTTGATTTTTATGTTGATGATTTAAACAGTATTAAGGATATCAATAAAAAGAGACTTTCGATGACATTAAATTTAAAAATAAAAAATTACACTAATTCATTAAGAAATATATTTTTTATAGAGGATAAATATAAAGATATCAATGAAGAATTAATTTTTGAAATTGAGAAATTTAAATGTAAGAAATTAAATTAAAAAAATGATTTAAAGATTGAAATTTCTTACTTTGGGTTAAAAAACTTTAAAGAACCAGTTTTAAAAATATTAATTAGATACTTTATATTTCCTATACTATGACTATATGAAAAAAAAATGATCCCACTACTTGGCAGGTATATGCCTTTATCCCTAATATATTTTTTAAAATTTAAAATTGACTTACTTTTGTTTTTTTCAATAAAGTCTCTACTGTATCTATCCTTTAAACTTTGATTGGTATAAACTAATCTCATCATTGATTTAAATCGATAAACTTTTAAATCTATTTTTTTTTCTGAAAAAAAATTATTTAAAGAATTTGTAAAATATTCCGCATTATTATTAATTTTCTTGAATATTTTTTTTTTATTGCTTATGATATATTTAAGTATTTCATTTCCAACATACATATTAATTGAATTACCAGAAAACGTTCCTCCAAAAAAAACTTTCAATTTCATTTTATCCATTTTAACTCTTATTTTTTTTGATAAACTAATAAATCCAATTGGCAACCCACCTCCAAAACATTTACCAAAAATACTTATATCTGGTTTTATAGAAAAAAAATTTTGTACTGATGAGCAATCAGTTCTTAATCCAGTAATCATCTCATCAAAAATTAGCGTAATTTTATTTATTTTTGAGTATTTTTCTAAAAATTTTAAATAACCTTTAATTTCTAAATAAGGTAAACTACCTTGTATTGGCTCAATTATTATACATGAAATATTTTTTTTATGTCTATTAAGAATTTCTTTTGTTTTATTTATATCATTGTAGGGAATTATAATAATATTTTTTTTAAACTCAGCTGTTAATCCATTTGAAAGTCTTTCTACTTTAAAATTTTTACCAGATTTAAATAACAATTGATCAACTGATCCATGCCAGCCTCCTGATACTAAAGCTATCTTTTTTTTGTTATTTAATGCCCTTGCAATTCTAAGTGATTTAATAACAGCTTCTGTTCCAGAATTACAAAATATAATACCCGAAGTGTTTGGTAATACTTTTTTAATATTATAAGAAAATTTTTGTGCATAAATGTTTGGAGCAGCGAAATTTGAAATTTTTTTTTTTAAAAAATCTTTTATACTTTTTCTAAAAATATTATGGTTGTGTCCAAGTAAAATTGAACCAGCACACATCGATAAATCTATATATTTTATTTTATTTGAAAATATATCTACATTATTTCCTTTTGAAAAAAATTCCAAATTTTTATAATAACCCTCATTAAGAATATATTTCGCCATAATTTTATCTTATTTTTAACTGCTAGAAATTATATATCAATATATAGGTTGTATTTTTAAATATAACAGTTAGAAAATTCAAAAAAATAATAAAAATTGGAATATGGACCCAAAAGTTACTATTAAGAATAATCTAAAACGTAGATCTCAAACAGTAGATGTAGCTAATTTTCATAAAGGTATACCAATACCAACATGGGTTGAACTAAGTTTAATAGATGTATGTAATAGAAAATGCATTTTTTGCCCAAAATCTGATCCAAATGTTGCTCCAGATACACATCAAAGAATGAACAGAAATATCATTGATAAAATACATGATCAACTGCAAGAAATAAATTTTAATGGTACGATATCACTTTGTGGTTATGGAGAACCCATGTTGCATAAAGACATAGCATATATAGTAAAAAAATTATCAAGTATTTCTTCAGTTGAAATCATAACGAATGGTGATGTGTTATCTCCTAAAAATTTACAAGAGCTATATATTTCAGATGTTAGTAAAGTTTTAGTAAGTATGTACGATGGGCCAGAACAAATTGAAAAATTTAAAGAAATGACCAAAAAAGCTAATGTACCAGAGGATATGGTCATCTTAAGAGACAGATGGTATGATAAATATAATGATTTTGGAGTAAAATTAACTAATAGAGCTGGTACAGTATCTGTTGGAGACCAAGAAGAAACAGGTAAATATAAAACTTGCTTTTACCCAACTTATCAATTTTTAATAGATTGGAATGGCGATATATTTCTGTGTCCACAAGATTGGCAAAGAAGAGTATCAATGGGAAATATGATGCAAAAGACAATTTTTGAAATCTGGACAGGAAAAATTCTTTCAGATTTTAGAAAAAATTTACTTAAAGGAAATAGATGTAATAACCCCTGTAAAACATGTAATGCAAATGGCACTCTATTAGGAGGAAAACACGCAGAAGCATGGAAGGAAATTTATAAAATCATTTAAGACAATATTTGTATTGTTTAATTAAATTATCTTTTAAAGATAGCTCTTTTAAGTTATATAGAAAAAATTTGTCAGTTATCAATTTTCTACCCATCGCTACAAAATCTATTTTAAATTTTTTAAATGCCTTATCTATTGTTTTTTCGTCATTTATCATTCCAGATGTTCTAGTAAGAATTTTACAATTTTTCTTTATAATTGATGCGAATTTAATTCTAAAACCTTTATATTGTCTCATTTTTGTTATTGGAATTATTCCTCCACTTGAAACACAAACATAATTTAATCCATGTTTTTTTAATTGGTTAGTAAAATTAATTGCATCATTGATTTTTAATCCATCTTTTAAATGATCAGTAGCTGTAACTCTAGCACCTATCACTTTATTTTTTGGAGTAATTTTTTTTATTGCTTTTAAAATATCTATTGCAAATTTATATTTATCTTTACCATATTCGTCTATTCTTTTGTTTGATATAGGTGAGCAAAATTGGTGAACTAAATATCCATGTGCCATATGAATTTCTACACCGTCGTACCCTGACATAAAAGCAAGTTTAGCGCTATTCTTAAATTCATTGATAATGTTTTTTATTTCACTTATTGATAATTTTTTGGGAAGAGGCCAATTTATATGGCGACTTATAGGCGAAGGTGCAACAGTTTTCCACTTTAGATTATTTTTGAGGGGGGTATTTTTTTTTACAAAAGGTACCTCTGCTGAACCTTTCCTTCCAGAGTGAGATATTTGTAAAATTATTGGAATATTTCTGATCTTTTTTAAATTATTTAATAAATCTTTATGTTTTTTCATGTGAGTTTTATTATACATGCATAAGTCTCTTACTGTTATTTTTCCAATTTTCGAAACTGCTGTTGACTCAATAACCAAACCTCCGGCCCCAGTTTCTATTAAGTTTCTCAAATGATGATAATGCCAACTGCTTGGTGATCCATCATTACTGGAATACTGACACATTGGTGTCACAAAAAACCTATTTTCAAAAGTTAAACTTTTTATTTTAATTTTACTTTTTTTCACTTTTTTTATGTACTACAAATTCATTATGTGGATGAAAAATTGCTTTTGGATATGACCAATAAGTTTCGATAAAAAATTTACCTAATGCGCTTCCTAGTTTTGGTAGATGAGGGACTTTATCCGTATCTATCATAGCGTTAAAGGGTGTTGCAAATCTTAACCACTCACCAGTCCTTTGATTTAAGTAAATTAATCTAGCCCTTATAGCAATATCGGGGGGAACCAGGTCATAACCGTGTTGTTTTATTTTTTTATATATTTCTTTGAGAGTTGTAGCTTTTTTAAAACCTAAATCTCTAACATAAACTCTAAACAAAAAAAAATTTTCTTCTGAAATTTTGATATTATTTTTTTTGTTATTAAATATATTTTTAATCCAAGGACTAATTATGATTTTTTTTCTCTCAAGAATGTTGAAAAATTTATTCAATGTCAAATTTTTTTGACTTTTCACAATTTTCCAAAATCTAAATTTTTTTTTCATTAAAGATAATAATATGTTGTATAAAGTTATATAACATAAAACATTTTTTTTTAAAATATTTTTAAATCAATTAAGTTCCTTATTAATTATTCTAATATAAAATTTTCTTTAAAATTTTATATATATATTTCTTTAAGTTATTTAAATTAATTGATAATAAACTGCATTATGAATTTTGAGGAAAGAATTTATAACATTTTTAAAAACCCAAATAATTTTAAATTTGAAAAATTTAAAAGCAAACATTGGCAAAAATTCTATAATAAAGATTCTTTTAATCCGAAAATTAATCTTTTTAACTTTAGAAATATAAATGGAGCATCTAAAGGATTAGATCAACACAATTCTTTTAAAGAAACACAAGAATTATTGTTTGAGATACAAAAAAAAATTGGAAAAGAATTTGTTGAAAATAATCTTGATAAATTAAATATTGGTAATTCACCAAGAAATTTTAGATATAAAAACTTTTTTATAGATTATCATAATCTAATTTTGATCTATTGGTTATATTTAGTTAAAAAAAATACAGCGACCAATTTTAATTCAGTCTGTGAAATAGGTGGAGGTTTTGGTGCTTTTTCAAAACTATTTATTAATAATTATAAATGTAAGATTTTATTAATTGATTTACCAGAGGCAAACTTACTATCATCTTATTATTTGCATAAAAATTTTCCAGAAAAAAAATTTTTTCTTTACGACAATTATATAAAAAAAAAATATTTAAGTTTAGAAAATTTTGAAGAAAATGATATTTTAATTCTTCCACCAAATTGTGAAATTGATAAAAAAATTAAATTCGATTTATTTATAAATTCAAGATCTTTTCAAGAAATGAAATTTGATTTAATTAAAAAATATTTTAATTTTATAGAGAAACATATTCAATCAAATGGTTATTTTTTAAATATAAATAGATTTGAAAAAACATCAGTAGGATATCCAATTTATTTTCATGAGTATCCATATTCAAATAGATGGAAAAAAATATTGTCACAAACTAGTTTTAAACAAGAAGATCATATATTCTTTTTATGTAAATATGGATCTCAAGAACAAAACAATATTTCAATAGAGTTAAAAAAAATAAAAAAAAAACATCAAAATAACTTCACGCAATATAAGATTAGGACAAAAATAAAAAACTTTATTTTGAAATACTTTCTAAAAATGTAAAAAAATTACTCTTCGTTCTTCCGATATAAAAATTACTATTCAAAATTTTTAATATATTTTTTTTAAAAATTGCCCTCTTAGCAATTACTAAGTTTATTTTTTCGAAATTTTTTAGACTATTAAATATTAATCCAATTTTCTTTCGATCCTGAAAATATTTAAGATTATAAAACTTTTTTTCAAAATATTTCTTGTAAGTTCTAAAAAAAATAACAGGGTTCTTTGTATAAAATGCATAGGTGTAGGCTGTGCCTGAAATATCTGTTATCATTGCCAAACTATTTAAATATGTTTTTGAATAGTCTGAAGATCGATCAAAATAAAATTTTTTAAAATTAGAGTATTTATTTGAAATTTTGATGACATTCGACGAATCAACATTTGATGGATGAGGTCTAAAGATAATATTGTATTTGTTAAGCTTTAGAAGAGTTCCAATTAATTCGTCTAAATATCTGTATAATGAAAATTTTTTAAATGCTAAATAATTTGTCGGAGCAATTATAATTGATCTTCTATTAATTTTTTTTTTGTCAACTTTACTATTAAGAATAACATCTAGTTTAAAATAACCTATGACTTTTATTTTTGGTTTTTTTTTATATTTCTTGAAGAGATCTAAAAATATTTTTTTTGTTATATTTGAAGCTAACAAAATATATTGATATTTTGACAATCTTAATCTTAAATTATTTTCTTTTTTTTTTTCAATCAATGGAGTGTCATAAATATCATGGTGTATATATATTCTTTTAGATCTATAAGAAAAAAAATCACATACATTATTTGAAATAAAATAATCTGAATTAAATATAAATTTACAAAAATAATTAATCAAAAAAAAATATTTTTTTTTGCTTAGTAAATAATTTTGATGTAAATGAATTACAAAATATTTTTTATGTTTTAATAAATTTTCAACGAATTTGGTATGGATGTTAATAAGTTTTACATTTGGGTGGTAAAAAACGATTATTCTTTTTTTAAAAATCCTTTTTTTTATAAATAACATAAAATTTATATAAAAAATATTTATTATACAGATAAAAAACTTCATATATTCAACTCTTCAATTTTTTTTATCCTTTTACTTTCGAAGTCAAACACCAACTTATTTTTAATAAGTTTTAAAGAGTCTCTTTTATTTAGGTATGTTAATTTATTTGACTTATTTCTACTCTCTCTAAATTTTGATTTAAAAATTTTTTTTTCTTTAATATTTTTAAATATCTTTTTTTGAAATTTTTTATGGACAAAAAATGCGTTATTTCCAGCAGTATTTGTTCCTAGAAACATATAATTTTTTTTAGATAATAATTTACAGAATGCTTTAATTGAAGCACCAAAATACAAATTACTAAAATGTTCTTTGTTTCGCACAAAGTTTTTTTTATTAGGAACTGTGATGGCTTTTTTTGTTCCAAATAAAGGATTAAATTCACATACTATAATCCCTGGCAAAGTTTCACTCATTTTGCGTAGTATCCAATAATCTATGCTATCGACGTCAATGCTGAGTAAACCTATTTTTTTTGGTATTTTCATTTTTTTAATTGTTTCATTTATATTTTCAGAATTTATAAAAGTATTACTTACCTTGAGATTATGTTTCCAAAAAAATCTTTGTTTTTTGATTTTTTTTACATCTTTTGTGCTTGCTTCAATTAAATATCCGTCCCAATTTTTATTTTGTAATAAGTATCTTGTATTTGACTCAAGGTAATCTTGTGTTCCTATCTCTAAAAAAATCTGAGGTAAATTATCAATTTTATGAATTAGCCAATCGATAATGCCATCCTCTCCCCATTGTGAGAAAACTTGAAATTCTATATCTGAAAAATTTTTTATTTTATTTTTTTTTAAATTAGAGGAACTAATCTTAATTGCCTCCAAAATGAGCTTTTTATCAAAATAATCTTGAAACAATTTTTTAGTTATCTTATTAATCAAGTTTTTTATCATCTAATCAGCAATTTAAAAAATTTTCTTACTAACGCATTTATAATACAAATAAAAATCATAAATATATTTTGTCTATTATTAAATCTTATTTTTGTTTCTTCTAATAGATGCCCCCAAAAAGATATTTTACTTGAATAACCTCCAGAAGCAACTTCCCCGATTATTTGATCTTTATTAGTAAAAGACCCTGTTAAGTTTTTTTTGATAATAAGTTTGTAATAAAGATCATAATCAGATGAACATTTGTATTTAGTATCAAAGTAATTAACATTTTTAAACTCATTAAGATTCAAGTAAAATCCAGTAGAGTGTGATGTTGCAAAATCAAAATTAAAAAATAACTTTTTTCTATTAAAACCGTATTTTAAAATTGTACTTTTTGTGTAGTGTCTAGTAACGGTTCCAAAAACAAATTTTACATTAGTATTTTCATCAAATTTCTTTTTGATATTTTTTAAAGAGTCTCTCATTAAGATATCTCCTGAATTAACAAAACATATCACTTTTCCTGTTGCTATCTTGGCACCTTTGTTCATTGCAAAGTAAATCCCATCATCCTCTTCACGAATAAAATGTTTTATATTATTTTTAAAATTTAAAATTTTTTTAACGGTTTGATCAGTTGAATTGCCATCTATAATAATATACTCAAAATCTTTTAAATTTTGATTAATTATACTTTTTATAGTTTTTTCTATGTTTTGTTCATCATTCTTTACAACTGTAATAATTGAAAAAAAAGGTTTTTTAATTTTTTCCATAAAAAACAATATTTTTTTTACTCATAATGAAATATGAATATACTTATACAATTTTACTATCATGGATCAATATAACTATAAAATAAATACACATATGTTTAACTTAATTTCTAACATTAGAAATTGTAACTTTTTAGAATTCGGTGTTAAAGAAGGAAGGTCTACTAAAAAATTTCTTGAGATTTGTAAAAAAAACAATGGGAAGCTATTATCGGTTGATGTCGATGATTATAGTCATTTATTTAATGATGAAAATTGGAGATTTCTTAAGACCAGAGATGATAATTTTGAATTAGTTGATAATAATATTAAAAATGAACTGGATGTTATTTATCTGGATAGTTTACATGAGTCTTTGCATGTAGAAAAAATATTTTATCATTATTTTCCAAAACTTAAAATAAATGGCTACTTTTTTATTGATGATATTTCATGGCTACCGTATTTAAAAAATTCAACAAGAAATAATTTTTATTGTGAAATAAATAACAAAGAGACATTTGAAAATCTGGTAGCTATATATAATTCAAATACTGAAAATTTTGATTTATCATTTTCTTTTATTTCTTCAGGGTTATGTGTAATACAAAAAAAGAAAAATAAACTTGAAAAAAAAAGAAAAGTTACAACAAGAGAAAAAACATTAAAAAATTTTTTAAGAAAGCTTATTAAATAAAAATTATATAGTGAAAAAAAAAATTGGTCTAACTGGTTCTACTGGAAGCTTGGGTAAAACACTGAGAAAATTAAATAAAAATTGTAGTTTTATTTTTTTTAAAGGTAACATTTCTAATAAAAGAGATGTTTTAAATTGGATAAAAAAAAATGATATTACAGCAATAATTCACTTAGCTGCTATTGTTCCAATAAAAAAGGTTAACCAAAATAAAAAAAAGGCTCAGAAAATAAATTTTATTGGTACCAAAAATTTGGTAGATGCGGTATTATATAGAAACAAAATCGAATGGTTTTTTTTTGCATCTACTTCTCACGTCTATAATTCTTCAAAAAAAAAAATATCTGAAAATTTTAGAACAAAACCAATTTCTTTTTATGGAAAAACGAAACTATTGGCAGAAAAATACATTGAAAAAAAGTTTAAAAATACAAAAATAAAATATTGCATTGGAAGAATTTTTAGCACGGCTAATAAAAATCAAAAAAAAAAACTATTTAGTACCAGATCTAATACAAAAATTGAAATATGCAAAAAACAAAATTATTCTTAAAAATTTAAATCATTATAGAGATTTTATTAATATGGAAATTTTATCGAAAATAATCTTCGTACTATACCAAAAAAAATATAATGGAATTATTAATTTAGGAAGTGGTAAAAGTATTTATTTAAAAGATATAGCAAAATATATAAATCGAAAATATCAAAAAAAATTATATTTTATTGATAATAAAAGGCCCACTACATTAGTTGCTAATAATTCTAGATTAAAAAAAATTATTAGATTTAAATTACCAAAAGGTATTCAAAAAATAATTTTTTAAATATGATTAAGGTTTTATTTGAAGGATCTATTTTTTTACATCAAAAAGTTGGGGGAATTTCAAAATACATCTTTAAACTCAATCAAAAAAATTCACTATTTAAAATCAAATCTATTATATTTGCTCCAATAAATAAAAGTTTCATTCTATCTAGAAATATAAAGAATATTATTTACTTTTTTAAAATTAGAGAGATACCTATTTATTGCTCAAAATTCTTTTACTTAATTAATAATTTACTTACAATAATCTATATAAAATTATATAAACCAGATTTTTTACATTTAACTTATTATAATAATTTTATAATTAATTACATAAAAATACCTTATATTTTAACAATTTATGATCTTATTCATGAAAAACTTAATAAAGATCAACATCAGTTTAATAAGTTTAAATTAATTCAAAATGCTTCACATATTATATGTATTTCTAATCAAACAAAAAAAGATTTAACCAAATACTATAAAGTGAAGAAATCTAAAATAAGTGTAATTTATTTAGGAACAGAAAATAAAAGTAAAAAAATAAATTTTAAGAAAAAAAAAATTATATTATTTGTTGGCTCCAGAGTAGGTTATAAAAATTTCATTAATTTATTAAAAGCCTTTGGCAAATCAAGATTTTTAAAAAATAATTTTAAAATTTTATGCTTTGGTGGAGAGACTCTTACAATTGAAGAAAAAAAAATAATAAATAGACTGAATTTAAGAAAAAATATTTTTTTTGATAATGGAGATGAAAAGAAATTGAATACTTATTATAAAAAAGCAAGTCTTTATGTCTCGGTTAGTTTATTTGAAGGATTTGGGTTAACTTTACTTGAAGCTATGCGTATGGGTTGTCCAGTTTTGTGCAGCAACATTCCAACATTTAGAGAAATTTTTAATAATTCATGTATTTTTGTAAATCCAAAAAATACTGAAAATATCAGAAAGAAATTAGAAAGAGTGCTTAAATCAAAAAAAGAACAAAAAAAATTGATACAAAAAGGTTTTATAACAGTATCAAAATACAACTGGGATAGATGTATTTTAGAAACTGCAAAAATTTATGAGAAAATTTTAAATGGTGAAAAAAAATTTGATTTCAGTTCTGATAACAAACTATAATAAATCTAGATTTCTTACAAAATCTTTAAAGTATATTTGTAACCAAGATTTTAAAGATTATGAAATAATCTTGTATGACGATGCTTCATCTGATGACTCAATTAAAATTATAAAAAAATTTAAAAAGGTAAAATTAATAGAAAACAAAAATAAAATAAAAAGATCAGCACCTTTAAATCAAATAAGAGGTATCTTAGAGGCATTTAAGATATCAAAGGGTAACATAATTTGTTTGATGGATGCAGATGATTTTTTTAATAAGGTAAAACTTAAGAAAATAAATGAGGTATTTAATAAGAATACAAATTTTAAATCCGTATTTGATTTTCCAATTAATAAAAATAATAAATTTATCTTCAAAAAAAAAAAGGACACAAATTCTATCTGGCCAACAATATTTCCTACTAGTTGTATTTCAGTCAAGCGAGATTTTTTTAAATTATTTATAAAGCATTTAAAAAAAGAGGAATTTAATGACTTGGAAATAGATGCAAGGATAACTATTTTTTCAAAATTTTATTGCAATAATTATAATATTATAAAAACAAAACTGACTACTTATAATTTTGACAACTTGGGGATTACAGCAAAAAAAAACTTTTTCTCGAAAAAATGGTGGTTTAGACGAAGAGAAGCTTATCAATATATGGTTTATGTACTTAATAAAAAAAAAAAAAATTTTACTATGAGTTTTGATTTTTTAATAACATTAATCATGACTTTTTTTTTAAAAACATTGCTCTAATATGAAATTCTTATTTTTTTTCTTAATTTCTTATTCTTTTATCGGATATGGAATAATTATTAGAAATTTCTTACAATTAAAGATTTTTGATTTTGGTTCACTTGGTATACTTGGACTTACCTTTGTAAGCATTATATCTTTTCTTTCATCTTTATTTTTTTATCATGGATATGTATTTAACTCGATTATTTTATTAATTGGCTTATTGTTTCTAACTTTCAATATAAGAGAAATAAAGAATATTAAAAAAGAAATTTTTAGTCATTTTTTAATTTTTTTAATTTTATGTTTATTTATTCTCATTGCAAAAAATCATGATGATTTTCCATATTATCATTTTCCATATATAGCTTTATTAGCTGAGTTTTCACATCCAATTGGTATAGGTCAATTAAATAATGGCTTTAGAAGCCCTTCTTCAATTTTTTTTGTAAGTTCTTTATTTAATCTACCGAATGTTAATATTTATCTTTTTCATACTTTACCAGCTATAATATTAGGCTTCGTAAACTTAATTCTTTTAAATAAAATTTTTGATCAAAAAATTTTTAGAAGTAAAAAAATAATCAATTTACTATGTTTATCCTCATTAATATTTATAAATATATTTTTTTACCGTTTGTCTGAACATGGAACAGATAGATCCGGTATGATTTTAATAATTTTAGCAATAATTTTCTTAGTATCTTTAGTAAAAGACCAAAAAACTGTCAAAAATTTAGATGACATGAAAATCTTAATAATTTTAATATGCTTTGTCGTAACAATTAAACCTTTTTATTTATTAAGTTTGTTATTATTGATTGTCTTATTTGTTTATCCATCTTTAAGAAAAAAGTTTTTAAGTTTATTTTTTACCAGAACTTTTTTTTATTGCTCAACACTAATAATTTCAATTGTTTTTTACACATTTATAAACACTGGATGTCTAATTTTTCCCGTAAGTTTTACATGTTTTGAGAATTTACAATGGTCGATTGATAGACAACAAATTACAGATATCAAAGTTTGGTTTGAACTATGGTCTAAAGCAGGGGCAAATCCAAATTACATTGTAGAAGATAGATTGAATTATATAAGCCAATTTAATTGGATTTCAAATTGGATTGATAATTATTTTTTTAATAAAGTCTCAGATTTTTTATTAGGATTAGTTACATTATCTTTAATATTAATTATTGTATTTTATAATAAGTATAATTATTCGTTTAGAAACATTAAAAGTTTCATTCCAATTTATTTAATTATTTTTGTATTATTTTTAGAATGGCTTTGGTATCATCCAACTTTGCGATATGGTGGATATCATTTAATTTTTTTATTAATTTTGATACCAATTAATTTTCTTATTTCCTCAAAAAATTTCACTTTTAATTTTTATTTTAAAAGAGCTTTGTCGTTAGTTTTGATTACCTTCGTAATATTCATTTTTAGGAATTATCAAAGATTAAATGATGAAATAAAAAAATATAACTTTGATCCATTAGTAAATTCAAATTTTATTTTTACTGAAGATAAAGATTTTTATTTTAGATATAATATTTATATCAAAGAAAATAGAAAAAATTTTAAAATGATGAATTTCGGTGGTAAAAATTTTTTAATTACAATAAATAAGCATGACTAAAACGGTATTTTACTGGTCTCCGTGTTTGAGTAAGGTTGGAACATTTAAATCTACAATAAATTCTGCTCTATCTGCATCCAAATACTCAAAAGGGAAATTATCAATTAAAATAATAAATGCTTGTGGTGAATGGGACGAACAAAAAGATTTTTTCTTAGAAAATAATATTCAAATTATTGATTTGGGTCTTAATTATTTTAAATATTTACCAAAACTAGGTTTTTTAAGGAGTAGATTTTCATATATATTAATTTTTCTGTTATCATTTATTCCTTTACTCAAATTATTACGTAAAGAAAAACCTGAATTTATTATTATTCATCTGATTACATCCTTACCCTTATTTTTAATAAATATTTTTGATATCGAAACAAAATGTATTTTAAGAATTTCTGGCTTCCCAAAGTTTAACCTATTAAGAAAAATTTTCTGGAAAATAGGTCAAAAAAAAATTTATAGAGTAATGTGCCCCTCAAGCGAACTTAAGTCACAAATTGAAAAAAATAGAATATTTTATGATGCAAAACTGGTATTTTTACCCGATCCAATTATTCGAATTAAAGATATTAGAACAGGAATTAATCTTTCAAAAAAAAGTGTAGAATATAAAAATTCTCGAAAATATTTTATTTCAGTGGGTAGACTTACAAAACAAAAAAATTTTGATTATTTAATTGATGAATTTTCTGTCTTTGCAAAAAAAAATAATGAATTTGATTTATTTATTTTCGGAGAGGGTGAATACAAAGATAGATTAACAAGAAAAATTCAAAATTATGGAATGTCTAATAGAATTTTTTTGAAAGGTTATAGTGAAAATATTTATGCTCACATGAGTAATGCCAAATCATTCATATTATCATCTTTATGGGAAGACCCAGGTTTTGTAATTATTGAGGCAGCAGCTTGCAATTTATTTGTAATTTCAAGCAATTGTAAAAATGGACCAGAGGAATTTCTTTCAAATGGGAATGGAGGTTTACTTTTTAAAAGTAACAAAAAAGATGAATTGAATAGAAATTTAAATAATTTTTTAAATATGGGAAAAGAAATTATAGAAATGAAAATTTTAGCAAAAAAAAATTCAAAAAAATACACTTTATTTAGACATTATAAAATTTTAAGTTCAGTTCTACTAAGCAATTAAAAAAGGTTTAATCAATTGAGTATATTTAATTAGATTTTTATTATAATCATACCTCTCAAGTTTTTTATAAGCATACATTTTTTTTTTTCTTAACAACTTTTTATTTTTTAAACTAAATTTAATTTTGGAAGCTAAGTCTTTATAATCACCAACTTTAAAAAGCAAACCTCCCTTACCATTTGAAAGAATTTCTTTAGGACCAGTTGGACAGTCAGATGAAATAGGGATTTTTTTCAAAACTATAGCCTCCAGTAATGCATTAGGTAGCCCCTCATAACGTGAAGATAAAATAAAAATATCGGCCTGAAGTAAAGCTGGAAAAGGATTGTCTGTGAAATTTCTTATTTTTACATTATTACCTAGACCATTTTTTTTTATGAAATTAATTAGCTTATTATATTCAACTCCTTTACCAAAAATTATTAATCTAAAATTTATATTTTTTTTCAATAAACATACGGCTTTCAACAATGTAATATGATCTTTTTGGTCTGTAAGTCTCCCAAAATTAATTATTTTAATAATTTTTTTTTGTGAAATGAAAAATTTATCTTTTGTCTTTTTTTTTGAGAGTTTTAAAATTTCTTTTTTATTAAGTGGGTTATAAATACATTTGACTTTAATATCAAATCTGTTTTCCATTTGTTTTTTGAATGATAAACTATTAACTATAACAATATCTGCAAATGAAATTAAAATTTTGTAGATGCTCTTTTTAATAAAATTATGATACCAACCAGAGGGCGAGGAATTACTTCTAACAATAATTTTTATATTTAAAAGTTTGCAAATCAAAATACAATAGACGTTAGCTTGGAAGGATAAAACTACACAATTTCTATTTTTAATTAAATATTTAAACAAGCTATATAAACAAACTAAATAAACAATTCTTATACTGATATTTTCGGACCATTTTTTTTTAGGTACAATAAATCTAATTCTTTTATTAAATTTTTTTCTGTATTTAGTAGAAATAGTGCATAATGATAAGTTATTAAATTTAAAACTTAGATAATTAGCTATTAAATAAAGATTTTTTTCAACACCGCCACCACCTATAAATGGCATGAAGAGAACTAAATTTTTTTTTGTTTTAATCATAAAAACCGATATATAAATACGAATCGTTAAAATTTTTTTGCAAATTAGATTTTTAAAAATAATGTAAAACTATTAATGAATCAATTATTAAACAAAAAAAACTCAATTTATTCAAAATTAAATTATATTTTAATATTAATTCTACCTATTAGCTTATTCGTTGGCTCTTTTGTTAGCAATACAGTTATCTTATTTATATCTATCTTTTTCATTATTGATTTAATACAAAAAAAGAATTTTTTCATAATAAAAGATTCAAATTTTAAATTTTTAATTATTATATACTTATATTTGATATTAAATTCGGTATTAATATCTTACAATTCAGACAGTTTATTTAAAACTCTAGTTTTTATTCGTTTTTTTATTTTATCTTACGCTATTTATTATTATTTTCACTTTTTTAAAAAAGATTTTATTAGATTTTGGTTTCTAATTTTTTTAATTGTGAGTTTTGATATTTTTTTTGAATTTTATATGGGAAAAAATATTTTAGGTTTTAGTTCAAATTATCATGGAAGAGTAGCTAGCTTTTCAGGTGATGAACTAAAAGTAGGTGGTTATTATTTTGGGTTTTTATTTTTAGCCATGGCTTTTTTTGAGAATAATAAAAAATTATTTATAATTTTTTTGGTTATTTTTTTATTAGCTGCATTATTGATAGGTGAGCGTTCTAATTTTATTAAAATCTTTTTAATGTGTATTTTATTTTTTTTATTTTTTACTGATATCTCTAAATTAAAAAAATTGATATATATCCTGATTTTAGCAACAATTACTGCACTAACAATTAATAATGTTCCACATTTAAAAGGCAAATTTTACCATCATGTTTTTGATGTTTACTTAAAAAAGATAGAGGGCAACAAAAAATTAGACTATGAATCAGTTGTAAAAAGCAATCAATATTTAAGTCATTATCATGCAGCATTAATGATTTCTAAAGATAATTTTTTATTTGGGTCGGGCTATAAAACTTTTAGATTTGAAAGTCATAAGGATCAGTATACTAAAGATGGTTTTTTCGGAGCTTCAACACATCCCCACCAAATACATTTTGAAATTTTATCGGAAATTGGAATAGTTGGTTATTTATTAATTATGTCCAATCTTATATTTCTTTTATACAAACAAAGAAATTCAGATAAAAGTTTTTTAACAAAAAGTAGTATTTTATTTATTTTAGCAAGCTTATTCCCTTTATTGCCATCTGGAAGTTTCTTTACAAGCTATGGAGCAACAATATTTTTTATTAATTATTCTTTTTTAATAAGACCAAATCAAATAAATTATAATTAATGAATTTTTAGAAGATAAAATAAATAAAATAATGTCTGAATTAACTTTACTTATACCTGCAAATAAAGAGGTAGAGTCATTACCATCTTTTTTAGACGAATTAAATAATTATGATTATAAAATTCTTGTAGTCCTTCAAAAGGAAGATACCGAAACAATTAAATCAATATCTCATTTCAAAAATATAGAAATCTTAATACAAAAGGAAAAGGGTTATGGTAGCGCATTAAAAGAGGGATTAATAAAAATAGACACAACTTTTTTTTGTATAATAAATGCTGATGGTTCTATGGATCCTAGCTATTTAGGTCAGATGTTAACATCATGTTTAGATAAAGACCTAGTTTTTGCCTCTAGGTATTTAGAGGGTGGGGGTAGTGATGACGATGACTTAATAACATTTTTTGGTAACAAAGTTTTTTCTTTTACTGGAAATTTTTTATTTAATTTGAACTTATCAGACATACTTTACACATATGTGCTAGGAAAAACTAAACTAGTAAGAGATCTTAATTTAAAATATCACGATTTCCGGATTTGTGTAGAGCTTCCAATATTGGCAAAATTCAGAAATCTTTATTTTATCTCATTACCAAGCAAAGAAAGAAAAAGAATTGGAGGAAAAAAAAAAGTAAATGCTTTAAAAGATGGTTTTATAATATTAACAGCAATTATCCATCTTTTTTATAAAAAAATTTCTAGGTAAGATTAATTAATCTACTTTTTAAGTAAAATACATTGTCCCATATAATTTTTAATAAAATAGTAATCTTTATTGTGTTTTTTTTCAATTTCGTAAATAAACCTTTTAATACCATCTACACCCCAAATACCAAAGTCATCAAAAATAATAACACCTTTACTTTTGATTTTTTTGTTAACAAAATTAAAAATTACTTTAGTGTCTGCATATGTATTTACATCTATGTGACAAAGCTTGATACTATTTATTTTGACTTTTAAATTATTTGGAAAATAGGCTTTAAAAACATTTGTTTTTTTTAATTTTAACTTTTTGATGTTTTCCTTTACAAAATTAATATCATCATAAAAAAAAACTTCTTTCTTGTGGAGGCCATCGTCTTTTTTGAAACCTGAAAAACTATCGAATAAGTATGTTGACCCCGTAAGATTTATTTTTGACATCAAAAAACCTGATCCACCTAGCAAACATCCAATATCAAGAATTAAACCTTTTTCATTTCTTAAATTCTTTGAAAATTGCCAAAGAGTGTATGCCCTTGGAAAATCTAAAAGTGTGTAATTTTTTATTTTTTCAAAAAAATTTAAAAATTCTAAGTCTTTTTTCCACGGTGCATGGGTAGCTGATGAAATTATAATTTCATCATGTATATCAAGCTTACATACTAAATTAACAAAAAATCGAACTGAATTTTGTATAAGTTTTTTAATGGACTTTAATATAAAACTTTTTTTATTTCCGTAAGGATGTTTAATATTTTTCATTATTTATTTTGTTACATACTAGACATTTATAAATTTTATTATTTAGTGAGAAAAAACAATTTTCTTTACAATTAGTGCATTTTAATTGAAAGTTGAAAGTAGGATTAGATTTGTAAAATTTTTGTTCTATAAGAATATCTTTTAATTTAATTTTTATACAATCAAAAAAACTAATAAAAACTTGAAGCTTAGGGATTTTCGATTGACCTTTGTTTCTGTCTCTAAAATGAATTGGTGTCTCAACTAAATTTGCATTTAATTTTTTCATTAGCCAAACTAATTTAACACCAAGACTGTAGCCTTGAGCGTTAAGTTCATCATAAGGCAATTGTTTTAAAAGTTCCACACTGTAAACTCTAAAGTAAGTGGTAATTTCATTCAGTTTTATATTCAATAATTTTTTTGCAAAAAAATTTCCACCACTCGATATAATTTTTCTGAAGCCTTTAAGATCTGTTTTACCACCCTCACAAAATCTTGATCCTATTACAAAATTATTCTTATCTGCATAATTTAATAGATCTGGTATAGATTTAGGTTCGTGTGATAAGTCTGCATCCATAGTTAATAAATAATCATATTGAAATTTGATTGCATAGAAAATTGAAAGTTTATGGGCTGTTCCAAGACCAAGCTTTGTTGGTCTTTCTAAAAAAATCAAATTTTTATCCTTCAGTTTATCTAAAGCCTCACGGGTTCCATCATTTGAGAAATCATTAATAACTAATATCTTAATCTCTGGATAATTGATTCTTATTTGTTCAATGAGATTTACTATGTTTTCGGCTTCTTTGTAGGTTGCTATTGCAATTAAAATGTTTGAATTTTTCATAAACTTAGTAATTATGCATTATAGCTATAATAAAATAGTTTGTGACTTTTACTGAAATTTTAACAATATTAATATAAAAAAATGTTTTTAAACAAAAAAAATAGCATTTATCTAATTCTCACTTTTAGTATTTTTTTAGGTTACTTTTTAAATGAAAATTCAAGTGGGGGTGGAAAAATCGATGCTGAAATTTTATTTCCATATATAAATAATTTTGCTTTAGATTTTAAAAAAGGTTTCAGTATATTTGCTAATAATCCAGCAACGATCATACATTCACCAATCTTTTATATTTTTGTAAGTTTTTTTTTAAAAATAAATAATAGCTTAATATTTATTAATTTAATATATATTCTAATTTCATCAACGTTACCTTATATCTTTTATCTTATTCTTAAAAAGAAATACAATTTTAATCATGACTATTTATTTTATATTTCTTTAATTATCTTCTTTTCACCGTATTTTAGGTCGTCAGGAATATGGTTGTTAGGTGACAATCTTAGTCTTATCTTTTTTTCATTATCTATATTTTATTATGTAAAAACTTTAAACAATCAGGCAAAAATTAGGAACTATTTTCTATGTTTACTTTTTCTAATTCTATGTTGTTATATTAGATACTACTATTCGGTTTTTGTGATTTTTTATTTTTACAATTTTTATCAAAAACTTGATAAACCATACTTATTTAAATTATTTTTATTCTGTTTTTTTCTATCAATACCAGCTTTAATTTATTTTTATTATATTTTCATTAGTTATAATTTTTTTGATTCCATATCGTTATACGGCAAATTGAATATTTATAGTAATAGTTTAATAATTTTGTCTCTTTTTTTATTTTATCTTCTTCCAATTATTTTGACTGAGTTAGACTTAATAATAAAATACGTAAAAAATAAATATATTTATTTTTTAGTAATCTTTTTTATTTTTTTCTCATTATACTTAATTGACTTTTATAACTTGTATGAAACAATTGTTTTTTCACCAAGGGGTGGTGGAGTATTCATTAAAATTTTTAATCAAATTAACCTTGATACTGAAATTTTGATGACTTTTGTTTCCTTTTTATCTTTTATTGTGTTGGATTATTTTTTTCGAAATAATAGATTTCAAAATTATTTTTTGATAATTATATTAATTTTTTCACTTCCTCTATTTTCCTTTTATCAAAAATATCTTGATCCTCTAATTTTTTTGATTATTTTTGGCCTTTTGCAGTCAGAAACATTAAAGGAAATTTTGTTAAAAAAGAAAATTAATTTTAAATACTTTTTTGGCTATTATATTTCCTTTTATATATTTTCTTTAATCTATTATATTGATGTGAAATAGGTTATTTAAAGAAATGTCATTAGTCTCTATAATTTTACCTTATTTTAAAAAAAAAAGCTATGTTGAGCTAACTATTAACTCTATCCTTAATCAAACATATGAAGACTTTGAGATAATTATTGTTGATGACGAGCTAAGCTCTGAAAGTGAAAAAATACTAAAAAAAATTAAATCTTTAGATACCAGGATAAAACTTATTAAAAATACACAAAGACTTGGAGCAGGTTATTCTAGAAATAAAGCTATCAGTATCGCAGAGGGTGAGTATCTTGCGTTCTGTGATTGTGATGATTTATGGAAAGAAAATAAGCTTAAAAATCAATTACAATTTATGAGAAAGATTAATGCGGATTTTAGTTATACCTCATATGAGATAATTAATGAACATGAAAAAAAAATTGGTTTTGTTAAAGCAAAATCTAATTTAGATTTTAAAAAATTAGTATTTTCTTGTGATATAGGGTTATCTACTGTAATGGTTAAAAGAGAATTACTTAATAATTTAAATATCTATTTTCCAAACATAAAAACAAAAGAAGATTATGTTTTATGGCTTAAGTTAGCATTGAAAGGTATTAAATTATCTGGGTTAGACGATACTTTAATTAGTTGGCGAAAAAGTAAAAATTCATTATCTTCAAACATTTTACAAAAAATTTTTGATGGTTATAGGGTATATAGAGTATATCTTAAATATAATATGATTAAATCATTTATATATTTAATTATATTGTCATTAAACTCTTTGTTTAAAAAATAACACTATTATGTTTTTTATTTATTTATCATCACTTACAATAGTTATAATTTTGTTAAATTATTATTTATTGAAAAAACAATATTTAATTAGTGAAACCGGTGATAATCATCAAAAATTTGCCTCAAAAACTCAAATTCCACTGACTGGCGGAATTTATATTTTTTTTAGTTTTTTATATCTTTGTGACATGAAAGAAATAAACTTAATCGTATTTTTAATTTTAATTTTGTTTCTTGGAATAATCTCTGATCTTAAATTAATTAAATCAGCAAAAAAAAGATTACTTTTTCAGATATCAATAGTTTTAATTTTTATAATTTTGAGTGATATTCAAATTAATGATACTAGAGTAGATTTATTGGATAATATACTTTTTAATCCTTATATAAATTATTTTTTTGTATGTTTTTGTGTTTTAATTGTAATCAATGGATCAAATTTTCTAGATGGCTTGAATACATTAAATATTGGATATTATTTGATAATTTCTTCTTTAGTGACATATCTTTATTTAACAAATCAAATTGTTTTAAATGAAAATTTTTTTCAAAATTTAATTTATATATTAGGGCTTTTGTATATATTTAATTTCTTTAACAAAATTTTTTTAGGAGATTCCGGGTCATACCTTCTCGGATCTTTATTTTCTATTCTTCTAATAAATTTATATTCAGACAATAGTCAAATTTCTCCTTTTTTCATAATACTTTTGTTATGGTATCCATCTTACGAGACACTATTTTCAATGATTAGAAAAAATATTTTAAAACGGTCTCCAATGAAACCTGACTCAAATCATCTACATCAATTAATTTATTTTTATTTAAAAAATAAATTTTCTAAAAGAGTTTTATTTTCAAACTTGATAACCGCAAATTGTATAAACTGTTATAATTTATTAGTTTTTTTTGTAGCCTCAAATTTTATAGTCAATACGCAAATTCAGATTATTTTTATTATATTGAATTTAATTGTTTATACAGTTATTTACTTTAAGTTATTTATTTATAGATATAAAAAATTATGAAGAAAAAAATTGCACTTATATTTGGAGTCACTGGTCAAGATGGTTCTTATCTTTCTGAATTATTATTAAAAAAAGGTTATGATGTTCATGGCGTAAAAAGACGATCATCTTCATTCAACACTGGTAGAATTGACCACATTTATCAAGATCCATTTGAAAGAAAAAGGAATTTCATTCTCCATTATGGTGATGTTACTGATGCTATTTCTGTATCAAGTTTAATTAAGTCTATTAAACCAAACGAAATTTATAATCTCGCTGCTCAATCTCACGTTTCAGTTTCTTTTGAAGTGCCTGAGTATACTGCAAATGCTGATGCAATTGGTGCACTAAGAATTTTAGAAGCAATTAAATTCCACGGGTATGAAAAATTAACAAAATTTTATCAAGCAGGTACATCCGAAATGTTTGGAAAAGTTAAAGAAATACCACAGAATGAAAAAACTCCTTTTTACCCAAGAAGTCCTTACGGAGTAGCAAAAGTCTATGCTCACTGGATAACCGTTAATTATAGAGAGGCTTATAATATTTTTGCGTGTAATGGAATTTTATTTAATCATGAGAGTCCTGTTAGAGGTGAAACTTTTGTGACAAGAAAGATTGTTCTCGGATTATGTAAAGTAAAATTAAAAAAACAAAAAACTTTATTTTTAGGTAACCTTAATGCCAAGAGAGACTGGGGACATGCAAGAGATTACGTTGAGGCAATGTGGATGATGTTGCAAAAAAAAACTCCCTCAGATTATGTAATATCTACTGGAAAACAATATACTGTAAAACATTTTGTTAATTTAGTTTTGAAAGAACTAAACATTAAATTTAAATGGAAAGGCAAAGGCATAAAAGAAAAATGCTTTGATAATAATGGAAATTGCATAGTCGCGTGTGATAAAGAATACTTTAGACCTCTTGAAGTTGATACTCTTTTGGGTAATTCAAATAAAGCGAAAAAAGAACTTAAGTGGAAACCAAAAACTTCTATAGAGATGTTAGTAAAAGAAATGGTTAGTTTTGATCTCAAAAGATTAATTCATGATTAATAAAAACTCAAAAATATTTGTTGCTGGACATAATGGTCTTGTCGGGAGTGCGATTGTAAAAAAACTAAAAAGTAAGGGTTATAAAAAAATCTTAACAATTGGTAAATCTAAATTAGATTTGACTAACCAACAAAAAGTTTTTGATTTTTTAAAAAAAAAAAAACCAAAATTTATCTTTATTGCAGCAGCAAAAGTTGGAGGCATCTATTCTAACAACAAATATAAAGCTGATTTCATCTATAATAATCTCGCTATACAAAATAATATTATTTATTCTGCTTATAAATGTAAAATTAAAGATTTAATATTTTTAGGCTCAAGTTGCGTGTATCCTAGACTTTGTAAACAGCCTATTAAAGAAAGCTATTTATTAAATGGTGAGTTAGAAAAAACAAATGAGCCATATGCTGTTGCAAAAATAGCAGGTATAAAAATGTGTGAAAGCTTCAATTATCAATATAAAACAAACTATAAATGTTTGATGCCAACAAATACATTCGGACCTAATGATAATTACGATAAAATGAATTCTCATTTCTTTCCATCATTAATTAGAAAAGTCAGTGAAATTAAATTAAGAGGTAAAAAAAAACTAATTATTTGGGGTGATGGAACACCAAAAAGAGAGTTAATTTATGTTGATGATTTAGCTGACGCATGTGTTTTTTTTATGAGAAAAAAAGTTAAAGAAACAGTTTTAAACATTGGATCTGGTAAAGATTATTCAATTAAGCAGTATGCAAACCTCCTATTAAAGATTATTTGTCCAAAAAAAAAAGTTAAAATAAAATTTGATAAAAGCAAACCCAATGGAACACCTAGAAAAATTTTAGATGTTAGTTTGGCTAAAAAATATGGATGGAAAGCAAAGACTGATATTAAAAAAGCGATAAAAATTACTTATGAAGATTTTTTATCAAAAAAAGCTTAAATCTTTAATACTTACAGCTTTACAATATTTAGATTCTTGAGTATAAAGCTCCCGCCGGTGATTATTGCGAAAGGGTTATACCCGATCCCATTCCGAACTCGGAAGTCAAGCCTTTCAGCGCCGATGATACTTTGTCTTAAGACATGGGAGAGTAGGTCGTTGCCGGCATTTATAATTAGCTATGAAAATAAAAAGTTCGTTAAAATCACTAAAAAAAAGAGATCTAAACTCAAAACTAGTAAGAAGAAGAGGCAGAGTATATATTATAAATAAAACAAACCCAAAATTTAAAGCTAGACAAAAGTAATTTTTATGGATGATGAGAGCCATAAAAATACCTGGAATAATTTCACTAAGTTTGTGTTGTGGGGAACTGTCGCGGTTATTGTCGTTTTAGTTTTAATGGCGATCTTCTTATTATAAAATTATCAAATGAAAATTGCTTCTCTTCAAGAAAATAAAAAAATTGAAAAAAGAATTGCCATCACACCAGAAATTACAAAAAAATACGTATCAAGTGGCTTTGAGGTTTATTTGAGTAAAAATTATGGTCTACATCTTGGATTTAGTGATGATGAATATAAAAATCTTGGAGCTAACATTTTAGAAGATGAAAAAGAGATTGTTAAAAGCGCAGATTTAATAGTTCAATTGGGTTTACCATCAGATGAAAACCTGTCTTTTTTAAAAGAAGATCAAATTTTAATTGGAGTTCTAAATCCTTACGCAAATAAAACAAAAATAGATAATTTAATAAAAAAAAAAAATTAAGAATTTCTCTTTAGAACTCCTACCAAGAATTACAAGAGCTCAGTCTATGGACATTTTATCTTCTCAAGCTAATCTAGCAGGTTATAAAGCTGTTTTAGAATCTTTTGCTTATTTTGAAAAAGCTATTCCAATGATGATGACAGCAGCAGGCACAATTCCTGCGGCAAAAGTTTTAGTTGTAGGAGCTGGCGTGGCTGGATTACAAGCTGTTGCAACAGCAAAAAGAATGGGAGCTATGGTTTATGCTACAGATGTAAGAATGGCCTCAAAAGAACAAGTAGAAAGTCTTGGTGGAAAATTTTTAACTGTAGAAGGTTCAGAAAATTTAGAAACCGAAGGTGGGTATGCCAAAGAAACAACAGATGAATTTAAAAAGAAACAAGAAGAATTACTTATTGAGACTTTAAAAAAAGTAGATATAGTCGTTTGCACTGCGTTGGTACCAGGTAAAAAAGCGCCAGTCATATTAAAAGATAGTATGATTAATATTATGCAACCGGGTTCAGTCATTTATGATTTAGCTGCAATCCAAGGGGGAAACACAGCTTTTACAGAAGTTGACAAAATAATTGATAAAAATGGTGTGAAGATTATGGGAGAGTCAAATATTTTAAATAAACTTCCTACATCAGCTTCAAGTCTTTATGCTAAGAACTTATTTAATTTTGTAATTAATTTGTATGATAAAGAAAGTAAAAAATTAAATATTAACTTAGAAGACGAAATAATTGAAAAAACTTTGATTAAATGATTATGGAAATAGATCCCTTTATATTCAGATTGAGCATTTTTATACTTTCAATTTTTGTTGGATATTACGTTGTTTGGAGTGTAACACCTTCTTTACATACTCCTTTAATGTCTGTAACAAATGCTATTTCATCAGTGATAATCGTAGGTGCAATTATTGCAGCCTTAGCGGGATCATCAAATGATATTTTTCAAACTTCAAATATTTTTGGATTTCTAGCAATAATTTTAGCAGCAGTAAATATTTTTGGTGGTTTTTTAGTTACACAAAGAATGCTGCAAATGTATAAAAAAAAAATAAAAAATGACAGCTAATTTTTCAGCATTACTTTATTTAGTCTCAGGAATATTATTTATTCTTGCACTAAGAGGTCTGTCATCTCCAGAAACATCTAGAAGAGGAAACTATTTTGGAATCGCGGGTATGACTATTGCAATAATCACTACTTTTTTAGCTGCTGATAATTTTGGATCTGGTTTCATATATGTATTAGTTTTATTATTAATAGGTGGCGGTATTGGAGCATTTATTGCATTCAGGATACCAATGACAGCAATGCCAGAACTTGTAGCCGGTTTTCATAGTTTAGTTGGTCTAGCAGCTGTTTTTGTTGCTATTTCGGCTTTTTTAAAACCAGAGGCATTCAATCTAGGAATTATTGGAGATATTAAACTCGCAAGTCTTATAGAAATGTCTTTAGGTGCAGCTATTGGTGCAATCACTTTTTCTGGTTCGATAATTGCTTTTTTAAAGTTGAGAGGAATTATGTCTGGAGCTCCTATAACATTTAGAGGTCAGCATCTACTGAATTTACTACTTGGGATATCAATAATTTTTTTGATTTATTATTTATGTAAAAGTCAATCTTCAAACATCTTTTGGTCAGTTATATTGATATCATTTATTGTAGGAGTTTTATTGATAATACCAATAGGTGGAGCAGATATGCCTGTAGTAATATCAATGTTAAATTCCTATTCAGGTTGGGCAGCTGCTGGAATTGGTTTTACCTTAGAAAATACAGCCCTTATTATAACAGGTGCTCTAGTTGGATCATCAGGAGCAATTCTTTCATATATTATGTGCAAAGGTATGAACAGATCTTTTTTCAATGTTATTTTAGGTGGATGGGGTGCCACAGATCAAACTTCAGTAAGTAAAGATCAAGAGCAAAAGCCTGTTAAAAACGGAAATGCGGATGATGCAGCTTTCTTAATGAAGAATGCTTCATCAGTCATAATTGTACCAGGATATGGAATGGCTGTGGCTCAAGCACAGCATGCATTGAGAGAGATGGTTGATGCTTTAAAAAAAAATGGAGTTAAGGTTTCATATGCAATTCATCCAGTCGCAGGAAGAATGCCAGGCCATATGAATGTGCTTCTCGCGGAAGCAAACGTGCCTTATGATGAGGTTTTCGAGTTGGAGGAGATAAATAATGATTTTGCTAATTGTGATGTTGCATATGTGATCGGTGCTAATGATGTAACTAATCCTGTTGCAAAATCCGACCCTCAAAGTCCAATATATGGAATGCCTGTTTTAGATGTTGAGAAAAGCAAGTCAGTGTTATTTGTAAAAAGAAGTTTGTCTCCAGGATATGCTGGGATCGATAATGACTTATTTTACAGGGATAACACACTAATGTTGTTTTCAGATGCAAAAAAAATGACTGAGGAAATTGTTAAGAGCTTATAAAATTGACTAAAATTTTTTGCGACATTGCTGATAAGAAATTAATCAAAGTATTTAATAAAAAAAATATTGTAAAAGGTTTTACTACTAATCCAAGTTTAATGAGAAAAGCCGGTGCTAAAGATTACGCAAAATATTCAAAAAATATTCTTAAAATTACAAAAAAGCCAGTGTCATGTGAAGTATTTGCCGATGATATCAAAGGGATGATTTCCCAAGGAAAAAAAATTAGTAGCTGGGCTAAAAATGTTTATGTAAAGGTTCCAGTGACAAATTCAAAGGGAAAATTTACTGGTAAAGCCATCAGTGTTCTTAATGGTGAAAATATTAAGTTAAATATTACCGCAGTTTACAATGCAAGACAGACACAACAAATATTAAATGTAATAGATAAAAAAACAAAAGTAATTATATCAATTTTTGCAGGTAGAATGGCGGATGCAGGTAAAGACCCAATCCCAGAATTCAGAAAGAGTATTACATTAGCAAAAAAATTTAGAAATGTAGAAATTTTATGGGCAAGTACGAGAGAGCCATACAATTATATTCAAGCCAAGCAAATTAAGTGCCACATCATTACTGCCCCTCCATCAATCATAAAAAAAATTTTAAAATTTAAAAATTCATTCAAAAATCTCACAACGGATACTGTAAAAGGTTTCTTGATTGACTCTAAGAAGTCTAGATTTAAAATTTAGCTTTAAAATTGGTTGCGGGGGACGGATTTGAACCGCCGACCTTCAGGTTATGAGCCTGACGAGCTACCAGACTGCTCCACCCCGCGATATACTTAAATTCTATTT
>MDTE01147787.1_pt1 | contig 53416 bp, 45 predicted proteins | sample 811231 | NCBI WGS metagenome assembly MDTE01 (sample SAMN05326651, study PRJNA326480) | marine metagenome | isolation source: seawater | place: Indian Ocean: Red Sea | collected 2010 | reverse complement strand
TGGTAATGGCACTTGGGATACAGATGTATTTGCAGAGAGTGGGAGTGATTGTTTTAACATGGAAATAACACCACTTGACTTTCCATTTAGTCATTTGTCAGATTTAACAACGGAAGATGATGATTGGGATATGTCAGTATTCAATTATCCAAATGGTGAACCAGCTAGTGTTTCAAGTGCGAATGGTAATGACTATGCCTATAAATTGACATTGGCTGAAGCAAAAACAATTTATATTACAACCTGTGATATACAGACCAATGTAGATGTACAAATTGCTATTTATACATCTGACTGTAGTGATCCAACTTTTAATGAATCTTGGATACTTTATCAAGATGATTCTCAAAGTACGCCCATTTATTACCCAGATGGAACTGAAGAAACTTTTACTTTTGAATGTCAGTCAGGATTTGAGTCATCTCCTACGTGGGCCAATATGTTACCACTTATACCATTAGAAGCAGGTACATATTATGTTGTTGTGGATGATAGAAATGGAGGTAATGGTACTGTAAAAATATGGATGGGCTATTCTCTTTTGGTGGATTCTACTGAAGTTGCTGGTGATTTTTCTGAAGTGGGTTATTTTTTTAGTGAAGGAGTTTATGGTGGGAATTATCTGGATGTTTATAATGGTAATGGTATTGGGTTAGAAACCACTGACTTTGGTATAGCTGTAGATGCAAATGGAGGAGATGCAAATCAAGTCAATTTAACATCATTAGAAGCATTGAATGGAGCTTCTCTTTCAGGTGGAGAAGAAGTAGTTGTTTTAAACCTTGAATACCCTATAACACCTAGTGGCGGAGAAATATTAACTGTTGGGCCATTTTCTGAATCATCAATTTTCAACAATGTAGGAGTTCCTTTATTAAATGTAGATGGAATTGAGATTGAATTAATAGATGCCTTAGCGCCAAGTATTGAATCCACTAATCCTCAAAATGGTGAATCAGGTGTCTCATCTATTACGAATATTACAGTGATATTCACAGAAGCAGTTTTAAACTCAGTTGATGGTGAAAATATCACCAATAGTAATGCTTTAGATTGTTTTATCTTGGAAGAAGCTGGTTCGGGCAATGATATAGATTTTACAATTACTTCTGGAGATCAGATCGAATTTGAAATTAATCCTGACCCTGACGGTGGACAATTACCAGAAAATGCCGCTATCAAATTATCAATGCTTACAACAATTCAGGACTTAAACGGAAATAATTTCGCCTTTGATACTATACGATTTGTTATAGCAGATGAAACACCACCTCAAATCAACGCGAGTTCTATTTCATCTATCAATGAATATGTCTCTATTACTTTCAGTGAAGGGGTTTATTCAAGTTCTGGATTCTCAAATGCACCTGACTTGACTTACATGGGTGAATTTGGTAATCATAAATATTACGGATCTAATTATCAATTAACTTGGACCGAGGCAAGTGATTATCTTGATGGATTTACTGGTGCTCATCTCGCCACCATTACATCACAGGCAGAGAATGATTTTATTTCAGGTGAATGGGCGAGTGGATGGATTGGGTTTAATGATGTAGAAGAGGAAGGAAATTGGGTGTGGGTCACCGGTGAAAATGTAACCTATACTAATTGGGCCAGTGGAGAGCCAAATAATTCTGGGGAAGAACATTATGCAGAAATTTTTCTAGATGGTACGTGGAATGATTTACAAAATGACATGCATACTTTTATTGCAGAAGTTGAAGAAGGAGGCAGCACAGGGGGATTAGAGTTGACCGACTTTTCTTACACTTTTACTTCCAATGGAGGCAATTGTGAAAGTGTCACTGTTATTGGATTAACAAATCCAGCTGGAGAACCTTTAGTTGGGGGAGAAACAACCATCCATGCTATACTTTCTTTGAGTGGTGCCCCTAGCGGAGTGGAGACAATTACAGTTTCTCCAATAGATAATGCTTCCATTTATGACTACGCGGGGAATACGATGAATCCATCAGATGTTTCGGATGAAGTCACACTCTTGGCATCTGCATTATTGATTTCAACAGAATTAGCAGACAGCAATGTTTATGTGGATCTTGGGTTTTCCACCGGAATATATGGGAATGCATATCAGTCTATACCAGTCTATTTGGCTGCCTTTGAATCAATTTTTGAGCCAAATGATGGAACAGCAACAAGTATTTCTTTAACAAGTTTAACAGACCTTGAAAACAATGCTTTAGTGGGTGGTGAGGATTCTATCAGAATACACATGAGTTTTAATGAATTACCTTCTGGTATTGAAGCAGTTTATTTCTCACCAGTTTCTAGTGCCAGCATTTACAGTATATCTGGAGTCCCTATTCCGGATGGAGAAATTTATGGGCCAATTACATTAAATGATGAACATCCTCCAATTGGTGTGGATGATATAGATGAAGGTGAAATAAATGTAAGTGAAAGGGATACAATAAAAATTTCTTTCAATGAAAATATTTATATCCCTGAAACTGCGAATCAGGTTACTGTTTCTGATTTAGCACCTTTTATTACACTTGCTTATGATGATGCAACAGGTGAATCTATACCATTCTTAATTGATTTACTAAATGACCCTCCTGTTATTTCTATTTATCCTGCTTTAGAATACAATAGTGAAGGCACAGTTTATTATGCCTTTAATGCGAAGTTACAGGATCTAAACGAGAACCCTAATAATTATAGTCTTACTGCAACTTTTACAATCAGAGATTATCAACCACCCGTTTTTCAAGCTACAACCATTTCCCCAATCAATTCTTATGTTACAATAGAATTTGATGAACCAATCTATGCTAATTCTGATGGAACAGGAGGTTTAACACTTGAGAACCTTGATTATTTTTATGATGATAATGGAGGAAATTGCGAAAATCTTACTGTTACTAATCTATCAAAAGAAAATGGTACACCTTTAACCGGTGGTGAAACAGCTATCAGAGCTGTAATTGAGTTAAGCGGTTCTGCCAGTGGCGTAGAAACATTATATTTTTCTCCATCAGGTGATCCTATTTATGATGCTTTTGGAAATATTATGAATATTGCTTTGCAAACAGGACCTGTCACTTTATTGCAGTCAGCCTACATTGAAAACCAATCATTGGCAGATAGTAACGAATACATTGATTTATATTATTCTGTTGGTGTTTATGGCAATTCTATCCAAACACAACCATTGTACTTATCCGCATTCACAGTAAATCTAAATACCAATGAAGGTACAGCAACAGCCGTGACGCCTATAAGTCTAACAGATACTGATAATAACTCCTTAACTGGTGGGGAAGATTCTATTCGTCTATTTATGAGTTTTGATAATTTTCCATCTGGGGTAGAAACCATCAATATTTCTCCTACAACGCCCTATAGTATTTATAGTTATACTGGAATTCCAGTCCCAATATCGGAAATTTCGGATACGATTTTCCTTAATGACCAAATGCCCCCCATGGGTGATGATAGTATCATAGATGGTGCAACTGATGTTAATCAGTCAGATTCTCTTACCTTAACCTTCACAGAAGATTTGTATATTCCAAATACGGGAGATATTGCAACAGAATCATATCTAGCTTCGTTTGTTACTCTAAAAGAAGATGATTCCAACGGTGCTGATATACCTTTCACCTTATCTATGACTGGCAGTCCACCTGTGCTAACCATTAATCCAGTAGAAGATTACCAAAGTGAATCCATAATCTTTTATTCATTTAATGGTGTATTAGCAGATGTGAATGGGAATTCGGTGGAAATAAATTTTTCGGCTTCATTTACAATCCAAGATTACATGGCGCCAGTCATCGACTCTTCTGCATTAGCTCTGGATAATTCTTACTTGGATTTAATTTTCGATGAACAAATTTATGGGACAGATCAGGAATCTGGCCCCATAGGAAACAATACGATTGAAATTGAGATATTTGATAATGGTAGCCTAACGGATACTGTCATAATTACAAGTTTAACTCGAACCGATAGTAATTTTCTTATCGGAGGAGAGACAAGTGTACGATTGAATTTATCTTATAATTCAACACCAAGCGGTAATGAAACAATGGTGGCCACAGTTAGGTCTGGTGTTGAAATTTTTGATGATGCAGGTAATCAAATGACTGAGCAGATCCTTACTGATACAATTCAGTTATATGATATTTTACCACCCAGTATTAGTTCTATTTCAGTCCCCATTGATTCGTTTATTGTATTGATGCAGGACCACCCAATTAAATTCTCTTTTAATGAGCCGATTGATTCTATAGAGTTTAATGTAACTGGGGTTGTTGCTGATGAAGTAAATTTTGTAGCGGATACGACTATTAAAGATTCGTCAATTGAAATTACTCTAATTCCACCATTTACAAGTTTTGATTCAATTACTGTTTATTTTTCCTATATAGAAGATTATGCAGGCCTCACAACTGTTGATATTTCATACACTTATGTTACACCTTTATTGGGTGATTACGACTTAGATTCAGCAATTACCTATAAAGATTTATGGGATTTAATTACAAATTGGTCCCTCCCGGAGCCAAATTTAGAATATCAATTAGCTCCAGTAACAGGTGAAGCCCCACATTTTGTATCCACGCTGGATAATAAATTTGATATTGAAGATGGTATGGCATTTGTTAGGATGTGGTCTTGGTATCAAAAAACTATTGGCACAATCAGACAAGATACAGCATCATTAGGTCGACCATTGGAATTAATTCAGAAATCTGATAATCTATTAATTATTTTTAATCAATCTATCAGCGGAGGCCAAATTTCATTTTCTTATGATATTGGTACAAACCCAGTACAATTCAATGAGCGCCAAAATAAGGAAGGTGAATTTTATTTAACCAGTAATAATTCGGACAAAGGGTTTTCTACCTTAGAATTTGCGCGATCTGGAAAATTAAAGGCTGATACTGTATCTATTCAGGTTAATAGTGAACAGGAAGATATTGCTATCTATTATCAATTGATCAATAATAAAAAACTAATTGTTCAAAAAGGCTCTGTTAATGTAAACAGAACAAATCTACCAACCCAAATAGCCCTATATCCTGCATATCCAAATCCATTCAACCCGACAACAACACTTCGATTTGATCTTCCCGAGAGCGATAGGCAATATTTGATGTCTCTAAATATTTATGATTTACAAGGCAGATTAGTTGAAACATTAATTAAAGGGTCAATGCTGGCGGGACGATATTCAGCAAAATGGCATGCAAATCAATACGCATCAGGTATGTATTTTGCGCGGCTTACATATGGTGAAAAAACAAAAACACAAAAAATTCTACTGTTGAAATAGTTATTTTTGCTTCATTGCCTCAAATGTGCAACTAAAAGTACATTTGGATATATATGAGACATCTAGCAAGCACAAAGGAGTTACGAGAAAAATACAATCCGGATAAAATTTTGGAAGCGATAGATATTTCTTATCGTACTAACTATGATAAGTTAAGATCTTCACTTAGTCATCCAGATAACCCACTGTTAAAATATAATCGGGAGACCCAAATTTCTCTTTTAGAATCTGCTCAACAAGATAATGAAGGTCTAATTAAAGAGATCGCAGATTCTTTAAAAGATACTGTATATTTCTTGACTTTATCAAAAAAAGAGAGAACAAGTGTCACTCAGACAATGAGATCCTACCATATTGAATTGGTTAAAAATCAGTTAGCGAGAATTGAAATTTTAATCGAAGACCCTGAAATTGGTTCACCGAAATATGGATATGACCCTACACCAAAGCATAAGGGCATTAACCATGTTTTCGAGATCCTAAAAATGATCCAAAAGGATTTAGTGTTAGAAATGGAACATTGGACAAGTTTATCCCGTGCCGGCTATTTAACGGGATTACAGATTTCTATGGGGAAATTTTTCAATTTGTTAAATCAATTAGGAATGGCTCAAAAAGATCAAATCACATTGGTACAAAGGCTCTTTGATGACTTTGGTGTTGATTGGGACGAAGGTGACCGTGAAAGTATAAAGGTATCACTCCAGAAATCTGCTGTGGAATATTATGAAAAAACACAAAAGGATTTACGCCAGATATCTAGTACCTTTTTATCAAAAATTTTCTCCGAAGAAGTAGTTTCAGAGCTCATTCAACATGCTAAAATTATGAAGAAAAGATTAAGACGCTTTTAGTAAATGTTTTTAATTGTATTTAAATATTGTTTTTAGAATAAATAAAAAAATTCCAAATGATATTTTTCAACAAAATCTATTTTCATAAACTATTTTTACTAAACTACCTTTTCCTGTTAATAGTATTAATAATTACACAGAAATCATTTATTTGGGATATAATGCCTTATTATTATTTAATCACTTTTATGCTGGTGATTACTGCAATTGTATCTCTGATTAGTATGAAATTCACTAATGGGAAATAGCTCTAATAAATAAATGTAAGAGGCCCAAAACTAATTGGATATTTATTATGAATGATCTTAAGGATCTCTTTCTGCTTGATCCGACTATGACATTTTTGAATCACGGTTCTTATGGTGCTTGTCCGGTCCCTATATTTAAGGAATATCAGGACTGTCAAAAACAATTGGAAAAACAGCCGGTCCGGTTCCTTACGGATCATGTATATACTAAATTAGAAAATTCAAGAATTGCTTTGAGTGACTTTGTTGGTTGTAATCAAGATGAAATTATTTTTTTCCCAAATCCAACTACCGCTATCACCAATGTAATATACAATTTGGGGTTAAATAAAGGGGACGAAGTTCTAATGTCCAGTCATGAATATGGTGCATTAGTCCGTTCGTGGAATGATTGGGGCAAAAAAACCCAAGTTAAAATTATACAGCAGGAGATATCACTCCCGATGACAACAGATGAGAAATTTGTTGAAGAATTTTCAAAAGGAATAAACTCAAAGACCAAAGTAATATTTCTATCACATATTACCAGTGCTACTGCATTGATATTTCCCATTCAAAGAATTATTGAAATCGCTAAAGAAAAGGGAATACTAACGATTATTGATGGGGCCCATGTACCAGCACATATACCATTAAATATCAAAGAATTAGGTTGTGATTTTTACACTGGCGCGTGCCATAAATGGCTATGCGGGCCAAAAGGTTCATCTTTTTTATATGTTGATAAAAAACATCAGACTTGGATTCGTCCTTTAGTAATTAGTTGGGGGAAGGAAGGAGATGATCCAACGCCTTCTGAGTTTTTACAGAATTTTCAGTGGCAGGGTACCCGTGATTTATCAGCATTCTTGACAATTCCAATAGCTATAGATTTCTATAAAAATGTTATTCATCATAATCAATTATTTTGTAAAGAACTAATACATAATGTTTATTCAGAATTTCATTCTGTATTGGGAACTCCACCAATATCCACTGGTGGTAATTGGTTGGGCCAAATGTTATCCCACCCTTTACCAGATAACTTGCCTGCAGGTTTAAAAGAGAAACTATGGCATGAGTACAAAATTGAAATTCCAATATTTTATTGGCAGGGTAAGCAGTATATCCGTATTTCAATCCAAATATATAACTCGATAAAGGATGTGGAACTTTTGATGAGAGCATTACAATCTCTTAATTAAATTTAAACAATGCGACCCATGAAATTTAGAATGATACATATTATCGCTTTTGCATTATTCCTTTCCTCAGGGTTTTCACAAAGGATCATGCTATTCACCAAAACCAATGATATTTTCACATCATCCAATAATTTTACAATTAAAAAGAAAAAAGTTATTTTTTGGCAGGAGAAAGTTGTATTAATGGCTGTTCCAATTAGAAGTCTGGTAGAAGTACGTTATGCTGAAAAATCATATCACTCATTAGGCACACCATTTACATTTATCGGGGCATTATCTATGGCTGCGTCCCTCGGTGCTTCTGTTTCTGGTCAAATGACAAATGAATTAATGTTATACGGTGTTGGGGGAGGGATTACAATTTATCTGCTTGGTAAAACTCTCAATTTGATTGGTGCCAGATTTGGACGTGATATTGTATATCAAGATTTTGACAGGCTGGATTTTAATACACAAAAACTAGTTTTAGAGTCTATCGGTTTGGATATGAGAAAGAGAGATAAGCAAAGTGAATTTATGTATGGATCAGAAGGTCGTAGGACACGATTACTTTTCTTTACATGGGAAGGAAGAAACATATTGAAGAAAAGATATAAACCAAAACGAAAAATCGTTCGGTTTTCTTTCTTTTAACCAATTTCGATGCAATGTATTCTGACTGCTTTAAAAGCAGAATCACAGCCACTAATTGATCATTTTAATCTAAAACGTGAACCTTCATTTGACTTTCCAGTTTTCAAAAACAAAGACATTTATTTACTAGGAATAGGTATTGGCTCAGCAAAAATCAGAAATAGAATCTTATTTTTTCTAGAACAACTCCATCCAAAATTTATCCAGTTTATTAATATTGGAATCGCTGGAGGGAATCCTTTAACAACAAAGATCGGCACTGGATATGTTATTCAAAAAATAACGGATAAACAAACAGGTAAATCTTTCTATCCGGAAATGATCATAAAACACAAATTTCAGGAAAGTTCAATCGTTACTGTAAATGAACCCGTAACCAAGGATGACAATGAATATTCTACACTGGTTGATATGGAGGCTTCTGAAATATTCAATGTTTTAGCATCAATTTTACCTATTCAGCGAGTATCATTTATTAAAATTGTATCGGACTATATGGACTTAGCTGAGAATAGGATAACTGATCAAACAATTTCAAAACTTATCAAATCAAGAATGAATCTAATAGAACATTTTATTTTAGAGTTTAAAAGACTAGCGGTTTCAGAAAAATCAATATTAAATGAAAAGGATATGGTATGGATTGAATCCATACGTGAAAAATTCGGTTTTACTGAATCACAATTTCGGAAATTGCTGAATTATTGTAAGGGATTTCGGTTAAGAAATCAACATTCGAATTTTCCTTTAATTCAATTGAAAAAATCAATGTCTAAGATAGAACGAAACCAACTTTTTGAATTTATTCGTGAACAACTTTCAACCTAATTTTTCTCATATTTATGTTGAAAAAGGAACCGCAGATTATGCCCTGGCTCAACTGGCTTTATCCAAATTTCCTGATGCTCAGGTTGTAGAGATAGATCACTATAAAGATTTATTTAACAGGACCAGACAAGATTTCCAAATCCAAAAGACTTCTATGAAATTGATTTTGGCCAAAAAGTCAGAGCCTCTTTTATATCCAGCTTCTGAATTGGTTCAGGAATTTGGTACGCCAAATGTCTATTATAATACCCCCATTTTAAATTGTCTTTATAATTGTGATTATTGTTTTTTACAAGGTATGTATAATTCAGGGAATATGGTAGTATTTGTGAATGAAGTGGACTTCTTCAATTCGATTGAACTAGAACTCAAAAATTTGAAACAGCCTTCACAGCCTATGCTAGTATCTATTTCTTATAATACTGATTTAATGGCTATGGAAAAAATTATTCCTGTATCATCTCGTTGGATTGAGTTCGTTAGAACTAAAGAGAATCTAATAATAGAAATAAGAACAAAAAGTGCACTCTTCTCTTCATTAAATCACTTGCCATATACACATAACGTCATACTAAGCTGGACTCTTTCACCTAGCAAAATATGTGAAAGATATGAAACTTCAGCACCTCCTCTGAATAGTCGTGTTGCTTCTATTAAAAGTGCAATGAAAGCGGGATGGAAGGTCCGCCTTTGTTTTGATCCTATTTTATTTGTAGATGAGTGGCAACAGCTGTATCAGAGTTTTTTTTCATACATATTTTCAGAAATTAATGCATCGGAATTATTAGATGTAACTTTAGGCGTGTTTCGGATGAACAAGGACTTTTTTAATAGAATACGGAAGCGGGAACCAAGATCAGATCTATTTTATGATCAATATACATTTGAAGGTGGTATTGTTACAGTTCCGAAAAAAGAAAGACAAGCCGCATTAAAGTTATTAAAAAATTATATTTCTAAATATCTTCCATCAGATCAAATACTTATTTGGGGATAATAATTATTTACTGCTTAATTTTTATTTAGTCTTATGAAAAAATATATACATTACTTTTACCTGTTTTGCTTTACAACAGTAAAAGCAGATGCTATTACTGCATCTTTTTATAGTCCTGCTTTAGGCTATAATATGTATTATGAGATCGTTCTTCCACCGAGCTATGAGTCCAATCCAGATTCAACTTACCCATCTATATATTTTCTTCATGGATTTGGAGCAGATTATTCATGGTATAGTACCTTGATAGATGTATTTGAAGGCATGATGGTAACAGGTGAAGTTCGGGAATCCGTCCTAATTAAGTTAGATGGATTTGTACTACCATATTTAGGGAGCATGTATACGAATTCAGAATATAATGGACAATTTGAAAATTATATTGTCCAGGATTTGATTACACATATTGATCAGACTTATCAAACTATTAATATCCCATCATACCGTGCCATAATGGGCCATTCTATGGGTGGTTATGGTGCTGTGAAATTAGCTGTGAAATTCCCAGAATTATTTAAGATTGCAGCTTCACATGCTGGCGCAATTGCTTTTGAGAACCTTATCCCTGATTTATTACCTGTACTTTTAGAGGAAACAGGAATTTTAGGATATCAACCCTTCAATGGAACTGTAAGTCTCTTTATGTTTAGTGCAGCTGCAGCTTTTAGTCCTGATCTAAATAATCTTCCATATAATGTTAACTTACCAGTTGATGCTGATGGCAATATAATTGAAGATGTATGGCAACTTTGGCTGCAGCATGATCCTTTAACGCTTGCTGAAGATTCAGATGAAAATCTAAAAGCTCAACGGTTTTACTTAGACTGCGGAGATCAAGATTCCTATTTGTTCTACAATCATTCTAATTCCTTTTCTGATTTATTAGAAGAAAAAAATATTCATTATACTTATGAAATTTATCCTGGTGATCATTACACTGAAGTATTGAATGGTGAACGTTTTCCATATTCTTTAACATTTATTGAAGAATCATTCTTTCTGGCAGATATTCTTGAATCATTGGGTGATTTGGATAATAATGGAATTATAACTATGCCGGATTTAATCTTATTACTACTAATTATTATTCAAAATTCAGAACCAACCATGCATCAATACTCATCTGGAGACCTTGATTTCAATTCTTCAATCGATATATTTGACCTTCTACTATTAGCAGATCAGATTTAGTTATGTTTTTTGATTATCTAGGAGGATTCTGTTAAAATGACACTGAAAATGATTGGATTCATCGTAATGGTGATATTTATTATCGGGTCACTTGCATTAGCCCTTTGGTATCGTATTAATGAGGATAGTGAGAATAAATGATTAAATATAGTCTATTCAAAAAACTAAATGTATTGAGCCTGTTTTGTTTTTTTACCATAACTACAGCACAATATGATTTTGAATTACAAGACTTAAATCCAAATTCGGAGACATATGGACAATTAATAGGTGCTGATGATTACTTGGGTGATATTTTTATTGTATTTTTTGGTCATGAGTACTGAGGAACTTGTCGAAGCCGGTTCGGGTTTTTGAATACAATTTATTTAGATCTACAATCCATGGGTGTTAATGATCTGGGTATTATTGGTATTGGAAAAGATTCTTACAATGAGCATCTTCCAGGGATGATTCAAGAAAATATTTTACCATGGGTAGAAGATGTACAGGAAAATGGATATCCTGTTTGGGCCAATTATGGTGCAGTTCAAAGAAGTACTTATATTTTGGATCGAGAAGGCAACCTCCAAAATGAATTTAATATTACATCATTAGATCCTACTGAAACTGAGGATTATGAGTATTTAATTAATCTCATTTTAGATTATCGCGCTGAAAATGGTTCTAGCGTTATTAGAATCCCCGAGGATAATAATTCAATCCAAAGTGCCATTGAAGCATCGGATGATAGCGATATAATCTTAGTGAGTCCAGGGGTCTATCAGGAGCGTATTGATTTTTTAGATAGGAATATAACCATTGCATCTCTTTTATATACAGGGTTTGACCCATCACTCATATCTGAAACAATTCTGAATGGTAATATGGAAGGTACCGTTGTAACCATTAATGGTGGGCAGGATGCATCAACAATTTTATTAGGTTTAACTATTGAAAATGGTTATGCTGAAGAAACAGGTGGAGGTATCTTAATTGAAAATTCAAGTCCATCTATTGATAGGAATATCATCCGAAATAATGTTGCGGGTAGTTGTGGAGGCGAAGGGGCAGGATTAGCAATCTGGGGTGACTCATACCCGTTAGTTATTGGGAATAAATTCTATGAAAATATTGTTCAGGGAGAATGTGATTGCATTTGTTATTTTGGAGGAGCGATTTATGTGGACTCTACTGCTTTTCCTTTAGTTGGAGGGTCTGAAAAATCAAGTAATTATTTTAATGAAAATTATTCAGACTATGGATATGATTTATATAGAAGTGCACCCATGGATACGACCGATTGGGTTCCTATATATGCTCACCATAATTATTTTGAAACATGTCCACCAGAATACCACGCTTATGTCTATCCTCAAAATGGTTGGGATTTAGAAAATTGCCACATGTTATTAGATCAAAAAGGGGAATCACTTGGTCTTGCGGAAAAATTCCAGTTATTTCCCAATTATCCAAACCCATTTAATTCCACTACTACTATCCGTTTTCAGATAGATTTGGATCTTGCAAATTCCCATGAACAAACTTTAACAATATTTGATATAGGTGGACGTATGGTTGAAAAACTTTTGGATCAGAAAATGCAGCAGGGACAGCATGAAATTCAATGGATTGCTTCTGATCTCCCATCAGGGGTTTATTTTATCCAATTGCGATCAAACAATTATATAAAAAGTCAAAAAATACTTCTTCTCAAATAGATATATCTATGTTTTGGTAATTTTTAATATGGTAGAAATATAAAAAGTGCTTAACTATTATTTTTTATATCATGAGTAAAATAATTCAAAAATTGATTCGTTGGATGCCCCTAATTCTCTTTATTCTGTTACTTATGGTTGATAGAGAAAACTGGTATCATGTAATTGGATATATAACTTTATTATTAGGTTACACTGCCATTTTAATTTTACGAATTTTATATGCAAAAGAAAGTTGGCATAGAGAATATGATGAAAGTGTAAGTGGTAAAACCGAATCAATTCAAAACATGAGTGATTTAAATCAAAAATTAGCAGAGCAAGATGGAACAGATCAGAAAAGCTAATGGGTTTTTGTTTGATTTAGATGGTGTTTTCTATCAATCTGGTCGAGCGTTACCGGGTGCAGTAGAAACCCTAGCTTTTTTAAGGGAAAATAGATTACCCTTTCGATTTTTGACAAATACTACTATAAAAAATCGTAAAACTTTACAACATGAATTATTAAATATCGGATTAGATTGTAAGGAAGATGAAATTATCTCTGCAGGTTTTTCTGGAGTTGATTTTTTACGGAAAATGGGTTCTCCTTCCTGTAGCTTTTATATCACAGAAGATCTAAAAAGAGATTACCTAGAATTTGATGAAACTATTGATCAACCTGATGTAGTAGTTATTGGTGATTACGATAAATGGGATTTTGAAATTTTAAATATTGCCTTTGTCCAAATTATGGCTGGTGCTCAAATCATTGCGCTTCATAAAGGTAAATACTACAAGACAGATTTGGGTTTGCGTTTAGATGCTGGAGGGTTTGTTGCTGCCTTAGAATATTCCACTGGACAAATAGCACATATAGTTGGAAAGCCAAATAAATTATTTTTTCAATGTGCCTTGGATGATTTAAAATTAGGATCTGACGATGTCGTTATGATTGGTGATGACCTAATTAATGATGTGCAGGGTGCACAAAATCTAGGCATACCGGGTATTTTGGTAAAAACTGGTAAATACCATGAAGGTATGGTAGAATCAAGTGGAATCAAACCAGATGCTTTTATTGAGTCAATCGGTGATTTACCAAAAATAATAGAAAGATGTAAGGAGTAAAAATGAAGATAGTTGATTTGAAAAGTTTTATCATTGGTGTCTTAAGTAGTGTACTATTTTTTGTTGTAACTGGTTTTGAAAAAAATGGGAACCTAGGAGATATTGTTGTGAATTCTATTACTATTCAAGATGATGGTCATGGTGGTTTTATTACTGCATATAACCAGGATCAGAAGCGCACGTTATATCTTGGAACAGGAAAGGAAGAAAATGGTTATGTGCAAACTTATAATAAGTATGAACAACCTACATCCTATATTGGTTCAAATCGGGACATGGATGGAGTAATTGTTCTAAATGACAGATATGGTGCTTTAGGCTATAGCCAATCTGGGAAAAAATGAAAATAGAGATTATTATAGTTCTGCTACTCCTATTTGCATTTTTACAAGTCAGAAAACGATTCAAAAATTATTCTGATTAATAGGATTATAGTATATTATTTATAGTATAAAATGAATTTCAAAATTTTTTCCATATATAATCCTTTAATTCTGTCTTTAATTTCAATGCGTAAAATATAGAGTTTATTTACGATTTATGACTAATACTGTAAATATTGCAATATTCGGTTTTGGCAGAATAGGGCGAAATATTTTTCGATTAGGCTACAAAAACCCTAATTATAACTTTGTTGCTATCAGTGATATTGGATCTGCTGAAACATTACATTATCTATTATCGCGTGATTCAATTCATGGTGCTATGGATGACCCTGTTCACTTAGATGGCAATCATCTAGTTGTTAGAGACCAACGTGTACGCGTTATCAGTGGAGGAGAACCGGGAGGAATACCCTGGGATGCATATAATATAGATTGTGTTATTGATGCAACAGGTAAGTTTCTAAAACGTTCAGAATTAGATTTACATTTGAGTGCCGGCGCTAAACGGGTATTTACCACAAGAGACCCAGATGATGACATTGACCGTTATGTCATTCCAGGAGTAAATGAGTCTTCCATCAAAGCAACTGATAAAATTATTTCCACAACATCTTCTACAACTCAAGTGTTAGCCCTAATGGTAAAAATGTTGGATGAGACTTTTGGTTTAAATCGAGCAATGATGACTACCGTACACGCTTACACTTCAGATCAGCCATTAGCAGATGCTGTTGGAATAGATTTACGCAGAAGTCGATCTGCTGTAGAAAATATTATACCTAACTCTACGAATGCACCATCAATTGTTGAACAAATTATGCCGGAATTCAAAGGTAAGTTGGATGGAATCGCATTCAATGTACCAGTACCCAATGGATCATGTGTGGATTTGACTACTGAGTTAAATACTATGCCATCAGTAGATGAAGCAAATAATATGGTGAAACAATTTTCTGAAACTACATTGAAAGGTATCGTTGGTTATACAGATGATCCAATCGTATCCAGTGATGTAATAGGCAGGGATGAAACAATGATCTTTGACAGTAAAGCAACCATGATTACTAAGGATGCATTATTAAAAACTATATGCTGGTATGATAATGGTTGGGGATTCTCCAAAAGAATTTTAGAAACGATTGACCTGTATGCTGATATAGGAGATGAAAAATGAGAGTTGCTATTAATGGATTTGGACGAATTGGCCGATCAGTTTTTCGTATTTTAAATTCTAAAGAAGATATTGAAGTTGTTGCTATCAATGATATTTTTGATAAAGCTGCCTTAACATATTTATTAAAATATGATACAGTTATGGGTCGATTTCCGGAACAGGTTTCCTTAGAAGGGGATTTCATGAAAACAGAAAGTCAGTCTGTTAAATTATTAGCAGAGCGTGATCCGACTGCATTGCCTTGGGCAGAGATGGGTATAGATTTTGTTATTGAATCCACTGGAATATTTCGGCAAAAGGCACAACTGGAAAATCATTTATCAGCTGGTGCTAAGCGGGTTGTTTTAACTGTACCTGCAAAGGATGAAATTGATTATACCGTTGTATTAGGTGTAAATGAAAACGGACTCAAAAATGAACATAGAATAGTTTCTAATGCTTCATGTACAACAAATTGCCTGGCACCTATGGCGAAAGTCCTTAATGATGCTTTTGGTATTGAATTAGGAGTTATCAATACAATTCATGCCTATACAAATGACCAACGGTTGGCAGATGTGCCACATTCAGATTGGCGTCGCTCCAGAGCTGCAGCAGAAAACGTTATCCCGACAACAACGGGTGCAGCACGTGCCGTTGGTAAAGTTTTACCCGAACTAAATGGGAAACTGGATGGAATTGCTATGCGAGTCCCTGTCCCGGATGGCTCAGTAGTTGATTTCAATGTAAGGGTAAATCAAGATGTGACTGTGGAGCAGGTCAATGATGCAGTTCGTGAAGCAGCAGATAATGGTCCTCTTAAAAATGTATTAGATTATTAAATGTTACCTGTTGTTTCAACTGATATTATTGGGAACCCCCATTCTTCAATCTTTGATGCACCATTTACAAGAGTTGTGGAAGGTAATTTTGTCAAAACTTTGAATTGGTATGATAATGAATGGGGATATTCAAATCGAGTGGTTGATTTACTAAGTGTATTAGGAAATTTAGATTAAGAATTTAATTCTGGGATGTTTTTATAATATTCTAATACTTCAGGGTTTAATAGGGCATCTAGGTTTGTAACTTTTTCACCCTCTATAATTTTCTTCACAGCTATTTCTACTTTTTTTAGATTGATTGTATAGGGAATCCCTTTTATTTCCAATATTTTTTCAGGCACATGTCTTGGTGAGCAATTTGTCCGAATTTGATTTTTGATATCTTGAACTATGTTTTTATTCAATTCAAAGCCCTTATACATCTTTAAAAATAAAATAACTCGTTGATCACCATTCCATTCTTGACCAATCACCAAACTGTCTTCAATGCTTTCCATGGATTCTACAACCTGATATAATTCTGCTGTACCAATCCTGACACCACCAGGGTTCAGAGTGGCATCACTTCTGCCAAATATTTTAATTGTACCATATTCAGAAATGCGTATGAAGTCACCATGATTCCAGATACCGGGATATGTATTGAAATATGCACTTTGATATTTAGAATAATCAGGATCATTCCAGAAATATATTGGCATGGAAGGAAATGCAGAAGTGCAAACCAATTCGCCTTTTTCGTTAATCATAGAGTGACCTGCTGAATCAAAGGCATGAACATCCATCCCAAGCCCCCGACATTGTAACTCTCCTCTAGTAACTGGTAGCATTGGGCTGGCTAAGGCGAAGCATGATATTATATCAGTCCCTCCAGATATAGATCCTAGAAGAATATCATTTTTTACATTTTCATAAATATAATCAAAACTTTCATCTGCTAAAGGTGAACCCGTTGAAAGGATAGTCCTTAAATTGGTTAAATCAGCTGACTGTATAGGTTGAATATTTGCTTCTTTACATGCATCAATAAATTTTGCACTTGTTCCAAAAACTGTAATATCTAGTTCATCAGCTAATTGCCACATAGCGTTTCCATCTGGAAAGAATGGTGATCCATCATAAAGGACTACAGTAGCGCCTACGGCCAATGAAGATACAAGCCAATTCCACATCATCCATCCACAGGTAGTAAAATAATAAATAGAGTCTTGCCTCTCTAAATCACAATGTAATTTTAATTCTTTCATGTGCTGAATAAGGGTTCCACCTGCAGAATGAACAATAGATTTAGGTAATCCAGTAGTGCCTGATGAATACATAATATAAAGTGGATGATCAAAGGGCATTTGCTCAAACTTTAGTGGATAAGGTGATTTTGAAATAAAATCAGAATAATGGATCCCATTGGGTATATTATTCATATTTGTTTCATTATCTGTATATTCAATCACAACAACTTTTTGCACACTTGGAAGATGCGATAGAATTCCCTTTAGCTTTTCTAAAGAGTCAAAGGATTTCCCATTGTAATAATATCCATTAGCAGCAAATATGAGTTTTGGCTCAATTTGTGAAAAACGATCTAAAACGCCCTTAATGCCAAAATCTGGTGATGATGAACTCCAAATTGCTCCAATGGATGCAGTGGCCAACATAGCAATTATTGCTTCTGGCATATTGGGAATAAACCCAGCTACTCGGTCACCTTTTTGAATACCAGATTCTCTCATAGAATGGGCAACTTTTTCTACTTCTGTAAACAATTTTTTATAGGTTAAGGACCTTACAGGTTTGCATTCACTTTTGAAGTGAATGGCTATGTGATGATCTTGAAAACGAAGCAAATTTTCTGCAAAATTTAAACGAGCTCCTTCAAACCATGTCGCCCCCGGCATTTTTTTAATGTCATCCACAATTGAAGTGTACGGAGTTGAATGTTTTATTTCACATGCGTCCCATACATGGGACCAGAACTCGGGAATATAATTTATGGACCAATTATACAATTCATCATAAGATTGCATTTTCAGATTATATGATTCATTTATCTGGTTCATAAATTTTACCATTTTTGATTTTTCGAAGTGTTGTGGTTTCCAGAGGATAGAATTCATATCTTAAATAATTTTGAAACTAAAATTAATATTTTTATTGAATTAAAACATTAATCGTAATTTGATTATATTCTTACCATTAATAACAATTGTGAAATTATGATTAAAAAATATTTATTAATTTTATTCCTTATGCTATTTGGTTGTGAGGATGGAGATTTAAGTGATGACCAAAAAATAGCAAATGAAATTTGGCAAGAAATTAAAGGTTATCAGAACTGGGTGCAGGATTCTTCGTTTTCAGGGATAAAATCTGCTAATTCGCCTCATGGAGATTATATCCAGATCTGGTTAAATGAAACCGTTTCTAATTATTTTAATAATCCTGATACTTTAGAAAATGCAATACTTCCTGCAGGAAGTATACTTGTTAAGGAAGGATATTTAGATTCAAGTGGCCAGTCCTTGAATAAAATTACAATCATGAAAAAAATTGAAGGATATGACCCAGATCATAATAATTGGTTTTGGGCGAATTATAATCCAGATGGAGAATTGGCTGGTAGTAATGGTGCAGAATCGATGTGTTATAATTGTCATGTATCCGGCAAAGATTATATTTTATTTAAAGATTGGTAGAACAGTATCTATGGACCCACTGGAATAGATTTTTATAATAAATTCTCCGATTCATAAAATCATAAATATTCGGAATCAATTTGATTAATTGGTCACGATTCTCTCTTAAATAATTCTGCATCTTATTATTTCCAAATCCAAATTTGCTGGCATGACCTCCCCACATTGGATTCAGTTCTAAAAATATGGGTTTATCATCCTGCAAAAAAAATTCAACAGCACCCAGATTACAATCAAGTGCTTTAGCAGCATCTAGAACTTTATTTTCCAGTTTCGACATTTTTTTACATAAATCATGATTTAGTTGTATAAATCTGTCTATGTCAATATCGCTCATATTAATATTATGAAAAATATCTAAAGGACTTGTAACACTATAAAAAGAAAGAACTTTTCCGAATAACACGTGTACACGATATAAATCTTGATAACTCTTTTCATTTTTTGATCTAATAAATTTCACTCCGACAATATTTGTCGCTTTCCTAGTACTATGAAATGATTCGCATCGATTTATTAATGCTTTAAGAGCATCTTTAATTTCTATTTCGGTTGAACTCTCATCTAACGAATATATTCCATTTGCTGCTGTCTCATTATTTGTTCTAAGAAACATTTTCCCATGTGTAGATATAAATTCTTGAATTTTTTGAATTTTCTTAGAAAGATTATTTTTTTCTTTTCTGATATCAATTTTGATATAATTAGGACAAGCGATATTAGCTTTTGACCAAAGGTCAAATGAAATATCTTTACAATCATAATTATCGAAAATTTCGATATCATTAATAATTGGTATTTTACCCCGCATTTTTTTGATTTGATTATCTATAATTTCTCTTTGCAAATCAGATGTGTGCTCCGGGCGTACACGACACCATACAACATCCGCATTCTGGATCAATCGAACTTGTTGAATATTTTCAACGTCTAAGAACCCTTCATATTCAAATTTTCTGCGGTTTTCTAGACTGCTATATCGCCATCGTCTAAATCCAACGCCTTGTTTACGCCCGATAAAATGAATTTTCGTTTTCTTCAAGGTATAATATTTGGTTCATAAACAGCAGATGTAATGGCATTTGCTGCAATTTCGGATGGTGATTTTACCCCTTTGTAAATCATTTTATTTTTATAAGAAATTTGTTCAGCGAATTTTGTTTTTGATCCAATTGCAATTCCGATTATATCATTAAACTCATCCAAGGAATTGATTACATGTCCAATTCTCCAATTTGAATAATTTTCATCATTTTCCCATTCAATATTATTTGTATTTATGAATATACAGGGACGAGGTTTATAATTGATCCATTCAAACAGCATACTGCTTACATCTCCTAGATAAATGTCAGCATGAATACAATAAAATCCATTCATGTTTTTTTGACTATCAAAATCAATTAAAATGTTATCAGATGTAAAAGAAGAATAATTGAGATCCAAATTATATTTTGTATTGTAATGTTTTACTAAAGGATGTGGCGCAAAAATTAAATTAAATTGAGAATGGTTTTTAAAATAATCCAGAATATATCTTCCCCATTTTGGTAAAGATGATAGTTCTACATCCCAATGGGGATTGTAATAAAATGTAGTTTGATTTTTTGGAAATAATTTTTGTTCTTTAAAGTCAGAGTATTGGAAAGTATCATTTTTTGTATATCCGACTTGTATTAGTTTGGATTTAGATATACTGGCATCTTTGTTAAGCCTTTTTTTATGGTAAGGACCCGGAATCATTAATAAATCAAATTGGTTTAAATTTAATTCAAATCCATATTCACGTGTACCTGTTCCATGGAATAAATAAAAGAGTTTTGGTTTAGTTATCTTATATTTTGCAAAATAATGGGGTGCGTCATGTGAAGTAGATACCACAGCCAAAGATTCTTTTAAGAAAGGGTGAATTTTTTCCCACTGCCTAGATGGATGACGATACAACTTATTCTTATAATTTAGGATTTTATATCGCCAGGGTAAGGGCAAGCTAACGATTTCGCATTTCGGTTCTCCCATTCTTAGGTGATAATAAGTAATTATGTTTAAGTTTATTCTATTTCCGCTTACTATGATTGTTCTTAAATCTGGATTATTTTTTGCAAATGTCAAAGCTGGTATGATAGCATGATAGACATGATGCGGTCCATTAATAAATAGAAAGACAACAGATTTTTCATCTGCAAAAAAAGAATTTTTTATCATGAAAAATTTGGAATTTCTTTATCAATCATTTCTTCAACTTTATTAAAGAAAAAGTCTAAATGTTTTTCAGTTAGATCGAAATTAACAGTTACAAGTCTAATACAGAACTTATTCCCAATCTCTGCGTAGTTAACCATTACATCCCCATCTTTACATAAGGATTCCCTAACGGAAATTGTAAGCTCATTCCACTGTTTTTGCTTAACCCGTTCAGTTTGCACTTGAAAACATATATTTAATGAAATTGTAGGTGAAAGAAGTCTAAGATTTGCACTGGTTTCCACTTTATATGATGCATATTTAGCCATATTAAATAAATGATTAATCCGTTCTTCGTAACCATTATCACCAAAGTATTTCCATGTAAGCCATAATTTCAGTACATCCACTCTTCGACCGCATTGTAAAGAATATAGACCTAAATCCAATTCTTGATGATCTTTACTATGAAATAAATAATCTGTACCTTTAACATCATTGATTTTTAATAAAATGTCTTTATCATTAAATAATGATACTGTACATACTAATGGCAACCCCATCATTTTATGTGCACACCACGTAAATGAATCTGAATACTTCGACCCATCAATCAAATTTTTATGTTTTGAAGAAAGTAATACAGATCCGCCCCATGATCCATCTATATGAAACCACAAACCAAAAGATTTACATACATCAGCTATTTCTCCAATTGGATCAAAGGCCCCCCGGACGGTTGTTCCAGCAGTGGCTCCAACGAAAAAGGGCTTTTCATCTGCCTCGATAGATAATTGAATTAGGTTTATTAATTGTTGGATATCCATTCTTCCGTTGCTATCACAGGGAACTCTACGTATTTGATTGGTTCCAATTCCCAATTGATGTCCTGCTTTCATAAATGAATAATGAGACTCGTCAGATACAAAAGCAGTGAATTTTTTTTCAGATGAAAGTCCATTAAGCTTAGACTCGGGGCTATGGGAAAAAAGGCCTGCGAGCATACCGACTAAATTTCCATTGCTCCCGCCTGTGACAAAGGTCCCAAACCCATTTTTATAACCAACATAACTACACATTTTATTGATTAACTCATTCTCAATTAATGTAGAAACAGGACTCATCTCAAAGGTATACATGGAACTATTTGTAATTGCTGTGATTAGTTCACCCAAATACCCTGTGGGTGTAAACCCAGAAAATAACTGATTATAAAAATTAGGATTCCCTGTGTTTACAGAATGATAGAGATATTGATCTATAAGATTTCTTATCTCATCCAGTTCAGAAGATTGGCCTAAAAAGATATCAATTTCTTTTTCCAAAATCTCGACAGATGAAGCTGGATTCACTTTTCTATTAGAATCAATCAATAAAGATTCGATTTTTTTATGAATATCCTGGATTAGTTCTAATTCTAATTGTTTTAACATATAATAATTAATTTGACTAACAGAATATGCATTGATAAAAATAATTCAAAAAGAAAATTTTTAATTAAATTCAATATTATATCTTAATATTATAATAAAGATTACATGAAAATTGCATTTTTAACGGCTGGAGGAATTGCACCCTGTCTTTCTGCTGCCATTGGAGCACTTATTCAAAAATATAATGATCTCGATTCGGATGCCAAATTAGTGGGCTATTTAAATGGATATCAGGGACTGTTATTGGGTAAGTCCATTTTAATACCCGACTCCGTAAAACAGAAATACGAAGTACTTTATCAGTATGGCGGTTCACCAATTGGAAACAGTAGAGTAAAATTGACTAATGTAGAAGATTGTATCAAACGTGGTTTGGTGCAGGAAGGAGAGAATCCGTTAAAAGTTGCAGCAGATCAACTCGTTAATGATGAAATAAATATACTACATACTATCGGCGGAGATGATACAAATACAATGGCAGCCCAGTTATCCTTTTTCTTGAAAGAAAATGGATATGATTTGACGGTGGTTGGCCTACCAAAAACAGTGGATAATGATGTGTTCCCAATTACCAAAACTTTAGGTGCTGGAACTGCAGCAGAGCAAGGGGCTGTATTTTTTGAAAATATTGCAAATGAAAATACAACCAGTACAAGACAACTTATCATTCATGAAGTGATGGGACGAAATTGTGGATGGTTAACAGCACAAACTGCTTTTGATTATCGCCAGACACTTCATAATAAACCTAGTTTACCTGAAATGTTAATTGATCCAAAACGTTGGGATATTGATGCAATATATATACCCGAAGATGATTTTGATTTTCAATCTGAAGTTATACGGTTGAAAAATCGAATGGATGAGAAAGATGGAGTTAATATTTTTTTAAGTGAAGGTGCAGGGTTAGAAACTATAGTACGTGAGATGGAAGCAAATGGTGAAAATGTGCCTAGAGATGCATTTGGTCATGTCCGTTTGGATGAAATAAATCCTGGGCAATGGTTTGCAAAACAATTTTCAGGTGCCTTGGAAGCAGAAAAGACACTTGTACAAAAAAGTGGTTATTTTGCCCGATCGGCAAAACCTAATCAAATAGATCTAGATTTAATAAAAAAGTCTTCCTTTTTTGGTGCAGAACAGGCTATAGAGGGGAAAAGTGGTGTTGCAGGATTAGATGATGATCACAATGAATCTATGCGTTTAATTGAATTTGAAAGAATTAAAGGTGGTAAACCTTTTAATATGGAAGTGGATTGGTATCAATCCATGTTACGTGAAATTGGACAAAAATAACTTAATTATATTGGAGAAAAAAATGAGTTGGAATAGTTTAACAGAAATTGCAAACACAATGGTGGAAAAGGGCCGTGGTATATTGGCTGCTGACGAAAGTACACCAACTTGTACTAAACGATTTGATTCGATCGGTGTTGAAAGTACTGAAATAAATCGTAATGCTTATCGTGATATGCTTTTTACAACCCCTGGTATGGAAGAATTTATTAGTGGTGTGATTTTATTTGATGAAACGCTCCATCAATCAACGCTAAAAGATGATGAACCTTACCCCGAATATTTAACAAATCTTGGTGTAGTTCCCGGAATTAAAGTTGATAAAGGTGCTCACGCACTAGCTGGCACTTATGGAGAAAAAATAACTGCTGGATTAGATGGACTGGGAGATCGATTGAAAAAATATTATGAACTAGGTGCTCGCTTTGCAAAATGGCGTGCAGTGATTACCATTGGTGAATCAGAACCCAGTATAACCTGTATTACGGCAAATGCTCATGCTTTGGCAAGGTACGCAGCTCTTTGTCAGGAATATGGATTAGTTCCAATCGTAGAGCCTGAAATACTCATGGATGGCTCTCATACTATTAATGATAGTTTTGTGGCAACAGAAAAAGTACTACATACTGTATTTAATGAATTATATGGCCAAAATGTTGAATTGGAAGGCATGGTCTTAAAACCCAATATGGTTCTTTCTGGCTACGAGTGCTCTGATCAAGCTACTGTGGAAAAAGTAGCTGAATTGACAGTGACTGTACTAAAACGATGTGTACCTGCGGCTGTCCCAGGGATTGCCTTTTTATCCGGTGGACAGAGTGATGAAGATGCTACAGCACATTTAAATTCAATGAACCAAATATTGAATAATAATAATCCTTGGAATTTGACGTATTCATATGGTAGAGCACTACAAGCACCTGCACTTAAAACTTGGGGAGGGAATGCTGATAATGTTCCTGCAGCGCAAGAAGCATTTTACAAACGAGCTAAACTGAATAGCCTAGCTACATCAGGGGCATATTCTTCAGACATGGAATAATACATCATTGATTCAATGAAACCCTGTTTGGAGATTTTTTCATTTCCAATCTTTAAAAGGATTCGTAGCAAGGTTCATATTAAAATAACGCTCATCTGAAGTGACTTCTGCAATGGCCCACTCCGGGACATGAAATTTTTCATCTTCATTTTCTAATTCAATTTCAGCAACGATGAGTCCTTTATTATTACCATAAAACTCATCCACCTCCCAAGTGTGACCCTTATAGTCAATATAATACCTTTTTTTGTCGATAAGTGCCGTTTTACAAAAGTGTTTTATCAATTCTTTAGCATCAATTTCTGAAATAGGAAAATCATATTCAAGGCGTGAAATTCCAATATTGTTTCCCTTAATTGTTAGAAAATATTTATCTCCTTTTTCACGAACACGAATAACTTGGTTTTGATCATTAACAATATAGCCTTGTCGAATTCTAATTGATTTCTTTGCTAAATGAAATGGAATTTCACTAACTAAATATTTCCTTTCAATTTCAATCGCCATTTTTATTCTGTTTCAGTTATTAATAAATAAATTCCCATCCCAATTGATAGAATCATACCTGGGTAAAAAGGCTCTAAGCCAAACCATGGTACACCTAAACCTTTTGAGATCAAAAGCCAAAAGATAGATAATGCCACAGGGAACAAAATCCATCTTATGGCCAACTTAGAATCTAAAAAAGAATCTGAAAGAAAAATTGTCCATAAAAAAGGTAGAATAAGCCCAGGAATCAAAATAGAACCTATGGTGTATAATAAACCAACTACCGAAGGAATTGCAAGAGTAAGTAGAAGAGATAAAAATGCAATAATAATTAATCCTTTCCGTATCAATTTAACTGGATTCTTGTTCTCTTGCGGACGTTGAATTTGCCATAAAATATCTCTTCCAATTGTAATAGCGCTAATCAAACTTAGAGAATCAACCGTAGACATAATGGTTGCTAATATTCCTGTTATAAATAAACCAAATATACCAATAGGCAAAATTTGTTGTCCCAAAAGTGGGAATGATAAAATAGGTTGTTCTGTTTGGATTAAAACCACAGCATATAAGCCACTGAGTAATGTCAGGATATCAAATATAGCCCAAAATACAATGGAAATAAGTAACCCTTTTCTCGCAGTCTCAGGCGATCTGGAAGCTGCACACCTTTGAAAAAAACCAGGATCAATAAATGTCCAGGCAGCAATGAAAAACCAGGCTAAAATATATTGAAAAGAATTGCCGCCCATTGGTTCCATATGTATTTCAGGTAATTGTTTTGCTAATATGACTGGAGACCCGATTTGAGACCATGCAATACCCAAGAGTACTAGAAACCCACCAAACATAAGCACAAATTGAATTTTATCTGTTTTCACCACAGCAGAGAATCCACCATGCCAAACATAGATTATACTAAATATTGTTGATAAAAGCAGAGCCATATTTAATGCAATTCCAAATACGAATTGAACCAAAAGGCCCATACTCAGAATATATGGTGCAGGACTAGCAAGTAAAACGATCATTGCGGCTGAAAGAATTCCGGCATTTTCACCATAATTATTTCTGAAATGATCTGGAATAGATAGCATTTTTCTCTGTCGTATTTTTGGTGCAATCCAAAAAGCATATCCTAAAGAAAATATATAATAAGGTAGTGCAAAAATGAACCAGGTTTGGATACCATAAAGATATGTGTTTTCACCTATGCCTAGAATAGCACCATACCAGGTGGTAACCAACGTGACTACAAACCCACCTAAACTCAATTTTCTGCCACTGAGTATGAATACTTCTTGTGAATAAGATTGATCTTTTAATTTATAAATACCAATCCAAAATAATCCTAAGATATATGCAATCAGGATCGCCCAATCTATAAAATGGAATTGATTCATGTATTATGATTTTGGAACAACCAAACGGGGCCTGAAGAATGAATAGTAAATATATCTCCTAATGCTTTGTTTCGAATACCGAAAGAAGGTGGTAATAATTCAGATTCTTTTATGATATACTTTAGGCCAGAAACCGATATTTTAATTTTTTCTTTTGTAGGTATGATAGAAATAATTTGTCCTGCGATAGAATCAAACTTCTGTATACCATTTACACATCGAATTTTAGAATAATTTGAATAATAGGTTAATTCAATTTTTTCATAATAAGATGCCAAGGCCCAGATGGTAGACATCCAATGATCATCTTCCTTGCCAGAAAAGCCAATCAATGATAGTTTAGAAATACCATTTTCAATGCACCAATCCAAACACTTTTGTAGATCTGTTTTTGATTGATCTTTTAATTGAATGATTTCTACAGGGTATTGTGACTGTTTATATGAATCCAAATCACCTAAAATTATATCTGGATAAAAACCTAATTGGGCCAATTGTATTGTACCTCCATCAGCACATAAAATTGTTTTGGCATTTTTTAAATGAAATAATGGAATTTCATGTGTTGGTATTTCTCCATTTCCAAACAAGATAATTGGTGCTTCGAAATGAGTTTGATCTTTAATCATAACAAAAATTACAAAATGAGATTCTTTTAGAGAACGAATTCCATTCCATTCTTTAATCGTGTAAATTGTTAGTCTTTAATGTTATGAATCTCAGAAAATTTTCTAGATATTTATTTGATTTTGATACCCATTACCCGCGATCAATCATTGCAGGAGTAATATTAATTTCAATAATCCTTGGGTGGAAAATCTTTGATTTGGAAATGGACCCCAGTGTTAAATCCATGCTTCCTAGAGATCATGAGATCGTTCATTCGATGGAAAAAGTAGATGAAATGTTCTCAGGAAGTGATATTATTATCATAGCGGTAGAATCTGACAGCTTATTTATCCCTGAGACTTTAGAAAAATTATCTTCTTTTCAGGACTCATTGGAGTCTTTTAATATTTTAGGGAACGTCACTTCTATCTTTACGCAGAAACATATTTTACCGGATGATGGTGGTTTCGAAATTGAACCACTATTAATTGACATTCCTAGAGACTCTGCAAACCAGGAAAACTTATTTAAAAGGATAAAAAAATCTAGAATGGTTGGAAACCTGGTTTCAGAAGATTTAAGAACATTATGTTTCATTGGTCAAATTATCACATCTTTTGAATATGATGAGTTTGAGTTCAGATCTAAGATATTTGAACTTGTTAATCGATTTAGTGGCCCTGAAAACTTTTACGTTTCCAGCTTGCCAATTACTCGTGCAACAGTTATCGAGAATATGCAGCGGGATTTACGTGTATTCACGCCCATAGCACTTGGCCTCTGTTTATTGCTTCTCATGATTTCTTTTCGAAGTTGGACCGGAGTATTTCTACCATTTTTTGTAGTTGGATTTTCAATCCTTTGGACATTTGGGATTATGGGATTGATGGATATGTCTGTAGCATTTATCGGTACAATGATTCCAGTTATGCTTATTGCTATAGCAAACAATTATGGAATTCATATAATTTCCCATTATTATGAATTCACGATAATGGAACCGGATGCAAATCGTGGTAAAATATTACGGAAAACAATTAGGAAACTAGGTGTTCCTATATTCTTAGCAGGGCTTACAACTATGATAAGTTTTTTAAGCCTTTTATCAAGTGCATTACCAAGGGTTAGAGAAATGAGTTTGTTAATTTCATTTGGTATTCTAGTAGCTTTTTTATTGAGTGTTTTTCTTATCCCATCCGTGTTAGTCTTAGTCCCGAGGCCCACATATTTGACAAAGAGATCAGGTATATCAAAAATCAATAAATTTCTAGTCGTATTAGGAAGAGCATTTACAAGATTTAAGGTGCCGATATTGACATTATTAGGGATCATAGGTTTTTGGCTTTCCTTAGGGATCAATGATCTTAAAGTTGATACAAATCCTGACCATTATTTTCCACCGAATTCAAGATTAAGAATTGCTAATACAAAAATCAGTGAAGCGTTTGGTGGGTCCACTCAAATTCATATTCTTGTGGAAGGGGATATTTACAATCCTAAAACACTTCAAAATATTGAGATGCTCACTGACCATATTAAAACTACGCATGATATTGTCACCAAATCTTTCTCCATTGTGGATGTGATCAAAAATATGAATTCAGGATTTCATGGTGGCGATCCAAAATTTGAAACTATTCCTGATGACAGAGACCTGATTGTGCAATATATGTTTTTATATTCCATTGCTAGTGAAGCTGATGATTTTGATATAATGCTGGATGATATTGAAGAGCCGTCATTTACTCAGGTTTTTTTGAGGTTAAAGGAGGTGCAAACAATTACTATTGCTGAAATTGTTGATGATACAGAACAGTTTATCAATGCGAATTTCTATGATGAATCGCCTATAAAATTAACAGGTGGTGCAACACTATTGGGTATCCTAACGAGAATGGTTTTAAAGGGTCAATTATTCAGTTTGTGTTTCTCTATCTTTATCATTTTAATTATTATGACGTTAGTTTTCCGTTCGATAACAGGTGGGTTACTTGCAACATTGCCAATGGTGGTATCTGTTATTATGATGTTTGGTTTGATGGGGTACATGGATATTCCATTAAACATGACCACATCAATGCTAACTGGGATATTAGTTGGTGTTGGAGTGGATTATACTGTTCATTTTTTATGGCATTTACGAGACCATATCCAAGATGGTGATTCTTTGGATGAAGCTATAGCCAACACAATGAAAATTTCAGGAAAAGGTATTTTATTTAATGGTCTATCCGTTGTGGTTGGTTTTTCTGCATTATTATTCTCTGTATTTGTTCCCGTTCAAATTTTTGGTATACTGGTTATGGGGTCAATATCATTTTGTTTATTCGGAGCATTGGCAACATTACCGGCATTAACCAGTTTGATTAATCCTAAGTTTTTATATAAATGAAGACTGTAAAACAAGATAAGATGCTTAGTGGCATGCTTTTGCTTATTAGTTGCCTCTTAATTATTTACGGACTAGGCTCGGCTGAAACTATCGATACATTTAAGAATTGGACAACTGGAGAAATTTTTACATATCTTTTAAATCATTATTTTGATATTATTTTTATTGGATATGTTTTTATTTGTCTTCAAGTCGCAGGTTATTTTGAACTAAGATATCAGAAGGATTATTTAATTTGTTCTATATTAGCAATATTATTCACTCCTATATCACTACTTTTTATAAGACATAATGATGAAAATTAATTTTATGTTTTTTTCTATGCTTGGCATTCAAGTCTTTGCTCAAGAATACACCGCTGAGGAAATTATGAAAATGGTATATGATGCACCTAAACCAAATTCATCAATAACAGAGATTAAACTTGAGATTGTTCGAATAAAACATGGAAAGGAAAAAATCAAGGTTAGGGAATTCACTCGTTTCAATAAAAATTATTCATCAGGGAAATTTCAGTCTAAATCCTTAGTTCGGTTCCATAAACCACTAAAAATTAAGGATACGGGCCTGTTGAGTTGGGTATATAGTAATGGGAAAACTGATCAATGGTTTTTCTTACCAAAATTAAAAACTGCAAAGCGAGTTAAAGCTAAAGAAAAAACAAAATCTTTCATGGGTACTGATTTTATTTATGAAGATCTTGAAAGTCGAAAATTAGGTCTTGATAGTTTGTCCCTTCTAGGTACAGAACATTTTCAAGGTAGTCAATGTAAAGTAATAATGGCTTGGCCGAAAAAAGCAAGTTCTTATTTTGCGAGGAAACTATGGGTAAGCACAAAAAAATGGCAAATAATTAAGATTGAGTTTTATTCTAGTGAATCCAATAAGGAAAAAACTCTAATCCTTGACAAATTTGTTGAAGAAAATAATTTTATAACACCATTTAGGATGATAATGACGAATCAAAATGGAAATAAAACTATCATGGTGATTCAATCTTTCAAGCCAGACATTGGCCTTAGAGATGAGATTTTCTCAGAATCTTTCTTAATAAAAATTTGATTAATTTATTTTTAATTCATTACATCTTTATATTAATAATTTTGAAATTTTATAAAAACTATCTTAGGTTAATAATTTTTTGGGTTCAGTATTTATTTGCAGGATTGATTCTTCCAGAAAACAATTCAGAATTAAACCATCTCCATGTGATATTTGAATGGAAACAAATTCCGGAAGCAATAGGGTATGAGTTACAAGTTTCAGAAAATCCCAGTTTTTCAAGTATAGTAGTGCAGGTTATTGATTATTCTTTAATCTATATTGAAAAGAATGATTTGGAATGGGATAAAACCTATCACTGGCGCATCCGTCCGCTTAATGTGTCAAATATGACAGGAGATTGGAGTCCAGCATATAATTTTTCTACAGGGTCACCTATTTCTGAGACTACCACTACTATTATCAATGAAAACCTAATTCAGGATGGAATCACTGTTTTTGGAGCCTTCTTTAATTATTTTTCAGCTGCAGTAGATAAGACAGGGAAAGAGATATGGAATTCGGGAGCTGAGAATTTAGTTTATTACAGTACGAGTGAAAGTGGTGATGTATTTGGCTGTTCTTTGGCTTCTGGAACAGAGAATAATTTACCCGGCAAGGAATTCACATTTCTAGGTGAAACTATTTGGGAGGAACCCAATAATGAATTCTTGCACCATGATTTAATTCAATTACCTAATGGAAATTATCTTGGAATTATTGAAACGAGTTCACTTGGCTATATACCAATAGGAGACTGGACTTATTTATTCCAAGGGCTTGGTTTTCAAGCTGATGGTGTAACAATCGAATTTCCATGGATCGGTGATAAACTAGTTGAATGGGATGCTGAGACTGGTGATGTAGTGTGGGAATGGAATGTGTTCGATCATTTTAATATGATCGATTTTGATCAATATGGAGGCACCTGGAATCAAGCTTATGTTGATTTGCATTATGACTGGACACATGTAAATGCGGTAATATTTAAAGAATCTGAAAATGCAATTTACATATCTACGCGTCATTTATCCCGGATCACAAAAATTGATTATCCTTCTGGTAACATCATTTGGAATTTGGGACATGATATGCCTTCCGGGGATGTAACTCTTGGAACAGATATAGGGTTTAGTTTCCAACATAGTGTACAAATTTTAGATAATGGTAATCTTCTTACCTTTGACAATGGAAATCTATCTGAAATTTTCAGAAATACTAATGATCCTCAGTCCAGGGCGATTGAAATTTCAGTAAATGCAAATAATGCAGAATTGGTTTGGACTTATGACTTGCCAAATGATCTATTTGGTTTTGCTTCCGGGAATGCCCAAAAACTTCAAAATGGAAATGTATTGGTTACTACCATAGGAGGTGGTGGTCGAAGCCTTGAGGTTAATACTAATGGGCAAATAGTTTGGGAAGCAAATTATAATTTAAGTCTTCCTAATGGTGCGGTTTACCGAGCCCATCGTATTCCGGGAATATTTCCTGCTGCCTTTAGCGTTATAGTTAGTGACTTGACAGATTTTAATGGACAGTCGGGTGTTTATTTAAACCCGGGATCGTCTTTAATAACTTTTGAGTTAATAAATGAAGGACCATATGAGGTTGAATATCAATATACTTTTACTGATCAAGCAGGTTGGTTTGAATCATCAGAAGAGATAATTACACTTTCACCAGATGCAACCCAGACACTTTCATTTACAGGAGAGATTCCGGAATCAGATGATATAAATAATATTGAACTTATTATTACACCTATTCATCATCCTGAGAATCAAAAGCTAATTCAAATTGAAGGACACTCGAATTTATTAGGAAATGAAGGTGGAACGATAACTGCAGTATTCCAATTATATGAACCTTTTCCAAACCCTTTCAATCCAGTAACAACAATTCAATTTGATATTTTAGAACCTCAACAAAGAAATTCACTGGAAGTATTTAACATATCAGGACAGGTTATCAAATCAATATTGAATGATAATCTATCATCAAACCATTACTCATATACATGGAATGCTGTAAATCAACCTTCTGGTATATACTTCATTCATTTAACATGTGGAAATCAGTCGCAAACACGTAAAGTCATTCTAATAAAATGATTAAAAAGATCACCATTTCATTTATAATATCCTTCGTTACTCAAAGTTTAACTGGACAATGTGACAGTGCTTATACTTATTATCCCAATTTACCTTTGAACGTAACAATCCTTGCTGGTGATACATGCTTTTATGATTCAGATGTTGAAGTACTGGATTCTATTATCATAAAAAATAACCTAGAGTATGATTCTCCATTAGCATTAGGGACTCAGACTTGGTTTAATGGTCGACTTAGATTTTTAGTTGCTGGAAATTATGGAAACAGTTCAGGTGTTAATGATACAATTTTTGTTTTGCCTGAAAATATTGGGAATTGGACAAGTCTTGCTTCTCTTTATCTTGAATGGAATAGAATTTCAACATTGCCTGAAACTTTTTCTGATATGATTGGTCTACAATCTTTTCATATGAATAATAATATTTTAGAAAATCTACCTGACAGTCTTGGGAATTTAGATGGTTTATATTTTCTAGATCTGGGATATAATAAAATAGGGAGTTTACCAGAATCAATTTGCAACTTGAATAACCTAATCTATCTCTGGTTATTTAATAATAATCTTGAATCACTACCAAACTGTTTTTGTGATATGAATTTGGATTGGGACAATGATGACAATGGGGGTTATCCTTTTTTTGCCATTGGGGGAAATATACTGTGTGAGAATATAGATTCCTGTATAGTGGAAAGTGAGCATTTCGAATTGAGTCTGGATCAATTTTATTATTCATTTCCTGTTTATACACCACAAGAGTGTGAAAATGTTTCACTAATTAAAAATGGCTTGCCTTATCAGTATAAACTTTCGCAGCCTTATCCAAATCCATTTAATCATAAGGTAATACTTGATCTGTTTATTCCATATGATCGGAGATTATTTATCAGCATATTTGATTTGCTGGGAAATGAAGTAGATGTTATTTCAAAAAATAGAATATATAAAACTGGCAAGTATCAAATCCACTGGGATGGATCTGAATATTCATCTGGCTTATATTTTTTAAAGATTAATGATGGGATTGATATGGAGATCAAAAAATTAATTCTGGTAAAGTAATTAATATCGTATTAAAGCACACGCTACACTCAAACCAGCACCTGTTCCAATAAACAATATAAGATCACCACGTTTTATACGTCCATCTTCTACCGCAGTTGCAAAAGCCATAGGTACAGAAGCAGCTACGCAATTTCCAAATTTTGTAATTATATTTACCACCTTTTGTTCGGAAAATCCACCTGCTAAAATATAGGCATCTACTGCCTTTCCGGAAGCTTGATGTGGAATTATCCAATCCACATTTTCTCTTTTTAACTCTGTTTCTTTCATTGTTTTTAGCATCATTCGATATACTTCTTTTCTGGCGATTTTATATACTGCAGGTCCATTCATGGTAAACAAATTATCTGCTAGTGTTGTTTCTGGGTCCTGTGGATGCTTATTTGTACCTCCCCCTCGAACCTCAGTTAGATTAGCATATTTAGGAAAGGTTTTCATATCAAAGTAAATGAGTTTACCGGTTTCATCTTTTAAAGTTCGTTCCACTACTACGGCAGCAGCCCCATCACCTAAAAGCGATGCACTTTCCGGTTCGTTAAAATTTCTTCCTATCGTTCCACGGTCTGAAGAAATAATTAGTATACGTTTATAGGAACGGGAATGTATCAGTGAAGCTGCTGTGTGTAAGGCTGTAATAAAAGATAGGCAGGTACAATGAATACTGAAAGATGGAATTCCTTTATAACCAAGTTCTTTTTGGTAGAATGCAGCTGTATCAGGTATGGTTTGTTTTGGTACACCGGAAGCATTTATGATTAAGTCGGGTTTTCCGCCCTTTCCTAAAGCATTCTTTGCGGCTAATGCTCCCATTTGGTCAACATCTATTTCGGATACCCGTCGCTCAATCACTCCAGTTTTTTCAATGATCCAATCAACAGATTTTCCAATTTTCTCCGAAATATCTGCTGCAGTTTCTATTTTTGGAGGGAGATAGAGCCCTACCCCTGTAATTTTTATTTTCAATAAATTTTCTTTTTAGAAATAATATTTTAATTCAAATCTTAAATGAGAAAAATCTTCCATCGAATTGAATTGGTATTCTTCACCTTCGGGATGGTCATCTGATCCCTGAACTTTTGTAACACCTAAAAGGCCAAGTAGATCTTGCGTAATATTATATTCCAACTTGTATTCGGTCAAATTCCCGGGAATTCCTGAAACTCCTTGATATTCTTTTAAATCAAGCATGGATGTCATAGATAGTTTCAATTGTTCATCAAATAATGTTCTATAAATAACAAAAATTGCTGCTTTTTCAGTCAAAATAGCTAATGGGACTCCCATACCCGGTGTAAAAAAATTTTCAGGTGTCATAGTTTCCGGATCATATTCAAATCCTGGGATATCAATTTCCACATCTGGCAGAGTATCTGATGAGAAGGATGATTTTTCATGGATGAATATTTGACCGATAAAATTAATCTTGAATGGAAGTTCAGTTTCAATTTGGATGGTAGATTGTCTATAGCTTGCTCTCTCTTTAAGTGGATAACTAAAAACTAAAGTATCATAAATAGTTGCTAAGGCTGAGTTAGAGTAGGGACGTTCAATTATATCATTTAAATCTTTAGTTTTGAAATGACCAGTGTCTACTCTTAGGATAAAACTTGGATTCAAAAAAGTGAATCCAAAACCGAAAACATTTGTTTTTCTATATCCAAATACTAAATCAGGAGGTGAAAAAATAGTTTGGCTATTATTACTATAAACATTAACACCTGTAAAATTAAACACTCGATCATAACCTGAAAAGTAAGATGCAGAAATATCACCTAACCCAAATGAATATGTCCCATGGAACCCACTCTCCAATGGGAGTTTTGAAATCGGTAATATTTGGCTTTCTTTAGGATAAATTGGTAAGGTGATTGGAAATTCATCATCACCAAGCGGAATACGATTTGTAGTATGTATTGGGGAAAAAACAATATTCATTTTTAAATTGCCGATATAATAATCGATAATAGTAGAAAAAGTAGCCATTTTCCTTTCCTGCCCAAGGAAGAAAATATAATAATAATCAAATGCGCTGGCATTATCTACTGGACTATTCACATCAACACTTCCCCAGGAGTGGATTTGTTTTCCAAATCTAAATTCAAACTGGTCACTGGAGATTGTACCATATAATTCCCGCATGTCCCATCTAAAATCCTGAGGATCCTTTGATTCTAAAAAATAGGTGTCACTCCGAATTTGATATTCTAATGAGAAGTTTCCATTTAATGAAATATTATTGGAATGTTGTGAAAAATTCAATGAGCCTATTCTGTAAGGTATATCAATTAGTGAATTATCAGATAAACGAGATATATTTGCAAAATCCACGAATCCATTGAATTGAAATGTTAGCTCATCTGAAAACAATATTGAAATTGAGGACAGAAGAATAAAATTTTTCATGAATTTTTCCTTTTATTCAGGGCCTCATCCAGCCAATTTAAGACTTCAGTTCCCTGCATCACCCATGCCTTAGTGAGTCCAAAATCAGGAAAATTCCCTAATAGCTCTCCATTCCAACCATAGATTATTTTAGTTTGGTTTTCATTCAATTTTTTTAATATCCAGATACCTGCGGCATTTGGAAGCCTTACATGATTGGGTTCCAATTTCCCCAAGGGATGTTCAATAGCTGAAAACACTAAAGTATACTCATTTGCAGAATTTTTAATTTTGTAATTTACGATGTAATCTCGTCCATCGAAGGGAAATGGCATATCCAATACAATTTGAACTACGTCTTTTCCCAAGCGGTTTGTTTTTGTAACACGATTGAAAATTTTCGGATATTGGTCAACATCCTCAACGGCTTTTGCAACCATAGCCATTGGATGATTCAGTATGGTTTCCGCTCGGCTGACTGGATACCCTTCATAGTTACACCAATCAACAGTGATTGTGCCCTTTTGTAGATTTTTCCAATTAGTAAAGGATTCTATTTTTCGCAAATCCAAGGCGAGAATTGAATAGTGAATTAAAATAAATTGGAAAAAATATTTAATCATAAATTAGGATAAGAATGTTTCATAGATATGTATGCAATCTTTTTTAATCTGATCTTCACTTAGTCCGAATTTTTGCAAATCATATTTGTGCCTACTTTTGTATGCGCGCTGGCTTTCTGATGTTGTTTTAATTTTTTCTAAAAGTAGATCCGTTATTTCTTGATTTGTAAATGAAATAATATCATCCATAACAGATTCAAAATTGGACATCATGTTATCAAAACGAACGATCAGCACTTTTTCCTTATCTATCTTATTCTCTATCCAATCTTCATGAAATCGATTTAATAATTCAACTAGGGCTTTATATAATCTTTGAATAAATCGGACTTTGATTTCTGGGTCTAAGGACCAAAAGTTAAATTTTTTATCTAAAACGCCTGTAACAAGACTAAGCCCGGATGGGATAACACTTAAAGGATCACGCACCATGTAAATGACTTTTGCATCAGGGAATCTCTTTTGGAATTTTGGGAGATTCCCACTCAAACTAAATAATTTACCAATATATCTTTTCCCTTTATTTGAAATCAGGCTTCTTTGCCAAAGTGCTTCGAACCATGCAAAGTCACGTATTGTAGTATCTTGAACTTTTGGATCTATCCAATTAAATAGATCTTCTTCATCAAATGTTAAAAAAAATCCGTATAGAAAAAATCCATCAAAATACCTAAAAAAGAGAGATACATCATCTGTTTCTATTGAAGATAAACTTGTTTTATGAGCTTCAGTAGAATGATGGCGGGCAGGACTAAAAAATTCCATAATTGGCAAAAAGGGTTTTAAAATCTTTTGGAGAAATATAGATGGATAAACCATCTGCCAAAGTTGACTTCCTACACCAAATCCTTGTTTAATCAAAAATCGATGAAGAAATGTAGTACCAGAACGTGGGTTACCCACAATAATGATTGGTGCCGTTATTGATTTTCGAATTGCTGAGAATAGTAAGTGGTCAACAAATCTTGATATTCCCACAACTATCCGTAAAATAATTATTATTAGACCTGTAAAAATAGGCGCAATCCATACCCCAAAAGTTTTACCAATAATATAGTAAACTTTGATGATTCGTTTTAACATCACATGAATTAGAATTTTCTTAGATAAGAAATAGGTTATGGCATTATTGATAAAGAATATTTAACGTTTTAACCCTACTGGAATCTAAGAGTTAAATTATTCATCAAAAATTATTAAAAATGGATCAATATGAATAAAAAAAAGACAATTATTTTTATTATTATTATTCTTTTATCTTCAGTTTATAGCCAGGCATTTGAAGGTATGACGCTGTTTTCGCCAACGCAGGGTGCAAATGGAGGTGGTTTCACTACTTTTTTAATTGACAATGATTTAAATGTTATTAATTCTTGGGATCATCCCCGTGGTGCTGCAAGTATGGCATATCTAAGAAAAGATAGCACATTGATTTATCCTTATCGTGTCCAAAATCCTTCCATGGGTGCTGGCGGAGTAGGAGGTGGCGTCTCTATTTACAATTGGGATGGTGAATTATTATGGTCCTACGAGTTTGCAAATAATACCTATCAACATCACCATGATGTAGAACCTCTACCAAACGGAAATATTCTGGTTATCCTTTGGGAAAGGAAAACAGCGGCAGAAGCTTATGCAGTTGGAAGACAATCTATTGATAATTCCCTGAATGAAATGTGGGCAGAAGCAATTTTAGAGGTTGAGCCAGTTGGCTCTGATTCAGTCAATATTGTCTGGGAATGGCATATTTGGGATCATTTAATCCAAGATGTAGACCCTGAATTACCCAATTATGGTGTGATTTCAGACCACCCAGAGTTGCAAGATATTAATTTTGGAAATGCAGGTATTAATCAAGGTCCTGGAGGCCCTAATGGCGATTGGAAACATTATAATGCATTGGCTTATAATGAAGAATTAGATCAAATTGCAATTTCATCCAGGCACCATGATGAAATTTATATTATAGATCATAGTACGACCACAGAAGAAGCAGCAAGTCATTCAGGCGGTAATTCAGGAATGGGTGGTGATTATCTTTACCGCTGGGGTAATCCGCAGACCTATGGTCGAGGAAATGATTCAGACCACCAGTTAGCAGCACAGCATGGTATTAATTGGATACCGAGTGGATCACCAGGTGCAGGAAATTTAATTTTATTTAATAATAATCATGGTATTAATATATCGGCTGTTTTAGAAATAGTTCCGCCATTAACTGAAAACGGAATATACCATATAGATCCGGATCAGCCATTTGGGCCTGAAGAACCTATCTGGACCCATATAGGTGACTTTCACACACAAATGCAAGGAGGGGCTTTTCGTTTGCCAAACGGTAATACGCTTTTGACCGATTGTGATGATGCAACTATGATCGAGGTTACACCTTCTCATGAAGTTGTTTGGAGTTATGATTATGGCAATAATCAGACTTTTATTGCACGAGCTCAAAAATATCCCATGAATTATTTAGAAGAAGCTGGATTCCCAAATTTCACACTTGGCGATGTTAATTTTGATTCAAATTTGGATTTATTTGATTTAATCTATATCATAGATATGTCTTTTGGAGTTGGCTATGAGCCGACACCTCCCGCAGATTTTAATGAAGATGGTTCTGTAACATTTTATGATGCTATCATGCTCCTTTCGTTTATTACTACTAATTAATTATACATTATTTTAATTCAAATCTTGGTCAAAATTTTTTTTCATTAAAACATTTTCAAACAATAGAAAATCTCCTAGTAGTATTATTGGCGTTGGTATTTTAGGTTCAATTAACCATAATGGCGTGAAAGAAATTGAAAAAAACCAGTAACACTAAGATTCATAAATATTCCAGTCATCCCATAAGACAACGGATCATTTACCAAAGTATACATTATCCTGTCAGATCAATTATTGTATCTTTGCTGGCTACTTTTTTTATGGCTTCGGGGATAAGATATTTAGTTATAGATGATGATATGATGAAAATGCTTCCTAAAAAACTTCAGTCACGTCAGGCTTGGGATTCTTTACAGGATGAGTTTGGGAGTACAGAAGTTATTTTTGTAGCATTTGGGAATGAGGGTCGTTCAATATATCATCCAGATGCCTTAGGCACACTTTGGGATTTAGTCTTAGAGTTGGAAGCATTATCAGTAGTAGAAAAAGTATCCTGTATTTCAACTTCGATGCGGATGGACAATGAGGAAGGTGAGTTAATCATACAGGATTTACAGCCTAATCGTGAATTAGCAGAAACTGAAATTATAGGCATTCGGGATTATTTAAATAAATATCCGAATTTGAAGAAGCAATTCATCAGTCGGAATGAAGATTACATCATTGTCATGGTACAACCCTACGATGATTTAGGCCTAGATCAATTCCGGAATGAATTAGTAAAGGCTACAGGAACGATTTTGGAGAGCTATGAGGTCCATTATGGCGGCACAGCCTATGTTACAGGTACAGTACCTTCATTAATTCGAAAAGATGTTCAGTCTCTGATAAAAATTGGTCTTTTAATCATGGTAATGATCCTATTATCAAACCTAAGAAGTATTCCTGGTTTACTAATGGTTTTAATGGTAATTGGATTATCATTGGTCTCTATGATTGGTTTTATGGGTTGGGTATACAAATTCACTGAGTCAGATCGATTTTTATTTACAATGATGCATACATCGATGCCAATTATCTTATTGACAATAGCAAACTCTGATGGTGTTCATGTAATTTCAAAATTTTTCAAGGAAATGCGTTTAAAAGGTGATCTGAATACAGCATTAGTATCAACCATGGATTCTTTACTCCTGCCAATATTCTTAACAAGTATTACCACAGTAGTCGCTTTTTTGACAATGATTTTTTCTCCAATGGAACCTTTGATTGGATATGGTATAACTGTTTCTGTAGGAATTCTATGGGCATGTTTTCTCAGTTCTTTACTTCTTCCTGCGGTTATTTCTATTAAGAATTGGGATATGGAATCAAAAGCAATTAAAAAAATAAGTTTTTTTGAAAAATTGATTGATCGTTTAGGGAAAGTGGTATTAACCCATCCAAAATATGTTTTTTCAATTGGAATTATTTTAGTGATGTTTGGGTTATTTGGATTTCAAAAAATATACGTTGATGTAAACATAGCCCATTTTTTTAAACCTGGAACGGAAATTCGTGACAGTATGGATTTCATGGATCGTGAAATGACAGGTACGTTAGACCTAAGAGTTAGAATAGAAGGTGATATGCGAGATCCGCAAGTACTTAATGATTTGAATCGACTTCAGTCCTTTCTCGAAAAAGAAGAAAAAGTCTCCTTAAGTTATTCATTTGCCGATATAGTTAAACAAATGCATCGCACATTTATGGATGACAAACTTACCTATTACACGATTCCTGATTCAGCATCAAAAATAAAAAACTTGATAAGAGGATTTTCAAATGATTATTCATCTATTGTGGATGATATGAATTATGAAACAGGATTACTAACCATATTGGCTAAAATAATGAGTACTGATGAAATATTCCAGTATGCTAATGAAATCAATACATATATTGATAATAATTTGACATCTGATATGACTTTAACTGTAACAGGAATGATTATTGTTATTCGTGATATGGTAATAATGATAATAAAATCAACAGCTCTAAGCATCATTTTTTCATTAATTGTTATTGGAGTTATCGCTTCAATATTTTTTCAGCGGGTCATTTGGGGTTTCTTAGCTGTGGTTCCTCTATCATCTGCAGTAATCCTGAACTTTGGATTAATGGGACATTTCGATGTAGCGCTGAATCATATAACTGCAATTTTGTCATCCATTATTATTGGTGTGGGTGTTGATTTTGCAATTCATTATATTTCGCAATTTCGTAGATTATCAAAGGAGATCAATCCCCAGCAACTGAGTCGTGAAGTGATTGATGATGTCGGATATCCAATCATATTAGATGCGTGTTCAAATATGGGGTTTGGTGCATTAATATTTTCTGTATTTATACCTATCCAATATATTGGTGGATTAATGGTATTTGCCATGGTCTCTACTTCACTTGGAACATTAACAGTACTTTCAGCCCTGGCAGAATTATTAAAGAAAAAATTAATTAAGAAGATGTAAATATGATTAGGAGTACCATAAAAGGGATCTACGGAAGGGCGGGATATTGCCGTTCTTTTCGGTGATGGTGCCGGTGCAGCAGTAATTCAGGCGACTAATAATGATGAAGGAATTTTATCAACTCATCTACACTGTGATGGTGCAAATATTAAAAATCTTTGGATGGAAGGACCTGGCTCATCTGGTGCAAATCAAATCAATTTGGAAAATATGAAGAACAATTCCAAAGCCTATGAAACATATATGAATAGGAAAAAAGTATTTCAAAATGCTGTGTGCCGTTTTCCCGAAGTGATTAATGAAGCTATGAATAAAAATGATTTATCTATCGATGATATTAGATTAATTATCCCACATCAGGCGAATCTGCGAATTATACAATCAGTAGCCAAGTCGATGAATATTTCTATGGATAAAAAAAATATACAATAACATTCATAGATACGGTAATACAACTGCAGCTTCAATCCCAATTGCTCTTTGTGATGCTTTTGAAGATGGTTTGATTAAAAAGGGTGACCATCTTATTTTGGCTGCATTTGGGGCTGGGTTTACCTGGGCATATGCAGCAATACGTTGATAAAACAATAAACCTATAATTTCATGGAGGAAAAAATGAAGAAGTTTATCACTCTGCCAGTTCTCATTGGGTATTTACTTGGACAATCCGGTTTGGAGATTGCAAAGATGATCGATGATAGACCAACTCCAAAAGATATGTCCAATAAAACAAAAATGATTTTGACTAATTCAAAAGGGAAAACAAGAACAAACACTATGGTGTCTAAATCAATTGATGGAAGTAAAAAACAATTAATCTGGTTTTTGGAGCCGAAAGATGATAAGGGAGTAGCATTCTTAAAAATTGAACATGATGATAAAGATGATGAAATGAGAATGTGGCTTCCTGCTTTTAAGAAAGTAAGACGAATATCATCCAAAAAAAAGGGGGATGCATTTATGGGTTCAGACTTAAGCTATGAAGATTTATCTAGTCGGAATTTGGATGAAAATAATTTTAAACGATTGGATGATGAAATTTTTCTTGGCAAAGATTGCTATGTTTTAGAAATCACTCCTATCAAAAAAGTAAAATCTTCTTATTCAAAACATATTTCATGGATTGATAAAACAGCGCTTATAGGTTTGAAGGAAGAAGCATATGATAAGCGTGGCCGCTTGAAAAAAGTTAAAGAATATACATTTCAGAGTATTAAAGAATACCATGTAATTAAAAGAGTGTTTGTGAAAGATATTCAAAAAAATCATTCTACAGAAGTTACATTCTCAGATATTCTTGTAGATTCCGGTATTGACAAAAAATTATTCCAAGAAAAAAATCTCAAGCGTACTCCGAGAGACTGACTGAATGCAAAAATTGTTTTGGTCACTTTTTCCAATAGCAATATTATTTGGGCAATTAAATTATACCGGATCATTTAAGCCTGGAAATATGCATCGATTATCGGATCAGACTGAGATTTCACTACCATTTCGTTTGATTGAAGTAGAAATTGGGTATTCTATGGGAGATTTTGAAATACAAACTAATTCAGCATTGGAGTATCGATGGTCCAACAATGAAAATGACGTTCAATTTAGGGAAATATATATTATGTGGTATCCTGAGTGGGGAGAATTAAAACTCGGTAAGCAAATTCATGCTTGGGGTACAGTAGATGGAAACAATCCCACAGATAATTTAAATCCTTATGATTATTATTATATGTTTCTTCTCGGTGCTGAAAGGAAGGTTGGAAATGTGTCAGGATCAATCAAGTATTATTGGAATGATTGGCAATTTGAAGGTGTATTTATTCCAAAGCACGTACCGAACCGAATGCCATTTAATGAGACGGCATTTCCAATTAAGCTTCCTGCTAGTCATCCACCTTTAATAGAATTGGAAACTGTTTCTGAATTTGGTATTCGAATTCAGACAACAAATGATATTGGCGATTTTAGTTTTTCAATTTTCAGAGGAAGAGATCGTTCTTTTGATTATGTAGGACATGATGTTAATGTTCCAGTATTTTCTTATAGAAAAACTAATGTTGTTGGTTTAGATGGTGTTTTTTTTATTGGTAATATGACGAACCGTTTTGAGGTTGGATTCTTTACAACAGAGAATGATTTTGAGATAGACTCTTTATATTTTAATAATGTATCTTACATACAATATGCTGAACAAATTGACTATACTACACCTAATGATATCATTCTCTCAGCTCAGGTAATTGGATCCATGGATGGTGTAATAAATTGGGATAAAACAATGCTTGAAAAAGAGCCTGATTTCAAACCGGGAATGGGCACACCCTTTGCATCATTTACAGATTTAGCATTATTACTTGCGGCCCAATCAGCTCACATGGATAATGCTCTTGATCTAAAGATAAATTTATTTACGGATTTAAAAGACACTCAGCTTATATATGGCTTTTCTGCTGATTATTTTCCAAAAAATGATTGGCAATTAAATTTTTCGTTTTCAAAAATTATTGGTGGTGAAGAAACTCAGTTTCAGACTATGGAAGACTTTTCTCATACTAAAATTGGTTTGAAATATCATTTTTAATTACATTAATATTAGAATTTGATCAGGTTTTACATATAATTAGAATTATTTCTATATCTATTTATGTTATAGAAATGAGAGTTTTTATATGAATTACACAAAATACAATTATTATTTATCAAATGGTGGATAAAATGGAGATTAAATAATTTCAATTAGTTAAAATGAAAAATAATAAAACAATAATCTTATTATTTTATTTATTTCCCTTTTTTTTGATTTTGCATCTAGCATACGGGTTAATTGTCAGAGAGCCTTATCCATCATTTATAATGCCTGGCTTTTCTAGGATTGACATTAATCAAGGAGAATATACGTTAAAAGATTATAATTTATTTTATTATACGGATGGTATAAAAGATTCTATTGAACTAAAAGAATTGGCTTACCCATTTTCAAAAATAGCAATTGCTCGAGCAATTGATCTAGCATATTTCAGTAAGCAATCTGAAGAAAATTATAACAGTATACAGAAAAAATATTACACAATGATAAAGTCAATAATTGGGGAAGATCAATATACTAAATACATTATAAAGGTAAGATACCCCACATTAGATAATAAAGAGAAAACAGAATTTACAGAATGGATCAAAAAAACAATTTTAATGAAGAGAGAAGTAGAAGTATCAAAAATAATTATTCAGAAAATCTTGATAACAAGACTATTCAAATCTGGTGAAATAAAACACAAAAAAGTAATTGGTGTGATAGAAGTTTAGTACGGTGAAGCAGCTACATAAAAAATTTGAACATTGGGTATTCAACGCTTACAGCTGTGACTCATACCAACTTGGTGTTTATAGAATTATTTTCATGTTTTTATTGATCTTTATTGTTGGTGTACCTGAATTTTCCAGTAAAATAAGTTTGTTCCCTGATGGTTATTTTAACCCACCTCCTTTTTTCAGCCTATTTTTTGATGAAGTTTTACCTTTAATATATTTTAGAATAACAGATACATTGATTACTATTGGATTCTTTTTTGTCTTCATAGGTTTTTTCACAAAAGTTAGCGGAATTATTTTAGCATTTCTTTGTATCATAAATTATGGGTTTATCTATAGCACTGGAAAAATTGATCACTCTTTTATTATCTGGTTTACACTTTTTATGATGTCATTTACAGGTTGGGGAAAAACCTTTAGTCTCGATAATATTGTAAATAATACTGAAAAAATTAAAATCCAAGAATGGCCGATTTCATTAATAGCAATGGGGCTAGGTTTCTCATTTTTCACATCTGGATTAATAAAGCTGATTTCCGGGTGGCTTGAATTTTCTGAATCTATGGTTCGTGCTTTTTACTTAAGAAACTACTACATACAGCAAAAACAGGATTATTTGGCTAGATTTTTTGAACATTTCAATTTTGATTTATTCTGGGAGAGTGGTGATTGGTTTACAGTAATTTTTGAAATTGGTTTTCTTCTTGTCGTTTTTAGGCCCGTATTATTTAGATTTTTTACATTACTAGCAAATTTTTTTCATGGTATGGTAATGTTGATGTTTAATATTTCTTTTCATTTCTTGCCTGTATATTTACTTTTTTGGACTCCTATTATTCCAAGTGAAAAAATTAAACAACTCAACTCTATTTTTGATGAACTAAAATTAAATAAATTTAAATTAATTAGCGTTCTTGCTTTTATTCTCCTTATCTATATTTTACACCTATCTACAATTAACAACATTAATCTGGCTCTAAAGGATTTATTTCTTTTAATTGCTTTTTTATTAAGCATTTATATTTTATTCAAGAAACCTAAACTAAGTTTTATTAATACATTAGATAAAAAGGGAAAAAATATTATAGAGTTTGATGGAGTATGTAATCTTTGTAATGGATTTATTCAATTTGTAATTAAGCGAGATAAAGGGGCCTATTTTAAATTTGCTCCATTACAAGTTATTCAGCCTGGTAAAAAAGATTACGAGACAATTATACTAAGGCAAAAGTCAGATACTTTTGATAAATCAACAGCATTTTTAGAGATCGTAAGAAAATTGGATGGACTGTGGCCCTACCTATATTTGCTAGTTTTAGTTCCTAAGTTTTGTAGGGATTCCATTTATTCAATCATAGCTAGGAATCGCTATTTATGGTTTGGGAAAAAAGATATTTGTATGGTGCCAACTCCTGAATTAAAAAATAGATTCATAGAGTAAACTGTTTTTGATTCCTTTCATATAAAAAATTAGTTTCTCAGTGGTTTTCCTCTTTTTAACATATACTTGATACGGTCTTGAGAAAGTTTCTCACCGCATAGAGAAACGAATGCTTCCCGTTCAATATCAAGCAAGTATTGTTCATCGACTGTTTTTGTAAGCCCTGCTTTGTCACCGCCAGTCATGACAAAAGCAAGCTTCTCACCGATTTTCATATCATGGTCAGATATTTTTCCCTGCATTTTAAATCCTTTTAGTGCCATTTTCAAAGCCGTTCTCCCGCCAGTTCCCGGGAGTTTAAGGTCATCTCTATAAACAGGCGATTCATAATTTTCGGCTAATTCCAATGCTTTATCTTTTGCAGTTTGGATCAAATGATCTTTGTTTAAAACAACCGTATCATCTTTTTTCAAATAACCAAAATGTTTTGCTTGATCCGCACTTGTAGCTATTTTGGCAAAGCCCACAGTTTCAAATGTCTTTTGAATTTTCTGAAATGCCCCCATACGGCCTGTCTCTTCTTCCATTGCGTTTAAGATCATACGCAGGTTACCACCACCACCTGGAATAAGTCCAACGCCTACCTCTACCAAGCCCATATAAGTTTCAGCTGCGGCAACGCGATGTGCTGCAGGTTGAACAATTTCCACTCCGCCACCTAAAACAAGCTGAAACGGAACTGCTACAATTGGTCCACTAGCAAAACGAATCCTTTGCGTTATATCCTGCAAAGTTTTTACAGCTAAATCTAGTTCTTTCCACATTTGATTTTCGCATAATTCGAGGATGAGATTCAAATTAGCACCTGCAGAAAAATTAGCGCCCTGATGTCCAAGAACCATTGCTTTATAGTCCTCATTCTCAATCAGGTCAAGGGCATATCCAATCATTTCAATATAGGAACCATCTATTGGATTTAATTTTGGCTGTAAGATGGAATGAAATTCAACATTTAAGATACCGTCACCTAAATCTTGAACACTAGCACTGAGATCCCTCTTTAAAGTTGTTCCTTTGGATTTATTGATATTCAGGTTTAATATTTTGGGATTTTGTTCAATTACAATGGGATGTTTACTGATTGGGCACCAGTATGTTCGTTCACCATTCTCTAGATTATAAAACGTTTCTCGTCCTGTTTCTAGCATATCTAAAACCCATTTTGGCACTTTTTCCCCTTCTGATTTCATACGGTCAACAGATTTTTGAACACCAATAGCATCCCAACTTTCAAAAGGTCCCAATTCCCAAGCAAATCCCCATCTCATGGCATTATCAATATTGACAATATCATCTGAGATCTCAGGGATGCGGTTTGCACTATAGATTAAAGATTTAGCTGTAATTTCCCAAAAGTATTTGCTTCCACGGTCATCACCGTAGCAAAGAGCTTTTAATTTGTTAGCTAGTTTTTGGTGATCTTTGGCTATGCGGAAACAATCAAACCGAACTTTTTCCTGCGGTGAGTATTCTCCAGTTTGAAAATCGACTGAATAGATAGATCTATCTTTATTCTTTTTATAAAATCCGGACTTAGTTTTTTTGCCTAGACGTCCCGATTCAATTAGTTGATTCAATATATCAGGAATTTGGAATATATTCCTTTCTTCATCTTCAGTGGCTTTATCATAAGTGGTCAAAGCTACATTTTTTAATATATCCAAACCTACTACATCAGATGTGCGAAAAGTAGCACTCTTAGGTCGACCGGAGATAGTGCCTGTGAGCTTATCTACTTCTTCAATGGTTAAATCTTGTTCAATTGCTAGATTCATTGTAATCATAAGTGCATAAACACCAATCCTATTTCCAATAAAATTGGGCGTATCTTTTGCATGAACGATTCCTTTCCCTAGAATAGATTCGCCAAAGTTTACCATGGTTTTGTAGGTGCTATCTGATGTTCTTTCCCCGCGAACAAGTTCCAGTAATTGCATATATCGTGGCGGATTAAAAAAATGCGTAATCATAAATCGCTGTTTCAAATCATCCGGAAGTAGAGCAGTTAAATCTTTCAATGGAATACCAGAAGTGTTAGATGTAAGAATAGCAGAATCTTTTAAATGGGGCAGGATGGACTGGTACACTTTTTCTTTAATATCTAATTGTTCTACAACAGCTTCCAACACCCAGTCCACGTCCGCAATTTTTTCAATATCATTATCATAAGTACAGGGTGTAACTAAGTCAGCATTTTTCGGTTTATACAATGGCGCTGGCTTAAGTTTAGTTAACGTTTCCACCCCCTGAGTAGCCAACTCAACATTTATATCGAATAAATAAGATGGAATTCCCGCATTGGCAAGGTGCCCGGCAATTTGTGCGCCCATCACACCTGCACCCAATACAGCAACTTTTTCAAATTTTTGTGACATGACTATTCCTATCGTTCTAATATTGTTGCTATGCCCTGACCAGTTCCAATACACATTGTGGCCAATCCTGTTTTAGCATTTTGCTGCTCTATTACGTTTATAAGTGTTGTGATTATTCTCGCTCCGGAGCAGCCCAATGGGTGCCCTAAGGCAATAGCACCACCATTCAAATTCACTTTGGATGCATCCCAACCGCCTTGCTGAATTACATAAAGAGATTGTGCTGCAAATGCTTCATTAAGTTCAATAACATCCATGTCATCTAATGAAAGGACAGCATGCTTTAATGCTTTTTCTGTTGCAGGTATGGGCCCCATACCCATTCTCTTCCAGTCTACACCTACAGTAGCTCTACTTTTTACGGTTGCACGAAAAGTCAGCCCATTCGCTTCAGCAAATTTTTCACTTGTAATTAAAATGGCAGCTGCGCCGATGGAAATTGGACTTGAAGTGGCAGGTGTGATTGTACCATGTTCTAAAAATACAGGATTCAGACTTTTAATTTTTTCCATATTTGGATCTCTTGGCCCTTCATCTTTTTCAACAGTGGCTTCACCATAAACATCAATCGACACAACTTCATTATCGAATCTACCGTTTGCCCAAGCATCCAACGCTTTTGTATGGGATTTAATGGAAAACTCTTCCTGGGCATCACGGCTAATATTACCTTCATCAGCTAATATTTCAGCAGTTTCGCCCATGCCGATGTAATATTCTTGTTCTGCCAATTCTGGATGAAAATCAGGATTAAAACCTCCCATTGGAATCGAAAACATATCTTCTACACCTACTGCTATACCAGCCTGGATATCATCTGCCTCAATCCTTGCACTAAGCTGATGAACAGCATCCATAGATGAACCACAGAACCGATTCACCACTGCACCGCCAACTGTTTCAGGCAGACCTGAAAGAATGGCCACACTTTTTGCCATAAGCATCCCTTGAGGACCCTCGGGAAAAGCACAACCAAGGATTAGATCTTCGATAGATTCAGGTTTAATAGATTTGATTCGCTCTAAAAGGCTTTTTACAACTTGGGCAGAAAGATCATCAGGGCGAATTCCAACAAGATTTCCATTTTTCACACCAATAGGTGAGCGTACTGCATCAATAATGACTGATCTTGACATGATATCTCCTTAAGCCCGTTTATTACGGTGCAATAGATAAACTAATTTATGTTGTTGAAATATTTTCATTGTATTTTTTCCTAAAATGGATAATCATTTTGCGTAATCATAAAGGAAGCTAGTTCCTGTTTTAAGGAAATAGTATCTGTATTCAAGGTCATCATTTTTTCGAGTGATTGAACAGATGCGTTAAAGTCTTTCGGAATGGATTCTCTAAAAATTTTATTTAAACAAATATTTGATAACAATTTCACTTTCAGCAGTGATTCTGTAATAAAGATTCGAGCATTTATAATGTGGTAATTGGTTATTCCATTTACTGATTGAGCCTGATTTGCTCTGGAAAGAACAGAACCGGCTGTGTAAATGAAGGTGAACATATCTGCTAAAGCTTCTGATAATTGTTGCTGATGTTTCAGATCTTGACCATATTCACACAACGCTTCCTGAAAAACCAGAGCTGATAATATTTTTGCTGCATTTAGTCCTTGTAATTCAAAATGAAACTGACCTATAGCCATATCTAGCACATCAGAGTTTAGGAATGAATCTTTCTTTTTAAGAAAATCCCGAAGTGAAATTTCTTCCATGAGTACTTTCTTCATCATATAACCGGTAATAATAGCTCTGTTAATTTCGTTAGTACCTTCCCAAATTCTATTAATTCTGTCATCTCGATATGCACTGGCAAAAGGATATTCTTCTATGAAACCATACCCACCTAACAATTGTAAACTTTCGTCCACTACCATATTTGAAGTTTCACTGCCAAACACTTTTGTCATAGATGCTTCAACTGCAAATCTTTCTGTTATTTCACCCATTTTCTTATAATAGTCTGGTTCTGATTTTTCTAAGTCATCAATAGCATCCTGAATAAGACCTACAGTGTGATACAGCATTGCATCAGCAGCATAAATCCGAACGGTCATATCTGCGATTTTTCCACTTATAGCGTCAAAATGTGCGATAGGTTGACCAAATTGACGTCGTTCTAGGGCATATTCAATTGATTTCTCTAACCCGAGTTTGGTTCCACCTATACAGGCTGATGCCAATTTATACCGACCAATATTCAGTGCATTAAATGCAATGGTAGCCCCTTTACCTACATCATACAATAAATTTTCTACCGGAACTTTCGCATTGTTGAATTTTAAAGATGTGGTGGATGAACCTTTCATGCCCATTTTTTTTTCTTCTGGACCAACTCCAAAGCCTTCCGTATCTCGATCAATGATAAAACCAGAAAATTTGTCACCATCCACTTGAGCCAGAACAGTAAAGACATCTGCCCAACTCCCATTTGAAATAAATTGTTTTTCACCATTAAGAATATAATATTTTCCATCTTCTGAAAGTGTAGCTGTGGTTTTTCCAGAAAGAGCATCTGAGCCAGCAGAAGGTTCCGTAAGGGCATAAGCTGCCACCCATTCACCCGTTGTCAGTCTAGGGAGATATTTTTCTTTTTGTTCTGGTGTTCCAAAAAATACTATCCCCATACTACCTATTCCAGTCTGTACAGAAAATGTACATGAGAATGATGGAGAACCGCCACGGGCCATACCTTCTGTTACGATACAGGATGTTATTTTATCTAAATCAGCACCGCCGTATTCTTCCGGTATATCGATTCCAATAAGTCCCAAATCTCCCATCTCACGAAGTAATTTTAAACTGAGGTCTTTATCTAGTTTTTCAATAGCATTGGCATTTGGCAAGATTCTGTCTCTTGCAAAATCACGGATCATTTCATCTATATTACGATGATCTTCCGTAAATGATTCTCTGCAAAAAACTTTAGCATTTTCTAAAGAAGTAATAAGCCATTGTCCACCTGATTTAATGGATAGTTGTTTTACTTTTTGCATATTTATTTTCCTAATTCTTTTTTAAACCTGCAAGAATAAAATCTGAAATGGTATGGATATATTCTTGAGCTTCAACGCCAGATTTTTCAAATAAGGTAAACCAATTAATTCCTTCAATGTTAATTAAAATGGAAAGGGCAGTGATTCGAGGATCTATATTTCTAAATTCTCCATTTTCCACGCCGTATTGAATGATACGTACAAGATATTCCAGGAAATCCGAATATACATTCTGCAACTTTTCATTAAAGTCTTTGTCCCGGCCACTCAGAGACCAAAATTCAACTAAGATCTTGAATGCTGCAGGATCATTATCATACTGGTCAAGGAAATAATCAAATAATCCTTTCAATTGTGCAGAAGCGGTATTGTATTTTTCTAGGTTGTCAATAAAGCCTGCATTGTATTTCTTAACCCAGTGATCCACCAAGGATAAATACACTTCTTTTTTTGATTTATAATACCAGTAGATGGCTCCTTTGGAAAGATTGGACGTTGCTACAATATCATCTACGCGGCTACGATCATATCCATTTTCAACTATAACGGATAAAGCTGCTTCCATAATTTGATCTTTCCGCTGATCCTGCTTCTTTTGCTTCATTTACAAACCGACTGGTCGGTATATTTTACAATGTAAATTGAGTTGGTTCCAAATATATTTCAATAATTACTTTTAATAATAATATTAATTGTTGACAACTGTATTTCTAATTTTATAATTTTTAATGAGACTTAGTCTCAATATCATTATATCTATACTCCTGGGGCTCCTAAATCCTTTAGTTCCAAAATCCGGATCTCAGATATCCCAATATAAAGTAAATGGAGCCCCTAAAAATTAATTAGGAATAAATAATGGCAGAATTAAACATAGGAATTAGTAGAAAAGTGCTTGGATCCAGTTCCAGTGGTTTATTAAAAGGATTATCTATGATCCAGGATGGAAATAAATCCTA
>MDTE01018927.1_pt1 | contig 53446 bp, 54 predicted proteins | sample 811231 | NCBI WGS metagenome assembly MDTE01 (sample SAMN05326651, study PRJNA326480) | marine metagenome | isolation source: seawater | place: Indian Ocean: Red Sea | collected 2010 | reverse complement strand
TGGCTCAAGTGCAGGGCCTGGTAGTGGTCGTTGCCGGCAAGGTCGGCTAAATATCCGATAGCGGCATCCCAACCAGCGCCCTGGGATGCCGCTATTACGGCTTGGTAGCGGTCGTTGCCGGAATCCTCTAAGAGTACGCCTGCGGCTTGATGGGCGGCGGCGCCCTGAGCGTAACGGCTTCCGCGATACTGATCGTTGCCTTGGAGATCGCTCAATACGCCTAGGCCGAAAAAGTATCCGATGCCTTGGGCGAAGTCTCCACCTTGATAGTAATCGGTGCCGCGGTGGTCTAGGAGCAGACCTATGCCCCCTGAACCAAATCCTCTAAAGCCGCAACCGACGCCCTGACCCCAACCCGCATAAGTATCGGTAGTACCGTAGGAAGAGGGGACTTTTCCGTCGACTAAGTAACGGTCGTTGCCGGAAAGATCGATGAGTACGCCAAGGCCGCGCATGCCGCCGAAGCCCTGGGCGAAGAGTTCGGCCGAATAGAGATCGTTACCCTTTTCATCTACGAGCATGCCTGCGCCAAAGAAGGCAGCACCCTGGCCAACTTGTCCGTTGAGATAGAGGTCGTCACCTTTGTGATCCCAGAGGATGCCGATCCCACAAAAAGCCGCACCTTGGGCCAGTGTACTGCCCTGGTAGAGGTCGTTGCCGTCGAGATCTACTAATAAGCTGACGCTGCCGATCCCGGTTGCATATCCTCCGCCAAGATAGCGATCATCACCGTCGTAGTCTATGATGAGTGTAGTGGGGTTGGGATGGCTATGGAAATAGATGTCATTACCCCCGAGATCTACAATCACAGCGGCGTCGGTGCCATAAAAATTGGGGCCATCGTCGCCGATTAGCACCCAACCCATAGGCGTATATTCGGCGTAGAGGAACTCGCCGCTCGAATCGGGGGGGAGTTTTTCAACCGGAGAGGGCGAAAGGTTTTTTATCCTGTGGCGCAGTGACTTGAGTGCGTCGAGTTCTGTTAGTTGGACAAGGTTCAAGGCACTCGAAAAAAGGGCACTGAGTTCGATTTTTTTAGCAAGGCGAAGGGTGTGAATATGGGCTGTAGTTTCGGTGCTATCGCCCTCGTCGAGCAGCAATGTATCGCCGAATCGCGCGATCAGGTCGGGGATTGAATTCGCAAGCTCGGAGCGTTCGGCGTCGGAGAGTGCGGCAAAGGCCTGATTGGTCAGCTGATTGGATGCGGAGAGTGGACCGAGGAGGAAGGAGAGAGCGGGATCGTCTTTCTCAGGAGGTGTTTGGGGTCGATGCGATACTTCGAGATCTAAATAGCGTGCTGCATGCATCAGGTGATCGGCAAGTGTGGTTCCAGAGGCGAATTTAGTGGTGAGCGTTCGGGCGATACGACCAGTGCTGAGGGGGTTGTTCAGGGCGAGATTGACGGTCTGGAGCCGACAAGCACTGCCGTAGCGTCCTGCATCAAAGACCAGTGCTTTTTGTAGTGAATCGAGTTGGCCGATGGCGTGTTCTCGTTCAATTAAAAGATGTGCCGCTTGCTCTCCTGGCCCGGATTTTCCGGTCGGGACGGAATGAATCAGGGCTGAGGGTTTGTTGGCAAGGCCCTCAGCCATCAGATAGTAGAGATGTCGAATATCGGATACGGTTGAAGCGAGTTCTAAGCGTTGGCCTGCTCGCTCAATGATCAAAATGAGTGTATCACCTGGTGCATAGCTCTGTACGCAACGATTCAACTCGTCCGTATTGCGGATGCGGTAGGGGGGGATAGCGACAATGAGATCTCCCTTTTGCAGCCCGGCGCGATGGGCGGGGCTATAGAGTGAGATCTTGTCCACGGCTATGCGATCGGAGTCGATGGTTCGCGGGCGAAGACCGAGCACGCCGTAGCGGGATGGGAGTTTACTCGGGAGATCCTGGAGGTTCTGGGTATGGCCCGGAGTTCCCATCAGCAGAACTACCAGCAAGAGAGCAGGTTTCAAGAGGCGACCAGTGTGTGTTCAGTAGCTCCGTTGAGTCCCGAGATAACGGGGAAGGATCTTTCCCTGGCCTGGCCTTCCCCCGGCACATAGCGCACCTGAGGGGAGAAGTAGGCATAGAGCGCGGTATTGCGCGAGCGACTGGTCTGGTTGGGACCCGAGCCATGGACCATCAAACTATGGAAAAGTACGGCTGAACCGGCTTTGAGCGGTACATCGGTTTGTTTGGAGAGGTCGATATCTTTGCGATCGGCTAGAGGTGCGTCTTGGGCCTGGGCGATCTGGCCCCATTCCTGCAGGCCCCAGTGATGGCTGCGGGGGATGATTTTAATACAGCCGTTATCGGGTGTGGCGTCGTCGAGAGCGATACTGGTGGTGACCAGGGAGGGAGGTTCCATCGGCCAGTAGGCCGAGTCTTGGTGCAGGGCATGGGCCGAGCCGTGAAAGGCGGGTTTGAGCATCAGAGTGCTGCGGAAGAGGAGCAGGTCCTCTCCGAGGAGGTTTTGCACCGCTGCGACCAGTTTCGGGTGTGTTGCGAGTTGGGAGAAAAGTTCGGAAAAGGCCCGTGTGTTCTCGATTTTGCGCAGGACAGGGAGGCCATCAGAGTCTTGATCCCCGGAGAAGGGTTCGCGTTGGAAGTGGTTGTTTCGCGACTCTTCTCGGGAATCTACTTCGGCAGCTAATTGGTGTAGGCGTTCGATTTCGTGACGACATTCGGCGAGTTCGTTGCTGTCGAGCAGATGGTCGATGATTAAGTAACCCTGATCCTCGAAAAAGGCCTTTTGCTCTTGTAGATCCATAAGAAACTCCGCTCTGCAGGGTGGATAATGCGCCAGAAGTACGTATTATTGTTAACTGGCTAACGCGCTGGTGTCAACCAGTTTATAGACCACGACATAGCAAATAAATGCATCGTATCTTCCCATTTCTTCGCTGGCTGCCCGAACTCGGGAACGCAGGTGTTCTACGCTCCGACTTGATTGCGGGAATTACCGTGGCCTTGGTATTGGTGCCCCAGGCTTTGGCTTATGCCGAATTAGCCGGCTTGCCACCAGTCTATGGTCTTTATGCAGCTTTCTTGCCGCCGGCGGTGGCGGGACTCTTCGGTTCTTCGCGGCAGTTGGCCACCGGTCCCGTGGCTATGGCTTCACTGATCAGTGCCACTACAGTACACTTCGTCGCGCCTCAGGGCGGCGAGATCTTTATCGCCTATTCATTGGTTTTGGCTCTGCTGGTTGGGTTGATTCGGATTGGTTTGGGGGTTTTGCGGTTGGGAGTATTGGTCAATTTATTCTCGAATCCGGTCATTGTCGGTTTCACTAATGCTGCGGCCTTGATTATCGCTGGCTCTCAAGTGCATAAAATATTCGGCGTAGAGCCACGGGAGGGGGAGTCTTATTTAGGGACGGTCTTCCAGGTCGTTTCTTCGGTCCCAGGCGGGATTCACTGGCCCACGCTGGGGATGGCGGTTTTGGCCGGAGGAATTATTCTTGCTCTGCGCTGGGTCAACCCCCGGTTGCCTTTTGTTATGCTGACGATGGCATTTACTACCCTTGTTTCCTGGTTGATCGGATTCAGTGGGGAAGTTGTCGGTGTGGTTCCGCGCGGCTTGCCATCTCTTTCATTACCGGATATAGACGTAGAGGTCTTGCCTCAGCTCTTGCCCGGGGCACTGACTCTGACCTTGATCGGGCTAATGGAATCGATGGCGATTGCCAAGACTATCGCTACGAAGACCAGGCAACGGCTCGATATCAACCGAGAGCTGGTTGGTCAAGGGATGGCCAATTTAGTTGGTGGATTCTTTCAAAGTTATGCAGTTTCGGGCTCTTTCTCGCGGTCGGCTGTCAATTATCAGAGCGGGGCTCGGACGGGTTTTGCATCGGTTGTAACCTCGTTGGTAGTTGCTGTGATTCTGCTCTGGTTTACGCCGCTGCTCTTTTATCTCCCACAGGCGACACTGGCTGTCATAATAGTCGCTGCTATTTTTAGTCTGATCCAAATTCGTCCGCTTTTGAACACCTGGCGGGTCAGTATTTCCGATGGCATTATTGGCGTCGGTACCTTTGTTGCGACAATCGTGCTGGCGCCGTCGCTGCATTTGGGGATTGCTCTGGGAGTCGGATCCTCACTGGTGCTCAACCTCTATCGGACTATGCGCCCCAGGGTAGTTTTCCTCACTCGTCAACTCGATGGTACGCTGCGCGATTCGGAGGGATCGGGGATTCGTCCCGACCAGCAGATTGCCATTATGCGTTTCGATGGCCAGCTCTACTTTGGAGCTAGCACTTATTTTGAAGATAGTGTTCTCGAAACAATTGCCCGTGCTCCCCAGCTAAAATATCTGATACTCGAAGCCGAGGGCATCAACCAGATCGACGCTTCTGGCCAAGAGACCCTGCGCAGCGTGGTCGAACGGCTGCGCGAGATCGGAATCGATCTCTATTTCACGCGCGCGAAGCGTCAGTTCACCGATGTGATGGAGCGCTCTGGGGCGATGGAATATATTGGCAGGGATCACTTTTTTCGCTGGAACCAGCACGCCCTCGAATATTTATGGGCGCGACTTGATCCTGAGTACAAGGCGCGATGTCCACTCAATGCGCCCCATCCTCGCGAGTCCGGGGCTATGGACGCCGAATACTATATATAGCTAAAAGCGTTTGGTCTCGGTAGGGGGTGAGTCGTTGGGGGGAGCGGTATCGGATAGAAGCTGGGTAAAGGAATCGATTTGGGCATCTGTCTGACCGAGCAGGGAGTCTTTTTCGGACCGCGCATTGAGCACTTCTTCTGCGATATTGAGGGCAGCGAGGATTGCAATATCAAGTGGTGCTCGGTTGCCGACTTCAGAAGCGGCTTGCTGCATTTTCTCATCGAGATAAGCTGCCGCACGTTGGATGTACTCAGCATTGCGGTCTTCGCTGGTACCCAATCGGTAGGTCTGGTTGTATATCTCGACCGTGATGGGATTTTCTTGTGCCATGGATCCTGCGAGGATATAAAAAAGTGGGGACTCCCGCGATCTCCCCTTGTCCCGGAAGCCCCCTCTTTTGCGCGCTAACCACGTGGTTGGTTGACAATATATTGGGGGTAGAAATATTTGTCAACCACATATTGGTGTTTTATGGATTTTTCTTTGAAACACATTTTGCGGCAAAAGATTGGCCCTTAAAAGCGAGGGAATTTGCTAAGTTGAGGGACATAAAAGATTCTCCCAGTGTAGTTCACGGGTCTTAGAGACTCCTTTTATTGGCATCAGAATGGCCTCGATCACTAGAAGCAGGGTGGCTTGGGTAGGGATTTGACCTCAGATCGGACGCTTTTTAGATTTTGGGGCCTTTCAGCGATCTATTCTATGATCAGTTCTCGCCCATTAATCACCTAAGAGGTCTGTGAATTTGGAGCTTAGAGACGAGCTACTTACGGCCTTGAAAGATGTCATCAAAGGTGAGGTGCGCTTTGATGACCTTTCGCGCGTACTCTATCGCACTGATGCGAGTATTTACGAGATTCAACCTCTGGGGTTGATTCTACCCAAAGACGAGGAAGATGTGATCGCTGCGGTCCGAATGGCTGGTGAGCGAGGGGTATCCATTTTGCCTCGAGGGGGCGGAACGAGTTTGGCGGGGCAGTCGGTGGGGCCGGGAATCCACCTGGATTTATCCAAATACATGAATCGCATTCTCGAATTCAATCCAGAAGAACGCTGGATTCGAGTCCAACCAGGGCTAGTTCTCGATGAACTCAATGCCTATCTTCAGCCGCATGGTCTAAGCTTCGCACCCGATGTATCGACCAGCAGCAGGGCTAATATCGGTGGTATGATCGGTAACAATTCCTGTGGGGCGCACTCTATTGTTTATGGCAAGACCATTGATCATGTCTTGGAGTTGAAGGTGGTTCTCTCCGATGGCTCAAAGGCCGTGTTCTCTCCGGTAGATGAGGAGGAATATCAGCGCCGCGCGGCCGGGGATGGGCTGGAAGGGCAAATATATAGAGAAATTCGTCGGATTGCCCGCGATAATGAGGAACTGATCCGTAGTGGGTTCCCGACGGTGATGCGTCGAGTCTCGGGTTATAATATAGACGAATTCATCAACGGGACCCCATTTGACCTGAGCAAGCTTGTGGTCGGTTCGGAGGGTACGCTCTGTGCAGTAGTCGAGGCCCGTTTGAATTTGGTGGAGTTGCCATCTCACAAAGGCCTGGTGGCCGTCCACTTCCACGATCTTGTCGAGTCTGTAGAGGCCAATCTCACTGTCCTGGAGACCGATGCGGTTGCTAGTGAATTGATCGATAAAATCTTGCTCGACCAGACCGTTGACTCGATTGAGCACGCACCGAGTCGGCGTTTTCTCCAGGGGGATCCAGCCGCCTTATTAGTCGTCGAGTTCTATGCTGATTCGGAAGTGGAACTCGAACACAAGATGGACGATTTGGAAGCGCGTTTGGTTGAACGCGGGATGGGCTATGCCTATGTACGAGCTATGGATCCTGCGACTCAGAAGGCGATTTGGGAATTGCGCAAGGCGGGATTGGGATTGCTGATGGGAATGAAGGGCGATCCTAAGCCCAATCCGGGAGTGGAAGACACCTGCGTACCGGTTGATAAACTGCCCGACTATGTTCGCAGGGTTGTCGCTTTGATGCAGGAGTTGGGGATCGAAGCCGAATACTATGGTCACGCCAGCGTCGGTCTATTACATATTCGGCCTATTTTCAGCCTCAAAGATCCGCAGGGTATAGCTCTTTTGAGACAGATTGAAGAGCGGATGAGCGATATGGTCCGCGAGTACGGTGGGGCGATGTCGGGAGAACACGGCGATGGATTGGCTCGGAGTGAATGGATTGCCAAGATGTTTGGTCCAGAACTGGTCGCGTCCTTTACGGAGGTCAAGGATGCTTTTGATCCTCGGGGTATTATGAACCCCGGAAAAATCGTTCGTGCGCCTAAAATGGATGAGAATTTGCGCTACGACGAAGGATACCAGACCCCCCAATTAGAGACGTATTTCAACTTTACCGAAGCAGGTGGCTTCCAGGAAGCAGTAGAAATGTGTTCGGGGGTCGGTCAGTGCCGAAAAAAAATGGTCGGTACTATGTGCCCTTCGTACATGGCAACTCTGGATGAGGAACATACGACCCGCGGTAGGGCCAATGTCCTGAGGGCCGCCTTATCCGGCTCGTTACCAGATGGGCTTGAGAGTGAAGAAGTGCACCGGGCCATGGACCTTTGCCTGGAATGCAAAGCCTGTAAGGCCGAGTGTCCGTCTAGTGTCGATATGGCCAAGCTCAAATACGAATTTCTCGCCCACTATCACGAAAGAAACGGCTATTCGCTGCGGGAGCGTCTCTTTGCCGATATTGCGCAGATAAGTCGTTGGGGCTCGACTTTTGCACTGTTGGTGAATTGGATCGGTAGGAGTCGAATCAATCGCTGGATCTTGGACAAATTTTTGGGCATTGACCGCCGTCGTCAGTTGCCGGTTTTCGCTCGAGAGCGTTTTTCAGACTGGTTTGCGAATAGAAGCTATGGCGGGGGCGGGCGCAAGGGACGAGTAGCGCTTTTTAACGATACCTTTGTGGAGTATAACGAGCCGGGAATCGGTATGGCGGCGACAATTATCTTGGAGCGCGCCGGCTATGAAGTGGTGCTGATCGAGAACAAGGTCTGTTGTGGTCGGCCGCTCATATCCAAGGGGTTTCTATCCCGGGTCCGTGAACTGGCGCAAATCAATGTAGAAGCTCTCATACCCTTAGTCGATGAGGGAATACCGATCATTGGACTTGAGCCCAGTTGTGTTTCGGCTTTGAGCGATGATTATTTAGATCTCGTTGATGATCCGCGAGTCCGTTTGGTTGCCGAACAGGTTGTTATGCTCGAAGATTTTCTGGTCGCAGCAGCACGCGCGGACAGGCTCGAACTGGAATTCAAAGGTACCGCTCGAAATATCCTGGTGCATGGCCATTGTCATCAGAAAGCCCTGACGGGTACTGCTGCGACGTTGGAGGTTCTCAACCTTCCTCCCAATTTTAATGCTGAGGAAATCCCTTCGGGGTGCTGTGGGATGGCCGGTAGCTTTGGTTACGAAAAAGAGCATTTCGAGATATCGCGTCAGGTCGGGAAAGAGCGGCTTTTCGATGTGCTCGAAGATGCTCCTGGGGACGTGGAAATTGCGGCGGTAGGTACTTCTTGTCGCCACCAAATTTCCGATTTTACCGGGCGTAAGGCTCGGCATTGGGCCGAGATTTTAGTCGAAGCGCTCTAATAAAAGAAAGGATCATGATGGGGTTTAATGTCAAAAAACGAGGTCGTTTAACCTATTATTACGGTGGAGATCATCCGACCTTGTCAGCGCTTGTTACCGAGGCTTTAGATAACGGCGATTTGAAGATTTATTTCGCCGGGTTGACGGGCGGGCATTCGGCCAAGGGCGTTCTCGACCGCGAGGAACTCGTGCGGATGGAGCCCTCGGTCGAAGTCGAATTGGTTTTTCGCTCTTGGGAGAAGTGGTTGCAGGAAGCCGAAATTTGTGACTCTATTGCCAAGATCGATTTCATTGAGGTACACGCCTTCGGTGCTCAGCCCAAAGACGTAAATCCGCTGGTTGAGCCGCAGCTATTCAAAGAAGAACAGCAACGCATTTACAAAGATTATGCCGAGGCCTACAGCGGCTTTTTTCGCGATCATATGCCTGAGGGAGGGGTGCCGGCTCGTTTTACGGTCCACGTGGTCGATTTTCCAGATAAGGCGGCTTCCTACGAATTTTATAGCGTGGGATTGTATCAAAAAGCTTTACACGGAGAGTGAGCTATGCCGATTTTTGAATATGCTTGCAAGGGATGTGGTAAGGAGTTCGAAGCGTTGACACAGGGGAACGCTAGTGCTGCTTGCCCTAATTGTGCCGGAACTGAGCTCAAGAAAAAAATGTCGACCTTTGCCGTGTCGGGAAACGGCGCCGTATTTTCCGAGCGCGAGCCCATGGGGCCGTGCGGTACTTGTGGTGATCCGCGCGGCGCCGGTGCTTGCGCTATGAATTGACTCTGGGAATGCCATGGCTGCAATTGAACTCGAAGTACCCTTTGGTGATAACGAACTGAAATTTGTTATTCCCGCCGAACAACTGCTCGAGATCGTCTTACCTGCTGAAGACGAGGAGTACCACGGCGATGAGATTGCTATGGTGCGAGAGGCACTGGCTAGACCAGTAGAAAAGCCACCGCTACGAGAATGGATCCATCCAGGTCAGCAAATCGCCATTATAGTTAGCGATATGACTCGGCCTTGCCCTACTGATCGCCTCTTGCCGCCGGTATTGGAGGAATTGACGCTAGCTGGCGTTGCCGACACTGACGTGATAGTTGTGGTAGCCTTGGGATTGCATCGGGCGCAGACGGAGGAAGAACTGGAAAAGCTGGTTGGATCTGCGGTCTACAACCGGGTGCGAGTCGTAAATCACGACCCGGAGAATACCGTGTCTCTTGGCGTTACCTCAAACGGCACTCCCGTTGAACTTTTTCGTCCCTTGGTTGAGGCCGATGTGCGGATATCTTTGGGCAATCTGGAGTTCCACTACTTTGCCGGTTTTTCGGGTGGAGCAAAGTCGATTCTGCCGGGTTGTGCGTCCAAAGCTACGATCACCGCGAATCATGGTCTGATGACCCGACCGGGAGCGATGACCGGAGTTCTTGCGGGAAATCCCGTACGCGAGGACTTGGAAGAGGGGAGTGCGATCCTGGGGGTGGACTTTATTCTCAACGCGATTGTCGATGATCACCACCGCATTGTCGCTGCTTTCGCAGGCGATGTACAGGCTGCTCATCGCCTGGGATGTGAACGGGTCGCTGAGCGCGGTGCGGTACCAATTCCGCAAAGAGCTGATATCGTTATAGTCAGTGCTGGAGGGTATCCGCTCGATGTCAATATGTATCAGGCTCAGAAGGCGCTTGATAATGCAGTACACGCGGTGCGCCCTGGGGGAGTTATTGTCTGGGTTGCCGAATGTCGCGAGGGATTGGGCAGTGATACGTTTTCCTCCTGGTTGCAGGAAGCAGATTCGGCTGATGGAGTGCTGGAGCGCATAGGACGCGAATTCGTATTGGGCGGACATAAGGCTGCTGCGATAGCTTCAGTGCTGAAAAAAGCCCGTGTGCATTTCGTCTCCTCGTTGCCTGCAGAGGCTCTTGGCCGGGTAGGGTTGGTTCCTTTTGATGACTTGGACCGAGCGATGGCCGCGGCATATGAAATGACTGGTCCAGATGCGCGGATTCTGGTCTTGCCCTACGGAGATTCGGTCTTGCCGCAAGTCGCAGCTTAGGGCTGCCCGGTAGTGGCATCACCTAGCGCGAATAAATCCAGTTGTTCTATATCATCATTGTCAAAATCGCTCAGATCAATGCTAAGCAAACGTATGCCTGATTGATAGGCAGTGGTGTGCTCGACGAGTTGGATGGCAGCGCCAAGAAGCGTCAGCGACTGATTTGTCGGGTGTGGGAGGCGTGAGGTACGAGTTTCGGTTTGGGCATTAGCATATCGAATTTGGAGGACTAAATCCCGTCCCTTTTGCGCTCTGCGCCGTAGGCGCCCGCTGAGCGTGTCAGATAATTCGCGCAGTGCAAGATGGATCTCTTCGCGGGAGTAGGTTGGGGTATCGAATGAGGTTTCTTCGCAAATATGTCGGGGTCGTTCTGCTGGATTGACGGGATCTTCATCGAGCCCTCGAGCTAGAAGCCAGAGATTGCGGCCGCGCGGGCCGAGGTGACGTACGAGGACATTTACCTGCGTTCGAGCCAGTTGACCGACGTACTCGATACCGATCTCGGCGAGTTGATTCTGGGTAATCGCACCTACTCCTGGAAGTTGGTCTATGGGTATATCGGTTAAGAAGGCTGCCAATTGATCTGGGCGGATCACCGTCAAGCCATCGGGCCGCTGGCTTTCCATCGCCAAACGGGCCAGAAATTTTGTGGGACCCATACCCATTGAGACGCCCACTCCCAATTCGCGTTTTATATCGCTTTTTATAATCTTAGCGATTCGGGCTCCGAAGGGGATCTCTAATCTGTTGTAGGTGACGTCGAGTAGAAATTGGTCATCGCCGATGGATTCGATCAGATCGGTGTATTCGCACAGGAGGTCTATCAGGCCCATGGCACTTGGGTGCTGGGCCCCGAGTGTTGCAGGAGATCTGGTGGCGTCGTTGGGGCAAAGGGTATCAATGCCGATATGGATTATTTTTCGGTGTCCGGTGTATTTCATCAGATGAAAGGAAGGGGTACTACGGTTGCTTGAATGCCTGCTAAATCGAGTTTGGTTCCGGCTGCGGAGGCTTCTCGGCGGACATAGGCTAGGGCGATCGGGCCCTGCAGTGGAGAGTAGACTGCGGAGGTGATAGACCCCAATTCACGCTTGCCATCATAGAGTCGTTGGCCGGGTTCGGGCAGGTCGGATTCGGTTAATTGCAGGCCTACTAGATGCTGCTTGACTTTGTCGTAGGTATCTAAACGAGCGATAACTTCCTGTCCTATATAGCACCCCTTGTTGATATGTACTGCATGTTTGAGTCCTGCCTCCCAAGGGTTATAGGTCTCTGTCAATTCGCGCCCTAGTTGGGGGATGCCTTCTTCTATGCGTAGAATTTCCCAGGTCGCTGCGTCTATGGATACGGCGCCTTGGGCATCGAAGCGCTGCCAAAGCGCATTTATGGATTCGGGGGGGCCGAAAGCGCGTAGAGCAGGGGCTTTCGCCCATGTGGTGCGTGCCAGCCATAGATCCTCGGTTGCTTGGGGACAGATTAATTGGTGGTTTTGAAATGAAGAGAGATCTTCATCGAGGACTTGGGCAACCAAATGGGTGGTATCTGGGCCTATGAGTTCGAGCATCGCGGTCTCGTCCGTTCGGTCTTCGAGCTCAATTGCTTCGGCGAAAATATAGCGATCCAACCAGTTGGGGATAGATGCGCGTGAGGCAGGGCTGAGTATGAGCGCGGTACTATCGGAACCGCGGTAACAGGTGGCTAGATCGAGTATTCGTGCTCTATTATCGAGGAAGACCGTTTCTATGCCAGATCCTATTGGCAGGTCGCTGAGGCTATTTGAGGTCATGCGGTGTAGGAAGTCGAGGTGGTCTGCCCCACGCATATAGAGGCGGAATCGGTCAGAGGTATTGAGCAGGGCCGTTTTTTCACGGGCAGCTTGGTATGGACTGCGGAGCGGGTGGTCGTTGTGCTCCATGTGTATTCCTTTATCTCTTAGGGGTCTACCAGAAGGTCAAAGTGCGATCCTTATAAAAGTGTCTCTGTTAACGATGGTGGATGACTTCGAAACGCGAGCCGAGGTCGGGGTGCTTGGTCACTTGGATTTGCACTGGGAAGGCGGCTTTGAGCTCCTCAATATGAGTGACGACAATAACTTTATCGAAATCGTGGCTGATCGCTTGAATAGCTTCTATAAGGTATTCAAGGCCTCGTTCATCTTGAGTGCCGAAACCTTCGTCTATAAAGAGAGTCCGCAACTGAGTACCAGAGCGCATGGCCAGAACCTTTGAGAGAGCGATACGCAGGGCGAAGTTGGTGCGGAAGGCCTCTCCTCCCGAATAAAGATGGTAGGAACGTTCGCCAATTTCGTCGGCGATTTTTATATCGAGCGTTTCACGGGTACCGCCCTTTTTAAGATCGCGAAGCAAATCGAAAGCAATCTGAATGCGATTGTCAGTCAGTCGTGAAAGGATGGCATTGGTCTCTTTCTCGATTTGTGGTACGGCATTTTCGATGATTAGCGATTGGATGCCGTCTTTGCCGAAAGCCTCGTCTAATCGTTGGTAAAACCAAGTCTCCCGCTGATCGTTTTTCAGCTCTTCGCGTACTTTATCCCGTTCTTCTGCGAGTTTGGCGCAGCGGGAGCATTCAGTGCTAAGAGCGCCCTGGCGTTGGAGAAGATTATCTCTTTCGCCCCGGTTTCTCGCGAGCAGGCTTTGATTGGCTTCTTGCTGCTTGGCGATATCGTCTAATTCGCGGAGTCGACTGCTTGATTGTTGTGCTAGCTCTTCGGTCCGCTGCAGCTCTTGTTGCAGTTCGTTCGATTCTTCTCTGCAGCGTGTCAGTGAGGTGCTGATCGAATCGCGTCGGTCCCGAGCATTCTGCAGTCGTTCGAATCTTGTTACGCTCTCGAGGAGGTCGTCCAGGCGTTGGCGCAATTGTTGGTGTTCGGTATCGGCATAACCGATTTCGGCGATTTGCTTTTCAAGGTCTTGTTGTTTTGCTCGTTCTTCCTGAGCATAGCGGTGTTCGGTGAGATAGGTAGTGGCCAAATCTCGTTTTTCTCGGGCTTCAGCTTGTTCGGATACTAGTCGTGCGGATTGATTTTTTGCGTCTTTTAGTCGGATAAATTCGGACTCAACCGAGCCGAGTTCCACGAGTTTTTCGCAGAGGGCCTTATGTTCTGTATCACTATAGCCAAGCTTGGTAATTTCGCTTTCGAGCTGCTCTAAACGCTGGTGTTCATTCAGTGCATAGGACCGTTGCTCTAATTCGGTATCGATCTCGGCGATTCGCGATCGCTGGTCTTGTGCTTCTATCGCTGATTGTTGCAAGTGAGTATAGCGGGCGGTAGTAGTTGCTAATTCCTGAGTCAGCTGATGAATCGAAGCGGTTTCTTCTTCGAGGGGTTGGTAGAGTGCTCGCATTTTTTGTAGTCGACCTTCCAGGTCGGCTATGCCGCTCTCGAGTATTGCGATGCTTTGGCTGCGTTCGTCTTCTCTCTGTCTAAGTTTCAGGCCGACTTCTTGGCGATGAGCCGAATCGAGTTCGCTACCGCACAGTGGACATAGAGTCGCAGCTGAGTCGGTCAGCGTCTTAGTCTGTTGCCGCTCTTTCTCCAATTCTTCTTCCTCGGCCAGGAGTTGCTGGCGTTGTTCGGCTAGCTGAGTCTTGACCTTGCTCCCTTCTTCTTTGAGTCGGTCTCGTTCAACCGCTTTGGTTTCCAAGGAGGTGAGGTGTGCTTGTACTTCGCGGTTGCGGATAGAGAGTGCTTCTAGGTCTGCGGTGATGCGGCTCAATTTTTCCAAGCTTTGCGCCAGCGTTTGGCGTTGGGCCTGACGGGCCTGCTGCTCTAGAGATATCGCATGTTCGAGTTTGCTGCGCTCGTGGAGTAGGGACTCATGACGACTTCGCAGTTGCTCAAGGGCCTGCTGTTGTTCGCTACTCGATTTGAAGAGTGCATAACGTGCGGAGATGGTCTGCTCTTGGTCGAGCAGAGTTCTGTATTCATCGAGCTGGTGTTGGCGTTCGAGGTATATTGCCGCCCATCTCTCTTGCCGTCTTTCTACATCCTGTCGCGCTCGATCGATTTGGGCTTGTAAGTCGCTGCGCTGACCTTCTAGATGGTTGTACTGTATCGCTTTCTGATCGAGCTTGGCAACCTGGATCCGCAGCTGATTATGGGTCTCGAAATCTCGTTCGATTGTGGCACTGGCGGACAGAATTTCACCGTCTTTGTGCTGTTGTTTCAATCCATATTCGAGTTCTTTGGCAACCTGTTGTGCTCTGGTGGCGATTCGTTCTTTCTCGCGTTTGAGTTCCTCGAATCGTTGGTGGACTTGTGCTTGTTCGAGGCGTTTTTCATCTAGGACGGCCTGCTCTTTTTCAAGTTGGGCTATTTCTTCACTCAGTGCGACTAGGCGATTGTTGACGATCTGTAACTCGGCTTCGTGGGATTCGCGTCCAGCCAACTCCGCGTCGAGTTCTTCGAGTCGAGCTTGGTGTTTTTTACTTTGTTGCAGGTACTCTTGGTACCGGAGACGGGCCATATTCTGGAGGCGGTCGTAGTGCCCTAAACCCAGGATTTGTCCGAGGACCTCTTTGCGCTGGCGAGCATTTTTTTGGGTGAACTCGTCGGCGCGTCCCTGGACGATGAAAGCCGAGTTAATAAAGGTTTCATAATCCAGGGCCAAGAGTTGGTTGATTTGTTCCTGGGTGCGGTTAATTCCTGCGCCTTCGCTTAGCGTGCGATAGTTCCCGTTGTTTGCAATCTGTAACTCCAGCCCTGGACTTCCCCGTTTAGTCCGACGCCAGGTGCGTATGACGCGATAGTCGACACCTTCGAGTAGGAAGTCGAATTCGACTCTCATTTCGTTGGCACCAATTCGGCAGAGTCCCTCGTCGGCTTTGCGATCTGTCTGACCTTTGCGGGCTTGGCCCCAGAGTGCATAGGTCACAGCATCGAGGAGTGCGGATTTGCCATGACCGTTGTTGCCAGTAAGGCAGGCAACTCCGAATTCAGTGAAGTCGAGCGGTGGTACCTGCTCGCCGTAGCTGAGAAAATTGCGTAGAGAGAGCGAGCGTGGAATCATTGCTCGTTTTCCTCATTGGCTGGACCTAACTCGCACTCGTTTTCAAGCTGGAGGGCCCGAGTTTTGAGGTCTTCCCGGTGATTCTGCAGATCTGGATTATTATCTATGTAGCGGTCTAAGGCATCGCTTAGTCCAAGGTCTTCGCTTACTCCAGTCCGGCGCTGGCGTTCTGTGGGTGCAAAACGGGGTTGAATTGCGGCGATGTGGAAAGCCGGTTCGAGGGCTTGCCGTACCTGCTGTAGGTCTACGGGAGTGGCATAACCCGCGGGCAGGTCATATAGGATACGCACTACGGCATCGGAAAGATCTGCGTCCTTGCAAGCTGCGACGATGCATTCGGTGGCATCCTCGTTTTCTTCTATTTCGAGTTGAATGGTAACAAAGCGCCGAGTGGGTACGGGGAAAAACTCAAAACTAGTCGTGCGTTCATGGGGCCTTGTTGTGTTGGTCTCAATACTTATGATGCAAAAGCCTTTATCCTCTTTCTCTTCGCCGAAGTCTATCCGCTCCAAGCTACCGGAATAGACTACGGGTGGTTGTTGCCCGTGATTGAGGTCCTGGTATTTGTGAATATGGCCGAGAGCTACGTAGTCAAAGGCCGGGTTGGCGAGTGTGCTGGTGAGGAGGACTGGATCTTGGCCGATAGTCGTCGTGCGTTCGGAGCCGGAAAAGGTAGCGGCAGCGGCGGTGAGATGGGCGGCGAGTACTGCTGGAAGTTTTGGATCGAGTTGGCGTGAGAACTCATCGATTTGTGCCGCGCAAATATCTTGGATCGCAGTATTAACCTCTTCATGTGATAATTCGCGGTATTCGTCGTGAGTGCGGAGTATATTACGAGTTGGCCATGGCATGCCGACGATTTGTAGCGGCCCGTTCTTCGCTGTTTCTATGCGCAGTAGTTGCGGTCTGCGGATAACGTGAGTTTTTGCTAGTTGCAAGTCGCTAAAGATATCAATCGAGGTGGCTTTGCCAAAAGCAACGGGGGCATCGTGGTTCCCCACGATTAACACAGTGGGAATTTGCGCTTGTTGAAGACGGTGAAGTTGGCGGACAAATTCTCGTTGATGGGTCGGGGTCGGATCGCAGGTCTTATACATATCGCCAGCGAAAAGGACGAGGTCAATATCTTCCTCTATGGCCAGATCGAAGGCTGTTTCAAGGCTTTTGGCAAAGTCTTGAACTCGTGTGTGTAGACCTGTGCTGGGATCTATACGCCCGTAGTTTTCGACGCCTAGGTGCAAATCGGCAAAGTGTAATAGAGTCAGGGCCATGGTCCGCAAGAATAGGCGAGATGGGGGTGAAGAGGCCTATAATATACAGAAAGAGGGAGACAGGGGGAATCCCCTTTTGGCAATAGCAAAAACCTGGAGTGATTGTTTGCATCTGGATCCCAAGTTTAGTATATTGGTCTATATAATGGGTAGCGGAAGCGGTCACTCGCTTCCGCTTTTTGTATAGGTTCTATGCCTTATTTATTCAGGTAGAGGTTGGTAATGAGTGAAGTTTATCTTTCGCGAGAAGGTTACGAGAAACTCCAGGATGAGTTGAAGGAACTCAAGGAAACCGAAAGGCCCACGGTGCGGCAAGCTTTGCAGCGAGCGCGGGAGTTTGGTGATCTATCCGAGAACGCCGAATACTCGGCTGCGAAAGAAAGGTTACTTTTCCTCGAGCAGCGGATTAGCAAATTGGAAGAGACGCTCAGTCGTACTCGTTTGCTCGAGAACGAGTCCATCCCGGAGGACAAGGTTTATATAGGGGCTACGGTCGAATTGGAGGATCTCAAGAATCCGCGGCAGCTCAAATACACGCTCGTCGCGCCGGAGGAGGCAGATTTTGAAGCTGGAAAGATCTCTACTGTTTCCCCGATCGGCAAGGGTTTGCTCGGACATGAAGAAGGGGAAGAAGTTGAAATTCAAGTGCCTGCTGGCATATTGCACTACAAGATTGTCAAGATCACGCGCTGAGAGCGGGTTGTCGATTTATTTGCAAACTCCCGGAGAAGCGGATCTTCTCCGGGAGTTTCGCGTTTCGGGTTGAGAGCGAAGATGGCCAAAGTTCGATCCGAGGGTGAGGCCGCCGAATTTTGGGCAGATGCTCTCGAATTAATTGCCAAACCCCAAACCCTTTCAGCAAGTCTGGGGGCTATGGCGCGCTTAATTTCTGATTATCTCAATACAGATTTTTGTGCGATCTATCTCTTGGATAGCCGCATAGACGAATTGGTGCTCGAAGCCAGCGTCGGCAAGGGGGGACTGACTGGTGGGCGTCTGCGGGTTGGTAGAGGAATTTCCGGTCTGGCTGCATTTCACGACAAGCCCGTGCAAGTTGTGCATATGCAACGCGATCCTCGCTCGGTGCTACTTGATGGGCAGGAGTCTCTCAACAATAGCATTGTCGCTGTGCCCTTCGGTAATAGTCGAGATCTATCTGGGGTATTCAATCTCCAGACCTTAGAGGAACGGCAGTTTAGTCCCGAGGAGATCGCCATACTCGAACGGGATATTTCAAGTTGTATTTTGGCTTTGATCCGTGCAGTTGAGACGCATGAAAATATGATTAGGCGCACAGCGGAGTTGCAGGCGCTAAACGAATTAGGTCAGGCGATGAATTCGGGATTGGGGTTGGATGAATCGCTCGAGTTGATAGCGACTCTGGCTGCTGATGCACTGCGGGCTAAAGGATCGGCAGTACGGCTCTTGGTTGAGGATGGTACACTCGCTTTGGCAACCGTCGTGACTGAATCCAGCGATGCCTTTGACTTGCTTTATGAGCAGCGTATCGCCGAATATGTAGCCGCTTCTGGTGAGCCGATTATGATTGACGATCTTCGTGCGCCACGTGACCCACGGGCGCTGGGATCTTCGCTGGCCTGTGTGCCTCTGGTTTTAGAAGAGCGGGTGGTGGGTACGCTAACTCTCTTTGATAAGATTTCCCCGCTGGGTACCGAGAGGCGGCTTTTTAGCGTCGATGATTTGGATATGCTTTTTGCGCTATCCAGTCAGATTGCCGCCGAAATTGAGGATATCCGACTCACGGGGCGGTTGCAGGAGTTAGTGCGTACAGAAAAGCAGCAGGGTGCACAATTACGAGAATTATACAATCGCTCACAGGCTTTTTTACAGTCGCTTTCCGAGGCTTTGCTCGCGGTAGATCGCGATGGTTTCGTCGAAGAGATAAATGCTGTTGGTTTGCGCATCCTGGGTCGCAAATCTGAGGAGGCGACCCAAATGCACATCGACGAGTTGGTAGAAGACAAACCCCGGCTACGCGAGTGGCTTGATAAAGGAGGGCAGTTTAGTAATCGGGTCGTGACACTCAATACAGCATCGGGAAAAGTTGCGGCTATGGCCAACTTACAACCGATTATGGATGCAAGTACCCAAGTTACCGGTGCAGTATTGACCTTTCGTGAGATGGGCGAAGTCGGACGCTTAGTCAACCGGGTTATCGGCGTTCAGCGCACTTTTTCATTCGATGATATCATCGGCCAGAGTGCGGTCATGGATAAGAGTGTAGAGTTAGCCCGCATCGCCGCCGGTACTGGCACGAATATACTCATCCAGGGCGAGACTGGGACGGGCAAAGAAGTTTTCGCCCAAGCTATACATAACGCCAGTGCTTTTAGCGAGGGGCCGTTTCTCGCAGTCAATTGCGCGGCTTTGCCGCACGACCTAATCGAAAGTGAGTTGTTTGGCTATGTTGAAGGAGCTTTTACCGGCGCTAGCAAGAAAGGTCGTTTGGGTAAGTTCGAGTTGGCTAGCGGGGGGACTCTCTTCCTCGATGAAGTTGGCGAAATGCCAGCAGATGTTCAGGTTAAATTATTGCGTGTATTGCAGGAGAAGGCCATCGTTCGAGTCGGTGGGGATCGGACCATTCCTATAGATTGTCGCCTTATTGCGGCCACGAATCGAGATTTACTCCAAGCGGTGGCCGAAGGACGTTTCCGGCGTGATCTGCTTTATCGTCTCAATGTGATTACGATAGAGGTGCCACCCCTTAGAGAGCGTCGCGATGATATTCCGCTTTTTATCCAGCGGTTCATCGAAACTTTTGCCGAGCGCAATGGCAAGGTCGTAGCGGGGATAGACCAAGGAGTAATGGCTAAACTGAGTGAGTGCGCCTGGCTTGGTAATGTGCGCGAACTCGAAAATGCGATTGAGCATGCTGTTGCACTGGTACAAGGGCGAAGTATTGGGGTTGGAGATTTTCCTCCTCACTTGCAAGATATTTTGCAGGGGGGCAACGAAGAAAACTCCGAAAAATTGACGACCTTTGAACGAGCTCGACAAAACTATGGAAAGGCGCAGCGTCAATTTTATTTAGAAGCCTTACGAGCTGAGGGAGGCGATGTCTTGCGGACAGCCCAGTTATTGGGCGTAAGTCGGGCGACGCTTTATCGCCGACTCAAACAATTTGGCTTGAATCGCGAAGTTGCTAAAATGAGATATGAGTCTCAGATGTGATTTTGGTGTGTAATTAATTGTTTATGATGCGTTTGCCTTTTTTTCTGTGTGTTCGATTGTTGTGTTAGTCTTATTTTTGAGAAAAACAAAGGCTTGGTCTTTCCGGTCCGAATGTCGCAAAGGCATAATAGTTATGTTTTTTGTGTTGTTTTTTACAATTTTAAAGTGGCATCGGCGCAGTTGCGGGCTTGGCGATTCTCAATGGCACTATGTTTGCTAAAATTCGGCGAAACCAGTTTGACCGCTTCGATAAAGGATTCGCCTTATGACAAATGTAGTCCCCAGGGAAAATTGGCAGCCAGAGTGCAGGGCCGAAGGGTGCCATGACGCAGTCAGGACAGCGGGGTTTTGTCCGCGTCATTATCAACAGATTCGCCGTCATGGGAGGCTGACTCCTGAGCGCGAGTATAGTAAGCGCAATGGATTGTGTCGGGTCGACGAGTGCGGTGAAGGGCAGGTTGCCAAAGGGTATTGTTTTCGCCACTACCAGCAAGTTCGGCGCTATGGACGTCTAACTCCCGAACGAGAAAGAGTTTATGGTCGGACCAAGTGCAAAGTCGCCGGCTGTCTCGAGCGACATTCTTCCCGTGGCTATTGCAAGAAACACTATATGAGTGAGTATTACCTGCCTCAAATGGCGAATCGGGGTGCGGCATAGGCAATTCAATGTGTGATTTAAGGTTTAATCAGCCGGCTGGAACTGGCTGGAAAACGATATAGATCGGTCGGAGGAGATCGGGATTGTAGGTGGTTGCCGGACTATATTATTGGGGTCATACCCCTATTTCGTTTGCCAATTTTCTAGTGAGGCTGAATTCTGGTCAATCCAACTCTTGACAGTTGTAAAGAGCTATCTTACTTTAAATAGTCTGTGGATTGCAGGCCGGGATTTTAGTTCATCGGCTTAAGCGGGAATAGCTCAGTTGGCTAGAGCGCGAGCCTTCCAAGCTCGGGGTCGCGGGTTCGAGTCCCGTTTCCCGCTCCAGCCGTAAGACATTAATTCGCAATTGTAGCCGATGTAGCTCAGTCGGTAGAGCGCATCCTTGGTAAGGATGAGGTCACCAGTTCAATCCTGGTCATCGGCTCCACTTTCTCAAAGCTTCCAATTCTAAACTCGGCGAGTTCCGATGCCAAGAGACCAAATATCGCTGGAGTGCGAAGTGTGCAGCCAGCGCAACTATACAACGACAAAAAATAGGCGGAACCAGCCGGGCCGTGTGGAATACAAAAAGTACTGCCGCTTTTGCCACAAGCACACGGCGCATAAGGAAGCCCGTTAGTTTTAGGGCAGTAGCTCAATTGGTAGAGCTCCGGTCTCCAAAACCGGCGGTTGCAGGTTCAAGTCCTGTCTGCCCTGCCATACCTTTGCATTAGCATTAGGGAATGGGGATGTGGGATAAACTTAAAAATTTTGCTAAAGAAGTGCAGGCCGAATTCTCTAAAGTCAGCTGGCCCACGCGCGATGAATGGATTAGTTCCACCGGTGTGGTCTTAGCTTTTTCGGCGGTCTTTGCCGTTTTTATTGGCATATTCGACTTTTTCATCTCCCAAATTTGGAGAGTGCTACTGGGGCAGTGAGCCTCGAATAAATACGTGAGGCGGCGGCATGTAGTTCCGCCGCTTCTTTTTATCTGCAATAACGGGAGCTAAACCGGATTGGGGTTATGGCACAGCGCTGGTACGCTTTGCATACGTATTCGGGTCACGAGAATAAAGTGAAGACCTACTTGGAGTCGCTCATCGAGTCGGGGACGGCTAGCGATGGTATCTCTCAGGTGGTCGTTCCGACTGAAGAAGTGGTCGAACTTCGCGATGGAAAGAAGAAGGTTTCCAAAAAACGCTTCTTGCCCAGCTATGTTTTGGTCGAGATGGAAATGACCAAAGACGCTTGGTATCAGGTGACTAATATTCCGGGTGTGACCAACTTTGTCGGTCCAGCGCGAAAGCCCCAGCCGCTGAGACAGGAAGAAGTTGATCATATCCTCGGGTATATCGATCGTCGCAAGGATCAGGGTGTTGAGGATATTCCTTTTGTAGTCGGCGACCAAGTCAAAGTCAATGATGGTGCTTTCAAGGATTTTGTCGGTACCGTACAGGAGGTGCTGCCGGAGAAGCGCAGACTGAAAATCATGGTGAGTATCTTCGGGCGCGGCACGTCGGTGGAGTTGGATTTATTGCAAGTCGAACCCGCCGAAGAGGCGGCGAGCTGAAGGGCCGGGTTGGAGCTTTAGAGGAGTGTAGATAATGGCCAAAAAGGAAATAGCCCAGATCAAATTGCAGGTGCCGGCCGGATCGGCCAATCCGACGCCGCCCGTAGGACCCGCACTGGGTCAGCACGGCGTTAATATCATGGAGTTTTGTAAGGCGTTCAATGCTCAGACCCAGGATCAGCAGGGGTTGATAATTCCCGTTGTCATCACGGTGTACGCCGATCGAACGTTCTCATTTATTACTAAAACACCCCCCGCCTCGGTGTTGTTGTTGCGAGCGGCGGGGCTGGACAAAGGATCGGGCGTGCCTAATCTGGAAAAGGTCGGCACCGTGTCTACGGATCAGGTCCGCGAGATTGCAGAAATGAAAATGCCCGATTTGAATGCCGCTTCGATGGAAGCAGCAATGTCGATGATTTCTGGAACGGCCCGCAGTATGGGGCTCTTGGTCGAATAGAGGTGTATTGCAATGGCTAGAGGAAAAAAATACAGGGAGTCTTTGGCGTCCTTTGATCGCGATAAAACCTATTCGTGGGAAGAAGGGGTCCAGATTCTCAAGGGGTTTCCCAGGCGTAATTACGACGAAACCGTCGAGCTTTCTTTTAATTTGGGAATTGACGGCAGGCAGGCTGACCAGGCCTTGCGCGGCACGGTGATGTTGCCCCATGGCACCGGCAAGGATGTGTGCGTTCTGGTCATAACCCAGGGCCCCCTAGAACAAGAAGCCAAAGATGCTGGCGCCGATTTTGTGGGGGGTGCCGATATGGCTGAGAAGATCCAGGGAGGGTGGCTAGACTTTGATCTGGTTATCGCCTCTCCGGATATGATGGGACAGGTAGGTAAGCTGGGACGAGTACTGGGACCGCGTGGTTTAATGCCCAATCCAAAGACCGGTACCGTCACTCGCGAAATTGCTCAGGCGGTCAAAGAAGCCAAGGCTGGCCGCGTCGAGTACCGTGCCGATAGCAAGTCGGGAAATAACGCCCAGGCACCTATTGGTAAGCTTTCATTTGAAGATAGAGCGCTGATCGAAAATGCCCAGGCTTTCACCGATGCGATTTTACGCGGTAGGCCGGCGGCAGCAAAGGGACAGTACATCAATAAATTGATCCTCTCTTCTGTGATGGGTCCTGGCATCAAGATCGACCAACCCAACTAGCGGCGTAAATAAGGCATCTATATAATGGCGACGGTAGAGAAAGAAGCGAAGATAGAGGAATTGAAGTCCATAATGACCGGGGCGAAAGCCCTGTATCTGGCTGATTTTACGGGAATTGATGTAGAATCGGTGACCGAATTGCGCAACAAATTGCGCGATGCCGAGGTCAAATATCAGGTGATTAAGAACCGCTTGGCTATCCGTGCGGCCGACGAGGCGGGTATTGCCGGCTTGCGGGAGCATCTTAGCGGGCCGACGGCAATCGTCTATTCGCAAGACGATCCGATTGCACCGGCCAAGATTCTGCAGGATTTCGCCGATGACGGCGGGAAGATGCAAATCAAGACCGGGTATATGGAAGGCGAGATCCTTGCTGCTGACGAAGTCAAGGCATTGGCAAAGTTGCCTTCCAGAGAAGAATTGCTTGGCAAGGTCGTCGGTAGCGCCCAGGCGCCGCTCTACGGGCTGAACGCTGTTCTGAATGGGTTATTGAGAGGTTTGGTTGGCGCATTATCCGCGATTGAGGAACAGAAGAAAGAGGGATAGTGATTCAACTGAGTCCCATTTATTCTATTGACTAATCCAATAAGTGAGTCATATACAGGAGGTTGATTAGCATGACCGAAGAAACTACGACCGAAGAAACCAGCGCAAGTGGTAAAGTTGCAGAGATTGTCGAGACCATCGGCGGGTTGACCGTACTTGAACTGGCCGACTTGGTTAAAGTCCTTGAGGATAAGTTTGGTGTATCAGCAGCAGCTCCGGTTATGGTGGCTGGTGCTGCGGCTGGTGGCGGTGGTGAAGAAGAGGCGGAGAAGGATGAGTTTGATGTCGTGCTCACCGGTGCTGGTGAAAAGAAGATTCAGGTAATCAAGGTCGTTCGCGAAATCACCAGTTTGGGCTTGAAGGAAGCCAAGGCACTCGTAGACGAGGCGCCCAAACCGATCAAAGAAGGGGTGGCGAAGGACGAAGCCGAGGAAATCCAGAATCGGTTGCAGGAAGCCGGGGCGACTGTCGAACTCAAGTAGGGGAATTGCTGCGAATTTTATTACTATCCAGACTATACCTGCTTTTCTGCAGTGCGCAATTGAGGAAAGCTCATGGACCGTTGGCCAGACTGCCTGGACGGCAGGTGGCCAATCGCTCTGTGGGCTTTTGCCTTAAACTACAACGAGGAGTTTGAACTTTGGCAAAGACGAACGGAAGTATAAATCGGCGCTCTTTTGGTAAAATAAAAGAGGTCGTAGAAATGCCAAACCTACTTTCGGTTCAGATTGACTCCTTCGAAGACTTCCTGCAACTCGAAGTTGCGTCCAGGCAGCGCCAGCGGCGCGGTTTGCACTTGGTTTTCGAGAGCATTTTTCCGGTTACTGACGTCCATGGGATCTACTCTCTGGAATACGTTGGCTACTCGATCGGCAATCCTCGCTATAGTGAAGAAGAATGCCGGGAACGGGGTATGACTTTTGCCGCCCCCCTGCGGGCGACTCTGCGCTTGGTGACTCGCGACAAAGAGAGTGCTGATAGTCCGGTCAAGGATGTGGTCGAACAGTCCGTATTCTTGGGTGAGCTTCCCCTTATGACCGACGAGGGGACATTCATTATAAACGGAGCAGAGCGCGTAGTTGTCAGCCAGTTGCATCGATCGCCCGGGGTGTTTTTTGACGAGACCTTGCACCCCAATGGCAAGCGGCTCTTCTCGGCCCGGATTCTGCCTTATAAGGGACCGTGGCTCGAGTTCAGCCTCGATATCAACGATATCATGTATGTGCATATCGACCGGCGGCGTAAGTTGCCAGTGACCTTGCTCCTGAAGGCGCTGGGCTTCTCCGGGGAGGGTGAGATCCTCAGCCTCTTTCGCGAAGAAGTGGAGGTACCGGTCGATGATGACTTAGTCGATTGCTATAATGGCGGCACGGACATTATTGATAAGGATAGCGGCGAGATTGCTCTGGAAGCCTATGAGCAGATTACCGGCGAAAAGCTGGTTGGCTTACAAGCGGCCAAATTAAAGAAGATCAAGATCTTGGCAATGCCCGAGGGCAACGATCCTGGGGTGATGGAAAACACGCTCAAAAAGGATCCCAGCACTGACGAGGAAGATGCACTGACGAGGATTTACAACTTGTTGCGTCCTGGTGATCCTCCGAACATTGAGACGGCTCGTGGCCTGCTGGACCGCCTCTTCTTCAACTCTAAACGATATAATTTGGGCGATGTGGGTCGTTATCGTATCAACCGTCGTTTAGATGTGGGTATACCCTTTGAGAGTACGGTGCTGCATCTCGAAGATTTCATGACAATAATCCGCTATTTGCTCGGTTTGCGAGTGGGGCAGGGCAATACGGATGATATCGACCATTTGGGCAATCGTCGCGTGCGCCTGGTCGGTGAACTCCTGGCCAACCAGTTCAGCATCGGCTTGACGAGGATGGCGCGGACCATTCGCGAGCGAATGAGCCTCCGCGATGAAGAACAGATTACTCCGCATCATCTGGTCAATGCACGTACCGTTTCTACGGTGGTTCAGGCCTTTTTCGGGTCGAGCCAGCTCTCCCAGTTTATGCAGCAGACCAATCCCCTTGATGAACTGACACACAAGCGTCGTCTTAGCGCACTCGGTCCTGGTGGACTTAGTCGAGACCGAGCTGGCTTCGAAGTGCGTGATGTGCATTATACGCATTATGGTCGGATCTGCCCGATCGAGACGCCAGAAGGTCCGAATATCGGTCTGATCTCCTCGTTGAGTACCTATGCACGGGTCAATTCCTTTGGTTTTCTAGAAACGCCCTATCGCAAGGTATTGAACGGCAAGGTCAGTAATGAGATCGAATTTCTTACTGCGGCCGAAGAGGATAAGTACACTATCGCCCAGGCCAATGCGCCGATCGATGATCAGGGCAATTATGTAAATTCTCTGGTAAAGGCCCGTCAGCGCGATGACTATCCAATGGTCACGCCGGTCGAACTCGATTATATGGATGTTTCGCCCAAGCAATTGGTGAGCGCGGCGGCGGCACTGATTCCCTTTTTAGAACACGACGATGCCAACCGCGCGTTGATGGGATCCAATATGCAGCGTCAGGCAGTGCCCTTGCTCTTTACCCAGGCTCCTTTTGTCGGGACTGGGATGGAAGGCAAGGTTGCGCTCGATTCGGGTGCTGTTGTCTTGGCGCGTAATCCAGGTGAAGTGGTAAGAGTTGATGCTGAGTGTATCGTCGTGCGTCGGGATAAGAGACACAGTACCCCGCTGACCCCGCTGGATACTGCGGATCAGGACGAGTACAAGCTGATAAAATTTGCTCGTTCAAACCAGGACTGTTGCATCAATCAGCGTCCTCTGGTACATGTTGGTGATAAGGTCCTCAAGGGGCAGGCCCTGGCTGATGGAGCTGGCACCGAGAGGGGCGATCTGGCATTGGGCATGAACGTTCTGGTTGCTTTTATGCCCTGGAACGGTTACAACTTTGAGGATGCCATCGTCATTAGTGAACGCCTCCTCAAGAAGGATGTTTTTACCTCGGTACACATCGAGGAATTTGAACTCCAGGTGCGCGACACTAAACGCGGTCAGGAGGAGATCACCCGCGAGATTCCCAATGTCAGTGAAGTGGCAGTGCGCAACCTTGATGACGAGGGGATCATTCGCATCGGGGCCGAAGTTGGACCTGGTGATATTCTTGTTGGCAAGGTGACGCCTAAGGGAGAAAGCGAGCTCTCCCCCGAAGAGCGGCTTTTACGAGCGATTTTCGGAGAGAAAGCAGGGGATGTCCGCGATGCGTCGTTGAAGGCGCCACCAGGTATGGAAGGTGTGGTGATTGACCGCAAGGTGTTCTCGCGCAAGGAACGCAGTGAGTCTTCTCGGCGTAAGGAAAAAACCACCATTGCCGAATACGAAAATGAAGCTGTAGAGAATAAGACGCGTTTAGTTGCCGAGCGCAACGCGATGTTACTCGAAGTCGTGGGCGAGGCCAAATTAGGGCGTTTGCGTTCGAAGGATGACGATAATGTGGTGGTCCGTGAAGGAACCCAACTGACAGAGCGTTTGCTTGAGCGGGTCGATATTGCCCAGGTCATGCCGGATGAAAACTGGACCGAAGACGAAAAGATCAATGAGCGGATCGATGAGCTCTTGAACTATGCCAATGAGCAATTGCAGTTGATCGACGAACAGGTTGAGCGTCAGATTGAGCGCCTGACCCGAGGTGACGAATTGCCGCCGGGGATTGCACAACTGGTCAAAGTCTACGTCGCTAAAAAGCGAAAGCTGGCTGTCGGCGATAAAATGGCTGGTCGACATGGTAATAAAGGAGTGGTTGCCTATATTGCGCCGGAGGAGGATATGCCCTTCCTCGAAGATGGTACCCCGGTGGATATTGCTCTTAATCCCCTGGGTGTGCCCTCCCGTATGAATCTGGGTCAGATTTTTGAGACCCATTTAGGGATGGCCGCACACGCATTGGATTTGCATGTGGCTACGCCTGTTTTTGACGGCGCGTCGCTCGAAGAGGTAAAAGTACTCCTCGATGAGGCAAATCTTCCAAATGATGGTAAGCAGGTGCTCCATGACGGCCGCACGGGCGCGAAAATAGATAAGCGCGTGACAGTGGGTTATATTTACATGCTCAAACTTTCTCATCTTGTTGCTGACAAGATTCACGCACGCTCAATCGGACCCTACTCACTGGTCACCCAGCAGCCTCTGGGGGGCAAAGCACAATTTGGCGGCCAGCGTTTCGGTGAAATGGAAGTCTGGGCGTTGGAGGCCTATGGTTCGGCCTATACGCTTCAGGAGATGCTGACCGTAAAATCCGATGACGTAGCTGGGCGTTCGAAGATATACGAAGCTATTGTGAAAGGCGAGAATCCTCCGGAACCGGGGATTCCCGAATCTTTTAACGTGCTGGTCAAGGAATTACAGAGTCTGTGTTTGGACGTCATCCTCGAAGATAGCAGGATGGTCGAAACCTATTGAAGCATAGAGAATCCGCCTAAGACGCAAAAGGGGGCTCCAGTGTTACAGACGGCTATTGTATCGCGCAAACCGACAGATTTTGATTCGATTCGTATTCAACTTGCTTCTCCCGAAACGATCCGTGCCTGGTCGCAAGGGGAGGTGACCAAGCCCGAGACGATTAATTATCGCTCTTTCAAACCGGAGCGCGACGGACTTTTCTGCGAGCGTACTTTTGGTCCGGTCAAGGATTGGAACTGCCATTGTGGCAAATACAAAGGCATTCGCTATCGGGGTGTGGTCTGCGATCGCTGTGGTGTTGAGGTCACACAGGCGAAGGTGCGACGTGAGCGTTTGGGGCATATTGAATTGGCTGTCCCTGTTTCTCATATCTGGTATTTCAAATCACTGCCTTCGCGGATTGGGGCCCTACTCGATATTTCGATGCGCAATCTCGAACGGATTCTCTACTACGAGTCCTACGTAGTGATTGAGGAACGCGATGCACCCGTAGAGAGGTTGCAACTCCTCACTGAGGAAGAGTATATCGAGATACAAGAGGAAGGGGGCGACCCCGATGTTCAGATGGGGGCTTCGGCAGTCAAGCGGCTCTTGGAACAGATCGATATAGAAGAGTTATCGGCCGAGTTGCGGACCCAGGTCCGAATGGAGACCTCGATTCAACGTAAGCAAGAGGCGCTCAAGCGGCTTAAAGTAGTTGAGGCTTTTCGCCAGTCCGAAAACAGGCCGGAGTGGATGATTCTCGATAATATTCCGGTGATTCCGCCCGACTTGCGTCCGTTGGTGCCTCTCGAGGGGGGCCGTTTTGCTACTTCGGATCTCAATGATCTTTATCGCCGTGTTATCAATCGCAACAATCGGTTGAAGAAACTGATCCACATCAAGGCCCCTGAAGTCATCTTGCGCAACGAAAAGCGAATGTTGCAGGAGGCTGTGGATGCATTATTTGACAACGGGCGCCGCTCGCGGGCAGTGCGTGGCGATGGAAATCGTTCGCTCAAGTCGCTCAGTGACCTGCTCAAAGGTAAGCAGGGTCGCTTTAGGCAGAATCTGTTAGGAAAACGGGTCGATTATTCAGGGCGCTCGGTGATTGTCGTTGGCCCCGAGCTCAAGCTGCATCAGTGCGGCCTTCCAAAAGGCATGGCCCTTGAGTTGTTTAAGCCCTTTGTAATAAAGAAGTTAGAGGAAAAAGGCCTGGTTCAGACCGTTAAAAGTGCGAAGAAGCTAGTCGAGCGTGAGCGTCCGGAAGTCTGGGATATTCTCGAGGAGATTATTTTCGACCATTGCGTATTGCTCAATCGTGCTCCGACCTTGCATAGACTGGGGATCCAGGCTTTTCAGCCCATTCTCGTCGAGGGTAAGGCTATCCGTTTGCATCCGCTGGTTTGTGCCGCATTCAATGCCGATTTTGATGGCGATCAAATGGCCGTTCACGTCCCGCTTTCGTTTGAGGCCCAAATAGAGGCTCGGCTTTTGATGCTGGCGGCCAACAATATCCTCAAGCCCGCTGATGGTGAGCCGGTGATCATGGACAATCCTCAGGATATTGTACTGGGCAGCTATTATTTGACTAAAGTTCGATTCAGCGAAAAGGATGAGGTAAAACGCTGTTTTGCCAACAAGGCCGAGGCTGTATTGGCTTATGAGGCGGGTCGCATAACTTTGCATCAACCGGTCGATGTACGGGTCGATGGCGAAGTCGTGGAGACGACTGTCGGGCGATTGATTTTTAACGAAGTCCTTCCCCCTGTGATTGGCTTTATAAACCGGACAGTAGATAAAGGCGATATCAAGAAGATCACTTCCGATGTACATCGCCATTTGGGTAATCGGCGTACCGCAGAGTTTGTGGACCGGCTCAAGAAAATGGGGTACAACTATGCGACAATGGCTGGGGTATCGATTGCTGTAGATGATGTAGTTGTGCCCGATTCGAAGACCGATCTTATCGATGAGGCATTAGGGGAAGTGGAAAAAGTGCGCGATCAGTACGCCAATGGTATTATCACCGATGGTGAACGCTACAATAAAATCATCGATATTTGGACTCATGCTACTTCTTCGGTATCTCGGGCGGTACAGGGTACTCTGGAAGAAGCGGAAGAGGGGTTCAATTCGGTTTATGTTATGAAGGATTCTGGGGCTCGTGGTAGCGAAGATCAGATCAAGCAACTGGGCGGTATGCGCGGCTTGATGAACAAGCCGCAAAAAAAGCTTACCGGAGCCGTCGGTGAAATTATTGAAACGCCGATTATAGCTTCCTTCAAAGAGGGGCTCTCCGTCCTCGAATATTTTATTTCGACCCATGGGGCGCGCAAGGGGTTGGCCGATACTGCTCTTAAGACGGCTGAGGCTGGGTATCTGACGCGCCGTATGGTCGACGTAGCCCAAGATGTGGTTATCAGTGAGGACGACTGCATGACTAGCCAGGGGCTCTGGGTTGGGGCACTTAAGGATGGTGAGGAGGTGATCGAGCCGCTCGCCGACCGCATTGTGGGGCGCGTGGTTCAGGAAGATGCTCTTGATGCCGACGGCAATGTCGTGGTTGCGACTGGTGACCTCTTGGAAGAGGAAGATGCCAATCGCGTGGCCCAGGCTGGTGTCGAGGAAGTTTTGATTCGTTCGGTGCTGACTTGCGAATCGGATCGCGGCGTTTGTATCAAGTGTTATGGTCGTAATATGGCCAATGGTCGAATGGTCAACGTCGGCGAGGCGGTTGGTGTAGTAGCCGCACAGAGCATCGGGGAACCGGGCACTCAGTTGACGCTGCGGACGTTTCATATCGGTGGGACAGCCAGTCGGATTGCCGAGCAATCGCAGATTACGACTCGCAGGGCAGGTCGGATTAATTTCGTCAGCGTCGATACTGTAGAAAATCCTGACAATGGTACTACGATTGTCGGTCGCAATGGGGAGATTGAGTTGCTCGATGAGCAAAACAGGGTTCGTTCGCGAGTCAATGCTCCCTATGGTGCAGTGCTAAAGGTTGTCGATGGCGAGGAAGTCGAGATCGGTCAGGCACTCTATGAATGGGATCCTTACAACAATGTCATTCTCACCGATCGCCCCGGAAAGATCCGATTCAGCGATATAATCGAAGGGGTGACCATGCGCGAGGAATTCGACGAGACTACGGGTATGAGTGCCCGGGGTATTGTCGAGCAGCGCGATCGGTCGTTGAGTCCACAAATCGAAATCGAGAGTGCCGAGCATGGAATACGGTCGTATATAATCCCCGTTGGTGCTCGATTGCTCGTCCAGGACGGGGACGATATCGATCCGGGACAGATTTTGGTCAAGATTCCGCGTGAGCGGTCCAAAACTCGTGATATTACTGGTGGTTTGCCGCGTGTGGCCGAACTCTTTGAGGCACGTCGCCCCAAAGAACCGGCAGTGATCTCCGAGATCGATGGTACTGTCGCTTTTGGAGGCCTGGTTCGTGGTAACCGAGAGCTGAAAGTGTCGTCGATAGACGGGGAGGAAAAGAAATACTTGGTGCCTTATGGTAAGCATCTCCGCGTACACGAGGGCGACCGAGTCATCGCGGGTGAACGACTTTCAGAGGGGTCAATTAATCCTCACGATATCTTGAAAGTCCAGGGGGTCAATAAAGTACAGGAGTATTTGGTGAACGAGATCCAGGATGTCTATCGCTTACAGGCAGTAGAGATCAATGATAAACATATCGAAGTGATCGTCAAACAGATGTTGCAGAAGGTGCGTATTATTGATGCGGGCGATACCAACTTCCTCGAAGGCGAGGAAGTGGACAAGATTCGCTTCAATAAAGAAAATGACAAGGTCATTTCCGAAGGCGGTGATCCGGCTACCTGTCAGCCGATCCTGCTTGGAATCACCCGAGCTTCGCTGCGTACTGATAGCTTTATCTCTGCTGCCTCTTTCCAAGAGACAACCCGGGTGTTGACCGAAGCTGCAGTGCAGGGAAAAATCGATCACCTGCGAGGTCTCAAGGAAAACGTCATTATTGGTCGTTTGATCCCGGCGGGAACGGGATCCACCGACTATCAAGATATCAGCTACGATGGTTCGGAACTCGAAGCCAATGGCGAAGCCGAGTTGACCGGAGTCGAAACGGGAACGGAAACAGGTATTTTAGGTGAGTAAGTATTGACAGTTACGTAACCTATAGTTAGATTATGAGTTTGCTGTTTATATGGAACCGCGAGGAGAAATAGCTCTTGCCAACGGTTAGCCAATTGGTCCGCAAAGGCCGACAGAAATCGAAGAAAAAGACCGACTCCCCGGCGCTGGTAAGTTGTCCACAGCGGCGTGGCGTTTGCACGCGTGTCTTCACCACCACTCCCAAAAAGCCCAATTCGGCTTTGCGAAAGATGGCCCGTGTGCGCTTGACTACGGGGATTGAGGTGACGGCCTATGTGCCTGGTGAAGGACATACTCTTCAAGAGCACTCAATCGTTTTGGTTCGCGGTGGCCGTATCAAAGATTGTCCCGGAGTGCGCTATCACATCGTGCGCGGAGTCCTTGATGCTACGGGTGTTGCAGATCGTCGTCAGGGTCGTTCCAAATACGGTGCCCGGCGTCCAGACTAGGGTAGAGGAATAAGCGATGTCGCGTCGAAAAAAAGCAATCAAGCGCAAGCTCCTGCCGGATCCCAAGTTTCACAATGTACTGGCAGCCCGATTTGTAAATTCGCTGATGAAAGAAGGCAAAAAGAGTGTTGCCGAGCGAATTTTCTACGATTCAATTGATTTGGTCGCAGATCGAAGCGGCCAGGATGGGATTGAGGTTTTCCAGAAGGCACTTGAAAATGCCAAGCCCATCGTTATGGTCAAATCCCGCCGGGTCGGTGGTCAGACCTATCAGGTTCCGGTCGAAGTCCGTCCGGATGAACGTACTGCGCGTTCGATTCGCTGGTTGATTCGCTTCGCTCGTGAACGTTCCGAACGCACTATGGCTGAGCGGTTGGCCAATGAATTTATTGCTGCATCCAAAGGGGAAGGTGGGGCAGTGCGACAGAAGGAAGATGTTCACCGAATGGCGGAAGCGAATAAGGCTTTCGCTCATTACAGGTTCTAAAGGGTGGTCAAGGAATAATGGCACGACCGTTTTCGTTAGAAGACACTCGCAATATAGGCATTGCCGCACATATCGATGCTGGTAAGACTACCACCTCCGAGCGCATACTTTACTATACGGGGCGTGTGCATCGGATGGGGGAAGTGCATGACGGAACGGCGACGATGGATTGGATGGAGCAGGAACGCGAGCGAGGTATCACGATTACCTCGGCAGCGACTGCCTGTGAATGGAAAGGGCATCGGGTCAATATAATTGATACCCCTGGCCATGTGGATTTTACTGCTGAGGTCGAGCGGTCTTTGCGAGTCCTCGATGGTGCTATCGGTGTTTTTTGTGCGGTTGGCGGCGTCGAGCCACAGTCTGAAACGGTCTGGCGTCAGGCTGATAAGTACAAGGTGCCCCGTATAGCTTTTGTGAATAAGATGGACCGCAATGGGGCTGATTTTTTTAATGTCCTGAATATGCTTGAGGAGCGGTTGGGTAGCAATTTTGTTCCTGTCCAATTGCCGATTGGTACGGGTGAGACCTTTAATGGTTTGGTCGATTTGGTTGAGATGAAGGCCATCACCTACGAAGAGGCAAGCCAGGGGGTCAAATTTTTCGAAGACGAGATTCCCGAAGATTTGATGGCTGGTGCTCTTGAGTACCGCGAGAAGTTGCTTGAGACCATCGCAGATTATGACGACGGACTCCTTGAGAAGTTCCTCGAGGGTCAGGAAATTAGCCCCGACGAGATTCGCGTTGCCCTGCGTCAGGCGACTATCGCTCTGAAAGCGGTGCCGGTAGTATGTGGTAGTGCCTATAAATACAAGGGAGTTCAGCGTCTGCTCGATGCGGTTATTCACTACCTGCCGGCTCCTGCCGATGTTGAGGATGTCAAGGGGATGCTGCCAAATTCCGGGGACGAAGTTATACGCTCTGCCCGCGATGAGGCGCCTTTCTCCGGATTGGCATTCAAAGTCATGACTGACCCCTTTGTTGGTCGTTTGACTTTTGTACGGATCTATTCCGGTACTATGGAGTCTGGATCGTACCTTTATAATGTCTCAACCGAGCGGCGCGAGCGGGCTTCGCGGTTGTTGGAGATGCACGCCAACGACCGAACCGAATTGTCTCAGGCTTATGCTGGCGATATCGTTGCGGTAGTCGGTCTGAAAAATACTACCACCGGCGATACGCTATGTGATGAGCAGGATCCCATCGTCCTCGAGCAGATCGAATTCGCCGAACCGGTGGTCCATGTGGCTATTGAGCCCAAAACCCGGGCCGATCAGGAGCAGTTGCACATCGCCTTGTCCAAGCTGAGCGAAGAGGATCCGACCTTTCGGGTCAAACTCGACGATGAAACAGGTCAGACCGTGATGTCGGGTATGGGCGAGTTGCATCTCGAAATTCTCATTGACCGCCTCTTTCGCGAATTTAAGGTCGAAGCCAATGTTGGTAAGCCGCAGGTGGCTTACAAAGAGGGGTTGCGCAAGTCTGTCGAGGCGACAGGTCGTTTCGTGCGGCAGTCGGGTGGTCGTGGTCAGTATGGCCACGTCGAACTTGAAATCGAGCCTGGTGAGCCGGGTAGCGGTTTGATCTTTGAGTCCAAGATCGTTGGTGGAAACATTCCTCGAGAGTATATCAATCCAGTACGCGAGGGAATTGTTGAAGCGATGACTTCGGGGCCGGTTGCGGGATACCCGATTGAGGATGTGGAAGTTCGGCTTGTTGATGGCTCTTATCACGAGGTCGATTCTTCGGAAGTCGCGTTCAAAGTCGCTGGCTCAATGGGATTCAAAGAGGGTGCGAAAAAGTCGTCGCCCTACCTCATGGAGCCGATCATGGAACTTGAGGTTGTTGTTCCCGAGCAATACTTGGGCGACGTAATGGGCGACCTCAACTCCCATCGCGGCGATATCCAGGGAATCAATCCTCGTTCAGATGCCCAGGTCGTCCAGGCTCTCGTGCCATTGAGTGAGACTTTCGGTTACGCCACGAGATTGCGCTCTTTAACGCAAGGTCGAGCGCTCTTTACGATGCAATTTTCACAATACAGGGCGGTCCCGAGTAATATTACCGAAGAAATTGTCGCCAAAGTTCAAGGATAAGGATTTCAACAACGTCTTTCCAGAGACAAGGAGAGGATTGAGGAAATGGCTAAGGAACAGTTCCAGCGAAATAAGCCGCACGTCAATATTGGTACAATCGGCCATGTCGATCATGGCAAGACTACGCTGACAGCGGCCATTACCCTCCGGTTGGCCAGCCTGGGTCTGGCCGAGGCAAAGAACATTGAGGAAATCGACAATGCGCCAGAAGAGAAGGCGCGTGGAGTGACAATCAATGTTTCTCACCAGGAGTACGAAACGGAAAAGCGTCACTATGCTCACGTCGATTGTCCTGGTCACGCTGATTACATCAAAAATATGATCACTGGTGCTGCGCAGATGGATGGTGCAGTCCTGGTCGTGAGTGCGGCCGATGGTCCCATGATTCAGACCCGTGAGCATATCCTCCTGGCTCGCAAGGTCAATGTTCCTCGGATTGTGGTCTATATGAACAAGGTAGATCAAGTTGATGACGAAGAGCTTTTGGACTTGGTCGAATTGGAGACGCGCGAGTTGCTCTCTGAGTACGGATTTGAGGGTGATGATACTCCGGTCATCCGCGGTTCAGCCCTGCAGGCATTTGAAGAGCAAGATACTCCGCAGGGAACCCAATCGATCGACGAACTAATGCAAGCGGTCGACGATTTCATTCCCGACCCGGAACGCGATGTCGATCAGCCCTTCCTGATGCCGGTCGAAGATGTCTTCACAATCCAGGGTCGCGGTACTGTCGGCACAGGTCGTGTTGAGCGTGGTCGCGTCAAGGTCGGTGAAGAAGTTGACCTGGTCGGAATTAAAGAAACGCGGAAGACCACCGTAACGGGTGTCGAAATGTTCCGTAAGTTGCTCGATGAAGGTGAAGCAGGAGACAATGTCGGTTTGCTGCTGCGCGGAGTTGAAAAAGCCGATCTCATGCGCGGTATGGTCGTATCCAAGCCTGGTTCGGTTGATCCGCATACCAAATTCAAGGCTGAGGTTGTCGTTTTGACGCCTAAAGAAGGTGGGCGAGAAAAGCCTTTCTTCTCTGGGTACCGGCCGCAATTTTTCTTTCGTACGACGGACGTTACTGGCGTAATCACACTTCCAGAGGGAACTGAGATGGTCATGCCGGGTGATAACGTAACTATGGCGGTAGAGTTGATCCAGCCGATCGCTATTGAGCCGCAGCTCAGGTTTGCTATTCGCGAGGGCGGTCGAACCATCGGCTCGGGTGTCGTCACTGAGGTTGCCGAGTAGGCAAACAGCTTCTCCGGGGAGACTCGATCAAGTGGCAGTTGATAGAATACGAATTCGACTTAAAGCATACGACCACACGGCTTTGGACAGGTCCGTGGATGAGATCGTTCAGACGGTTAAACGGAGCGGGGCCCGAATCGCGGGGCCCGTGCCGTTGCCGACTGCCCGCACTATATATACTGTGTTGCGGTCTCCTCACGTAGATAAAAAGTCGCGCGAGCAGTTCGAAACACGTGTTCACAAGAGACTCATCGATATTTATGAGTCTACACCGCAAACCGTGGATGCGCTGATGAAACTTGATCTGCCCGCAGGTATTGGGATTGATATAAAGGTTTGACTGGATAATGGGTGAACAGGTAGAGGTTCTGAACAGCGAGGGGCAGGCACAAGGCATGGTTGATTTGCCAGCAGACCTCTTTAATGCCGAGGTGTAGGAGTATGCTCTTTATAGAGCAGTCGTCACCTATGAGGCGAACCAGCGCCAGGGTACCGCCTCGACCAAAACTAGGTCTGAAATTGTTCGGACGAGCAAAAAGCACCATCGGCAGAAAGGGACGGGTTGGGCGCGTCGGGGTTCGTTGCGTTCGCCGTTGGTCCGTGGTGGAGGTGTGGCATTTGGCCCACAGCCCCGCTCATATAGTCTGAAAATGCCGAAATCCCTCAAGCACCTGGCATTGCGTTCGGCGCTCACGGTCAAAGGCGCCGGGGGGCAGGTCAAGATCGTCGATGACTTTGATTTTCCCCAACCGAGTACCAAGTCCTTCCAGAACATTATTGAGGCGTGTGGGCTCAAGGGGCAAAAAGTTCTCTTTGTCACTTCGGAAAATGCACCGGTGCTGGTTAAATCGAGCCGCAATTTGCCCAAGGTGAGTACCACGTTTCTGGATTTGCTGGGCACCTATGAACTGATGCGAGCAGATGTAGTTCTATTTACTCGTCAGGCTTTTGAGCGGCTCGTAGAAGTACATGGTCACCAGGGTGAGGAGGGTGCTTAAATGAGCAATCCGCGAACTATTGTCCACGAACCGGTCATTACCGAAAAGGCTACGATCATGCGCGAGGCCAATAAATATGCCTTTCGCGTCGATCCCAAGGCCAATAAGATCCAGATTCGTCAGGCCATAGAATCGATCTTTGATGTCAAGGTCGAATCAGTTCGCACTGTCAAAGTTCCCAGTAAGCCAAAAAGACAGGGGCTTTACCAGGGGCGGCGCGCCGGTTGGAAAAAGGCTTATGTGACGCTCCAAGCCGGTGATTCAATCGAATTTGTAGAAAACATCTAGCGATATTGGACTTAAGATGGCAGTAAAGAAATTTCGTCCCGTAACTCCTACTCTGCGCTATAAGACCGTCAACTCTTTTGAAGAGGTGACGAGGGGCAAGCCTGAAAAATCTTTGCTCTCAGGGGCTGTCGCTAAATCTGGAGGCCGCAATAGCCAGGGGCGGATGACCATGCGTCGACGCGGTGGAGGTCATAAGAGACGCTATCGCGTCATTGACTTCAAGCGCAACAAGCTCGGTGTTCCGGGGCGGGTCGATTCTATTCAATACGACCCTAACCGTTCGGCGTTTATTGCTTTGATCGTCTACGCTGATGGGGAAAAACGCTATATTATCGCGCCTTTGGGGTTGAAAGTCGGAGTTCGGATTTCCTCGGGCCCGGATGCCCCAATTCAGGTTGGTAATGCCCTGCCGCTGGCCAATATTCCCTTGGGGTCTACCCTCCACAATGTCGAGCTCAATCCCGGACGAGGTGGTCAGCTGGCGCGTAGTGCTGGTGCAGAGGTTCAGCTTCTCGGTCGCGATGGAGGTCGCGCACAGTTGCGCCTGCCATCAGGGGAGACCCGCGAAGTGCTCGAGCAGTGTATGGCGACTCTGGGGCAGGTGGGCAATATAGAGCATGCCAATGTAGTAATAGGTAAGGCGGGGCGTTCGCGGTGGTTGGGTCGCAGGCCCAAGGTGCGAGGAGTGGTGATGAATCCTGTCGATCACCCGCATGGTGGTGGGGAGGGCAAATCTTCCGGAGGACGGCATCCGGTCACTCCCTGGGGTAAGCCTACTAAGGGGTACAAGACACGCAAGCGCAAAAACCAGAGTAATAAATGGATTATACGTCGGCGCAATACGAAGTAAAGAGGAATCATGGCGAGATCAATTAAAAAGGGACCTTTTATCGACGGGCATTTAGCCGATAAGGTCGAATATCTCAATCGTACCGGTGACAAACAGGTCGTCAAGACTTGGTCGCGGCGCTCGACGATTACGCCGGACTTTGTCGGTCATACATTGGCCGTATATAATGGCAATAAATTCATCCCGGTGTATATCACTGAAAATATGGTTGGCCACAAACTAGGTGAGTTTGCCCCGACCCGGACTTTTCGTGGGCATGGGGGTCGATTGACTGAACGCGGGACGAGGGTGCAAACGGATGGAAGCTAGAGCAGTGCTCAAGCAGATTGGCGTGCCGGCGACCAAGGTACGTCAGCTCATCGACTTAATTCGTGGTAAGTCGGTCGAAGAGGCGCTGACCATACTCCGTTTCTCGCCTAGGCCGGTAGCCAAGTTGATCGAAAAAACGCTTCGTTCGGCTATTTCCAACGGAGTCAATCAGGATGAAGAGAATCCTGTTGATGCCGATGATCTCTTCGTAACACGGGTATATGCAGACGAAGGCCGCGATTTGAAGCGCATCCGGCCGAGGGCACGCGGTTCGGCCGATCGGATTCGCAAACGCCATTGCCATCTCACGGTTGTCGTCAGCGACGAGACCGTTTAAGGGGGAATCTTGGGACAGAAAACACATCCATACGGCTTCCGGCTTGGCGTCATTAAGCCATGGCGTTCGAACTGGTTCGCCGAAAAGGACTTTTCCGAGTTGCTCAAGGAAGATCTCATGCTCCGGCGCTACGTGCGTCAGCGTTTACAGCGGGCTGGGGTGTCCCAGATCAATATCGAGCGTCAGCCCAAACGGGTCACAGTGGAAGTGCACACTGCTAGGCCAGGTATCGCCATTGGTCGTCGTGGTGCCGAAGTTGATAAATTGCGCGATGAACTCAAGGCTTTGACCGGCAAAGATGTTTCGCTCAATATCCAAGAGATTAAGAAACCCGAACTTGACGCCCAATTGGTGGCCGATGGTCTTGCTCGACAACTCGAACAGCGCGTCTCATTTCGCCGGGCGATGAAAAAGTCCGTTGCCTCTTCGATGCGAATGGGAGCCGAAGGCATCCGAATTGTATGCTCTGGTCGTATAGGCGGATCCGAAATGGGTCGCCGGGAACGTTCCGAACCGGCTGGGCGGGTACCTCTGCACACCCTGCGCGCCGATATAGATTACGCGATGTCTACAGCTTATACTGTTTCAGGTACTGTGGGAGTAAAAGTGTGGATTTGTCACGGCGAAGTTGTAGCCGAAGAAGAAGGGACCGTCCAGACGGTTTGATCATAGCAAGGATCTTTAGATCATGTTAATGCCCAAGAAATCCAAGTGGAGGAAACAGGCGCGGGGCCGGATGCGCGGTCAGACCAAAGGAGGGGATATGATTTCCTTTGGTGAATACGGCCTCAAAGCTCTTGAGCCCTGCTGGATTACCAGTCGTCAGATTGAGGCTGTCCGCGTGACGATTAGTCGCGCCATGAGCCGCACGGGAAAGATGTGGATTCGCATTTTTCCCGACAAGCCAATCACAAAGAAGCCAGCCGAAACCCGGATGGGTAAAGGTAAAGGGCCGCCTGAGGGTTGGGTCGCCGTTGTCAAGCCCGGGCGGGTGATGTTTGAGCTTTCGGGTGTCCCAGAAGATATGGCTCACGAGGCATTTCGCCGCGCCGGCCACAAACTGCCTATTAAGACCAAAGTCGTAAAGCGAGTTTAATATGAAGGCCAGTGAACTGCGCCAGATGAGCGTGGAAGAGATCAGAAGCAGAATCGAAGACCTTTACGAGGAATCCTTCAATCTCCGCTTCCAACATGTATCCAGCCAGTTGACCAGTCCGATTCGATTGCGGCAGGTGCGGCGTGATATTGCAAAGGCGCACACCTTGCTCAAAGAGCACGAACTGGGAGTGCGTACTCTGGCTAGTGGAGAATAGGTAAGGCATGGCAAAGCAAAAAATAGGTAGGCGTCAGACAGAAGGTCGAATTCTCAAGGCCAATAATGAAAAGACTCGGGTCGTCGCAATTGAGCAACGGATTCCCCATCCCTTATACGGTCGGATTATCCGTCGTACTGCCAAGTTCATCGCCCACGACGAGGGTGAGGAGTCGCAGGTTGGTGATTTGGTGCGGATCGAAGAGTGTCGGCCGATGAGCAAAACTAAACGCTGGCGGTTAATCGAGATTCTGGAACGCCAGGAAATTCAGGATTAAATAGTAGAGCAATGATTCAGGAATATACTGTACTCAAAATGGCGGACAACGCAGGGGCCCGGACGGCTCGGTGTATCCGCGTGCTCGGCGGCTCTCGCAAACGGTATGCCGGCATTGGTGACCTAATAGTAGTAGCCCTTCACGATGTGACTCCAAACGGGCCGGTCGAAGAAGGACAGGTAGCTAAGGCGGTAGTTGTCCGAACTAAGAAGGAGTATCGTCGCTCCGATGGGTCATATATTCGCTTCGATGACAATGCTGCAGTACTGATCAATGACGATCGGGAACCTGCCGGTACTCGTATCTTCGGTCCCGTCGCGCGCGAGTTGCGTGAAAAACAGTACATGCGCATCGTCTCGCTGGCCCCCGAGGTCGTTTAGGAAAGGTTAGAATGGATATTCGGAAAGGGGATACTGTTCAGGTAATGAGCGGTAATGACAAAGGGCGTCGTTCGACGGTGCTCAGCGTGTTTAAGGATCGGGCACGTGCTATTGTCGAAGGGGTTAATATGTGTAAGCACCATACGCGCCCTACTTCGCGTGATCCCCAGGGTGGTATCATAGAACGCGAGGCACCGATCCATATATCAAATATAATGATTGTCTGTCCGAAGACCGATCAACCCACGCGCATAGGCCACAGGCACTTAGATAGCGGCAAACGTGTCCGCATCTCGGCGCGCAGTGGCGAAATGATAGATCCAGAATAAAATGTACGAAGCGAGATTGAAAAAACAGTATAGAGAAGTGTCGCTCGCCCAACTAAGGGAGCGTTTCGGCTTCAAAAACGATTTGCAAGCACCGCGTTTGGAGAAAGTCATCGTCAATATTGGCGTTGGCGAGGCGGTGCAGGAACCAAAAGCCTTGGAGAGTGCCGTCGCAGAATTGGCGGCGATAACCGGGCGCAAACCGGCCATCCGCCGAGCCAAGAAGGCGATCTCGAATTTCAAGTTGCGCGCTGGCCTTCCTATTGGTTGTATGGTTACTCTGCGGGACAATCACATGTTTGATTTTCTCGATCGCCTGATAAGTTTTGCTCTACCTCAGGTGCGTGATTTTCGTGGAGTTTCCCCGAAGAGTTTCGATGGTCGCGGCAATTTTAATCTGGGTATCAAAGAACAGATTATCTTTCCTGAGATCGACTACGATATGATCGATCAGGTCCGAGGCATGAATATAACTATCGTTACTTCTGCAAAGAGCGATGAAGAAGGCTGCGAACTGCTAAAGTCGTTGGGCATGCCCTTCAGCGAATAAGACCGGAGAATGAGTAAATGCCAAAGAAATGTCTAATAGCTAAAGCGCAGCGCAAACCTAAGTTTTCAACGCGGGCTTATACACGGTGTCACTCTTGTGGACGTCCGCGTGCGGTATATCGCAAATTCGGCCTGTGCCGGATCTGCTTTCGCGATCTGGCTCTCAAGGGCGAGATTCCTGGTGTTACTAAGGCGAGTTGGTAGAGGGGGCTGGAGAATACGATATGAGCATGACTGATCCAATCGCGGATATGTTGACTCGGATTCGCAACGCTTGTCAAGCCAAACATCCGAGAGTGGATGTGCCTGCTTCTAATCTTAAACGCGAATTGGCTCGAGTACTGGCCGAGACTCGTTTTATCGATAATTTCGCTGTTATAGAAGATGATAAGCAGGGTGTTTTGCGACTCTACCTGCGCTATGATCGGGACAACAAAAGCATAATCCATGGACTCAAGCGAGTCAGCAGACCTGGGCTGCGCCAATACTCTGGTAAGACTGATATCCCCCGTGTCCTTCGCGGGCTGGGCATCGCCATCGTATCTACTTCTAAAGGGGTGATGACCGATAGAGAGGCAAGAGCAGGTGGTGTTGGTGGCGAGATCCTTTGCAATGTTTGGTAGAGCATCAACGGGGAGAGTTTTAACGTGTCGCGTATAGGAAATATGCCCGTAGATTTGCCCCAGGGCGTCGAAGCGAATCTCGGTGACAGCGAAGTCACTATAAAGGGTCCCAAAGGGCAATTGCAGGTGGCCTTTGTAGGGGAGTTTCTGAATTTAGTCATCGAAGACGGTAAACTAACCGTCGTGCGAAATAGCGAGGATAAACATGTTCGCGCACTACATGGTTTGACTCGTACGCTGATCGCTAATGCCGTAGTGGGGGTAACTGGGGGTTTTTCTAAAAATTTGGATCTGTTCGGCGTTGGCTATCGTGCTGAGGTACAGGGTAAGCAGCTCACTCTACATGTGGGTTATTCACATCCGGTGGTCTACGACGCACCCGAGGGTATTGATATTGAAGTTGCCAATGGCACGGGCGGTGCTCAGGCCCGGATCATTATTCAGGGTATTGACAAACAGATGGTGGGCCAAGTAGCAGCTGATATTCGCTTCAAGCGTCGTCCTGAACCCTATAAGGGCAAAGGTATACGCTACGAGAACGAAGTTATCCACTGGAAACAGGGTAAGGCGGCAGTAGGCTGATATGAAAGATAAGAGACACTTGGTGAAAAAGCGGCATCGGAGGGAACGGCGTCGACTGCGTCTGCGGAAGATCGTTTCGGGTACACCCGAGCGGCCGAGGATGGTCGTGCATCGCTCTCTGCGTCATATAGAAGTACAGTTGGTTGATGATGTGGCTGGTTGCTCTTTGCTGGGGTTTTCGACTCAGTCCAAAGATTTGAAGGGGCGTCAATTCAACAATCGTGTAGAACAGGGGCACGAGGTCGGCAAGATCGTTGCTGCCAAAGCCCGTGAAAAAGGTATTGAGCGGGTCGTTTTTGACCGTGGTGGCTTCCTCTATCACGGGGTGATCAAAGCCGTGGCTGATGGGGCTCGGGAAGTCGGACTGGAATTCTAAGGAGAAGAGTGTGGCGAAATCAGATACCAACAGGTCAAACCCCGATCAAAGCGGTGCGGAACTTAGCGAAGTTGTCGTCCAGAATAGCATTAAGCGGGTTTCGCACGTGCGAAAGGGCGGTCGGCGCTTTAGTTTCAATGCGATGGTCGTAGTGGGTGACCGCAATGGTCGGGTTGGGGTCGGAGCCGGTAAGGCTGGTGAGATTGCAGAGGCAATCCGCAAGGGAACAGAGGCTGCCAAAAAGAATATCGTTCAAGTTCCGGTGACTGATGGGACGATTCCCCACCCAATAGAGGGTCGTTTCGGGGCAGCGAAGATTCTCTTTAAGCCGGCTTCACCCGGTACTGGGGTTATCGCCAGCGGTGGTACCCGCACCGTACTTGAACTAGCTGGAGTCCACGATATATTGACCAAGTCTCTTGGTTCCAACAATGTGCAAAACTCGATCAAGGCGACGATCGAAGCGCTGGCTAAGCTGCGCAATCCCGAAATGGTAGCCCAGGAGCGCGGCGTGCCAGTCGAAACGCTCCGCGCATGGAGTTAGTTCGTTTATGAAACTACTAATTACCCAGCATCGGAGTGCTATTGGTCGTGCTAAAAGTCAAAAGGCGACCATCGAGGCACTAGGAATAAAGCGTCTTCATCATCAGGTTGTGCACAACGATACGCCTCAAATAAGGGGTATGGTCAATAAAGTCAAGCATTTGGTCGTAGTTGAGGAAGCAGAAGGATAAGTGGGAGTACGCTATGCGTCTAGGGGAAATACACTGCCCTCCGGGGTCTAAGAAAAACCGCAAGAGACTGGGGCAAGGGCCTGGTTCGGGAACAGGCAAGACGGCGGGCAAAGGTCATAAAGGCCAGCGAGCTCGGTCCGGTGCGAGGCGGGGTAATCGGATTGGTTTCATTGGGGGTACTTTGCCGTTGTTCAGGCATATGCCCAAAATTGGTTTTTCTAATCACAAATTCAAAGTTCGATACCAGATTGTCAACCTGCAAGATCTTGAGGCTAGTGACCTCGATGGAGATATCGGGCCGGAAGATATGGCTCGTGTCGGGTTGGTCAAGAAGGCCTTGGGAAAAGTGAAGATCCTGGGTGGAGGAGAAGTCAGTCGGGCCCTATCGATTAAAGCGCATAAATTTTCTTCGGTGGCAGCGGAGAAAATCGAAAAAGCGGGCGGCAAGGCCGAGGTGATCTAAGGTGCAGTTGCTGCAGAGTTTCCAAAATTGCTTCAAGATTCCCGAATTGAGACGCCGGATCCTCTTTACGGTGGGGCTCTTGGTCGTCTACCGGGTCGGTGGTCAGATCACAGTTCCCGGTGTCGAACTTTCGGTTGTCACCGAGTATTGGAGGAATTCTAGCAATACTCTTTTTGGCCTCTACGACATGTTCGTCGGTGGTGCTTTTACTCGTGCTACGATCTTTGCGTTGGGCATTATGCCCTATATCAGTGCCTCGATTATCCTCCAGTTACTGGGAGCGGTAATTCCCTACTTTCAAAAGTTGCAGCGCGAGGGTGAAGAGGGCCGCAAGAAAATAACTCAGTATACCCGCTACGGCACGGTCTTTTTAGCCTCAGCTCAATCCTATGGTATCAGCTTCTTTCTCGAGAGCATGACAGGACCGATCTCGGGCCTCTCTGCGGTTCCGAGTCCTGGTATAGCATTTACGCTATCAACGATGTTGACGATCACCACAGGTACTATTTTTATCATGTGGCTGGGCGAACAGATTACCGAGCGGGGTATCGGTAATGGTATATCGTTGATCATTTTCATTGGTATAATTGCCGAGTTGCCCTATGCGATAGGCCAAGAATATTCGCACTTCATCGACAATCGCGGTTTGAACAAGAATATCTTCCAGGAGATCTTCTTGATTGCATTGATGGTCGGAGTTGTCGCTTTCGTAATCTTATTGACTCAGGGCACACGCAAGATTTCAGTGCAGTATGCTAAACGAGTTGTTGGTCGGCGTGTCTATGGAGGTCAGACCACTCATATACCGTTGCGCATTAATACTGCGGGTGTTATTCCGATCATTTTCGCTCAGTCGATCATGTTTCTACCCGGGACTATCACCCAGATGTTCCCCGACAACGATTTCATGCTGTCAGTAGGATCTTTTTTCTCTCCTGATTCTTTGTTCTACTGGTTCGTTTATGCAATGATGATCATTTTTTTCGCTTATTTTTACACCGCTATCGTCATGGATCCGAATCAGTTGGCTGATAACATGAAGAAACATGGGGGCTTCATCCCGGGTATCCGTCCCGGACCTCGGACTGCCAAGTATATTGATGGGATCATGACGCGGATTACTCTGCCCGGCTCTATCGCTTTGGCACTCGTTGCTGTTTTTCCCTTCTTCGTTACCAGACACTTTAATGTAGCTCCCTCCTTCGCCCAGTTTTTTGGTGGTACCGGACTTTTGATCGTCGTGGGCGTGGCTTTGGATACTTTGCAGCAGATTGAGTCCCAATTGATGACCCGACATTATGAGGGATTTATGAAGCGGGGTAAGATCCAGGGACGCAGAAGTTAATTATTTAGACCGGAGCAGATACCGTGAAAGTTAGAGCATCCGTCAGCAAGCGCTGTAGCGAGTGCAAAATAATCCGTAGGCATGGGGTAGTACGCGTCATCTGCAAGCGCAACCCCAGGCACAAACAGAGACAAGGCTGAGGAGGACAAAGTCCTATGGCGCGTATAGCCGGTGTAGATTTGCCCCGCGATAAACGAGTCTCAATCGCGTTGACCTATATTTTTGGCATTGGGTCCACGACGGCAGGCCGTATTATCTCCCAGGCCGGAATTGACCCGCAGACTCGTATCAACGGGTTGAGCGAAGACCAACTCAACAGTCTACGCTCTATTATAGAGACTAGCCACAAGGTCGAGGGTAGTCTACGTGGTGAAACCACTATGAATGTGAAACGGCTGATGGATATCGGCTGTTATCGGGGCTTGCGGCATCGCCGCGGGCTGCCGGCCAACGGTCAGCGCACCAAGACCAATGCTCGGACGCGCAAAGGACCGCGGCGGGCCATCGCCGGCAAAAAGAAGGCCCCCGCGCACTAGTTAATACCACCTAAACGGAGAGGATTGAGCTTTGCCGCCCGAAAGACGCAGAAGACGCAAAAAGTCAAAACAGGTAGAGGCCGTTGGTGTGGCTCATATCTTGGCTACGTTCAACAATACGATAATTACGCTGACGGATACTAAGGGCAATGTCATTTCTTGGGCAACGCCGGGTAAGATGAGTATCAAAGGTAGCCGCAAATCCACGCCCTTTGCTGGTCAGATTGCTGCAGAAAAGGCGGCACAAGAGGCTATGAATATGGGTTTACGCCGAGTGGAGGTCTGGGTCAAGGGGCCTGGTGTCGGTCGTGAGTCAGCCATTCGGGCCTTGCAAAATGCTGGGCTCGAGATATCCGCAATTCGCGATGTGACACCCATTCCGCACAACGGTTGTCGGCCGCCCAAGCGCCGCCGTGTTTAGAGGAGATAGCGATAGATGAGCAGGCATACAGGTCCCAACTGCCGTTTTTGCCGCAGGGAAGGTGCCAAACTCTTCCTCAAGGGCGAGCGTTGCAACCTTGAGAAATGTTCCTTTGAGCGACGCAGTTACGCTCCTGGTCAGCACGGCCAGGGCTTTCGACGCAAACAATCGGATTACAGCGTGCAGTTGCGGGCTAAACAAAAGCTGGCCCGCTTGTACGGAATTCGCGAAGGTCAATTCAGAGGGTATTATAAAGAAGCTTCGCGAGTTCCTGGTATCAGTGGTGAGAACCTGTTGCGTTTGCTCGAAGGGCGACTCGACAATGTCGTCTATCGACTTGGTTTTGCCGCATCGCGAAAAGCGGCGCGCCAGTTGGTGCGTCATAACCACATCACGGTAAATGGCAAACGGGTTAATATCCCTTCCTATATGGCTCGGATGGGGGATGTGGTCCAAGTCGCAGAGGCGAGTCGTCAACTGGAGGCTATCCACGAGTCGCTCAGGCGTTCGCGGGAAACAGTGCCTTGGTTGGCTGTCGACAAGGTCAATCTGACCGGTACCGTTTCTGAGATTCCCAGCCGTGAAGATATCCCCACGGTTGCTGAGGAACAGTTAGTCATTGAATTTTATTCCCGCGTCTAATCGGTATAAGACGAGTCTTTACTCCTCCAATTTGCAGGGAGCAAGGGGTTAATATGAAATTGGAAGGTCTCCAGATGCCGAGTCTGGCTGAAATCGAAAAAGAAAGCCTCAGCGAGACGTACGGCATGTTTACCGTTCAGCCGCTTGAGCGCGGTTTTGGAGTTACAATGGGGCATGCGCTGCGTCGTGTGTTACTCTCCTCTATTCAGGGAGCTGCGATCAAGCAGGTCAAGATTGAAGGGGTGCAGCACGAATTTTCCACGGTCAAAGGTGTCCGGGAGGATGTCCCCGAGATCGTACTCAATCTTAAAGAGGTCGCTATTCGTTATCGCGGCGAAGAGGATCGCGTGCTGACGATCGACTGCGATCAAGCAGGCCCATTATTGGCCAAGGACCTGGAAGTTGATCCTAGTGTCCAGGTTATGAATCCCGATCTACATATTGCCGAGATCGATAATGGGGGATCTTTGAAAATGGAGCTGACTGTCGGTCAGGGGCGTGGCTATCAGTTTGCCGACGAAAACAAAATTCCGGATCAGCCCATAAGCGCAATCCCGCTCGATACTAATTACTCGCCAGTTCTCAAAGTTCAATACGAGACTGAAAATGCGCGAGTTGGCCGGCGGACCGACTACGATAAGCTCATTCTGGAAGTCTGGACTGATGGCTCGGTGCATCCCGAGGACTCGATGGCCCAAGCAGCGAAAATCCTGACGGAGCATTTGAGTCTCTTTATTACCTTTGAGGAAGAGCCAGAGGTCGAGGAGGAAAAGGAAATTGACGAGGGGGCCAAGCGAATTGCCCAACTCCTGGCGATGCCTGTGGAGGAACTCGAGCTTTCAGTGCGTTCGGCTAACTGTCTACGCGCAGCGGGAATCTCTCATCTAAAAGACTTGGTTTCCCGGTCTGAAGCCGAGATGCTCAAATATCGCAATTTTGGTCGAAAGTCGCTCAATGAGTTGGGTGAGATTCTAGATTCACTAAATCTTGATTGGGGTATGGATCTCAGTCCGTATGCAGGTATCGAAATGGATGAGGAAACATCATCCAATACACTGGCCGATGAATTTTAGTGGTTGCAAATATTTCAGCACTCGGGAATAGGTCATGAGACACGGAAGAAAAATAGCTAAACTAGGTCGTACTGCTTCGCATCGCAAAGCAATGTTGTCCAATATGATGACCTCGCTTTTTGCCCATGAGCGGATTACGACTACCCAGACGCGCGCTAAGGAATTGAAGCGTACGGCGGAACGGGTAATCACCTTCGCTAAACAGGGTGATTTGCATGCCCGGCGTCGTGTACTGCGCGTCATTGAAGACAAACAAGTGGTCGCCAAACTCTTTGATGAATTGGGACCTCGCTACAAAAGTCGCAATGGTGGGTATACGCGTGTGGTCAAATTGGGACCTCGTCGTGGTGATGGAGCATTTATGAGTATTGTCGAACTTGTTGACCGGCCTGGCGAAGGGGCCGCTGATTCAGTTGAGGAGAAGGCAGCGGAGGATCAAGGAACAAGCACGGAATAGGTTTATAACTAATTTATAATTCAATGTTTAGGTCGATAGGGCAAGGTGCTGGTCATCTTGCCCTATCGCTATTTATGGAGATTTAAGGGTGTGAAACGAGGGGATCGAATAGAAGTTGAAGTCATGGTTCTTAATGCCAAGGGTGATGGCGTAGCCTATGTCGAGGACCGCGAAATTGTCGTGCGTAGAGCTGTGCCCGGTGATCGGGTATCGGTTCGCCTGGTAAAAAAGCGCAAGGGCCGTTTCGAGGCTGAGATTGAGGAATTTCGTACTATGGGCTATGAACGACAGAATCCCCGCTGTGGTCATTTTGGCCTCTGTGGCGGTTGTCGCTGGCAGGAACTGGCCTATGAAGACCAGCTTAAAGTCAAGGAAGGGATGGTCGCTAACGCGCTGGCAAAATTGCAGTTGCCGAGTATGGAGCCGATTCTTGCTAGTCCGACCTCTTTTGATTATCGCAACAAAATGGAATTTTCTTTTGGTATGGACCCAGAGGGGGCGCTCCAACTAGGCTTACATCTCAGGGGGCGCTTTAATCGGGTATTCGATGTTGAGGAATGTCATCTGCAGTCCAGTTTGTCTAACCGCATCGTCGAATCTGTTCGTCGTTCAGCTCGCGAGTTGGAGATTCTTCCCTACGATCTAAAACGTCATCAAGGGATCTTGCGTTTCCTGGTTGTTCGCGACGCGAAGAATACGGGACAAGTGATGGTAAATCTGGTTGTCGCTTCCTATCCGAACCCGGAAGTGGATTTACTTATTGAGCGCGTGTTGAGTGAGATCTCAGAAATCGACGTTTTGCTGGTGACATTGCACACAGGTAAGGCCCAGGTTGCGGTGGGGGAAAAAGAGTTCCTGATAAAAGGGAAAGGTCATATTGTTGAATCGTGCGCTGGATTTGAATTCGATATTTCGCCCCAGGCTTTTTTTCAGACCAATCCGCGACAAGCTGAACGGTTATATGATGTTGTCGCTCAGATGGCGGGAAAGTCGGGGACTGTTCTTGATGTGTATTGTGGTACTGGAAGCATAAGTTTGATCTTGGCTCGTCAGGCAGAGTTTGTACTGGGAATAGAAGTGGTTGCGGAAGCCGTTGATAATGCCAGGTATAACGCGGAGCGGAACGGGGTAGATAACTGCGAGTTCGTTGCTGCTGCAGCCGAGGATCTATTGGAAGTAGCGGCCGTTAAGGAGCGCCGATTCGATCTAGTCATCGTGGATCCACCCCGTGTTGGTTTGCACCACAGGGTGCTTGCGGGGTTAAGCGCTATGCAGGCGCCCCAGATAATCTATGTTTCTTGCAATCCTCATACACTGGCTTGCGATTTAGACTCATTGCAGGAAACGGGTTATCGAATAGAACATGTACAGCCGGTAGATATGTTTCCGCAGACTCCACACTGCGAAGTTGTGGTCGGCTTGAGTAAAAGAAAGATTTGACTTGACTGACTGAATCAGGTATATAAAAGGTCGAGAAAGGTTAATATGTGTAGTTGGAAGATGGAATGAAATTTTCCCCTGAGTTGCCCAGATAAAGAAACATCCAAAGTTGGCAAAAGGATATGGCTTCTCGAGATAAAACTAAGACAAATGGGTCAACGTCAATAAAACGGCGGACCCATAAAAAAGAGTCCCAGCAAGGTAGCGGAACAAAAGTATATACTAAGCCCGGGCTTATGAAGCCACTTTTGACCGGATTCAGAGAAGGGGAAGTGGTCGGTGAAATTATTCGGCCACGGATGCTGACCGAATCCGTAGAGAATGGTATCGGCAAGGCTACCATTCTCGATTTTGCGTTTCGCAAATTCAAAGATCAACCCAAGGCGGTTTTCTTCTTGACCTGGCCCAAGGGAGTGGCCGGGGGGAGTTTTGAGCCAACAGATCGGCTACTCAAGCCGGGAGAACCTATTAATCTCAGCTATACGATTGAGGTCGAAGGAGTTGAAAGGCCCGTTTACTTTGTTGGTAAAGCATATTTTTTGCGCAAGAGTTTCTACGTGGCAGATGCAGCCGATCGTCCGGGCAAGCCATGGATCGGACCACGGGAGAAGGCTAGGGAGATGCTGCCAAAAGATGTAATGGTGCGGGGAATGGATATTATTGAGATTCGCGTAGACTCTCTAACCTCAATGTCTAGTAGTCCCGGGAGCGTATCCAGGAAGGTACTGGAGCGCTATTTGAGTCAGGCGCAATTATATATTGTTCCGAATGGGGGTGCTTGGGCACAGCGGAGTACTCAGGGCAATTATTTTAAAAATATCCGTGATCCTCTCAACAAGTATCTCGAGAAGGAGACCTTCAAGCTCATTGAGGATCCAATACTTGAAGATTTCGGGAATATGGGCAATGTGTCTATCTTGGTTGAGGATAAACTCCTTGCCGGGATCGATGATGACAAAATTCTGCGGATCATGATCGAAAAACCCAACGATTATTTGCGCGAGATCAATACTGCACTTGGCTTCCTCTTGTATTTCCAGATCTCCGATGACATAAAGAACATGATTATCCGCGCGGTACCGGACAAGGTGGGGGCTGAAGTCGAAGTCTATATTCCCTTGATTCTTGAGCGTATCGCCGATGCCAATGGAAAGTATCGATTAATCTTACGAGTGTTTCCCCGCGACTTAGTTGAGAACCGCTCACGTACTAATATGGATTCGGGTCTACATTTTAAGCCGCCCTATACTTTACATCCAGGTTCTGAAAATCAGACTATTTACAGCAAACTGGTAATTGCTCTTGGCCAACTTTTTCGCGAGGATATGAAGCCTGAGGAAGAGAAGATGAAAAGCGCGAAATTACAGGCATCGGTTCAAGCGCGGATTGCTGAGCGGGCACATAATTTTACGGATGAAAAAACAAAGGCCGCTTTCCAAAATAGGATAGCGGCCAAGAAGAGAGAAGAAGCAGGTTAAGGCTTCTCTGCCTTACGGCGCTGGCTTTTCGTATTTCCACTGGCATTAGCCGTCAAACTCTGGTTCTCAAGATAACCATAGAGTTGGCTGAGTTGGCTATGGGCTAACTTGAAGTGCTCGTTGTCACGTATGTGTCGGCTGTAGCGCCAATTGACGGAATCATCTCTATTCAGCGGAATCCCCTGAGGCTCGTAGCAGAATTGCAAACCCAAGTGCAGCGTGCTATGGTCACCGTTTTGCAATACGTGAGTGCGCACGACTTGAGCGAGTTGGCAGATTTTGAAAGGAAGTTCGGGTTTAAATCGTTTCACCGCATCTGGAAAATGCATTTTGGGAAAGAATGTCAGGTGAATCATGCTTTTCCGTAGCAGGGCAAAGGCTTCTTCCCATTCTTCACCCTCGAAATCTAGCGTCTCTTCAATATCGTCAGGGCATTCATCTCCGAGAAGGAATCTGAGCAGTTTGGGACTACCTTCAATTAACACTCCGCCCACGCTATAATCGGCTAATTCGACTTTTAACCCTTCCTCTTCAGCTGGAAAATCGATGGGCCGTACTACTTCGTTTTGGGTTCTGGCCTCCATGATTTCGACCAGCATCTGATAGTATTTCTTGTCGTGTACGAAGTTGGTTATGACTTTCTCGCCCGGCTGCAAATTGTAGGGGTTGACTTTGCCCTTTTGGGCACCGGCTTTCTCCGATTTTTTCATAAATAGCACATCGCGCAACGATTCCATCTCCAGCCCGAGGATATTCGTTTGCCCCAATAGGAACTCCTCGTCTGGTTGCTTCACTAACGTGGTCGAATCGTCTTTTTCAACCTTCGAAACAAAAATTGAGCGTTCGTGAGGCTGCTTTTCCAGCATTATAGACCGAAACTCGTTGATTGCGTCCCGGGTGGTGAATTGGCGCTCGTTTTTTTCTATCTCCGGATTGATAAGTTTGACATCTTGGAGTATGACCGGCGGGGCACCTTCGGCTGGAAACTCCTGATCGGTAGCACGAATAAATGTATCAAAAGTGATATGGGTTGTAATTGGGACGCGTCCATCGCCATAATTCTTGATGGCATAGCGATAAAACTGACGTTTGTCTTGCTTCTTAAGATGCGCCGTTGGAGAAAGTTTGTACGCAGCTTTAGCGTTGAAG
>MDTE01094507.1_pt1 | contig 53503 bp, 54 predicted proteins | sample 811231 | NCBI WGS metagenome assembly MDTE01 (sample SAMN05326651, study PRJNA326480) | marine metagenome | isolation source: seawater | place: Indian Ocean: Red Sea | collected 2010 | reverse complement strand
CAGTGGATGTTATTGCGAGGAATTTCCTTCGGGAGCTCCCTCTCTTTGTAATGTTGTCACCTGATGACATACGTCTACCAAGTAGGCCACTTAACTAATAAAGGTTCCTAATATTTTGACTACTCCTATATATACAGTAAAGTATATTTATCACCTTCCAGTGTCCACATTTTCATTTTTTTATCCTTTACCCCCTGTCTGACGCACGTCTGACTCTATAGTATTCTTGGCCCAGTTATTTTTCATCTATATAATGATGTTTCTCTCCCAAAACTAAAAACCAGATAAAAAATTCCGTGAAAATCTGGCCGTTCCGACTTTACCTTCCGCCGAAGTGTTCCTCAAATAGAGGCACAAACGCATCTGGTTCTTCCAGATACGCCGTCCCATTGTATTTTGGATTGTTGAATCCTGTTGGTAGTATTGATGTACCTTCTGGAATAACAACCTTGAATAAATCGTGAGTCGCAGCGACTGGGGAAAAGACCGGAGTCCTTCCTGTGTCTCCTACTAACATCTGTCCTAACTCTGACGCGAACCATGCCGCATAACAGAGACCTGCATTCGGATGTTTTGCCCCTGCAGTAACATGGCCTGGGGTGTTGTTTAACAATCCCGGATCGAGCCATTTACATTGTGCGGGTGGGCTTTCACCTGCTCCCAATTGAGCAGCCAAATCGTTGATATAATTTGGAGATAGGGCCTTCTCACCTTGGAGTAACACACGGTATGATGCACTATTGGATGAGATAATTTGCGGAGTGTTGTCCATAATATTCCCAACAACTTCTACCCATTTGTCATGTCCCCACTTCCCGTATAGTGTTGAGAACAATCCTCCCATGGAGGAGAGCTGAGCTGGATGCTGCATGACAATTCCCATTTGACCTGACCATTTGTCGTCTCCAAGATCTTCCCACTTACTTGGAGCTTCTGCCTCTGTGGTTAGCTCTGTGTTATAGATCAACGTGTATGCGTTACCATACCCTGGAACTTCATATGATTTTTCATGGATGGTTGGGTCATATCCCATCGCAGCACATTCTTTTTTCAACCAATGGTCCTTTCCAAATCCAACAAAAACACCTTCCGGCGCAATGGATCTTGAGGCACCCAAGTTAAATGTCGTTGCGTCTGACATAACCTTTCCAACACGTTTCTCTGATATCAACTTCGTCGAAAGTTCCCCAGAACCTAGACCTTGGACTGTCATTTTAATACCTGGGAATGCTTCTTCGAAACCTGGAACAATATATTTGAGGAGATCTGGTTCATCCATTGTAGAATAAACCACAACTTCTCCTTCATCATTTGCTGTACTTGCTACTTTACTTGGAATGGTGATACTACCTACTATCACTGCAGCGCTTGCTGGTGGAGCTCGATCTGCTCGTCCCGACGAACTAGACCCACCTCCCCCTTTTATAACGCTCTTTGATGTTGTACTACCGGATTTCGCACCACCTGCTGATGCTCCACCCCCACCACTTCCACCTCCACTACTTGCACAGCCGGCTATGCCTGCTGCGGCAGCAGTGGATGTTATTGCGAGGAATTTCCTTCGGGAGCTCCCTCTCTTTGTAATGTTGTCACCTGATGACATACGTCTACCAAGTAGACAACTTAACTAATAAAGGTTCCTAAAATCATAACATACGTTAACATACTTCATTTTTTATAAAATATATCCCAAACCCCATTTATTTCAATCAGTTATATGTCCTAGTTTATCAGGGAACTGAGTTTATATAGTACATGAACATCATCGCAATCGACCATGTTAATATTCAAATCCCAAAATCCGGTGTGGAAGATGCACTAGAATTTTATTCAAATATATTGGGATTTAAAGCAGAACAAATAGATGAGTACAAAAAAGGCGTGCGCACACTTTTTACCTTCCGACTTGGAGAAAATGCTGTATTACACATCCGTCCAATCGACGACTTTTCCCCTCCTGATAAAAGTAATTATGACCATTTCGCGCTCATAGTAGATATACCCATATCAGAAGTTAAGTCAAAACTTTCTGACGCCAACATGTCTATCATGAGAGAAGGAAACCCCCTTGGGGCACAAGGACGAGCACCGGCAATTTATTTACAAGATCCTTTTGGTTATATAATCGAAATCAAAGAAAAATCTGATTAACTTCTCCCAATTCTATTTCAGTCGAAATCCTTCTTCGAAAACAAAACAACCATCTACTTGTATCAATTCCCCATCAAGCTCTATATGCGAATCCTTTGACATATCTGTAATCATATCCACATGAACCGAACTTTCATTTTTCCTTTTCCCTTCTCCTACTGTATCTGCATAAGCCATCCCCACGGCAATATGAATCGTGTCGCCCATTTTCTCATCAAATAGTATGTTATTTGTAAACCGACCGATCCCCCGATTCATTCCTATTCCCAATTCCCCAACTGACTTTGCCCCTCGATCTGCAGATAGAATCTCCCCCAACACTTCTCCGTTTTTCACAGCACTGTAATCTGTCACAATACCATCTTCAAATTTGAGATAGGCCTCCTCAATCTCCTGTCCTTTATAAGTCAATGGAATGTCGAACGTAACTTCCCCATTCACTGAATCTATTATTGGGGCTGTAAAAACTTCTCCTCCTGGTAAATTATGATTTCCATAATCATTAATAGGAACCATTCCTCCAATATTCATTTTAATATCCGTTCCACCCCCGCTTACAATGCGGATCTCGTCCCCTTTTTCAAGCAATTTCAAAAGCCTTTCTTGGTGATTTTTCTGGACATCCCAATCCCTTATTATCGCATCCCACACAAAATTCTCATATTCTTCCGTACTCATGTTTGCCTTTTGGGCATTTTCAGGAGCAGGAAATTGAGTCAAACACCACCGCTTTGATAATCTTTCATCTCTGATTGGTTTCCTCACAAGACTATGCTCGTTCATTATCTTTTGATCTACATCTGACATCTCTGAGATATTTCCACCACCTCTGATCACGATGTACACATCCATCTTCTCAAACAAAGCTAGTTCATGGGTTGGCATTTGAAATTCCCCTTTTGAGTTATTCAAATAAGCCCTCAAAAACCGGGTCCCCGTTCTCCCTCTGATCACCAACGGATTTGCACCCCTTTCTGCACAAATTTCACATAAAGCAGTTACCAAATCATCTGCGATGGGGTTCGCATCGATAACAACATTGTCCCCCTTTTCTATGGAAGTCGAATGCATCGAAATAATTTTTGCATGTTCCCTAATTCGCTGATCCATGCCCCTTCTTTTACAGGCCATAGTATACAAATTTCGATGTGATTTGTATTATTTCCCCCGACTAGATTCAAATCCATCTTTGAATCCTACCACTGCCTTCCTAATAATCAAATAAAACATAAAAAGGACCAACACAAATCCCCCTATTACGAAAAAAACAATCACTTCCATATTATACAAATTTCATCTCCATCAAAACCGTTTCATAGCAAGGAATGCAATGGCCCCGGCCACACTAAATATGGCCATGGCCGGATATGCTATTGTAATATCTGTACGTTCCAATATTAAACCAAACACAAATGGTCCGACAGAATTTCCTAGCGCGGATCCTGTCAAAGTTAAAGCGAATAACATACCTGAGAAATCTCTTTTTGCATACACTGACGTCAGTGCATTCATCACCGGAACTGTGGTCCACATCATGGCACCTATTAGGAAAAATAATCCCAACAGAAGTATCCTGTTGGGCGGAATTATTCCTGTCAACAAAAGTAAAAATCCTGTTACTATAAACGTCAATGCACCAAGATTTCTTTTATCAAACATATCTGCCAAAGGACCTATTACAATCGTAGAAAAACCCGCTCCAACAAGCATAACAAAAAACACAGTATTTGCAAAACTCACCACTTCTGAACTCCTCAAAAACACATAAGATGTCGTAAACGTTCTCGCAGCACCGATTTCTACTCCCAATAAAAAATTGACAGTCACCAAACCAACTACCCATGGATCCCATGGAAAATTCTTTAGCTGAGTCCTTATGTTTTCTCCCTTTGTTACAATTTTTTTCTCTACATTTCCTATAACATTATCCGGTTCAGCAAATTTGCTATGGAAAACCACAGCGTATACCACTCCAACAACTGCGATTAGGGACAGGGAAAAACGCCAAGAATCGGTTATTAGGATAATTCCACCAATCACTGCTGGAGCCAATGCGGTCCCGATGGCCCCCCCCAACCCATGAAATCCCATGGCTTTTCCTGCTGTATCATCTGCTTCCAAATCTGAAACTGCAGACAAACCCGCGGGATGATAGGTACTCCCTCCTATCCCCGCTACAACTTGTGATAACAATAACGCCTGATATGTATCTGCTCTACTTGCAAGAAATACCCCAAATGCCAGTAGAACCAACCCAAACCCAAGCACATATCTTTTTCCAATTTTATCCGCTATAATTCCTGCTGGCAATTGAAATATAGCATACACCACATAAAACACAGTCACCAACCAACCCGCCTGGGCATACGAAATATCAAAATCAATGACAATAAGGGGTATGATCGGTGGCAATGCAACACAGTAGAATTCGTGTAATGCGTGCGCAATAGCAATAAGTCCCATTTGTTTGGGATGCGATAAACGGTAGATATTCTTCCATTCAATCGCTCTCATGCACTCTTAGGGGCAGTTTTCACTCTTGTCTTTTGCGATGTCAAAATTTTTGTTCCTCCACCCAAAATCCACGAGATATGCGTCACATTTACTTGTGTATGGTTGCTACTCCTCTTTCATGACAAAACCACTCACTATTGGCTTATTGGGATTTGGCCACATAGCGAAATATTTGTACAAAAAAATAAATTCCGACCCACGTTTTGATCTCCGTTATGTATATGTCAGAAATACAAAGAAAGAATTGCCAGAAGAATTACAAATCATGGATCCCTCACACCTAGAAGATATTCCTGTAGACCTCTGCATCGAAGCGGCCACCCACGAAGTTGTCGGTTCTCTTGGAAAGAAGGTTTTGGCCACTAGTGATTTAATGGTTCTCTCTTGCTCAGCCTTATCATTCCCCGAAATCGAATCGCCGCTCGTAAAATCTGCAAAAAAACACCATCACAATATTTGGATTCCCCATGGGGCACTTCTCGGAATAGACGGACTTCTAGATTCCCAAACCATGCTCGAAAAAGTTTCTATCATTTCGACCAAGTCACCTGAAAACCTTGATTTTAGCTTCACACATACCGATACCAAATTGCCCATTTCTAAACCCACCGTTCTCTATGAAGGCTCTACCCGGGGACTAGCTCAGATGTTCCCTCGCAATTTCAATTCCCACGTAGCAATTGCCCTATCCTCCTTAGGTATGGACAAAACCACTTCTAAACTAATAGCAGATCCTGAAACCGACGTCGGACGGCATATTATCACTGCAGTTGGGGAAGGATTCCAATTTGAGATAACTCGAGATAGCCTCATGACCGGTGTAACAGGAGATTATACTTTATTTTCCACATGGGGATCTATCCAGCGCGTGATGGACAAAAAAACCGGAATAAAATTCATTTGATTTTAGCTTCACTTATTCTTATCAAGTATAACTTTATTTTTTCTCTTTCTTTTATCTCTATCCCAAAATTCTAGTGTATTAGCAGTCCACTGTATTGGGCCTGAAAAATCACTAAAATCAAGATTTTTTGCACCACTCCCTCTAGCTATAGTTATATGTGGAATATAATTTTCCCCTTCTACCCCTTTAACACAACCAAAAACACTAACTAGAGTTTCATGAAGTACTTTTATGCCTATGCTTTTTACTTCTATATATAGCACCGGTGAAGTCCCTCTATCTGCCACCTCAAACATTTCCAAATTTCCAATTTCAACAATAAATGGCTCTACATTTTCCAATAAAAATTTTATTTCTGATTCTATATGTCCATCCAAATCTTCCTTTTCAAAACGTTTGATAACTAGAGTCGGCTCTTCCACAATCTCTTCCCCCCTTCCCAATACAGGCGTCATTTCTCCAATCGCCCTAACTATGTCCTGCGGAATTGAGACATTTAAACTCCACACAACTATCTTCTCCTATTCATACAATTTCATATATGAGAATTCCTGTGACAATTATCCCATATATGATGTTCACCACCATAAATTTAATACGAGATTGAATGACAGGTTTGCCCTCCCACACCCAATCCATTTTCATTCCCAACACAATCTCCATTCCAAATTTATCACCTATTACCCCCACTATTAACCCAACTAAAACTCCCCACACGAGGACATTCACAATAGTCATCGATACTATTGGGAGCATTATCGCCACAATTCCCCCCATTAAAGATCCATAAATTATACTTAGTAATATCCCTTGATTCAGATATCCATCTGCATCACCCGAGCCTATGTATTTAGATACGAACACTGACGCAGGTAGGATACTTTTATTTCCTACTCTTTTATCCATCACAGAAACTATTAACAATGTAATCACACTCGCACCTACGATCCCCGCTATCATTCCTCCTACAAATGTTGACATATAGTTGATCCTTTTTTTTCCACCCTTTTCTAAGTTTTTATTAATCTTTCCACACTCGTTACTCTCTTTATCCAAACCCATGTCTGCCCGTTCCAAACATCATATATTATAAGCCGTCACTCCAATATACTGATCATGAACCGTGTGGCACTTGCATTCTCTGGTGGTCTCGACACCACCGTTTGTGTTTCAATTCTTAAAGAAGAATATGGATATGAAGATGTTATTGGAGTTTCAGTCAATGTAGGTCAACCTCAAAACGAATTCGAACAAGCAAAAGAAACGGCAAAAGAAATCTCTCTAGATTTAACGATACTCGATGCTAGAAGTGATTTTGCTAATTTATGCCTCGATTCTGTTAGGGCGAATGCAAGCTATCAAGGATACCCCCTGGGAACTGCACTCGCCCGGCCTATCATAGCAAAAGCCATCCTAGAAGAGGCGAAAAATACCAAATGCACTGCACTCGCACATGGATGCACTGGCAAAGGAAACGATCAATTACGATTCGAAGCTATTTGGCGCGGATCCGGCCTTGAAATAGCAGCCCCTATACGCGATCTTGGGCTAACCAGAACTTGGGAAATACAATATGCAAAAGAAAATAATTTACCTATCAAATCCGGAAATGATGGGGTTTGGAGCATCGATACAAATCTTTGGTCTAGATCAATTGAAGGTGGTGAACTTGAAGATCCTAGTACTATCCCTCCAAGTTCTATTTATGAGTGGACCCAATCACCTTCTTCTGAATCTAAATTAGTAACCATAGAATTTGTTGAAGGGTATCCTGTCGCAGTGGATGGAACTAACTATTCTCCTGTAGACTTAATCGACCATCTAAACAAAATATGTGGCCCTTACGGAGTCGGAAGAACTGATGTAATGGAAGATAGGATACTGGGACTCAAAGTTCGAGAAAATTACGAACATCCTGCTGCAACTGCCCTTCTCAACGCACATTCTGCATTAGAAGATCTAGTACTTACTAAGGAAGAGCGGAAGTTCAAAATATCAGTCGACGACGCATGGGCAGAACAAGCATACTTAGGACTAATTTATTCGCCTTTTATGAAAGCATTGAACGGCTTCATTTCCACTACCCAAAAACGGGTAACAGGATCTGTGACGTTAGATCTTCAAGGCGGCCACGCAAGAGCCGTTTCTCGAGAAAGTCCCTACGCAGTTCATTCTGCATCGGCAGCTTCTTTCAATACCTCTGGAGTCATAGATGATATAACACAATCAGATGCCATAGGGGTCGCAAAATATCACGGCCTACAAGAAAGAATGTCTTCAGCACTCTTCGACTCTGAATTTCCTACACACAAAACAAAAAATAACAAATGACCCCGGCCCACACCGGGACGTTATATGAAAAAGTCGCATAAGTCGAGAGAATCTATTATTTTACAAACTATGGAGGGGATTTTACAAACTATGGAGGGACCATTTGAGGACATTTTTCCCAATTTCCCATCTAAAAAGAGCTTTATAGTTCGTAAAACATAACTTTTACAATGGTTAGGAAAGTTGAGTTCCCAAAGAAAAAAGGCAAATTTGCCTGCTGGCTAAACCGCGAGGAAGTAAAACACCTCATCGAACAATGTACAGAATCGAGAGACGAAGAAATAATTCTCACTCTTTTAGCCTCTGGTTTGAGAGTTCACGAAGCCTGTAACGCCTCCTCAGGGGATATTTTTGAAGACGATCGAGGTCTAATGATAAAAATTTGGGGCAAAAATTCCCAATACAGGGAAGCTCCTATCCCGGCCACCTTGAAAACGGCCGACCTACCAATCACACGTAAATACAACGGAATCCACAGGCCCATTTCAACCAATACCGCTTTAGCATGGGTAAAGAAAGCAGGAAAAAACTTGGGATGCCCAGAACTCTCACCACATGATTTACGCCGATCCTACGCCTCGATTCTACTTGAATCTAATATCGACCCGACCGTTATAATGGAATGGCTGGGCTGGAGCAGCTGGGAGACATTTCAACGATTCAATATGAACGTGGCAAATCCAGATTTTCAAAAGCACGAACGAGAAAAATTGAATTTCCTACACACAAAACAAAAAATGACAAATGACCCTCCTGATATAATACGTGGAACCCGTTTCAGCAGGGGACCTGCTAGAAACTTCCTCTCTTCAATGGATGTAGATCACCACATCTTCGATGCAGATATTGCAGTAGATTTGGCACACGTAGTAATGTTGGAAGAAGAAAATATAATCTCCAAAGACAACGCCAAAGACATACTAGAAGCTCTTTTTTCCATTCACGAAATGGGATTTAAAAGCTTACCCCCTGCTGAGGATGTCCACGCAGCAATTGAAACAGCGGTAGTAGCTAAAGTTGGAGATTCTGGTGGGAGAATGCACACTGCTAGGAGTAGGAACGACGAAGTTTCAACATGCATTCGTTATCAATTGCGAAGTGACATTTTGTCTCTATTAAATTCGGTTTTATCTTTGCGAGAAACTATCCTTTCCATCGCCAAGAACCACACCTCTACTCTAATCCCTGGGTTCACTCACCTACAAAGTGCACAACCATCGACCCTTTCTCATTGGCTTGTATCCTACTATGGATCTCTCGAACGGGACACCAACCGATTATTTGATGCTTATAGTCGCATCAATTTATCCCCTCTCGGATCTGCAGCCTTTGCAGGAACTCCCTTCCCCATCAACCGTGAACGAACTGCAACCCTCCTTGGATTTGAAGGTATAATAGAAAACACAATGGACGCCGTTTCTTCTAGAGATTTTTTACTAGAATCTGCAGCAGCTCTGTGCTCTCTTTCTATTACATTCTCAAATATGTCTGAAGATTTAATTTTTTACTCAAATAAGAACTTTGTTGAGATAGACGACGATTACGCGTCTACTTCTTCTATCATGCCTCAAAAGAAAAATCCAGACACGCTAGAATTAATACGAGCTGCTGCAGCAACAACTCTTGCTACCTTTTCCGGTACTTTTACAACTTTAAAAGGTCTCCCCCGTGCTTACAATAGAGACCTCCAATCCGCGACCCCTTATATTTGGAATTCCATCGAAAAATGATCGATTCCGCAGATATCCTCTCTAAAATAATAGAAACTTCAACTTGGAATGTCGAACTTCTTTCTAGTTCTGCAGGAGCGGGCTTTTCCACCGCAACCGGCGTTGCCGATACCCTAGCTATGGCCGGAATACCCTTCCGAAAAGCGCACCAAATCATAGCAAAATCAGAAAGTAACTATGAAGATATTTCTTCAAATTTCAACGAAATAATGGGATCTCCACTCAGCGAATTTTGTACTCCGGATTCAATAGAATCTGCTTTAGATCCCCTCAAAAACGTTGATATGAGGGATTCATTAGGGGGACCCTCACCCACCACTGTTTTAAATTCAATTTCCAATGCTAAAAACAACCTAAAATCAGATTTTTCTCTCTACACCACTCATAAAGAAAAAATAGACCAATCAAAGGAAAAATTGATTCAAGAAGCCATGGGTTACTTGAAATAACTTCTCACAGTACCCAATAATCCAATTAGGAAATTTTAAACCGAAGTCTTGTTTATTCTCCTACTATGACAAGCACAACTTGTGTGGAATGTGGCTCAGAACTCACAATATCAGACGACGTAGAATCTGGAGAAATTTTGGATTGCGATACTTGTGGAACCGAACTAGAGGTAATTGGCGTGGGCCCTGTGGAACTCTCCAAAGCACCCGAGCTCGAAGAAGATTGGGGAGAATAACAGTTTTAGGTATATAGGAACACTTATTAATCGAGTAATCCTAAGTGATCCTCTCATGAATGTCGGGTTTTTATATTCCCAAATTAGGGCGGACGAGAAGTTACTTCTAACCGAATTGAGGTCTAGAGGCCACGACATACTCAAAATAGATGTCCGAAAACATCAATTTTCAATACAAGGTCCCCCTTCTGAATTCAAAGATTTAGATATTGTAATCGATAGATGCATAGCACAAAGCCAAAGCAAATTCGCTTCTCTCTTTTTTGCTTCCTATGGCATCCCTATCATCAACGATCCTATGGTTGTCGAACGGTGTTCTGATAAAGTTAAAACTAGCCTTTTACTAGCAAATGCAGGAATACCCACTCCCGAAACAACGATAGCATTTTCCCCGGAAAGTGCTCTCGAAACAATCGAAACCATGGGATATCCATGTGTAATAAAACCAATTGTGGGGTCTTGGGGGCGCCTAATGGCAAAAATAGACACCAGAGCTGCTGCAGAGGCAATCATAGAACACAAAGCAACACTTGGGCACTATGAACACAAAATTTTCTATATACAGAAATTTATCAATAAACCCAACCGGGATATCCGTGTAGTTGCAGTCGATGGGAATGCCATCGCCGCAATGACTAGAACCTCAACACATTGGCTAACAAATGCTGCAAAAGGAGCCACAGTCGATGCTTATGATATACCCAATGAAGTAGCGTCACTCGTCGAACAAGCCTCGAAAGTCGTCGGAGGAGGCTTACTTGGGGTTGATCTTATGGAGCTCGACGATGGAGGATTTACTGTGCACGAAATTAACCCTGGAACTGAATTCAAAGCACTCAATGAATGTGTGGATGTAAATGTCCCTTCTCATATAATTAATTGGATAGAATCAGTTGCTAACAAAAAAGGTGAAACGCGATGACATTTTCAGCCTCCGTAATTGGGGCAAGTGGTTTCACTGGGGGAGAGTTACTAAGGCTACTAACCGACCATCCCCAATTCGAGATAAAACAAGCTACCAGTCGTAAATATTCTGGTCGTTCTATAGGATACACACATCCAAATCTTCGAGACTTGAAATTAAAATATTCTTCCCCTGAGGAACTAGAATCTGTCGACGTACTCTTTGCAGCAACTCCCCATGGGGTTTCTATGAGTAGGATCGATGATTTTTCTGAAGCCTCTGATATTGTAGTGGATCTGAGTGCAGATTTTAGACTCAAAGATCCTCAGAAATATGATCAATATTATGATGGCCATTCTTGCCCAGAACTACTTGAAAAAGCTGTCTATGGACTACCCGAGATCCACCGAGAGCATTTGCGATCCGCAAAACTAATTGCCTGTGGTGGGTGCAACTCTACAGTCACCCTTCTTGGCCTATATCCTTTGTTCAAAACAGGAATAATAACTCCAAAAGACACTATCGTAGCAGATATAAAAGTTGGTTCCTCCGAAGGGGGGGCTAGTGGGAGTACCTCCTCTCATCATGCAATCCGATCTGGTATCGTTCGTCCTTACGCTCCAACTGGTCATAGACACGAAGCAGAAATAGAACAAGAACTCGGAGCAAACGTAGCCTTCACCGTTCATGCAGTCGACATGATTAGGGGGGCATCTGCAACATGCCACATTTTCCCAACAAAACAGAACTTAGACAAACCAATGATTTGGCAGGCATATCGGAATTCTTACCAAAATGAACCGTTTGTCAATTTATTAAGTGGCGCTGGGGGCAACTATCGCTACCCCGAACCAAAGGTAGTTGCTGGAACCAACAATGTGGAAATAGCATTTGAAATCGATGAAAGGAACAATCGACTTGTAGTCTTTTCTGTGATTGATAATATGATGAAAGGATCTGCAGGACAAGCTATTCACGCTACCAATATAGCACTTGGTCTCGACGAAACCTTGGGGCTCTCATATAGAAGTTTACACCCCACTGGGTCGCCTTAATTTAACAGCATTATAACTTAATTATGACTATTGTATTGAAAATTGGAGGGGCGAAAGCAGTTGACCCAGCGGGGGCTCTAGATGACATTGTCCATTTATCTTCTCAGGGAACTTCACTCATCATAGTCCATGGAGGGTCAACCGCAATAGATGAAAATTTAGAGCGAATGGGACTATCTCCAAATTATGTAGAAACACCCTCAGGTGTTGTAGGGCGTTTCACCGACGAAGCCACAATGAAGGTATTCACCATGACCATGGCAGGGTTACTCAATACGAATCTCGTAGTAAAATTACAAAATTTAAATATCAATGCTGTGGGCCTTTCTGGCGTCGATGGGCGTTTACTACATGGGCCTAGAAAAGATTCTATCCGTACCATTAAAAATGGAAAGAAAAAAATCCTAAGGGGCGATCATTCTGGTAAGATCACTTCTGTAAACACAGACCTAATACAACTTTTACTTGACAATGGATATGTCCCTGTGATCTCCCCTCCTATGCTGGCCGATGATGGTATCGCAGTCAATACAGATGCTGATAGGGTTTCATCATCGCTTGCAGGATCTCTATCTGCAACTTTAGTTTCCCTAACCGACGTTTCAGGTATCTACCGCGATATATCTGATCCTACTACTCTCATATCCTCTGCAAAAACACCAGAACAATATTCCCTTCTTCAAAAAGCGGCAGAAGGATTTATGACACGCAAGTTAATGGCTGCTACAGATGCACTCCAACAAGGAGCAGAAAAAGCCATAATAGCCAGTGCAAATGAAGAACAGCCCCTCCTTTCCGCACTCGATGGTGGTGGCACCCATATCTACCCCGAGGCGATACTGTGAATAATTTTATTTTTTCTAGGAAAAATATCCAAATAACTCATGGAAATGGGGTTCACCTCTATGACACTGATGGCACCGAATATTTAGATTTAGGAGCTAGTTATGCATGCGTTCCTGCAGGACATAACCATCCACATGTACTCTCCGAAATACAAAACCAACTAGAAAAAATAACCTACATACAAGGGTCATATCCAATTTCCATACGTGATGATTTCTATAATAAATTAGTTGAAATCTCTCCTGGGGACGTACAAAATATTTGGCTCTCCAATTCCGGAACCGAAGCCAATGAGGCAGCCATAAAATTCGCCCGCCATGCAACTCAGAGGTCTCAAATTATATCAACCAAGCAAGCTTTTCATGGTAGAACTATGGGTTCTCTTTCCGCCACTTGGAAGCCAACTTACAAGAAAGGATTTGAACCACTCATCCCCGACGTTGATTTCGTTACGTTTGGGGACGTCGAATCTTTGACAGACAGTATATCTGAAAACACAGCTGCTGTTATTGTTGAACCCATACAAGGGGAAGGTGGAGTCAATCTTCCTCCTCCTAACTACTTGCAAGAAGTTAGGAAAATCACTGAAGAAGTCGGTGCAGCCATGATACTCGATGAAATCCAAACCGGTCTTGGAAGGACTGGTTCATTTTGGAATTGTAATCATACCAATGTAGTCCCTGATATACTCACTTCTGCAAAAGGACTAGCAAACGGACTGCCCATTGGAGTAACCTTATGTAAAGATTGGATTGCAGAGAATCCTGGGAATCATGGAAGCACTTTTAGTGGAGGACCTGTAGTTTGCGCCGCAGGAAATGCCACCATCGATGTCATTTTGAATGAAAATTTACCTGAAAACGCGTCTAAAATTGGTTCCTATCTACTCAAAGAATTAAAAGAAACTATAGGAACAAGAACACGCGATATACGTGGTTCTGGTCTGTTACTCGGAATTGAAGTAAAACGTGGATCTGGTTCTATACTCGGAAAACTTGCGAGAGATCATGGAATTTTGGCATTACCTGCAGGAAAAACAGTCGTCCGTATTTTGCCACCTTTGACCCTCGATCGTTCCCATGCAGACGATTTCATATCGGCAATGGATAGTCTCTCGGAGGACATCCTATGAGTTCCAAATGGAGCAAAAAAGAAGCAAAATCTTTACTCTTCGATTTGGTATCTACACCCTCTTATTCGGGAAACGAAGCACAATGTGCAGAAGCACTAATGAATTTTTTCCAAACTCACCAACGGGAGGCATGGATAGACGAAGCTGGAAATGTACACTCTCCCTCAAACGATGCAGTTCTTCTAACTTCTCACATGGACACTGTGCCTGGGGACATCCCCGTCAAACTAGATGGAGATGTGCTTTGGGGCCGGGGTTCTGTGGATGCAAAAGGACCTCTCGCTGCTATGGCCATTTCTGCAATTTCTACTGGAGTAAGTTTTGTGGGAGTTGTAAGTGAAGAACACAATTCATATGGGGCAAGACATTTAGTCAAAACCAGAGAATCCATCCCTGACAATGTGATCAATGGAGAGCCTAGTGGATGGGATGGCATCGCTCTTGGTTATAGAGGTCTGCTCAACGGAACCTACGTAGCAACAAGCAAATCTGGCCACACCTCCCGTCCTGAAAAAAATGCTCTTCAAGATGCAATAGATTGGTGGTCCACTGTTGAAGCACGTTTCAAAGCAGATGATTGGCCATCTGAAATTTCACAAACACATCTTGAAAATTCTATTTTCGAACAAGTTACTCCCAAACCCATTACAATAACTGGTGGTATTAGCGAAGACGGACTTTCTGTAGAAGTCACTTTCGACGTTCAATTCCGCGTCCCACCCAATTTATCCGTAGATGAGGTCCGTGAAATAGCCGACAATGAATTGACCACCGGAACCGTTCGATGGAAAGATATGGTCAATCCAGTTATGATGAGTGCTAGGACCCCTCCTGCAAGAGCATTCCGCGCGGCAATACGAACTTTTGGAGGAGTTCCTAGACAACTACGAAAAACCGGAACTAGTGATATGAACATTTACTCCGAATCGTGGGATGTCCCTATGGTTACATATGGACCTGGTGATTCTTCACTTGATCATGCCCCCGACGAACGAATTTCGATATCAGAATTCTATCTCAGCATAGATGTTCTCAACAACGTTTGCAAAAGACTATCAAAATTATGACCCACTTACTAGATATAGACGATTTAACCAAAATGGATATTGATTCCATTTTAAAACTCGCAACAGAACTAAAACAGTCCCATATTGATGGAAACGTTCCATCTTTACTCCATGGGAAAACACTATCTATGCTATTCGAAAAACCTAGCACTCGAACACGTGTTTCATTTGAAGTCGGGATGAACATGCTTGGGGGGGACGCAATAACATTCGATTTATCCCAATTGCAATTAAGCAGAGGAGAAACACTTTCTGATACTACAAAATCTCTTTCACTTTATGTAGATGCAATCTTGGCAAGAGTCACTGATCATTCTCTTTTAGAACAATTATCTTTAACATCTACAATTCCCATTATTAATGGTTTATCCGATAAATCCCATCCCTGCCAAGCCCTAGCAGACTTATTAACTATTCATGAAAATTTTGGAAATTTTGATGTCCAAGCAGCGTGGGTTGGAGACGGTAATAATGTCGCAAATTCTTTCGCCAGGGCATGTTCCATTATGGGGATTGATCTAGTCATGGCTACTCCTAAAGGATATGAACTTTCACCCGAAACTTTATCGAAAATAGAATCTTCCGGGATTTCTTTTTCTGCAACAAACGATCCATCAAAGGCGGTTTCTGAAGCCGATGTGGTGTACACCGACACATGGGTTAGTATGGGTGATGAATCTACAAGAGACAAACGTTTATCTGACTTCAATGGTTTCCAAATAAATTCTAAATTATTAGACAAAACCGAAGCTTTGGTTATGCATTGTTTACCTGCACACAGGGACGAAGAAATTTCTACAGACATACTTGATGGGAATAGATCTTTGGTTTGGACCCAAGCAGAAAATAGACTCCACGCACAAAATGGATTGTTAGTTCACATCCTCAACCCCACCCACGACACCCCGAAATAAAACCGAATACCTCCTCTCAAATTCATTAACCCATGGAAATTTTTGGTCTTTGGTATTTCGCGATAATTGCCCTATTTTTTTTAGGTTATTTTCTTCATAGACACCACACTATCACAACAGAAATACCCTTTAGCCCACTTTTTGGAAACCTCAAAATAGGAAGTAACTATTTGTCCCACTACGACCTTCCCCATTTGCCCCCTCCCAACGGAGAGGTCGATGATATAAACCATTTTTCTGGACCTAATTTTGATCCAACTATTCTTTCACCCTCTGTCAAACATTTTTATGAACAAACTTCTTCTTATTCACTCAATTTTCGCGTATTTTGGCATTTTCCATTTAGAACTGGAGCATTTGTGGCTAGCTACCTGACCTCCTATATCGAACAATTAAACCTCCCTGGAAAAAACGGTGAACTCCACGAAATGAAAAGTGAATTTGTCACCATTCCCCCTTCACTTGATCACCGCAATGGAACTCGGGCCTGGATCCGAACCAATCCTTCCAATGAAACCATCTTCGTCGCATTCTATGCTACTCATAAGAAAGAATCTACAACCTACGTTAATATCGCAGCCCCTTTGCCTTTCTCCAATCTTAGCACTGTTTTAAATATCAAAAACTTTGAATCTGGACTTGAGCTAAACACTCTTCCATCTACTAGTGATGGGGGCATCTATCTCGTTACTCCTATAGGGTCCATTTCTCTCCCCCTCTCCCAAAGATTCCAAGTTTTACCCTCTACTTCTTTCCCCTCTTCAAATCTCCCCTCCGAAACTATAATAGCAACCCATGAAATGTGGGTATTTGGACTTAAATTTCTTACAATATCCTACATAGCTAATAAAACCTAACTCGATGAGTTTAATTGCAACTCAAAAGTACTCCGAATATGGTCGAAGACTTTTTGATGCTAAACCCCGGCCCTGTACCTCTCTCAAAAAATGTAAGAGATGAAATGGCCCGCACGTTAGTTTCTCATAGGTCCCCCGAATTCGCAGAAACATATCAACAATTCCGAGATGGTCTGGACTATGTGTTTCGACACTCCACGATCGATGGAAGCTCTAGTACTGATAACGGAATGAGCATACCACTTATGGGAACTGCAACCATGGGGATGGAATCGGCAATCATCAACCTAGCTGGCCCAAAAGACGAAGTAGTGGCATTGGATAATGGAAAATTTGGAGAACGCTTTGTGGATATTGCAGATCGAAATTGCCTGGTTAAACCCATTCGAGCGAATTGGGGCGATTCTTTTGACATGGAATCTATCAAAGAAACAATTACTTCCAATACCCATCTAGTCGCAATGGTCCACCAAGATACCTCTACAGGAATCATGAATCCCATCAAAGAAGTCGGGGAAATAGCGAAAGAAAATGGGGCCTTTTTCGTAGTAGATGGGGTCTCTAGTATTGGAGGCGATGAATTCAAAATCGACGAATGGGGTGTAGACGTAGTTGTCGCAGATGCACAAAAAGCGTTAGCTTCTCCTCCTGGAATTAGTGCAATTTTTGCCACCGAACACGCACTCGAATCCTTCGATAACACCCACGCTGGATATTACCAAGACCTCCCTGCGTACGTCAAAACAACAAAACAAAACAAAACACCATTCACTAGTGCTGTAACTCTAGTACGGGCGTTCGTAGTCGCACTAGAGAACATCAAAGAAGAAGGAATTCAAAATAGAATTTCCCGCCACAGGACACAAGCCCTAGCAAATCGTACAGCGTTTATGGATATGGGCCTTCCAATGTTCCCAAATTTAGATGATCATAGCGACTATGCAAATACCGTGACTGTTGTCAATCTACCCGATCCTATTTCTGGTAACTCTTCGGACTTTTTCAAAGCGATGAAACAAAGAAATGTTTCTGCTAGTGGGGGGCATGCACACCTCAAAGATCTCATCTTGCGCATGTCCAATATGGGAGATCTTTCAACTGCACAAGTACTTCGAGGAATTCAAACAGTCGGAGAAGCCCTATGTGATTGTGGAATCAACGTAGATACCGATTCTGCTCTTGATATCGCGGAAAAAATACTATAACCTCTGTCCAATATTTCCAGTAAATATTCGCAATTATTAGTTATATTTATTCAAATAATTATACGTAACAGTTATATTACCCCCCATAAATATACATAATACAAAACTTTGGTCTACAAAGAGGAAAACATCATGAATACCACCCGAGACACAGTGGATTTCGGCGAATTCACATTCGCTTGCGGCGAATCCATCCCAAATCTAACGCTGGCATACGAAACTTATGGCGAATTCACCGGCGATAATGCCATCTTAGTCTGTCACGCACTAACTGGAAGCACGCATATGGCCGGCCATCACAGAACCGATACCACTGGCCAAGCACGTGCATGGTGGGACACCATGGTTGGTCCTGGAAAAGCAATCGATACTACTGATTATTATATTGTCTGTGTCAATTTAGTTGGATCTTGTTATGGTTCCTCTGGCCCCTCTTCAATTTCTCCAGAGACTGGGTCTCCCTACGCCACCACATTCCCCCCCGTAACTGTCACTGACTGGACACATTCACAAAGAATGCTACTAGATCACCTAGGCGTCGGCCGTTTACACGCTGTTATTGGGGGTTCTGTAGGGGGAATGAACGCGTTGGAGTGGGCTAAAGTTTACCCTGATGATATAAACCGACTCATACCAATTGCAACAGCAGCAAGATTAGATTCCCAATGCATCGCATTGGATTCCATCGCAAGTAGATCTATTACTGGAGATCCAAACTGGAATGGAGGTAATTACTACGGTTCTACTCCTCCATACCAGGGATTGGCACAAGCAAGAAAAATTGGCCATGTAATGTACCTTTCAAAAGAATCAATGCTAGCTAAATTTGGTAGGAGATCTGCTGGGAGGGATTCACTCTATGATTTTTCACCATCGGATCAAGCAGCAGCATTCTTTCCCTACACCGAAGTCGAATCTTATCTAGATTATAATTCTGAAAAGTTCACAACTAGATTCGATCCTAATAGTTACCTCTACTTACTCCGAGCAATGGACAATTATGATTTATCTTCTGGATACGAGTCCGATTCCGATGCAATTTCTGCATTTACCGGAGAAGTTCTCTTGATATCCTTTACCGGAGATTGGCACTTCCCTAGCTCTGCCTCCGAAGAACTAGCACATTCTTTTAGAGATGCAAATATCAACACAATCCATCATGTCATCGATTCACCATATGGGCACGATGCATTTCTCGTAGAACCAAACAACGTTGGTCCTCCCATCTCCGGGTTCCTCTCGGATGGAATAAATTCAAGTTCAATTACGGATACACTATCTGAACCAAAAAGCAAATTCGCCCCTGTCCATAATAGCCTCTTCTCCAATTAAGCCGGCTCTCTCACAAAATATTTTTTTCTGCTAGCAGATCTCGCAATTCTCCCACTGTATCCACAACAACATCACAATACTCCTTCACAATTCCTTTTGGTCTGAATCCTATAGAAAAACCAGCCCTTTCTAACATGGGGATATCATTAGCCCCATCCCCAACGGCGACCACCTGTTCTATTGGTATCTTTGCCATTGCACAAATTTTATCTAGGGCTTCTCTTTTTGATTTATGGATCAATTCCCCCCGTACTTCCCCTGTAAGATGTCCTTTCTCTACCATGAGATCATTAGCAACAATCCAATCTACACTTGTATCTGAATTTTCTAGTGCCCTTTCTACTCCCTCTAAAAATCCCCCCGTTATGATTGCAATTTTTATATTTTTTTCTTTTAAATTTTCTAATAATCCTCCCATACCTGGGCGCAAAAACATATTTTGATAAACCCTACCTGCATCTTCCTCCGAGAGTCCTTTTAACAAACCTGTCCGTAAATTGAGACTCTCCCCAAAACTTATCTCACCCCGAATTCCCTTTTGTGTAATTTCACTTATCTGGGATCTGTGGCCCACTTCCGTAGCTAATTCAACTATCATTTCCCCTTCTGATAATGTCCCATCGAAGTCAAATACAATAAGCTGCACAACACTTTCCAGGTCTCTTTATATATATATTTTCTTAAAACTCCCCACCGCTTCCATAAGAAAGTGTTAATAATCGTCGACTAGTCTTCCCAAGTCATGAAGGTCATAGTAGCAGAACCTATCGACAACTCTGGCTTGGATACTCTCAAAGAAGCTGGCCACGAAGTGGAATTGGCATACGATTCCACTGAAACAGAACTTTTAGATTTGGTTAAAAACGCCAGTGGCCTCGTAGTTAGATCTGGTACTTCTGTTAATAGAACCTTAATCGAAGCTGCACCGAATCTTATCATCATTGGGCGCGCTGGCGTGGGAATAGATAACATCGACCTGGATGCTGCTTCTGATAATGGTGTTATTGTTGTGAATGCGCCCGAAGGGAACATACGTGCAGCAGCTGAGCACACCATTGCAATGACATTTGCAATAGCGAGAAAAATCCCCCAAGCCCATATCTCCCTTAACGATGGAAAATGGGAAAAGAAAAATTTCATTGGGTTAGAACTTGATGGAAAAACTGCAGGAATAGTAGGACTAGGGCGAGTGGGCCAAGAAGTAGCCAAGAGATTTCTTTCACTTGGGATGAATATTGTGGCATTCGATCCTTATATTTCTCAAGATCGAGCAGACCAACTTGGTATCACCCTAATGGATCTTCCCACTTGTATGGACCACGCAGACGTCCTTACAATTCACACCCCACTCACCCCCGAAACAAAAGATCTCATCGGAAAGGAACAACTCACAAAATTAAAAGGTGGTTATCTGATCAATTGCGCACGAGGTGGTATAGTAAATGAGTCTGCATTAGCAGAAGCGATATCAGATGGTGTCCTCGCAGGCGCTGCTATAGACGTTTTTTCTGAAGAACCTGTTTCTCCTGACAATCCTCTTCTTGGCTTACAAAATGTTATTGTCACTCCCCATCTTGGGGCGAGCACAGAGGCTGCACAAGAAAATGTTTCTCTCGATATAGCCAAACAGATAATCGCAGCATTGGATGGAAGCCCCGTTGAAAATTCTCTTAACTCTCCCTCCATTGACGAGGCAACTTTCTCAAAAATATCTCCCTATATAGGTCTCATGGAAACTGCAGGAAACCTCGCTGTTCAATTACTCGAAAATCCCGTCGATTCCATTGAATTAACCTATTCTGGGGAGATTGCATCTTTAGATGTCAGTCTTATCACTGCAAGTGCACTCAAAGGTGTTTTTACCTCACTTGAGTGGAGAATTAACTCTGTAAATGCTCTCCGAGTGGCCCAAGAACGTGGGGTCAATATTCAAGAGAACAAACACCCTCATATAGATGGTTTTCAAAGTTTAATCTCTGTCACTCTCCGAAGCGAAACTAAATCTATATGCATAGAAGGCACCGTCTTTGCCAATAACGACCCCCGAATTGTCAGCATAGATGGGTTCCGAGTCGACGCAATTCCCTCTGGTCATATGCTCATTTCCCGAAATCTAGATCGCCCCGGAGTTATCGGATTCATAGGCACGATCTTGGGTGAACATACAATAAATATTGGGGCGATGTTTAATTCTAGAGAAAATATCGGTGGCGGAGCACTCACTGTGTATAACATCGACGACCCAATCTCTGATGACCTCCGAAACCAATTGATATCTGATGACCGTATCACTGATATCTACTGCATTTCTCTAAACGGATGAAAAATACTTTCAGTTTAAAATAGCTTGCATAACATCTTCCACACTTGCAGGAATTTCTTTTGGAGCCTCCCTAGCAAAACTTGCTGCATCTGGATCTTTTAGTAATATCCCTGTGGCCAAACAGACAACATACTCTTCTTTTCCAACTACGCCCTCTGAACGCAGTTTCCTTAAACCCGCAACCGAAGCAGCAGAAGCAGGCTCCACTCCAATTCCTTCCTCTGCCAACTCACATTGAGCTGCTAATATTTCCCCATCTGAAACAGTTATTGCAGTCCCCCCTGTCCCCCGTATTGCCGGAAGGGCCTTCGGGGCGTTTACCGGATTTCCAATCCTAATCGCTGTCGCCTTCGTTTCCACACTTGGCCATCTTTGAACATGACTAGCACTACTTTTTATTGCTTCAACAATAGGCGCTGCGCCTTCTGCTTGTATAGCTGTGATTTTTGGTACATCTTCCACTTTAAGAGCACCACTAGCCACTAATTCTCTAAAACCTTTGTACAATGCTGCCGTATTCCCTGCATTACCCACTGGTAATATAATTCTATCTGGATATCTGCCCACTTCTTCTAGCGATTGCTCGAGTATTTCAAATCCAATAGTTTTCTGGCCTTCTAATCGAAATGGGTTTACAGAGTTCAATAAATAAACCTCACCTTCATCTGCCAACTTAGTCACAATATCAAGACATTCATCAAAATTTCCGTCCAATTGTAATATTTTTGCACCATGCAAACTTGCTTGAGCAACCTTCCCCATCGCAACCTTCCCTGCGGGGAGCAACACAATTACTTCCAAACCAGCCCTCGATCCGTAAGCTGCCAAAGACGCGCTAGTATTTCCGGTCGAAGCACAGGCTAATCTTTTCACACCCAATTCTTGGACTACACGGACACCCACCGTCATTCCTCTATCTTTGAAGCTCCCTGTTGGATTCATCCCCTCATGTTTAATTCTTAAAGCCTCTACTCCTACGTCGGATTCTATTCTAGGCACTGTGTACAACGGAGTGTTTCCCTCCTTTATGCTAACTCCCATTTCAAATGGTAATGACGCCTTGTACCTCCAAACACCACTCCCTGAAAAATCTTCAAACGTCGGGAGATTTTCATATCTTACTTCCAATAACCCTCCACATTTTTGGCATCTGTATATCACAAAATCGAATGGAGGGTATGTTTTTCCACATTCAATACAAGTTAACCAGACATCCCCTTTAATGGAACTAGGTTTACTTTGTCCAATACCTTCGATTGTTAGGTCTGCCATCAATAATTCTCAAATGGTGTCTGTGGTCAAAAAAGAAGTGGTCTATGCGATCTAACAATCTAACCTTCTGACCCATCAAGATAGTTTCAAAAACCTCGGAAGCATATCTCTCATAATGGATAGAAATGATATCCTTTCTTGGACATCCGACTTCCCTGCAAAACCGGGTGTATATTTATTTTACTCCCAAGATTTTCCAATCTATATCGGAAAAGCAGTCAATCTCCGATCACGAATCCGATCCTATACCGATCCTAGATCTCCCAGAATCCAACAAATGGTGCAGAAAGCAGATCGAATTGATATCTCTATAACCAACACAGAAACCCAGGCGTTACTGCTAGAAGCAAATCTAATCAAACGCCATGCGCCCAAATACAACGTCCGTTTACGAGACGACAAATCTTATCCACTCATCCAAATTTCTAACCATGCTTTCCCCCGTATAGAAGTAACCCGGGATCCCGATACTAAAGCAAAAGTATATGGACCTTTCACCGACCGAAAAAAAGTGGATGAAACAGTCAAAGCAATACGAGAAACTTTTGGAATCAGGGGATGTTCTGACCACAAATTTTCAGGTAGATCCCGCCCATGTCTGGATTACGACCTTGGTTTGTGCACCGCCCCTTGTGTTGATTATATATCCCAAGATCAATACCTATTGGATGTTTCCTCCGCAGAAGCATTTTTTCACGGAGCAACCGGAACTTTACTCGAACCTCTCTTGAAAAAAATGGATTCCTCCGCAACCAACCAACAATACGAACAAGCGGCCACTCTTCGAGATCGAATAGATGCAGTCCGAGGACTCCATGGAGGCGGAGATGCTGTTCAAAAACATGGGGAATCAAAAACAACTGATGTCCTCGCCGTTTCTATAGAAGGTACCCATTCTATCGTTTCTCGTTTTCATATTGAAAAAGGAATGCTACTCGACCGTGAACAACATTTACTCGATACTCCTGATCACTCAACCCCCGAAACAGTACTCTCAGCTTTCATATCTCAATATTATGCAGACAGACTTCTGCCCAACAATTTAGTCCTATCCGACCGACCTCATGACTCTGAAATTTATACTTGGCTAGATTCAGAACATGTCGAAATATCCACCCCAACTACAGGAAGAGAAGCTGTCTTAGTCGAAATGGCACTCAAAAACGCCCGTCAAAATTTTGTTCCCACCGATGCCATCCTTGCACTTCAAAATTCTCTTTCAATTTCAAAAGCAACCCGAATAGAGGCTTTCGATATAAGTCATTCTACCGGAGAAGATGTAGTAGGAAGCAATGTCGTTTTCGTAGATGGCTATCCGGAAAAATCTTCTTACAGACGACTGAAACTCAAAGAAACCAACGACGATTACTCCAACATGTATGACCTTCTAGCTTGGAGGGCAGATCGTTCCATCTCTGGAACCGATTCACGTCCAGATCCTGATTTACTCATAGTCGATGGGGGTTCAGGTCAACTGAATGCAGCTTTAAAAGCCCTTTCCGATCTAAAATGGGATGTACCTGTTATCGCACTTAAAAAACCAAATGATATTATCATAACCCCCACTGGAAACCAAACTTGGCCATCAAATGCTTCCCACTTACACCTGATCCAACGCATCCGAGATGAAGCACATAGATTTGCTCTCACTTATCACCGCCACTTACGCGACGACGTCACAACAACCCTGGATTCTATATCTGGAATAGGACCTGAACTTAGAAAAAGACTTTTCCAAAATTTTGGATCTATAGATGGAATTCGTCGCGCTTCAGTGGTCGAACTCTGTGGTATACAAGGCATTGGAAAACAAACAGCAATGAAACTTAAAAATCAACTTTAATTCGTTCTATTCTTCAGGAAGTATCCAATTATCTTCACTTTTAAATTTTTTCTGCAATTCTCTAATTCTATCCCTAATATCCGCCGCGAGTTCAAACTCAAGATTCTCTGCAGCCTCTCTCATCTTTTCACCTAGAACTTCACATACCTCCAAAGCCTCATCATAATCTTCTGGTTGTGCCTTTCCAATACCACCTGTATTCGTTCGCATACCTGGTAAACCAGAATCCCCAACCGGCTTTTCAATCGATTTGGGGACATACCCATATTCCTTGTTAAAAGCTTCTTGTTTCGCCCGCCTACGTTCAGTCTCAACCATAGCCGCTTCCATCGACCGAGTAATCCGATCCGCGTACAACACAACCTCCCCATTTATATTCCGTGCCGCTCGCCCAATTATCTGAATTAGTGCCCGTGTAGAACGTAGGAAGCCTTCTTGATCTGCATCAAGCACCGCCACCAACGAGACCTCTGGAAGATCAAGTCCTTCTCTTAAAAGATTAATTCCAACTAATATATCAAACTCCCCCAACCGCAAACCCCGAATTAATTCATATCTCTCCAACGTTTTTGTCTCACTGTGCATATACTCTGCATCAAAACCGGCCCCAACTAAATATTCTGTCAGATCTTCGGCCATTCGTTTCGTCAATGTCGTCACTAAAACCCTTTCTCCACCCTCAATTTTTAAACGAATTCTCTCCATCAAATCATCTATTTGATTTTTAGCAGGCATAACTACTATTTCGGGATCAACCAAATACGTCGGCCTTACTATTTGTTCTACAATCTGATCTGAAACTTCTAATTCGTAATCTCCCGGGGTGGCCGACAAATAGAGAGTTCGCGTATCTATACTTTCAAATTCTTCAAATGTCAACGGGCGATTATCATAAGCAGTAGGCAGTCGAAATCCATTTTCTACTAGTGCCTCTTTCCGTGATCGGTCCGCTGCAAATTGCCCCCGAATTTGGGGCAACATTTGATGCGATTCGTCTACGACAATCAAAAATTCTTCCGGGAAGTAATCAATCAAAGTATATGGAGAATCCCCTGAAACCCGATTAGAAAGATGCACTGAGTAGTTTTCTATCCCCGGAACATGACCCATTTCCCTCAACATTTCAACATCGAACCTAGTCCTGTCTTCTATCCTCTGAGCAGCAACCAAATCTCCCCTCCGTTCAAAATATTTTATCTGCTCTTCCATTAGAGATTCAATTTCTGAAATAGCATTGTCCAATCTTTCCATCGGAATAGAATAGTGCTCGGCAGGGTGAATCAAGACCACAGGATCTTCTCCTTTTAACTTTCCCTCTAGTGGATCAAACCTAGTTATTCTCTCAATTCGATCGCCCCAAAACTCAATTCGTATTGAGTATTGCCCATAAATAGGATATATCTCGATCGTATCTCCCCTGACTCTAAATTTCCCATGAGAAAAATCAATATCATTTCGCCGATAGTTTAGATTGACTAGATCTCGAACCACTTCATCTCTATCAATTCTCTGCCCTTTTGACAATCTAATGGCCATGTCCTCATAATCTGCAGGATCTCCCAGGCCATATATTGCAGAAACAGAAGCCACCACGATAACATCCTTCCTGGTTAATAGAGAATGGGTTGCAGAATGACGGAGGCGCTCTATTTGTTCATTTATTGACGCATCTTTTCCGATATATGTGTCCGTCTGTTCTATGTATGCTTCCGGTTGATAGTAATCATAATGCGAAACAAAATATTCCACTGCATTATCTGGAAACAATGTTCTAAATTCTTCGTATAGTTGTGCAGCAAGTGTTTTATTGTGGGTAATAACTAGCGTTGGAATCCCTAACTTTTCAATTGCCCACGAAACTGTGTTCGTTTTACCCGAACCTGTTACTCCTAACAATATTTGACGTTTCATTCCCTCTTGGAATCCCTTCACAACATTCTCTATGGCATTTGGCTGATCTCCTGCAGGATCAAACCCGGCCTCCACACGAAATTCAGTCCCATCCAGCCCCATTATCTCCCGCTAGCAACTGTAACTACTTCAGACAAACGTTATTCCACCTGATCTGTTATTTTTTCAAACCCATTCTTTCAATACGATGGAATCAATCATAGAAGCACATATCCAAGCCCCATCTTCTGTAATGTCTGCTATTATGAGGTTTGGAGTCTTCCCATCCATGTCAATAGAAGCCATGACCTCATGATTGTCTCTGCCTCTTGATACTCCTACCATATCGTGCGAATTGCTGTCATTTAACATAAACCCGTCGAAATACTTTTCCTCACCCACCTTTCACAAGCTAAAAGACAGTAATTAAAATCCATGACCAATATAGACGTTCTAAACGAGCTGGCAAAACGCAGGGGATTCTTTTTTTCTGCAAATGATTCCTATGGTGGATTGGCAGGATTTTACGCGTACGGTCCTATGGGTGCCGCATTAAAAAGTAATATTGAAAATTCTTGGAGAACGAAATTTGTTATCGGAGAAGGTCACTTTGAAATTTCAACCCCCACTATCTCCCCTTCCCCTGTATTCAAAGCATCAGGACATCTAGATGGGTTCGACGATCTTCTTATAACCTGCTCAACGTGCGAAATATCCTATCGAGCTGACCATTTACTTGAGAGTCAACACACACTTCTTCAATCCTCAGACGTTTCTGCTAAAGAGTTCAAAAAACTCCTCTCTAAATATTCCCTTACTTGCCCCTCTTGTAAAAATATCTTGGACGATTCAACCTTGCAGGAATTCAACCTCATGTTCGCCACAAAAGTTGGACCTGGTTCTCAAACCCCCGGATATCTCCGCCCCGAGACCGCACAAGGAATTTTTGTTGAATTTCCAAGACTATCTGATTATGCGCGTGGAAAATTACCATTTGGAGTAGCCCAAATCGGAACTTCTTATCGGAACGAAATTAGCCCCAGAAAGGGACTCACCCGATTGAGGGAATTCACACAAGCAGAATTAGAACTATTCATTCACCCCGCCGACCTTGGCCCAGAAATTACTCCAACAACTACTAAACTTCCTCTCTATTCCGTTTCTCAACAAGAATCAAACGGGGATATCGAATTTGTAACACCTACTGAAGCAATAGACGAAAACATAATTGAAAATCGATGGCTAGCATATTATTTAGAACTCTCTACCAACTGGTATAATTCCATTGGCATTGACCTCACCCGGTTCCGATACCGACAGCATATGCCCAGTGAATTAGCACATTATGCATCAGACTGTTGGGATGCCGAAGTAGAAATTGATGGAGATTGGATCGAAATAACTGGATTCGCACATCGTGGGAATTATGATCTTTCTAAACACAACACCCATTCATCAGCTGATTTTACGATGTTTATTCCTCTCGATGAACCCCAGGAGAAACTACAAACTAATCTAAACCCAGACATGGGTTACTTCGGACCAACTTTCGGAAAATTAACCCCCGAAATACTATCTAAAATAGATGAAATGGCATCGGAAGATTCCACCATTTTTGATTCCCCTGAATTATCTGTAGAAATCGATGGAACTACACATTCCATTCCTTCAGAATATCTTCATCCTACAACAGAAAAAATCACCGTGACCGGTGAACGCATACTACCTCATGTGATCGAACCATCATTTGGCATTGATAGAATTATCTACTCTATACTTGCCCACACTTTCCATGAAGATACGATAGATGGCGAGGCACGATCCTTACTTTCTCTCCCTTCTTCAATCTCCCCAATTTTTGTGGGCGTATTCCCCCTACTAACCCGCGATGATTTAGATAAGGTAGCACAAGATATAGCTTCCAATCTACGTACAAGTGGCCTATCTGTTCTTTACGACGAGTCCGGTAGTATCGGAAAACGTTACCGTCGCCAAGATGAAGTTGGAACTCCTTTTTGTGTCACCATTGATCACCAATATTTTGAGGATCAAACCGTGACCCTTCGAGAACGAAATTCAGCGATGCAAATAAGGATAGATTTCGATTCTCTGTCTACAATATTGGAAAGTCTTCGAAATGGTTCCTCTATCTTTTCTGATCTTCAATAATCCCAACGAATACCTTAACACCACAGGTTTCGAATTTACAAATTGAATCGGTGATGCAAGAAGAGAATTCAGTTAGTGTTCAACACCCACTCATACGTCCGGGAACTCTTGAATCGAGACCGTATCAATTAAAACTCGCCGAAAAATCACTTTCTGAAAATACTCTAGTTTGCTTACCAACCGGTCTCGGAAAAACTGCAATTAGTCTATTAGTAACTGCCCATCGACTAAATCAAAATGGAGGAAAATCTTTGCTCCTTGCCCCTACAAAACCACTCGTAAATCAACATACAAACGATTACCGAAACTGGTTGAATTTATCTACATCCGATATTGTATCTTTCACTGGAGAAATACCCCCCAAACAACGCAGTGAGTTGTGGGAGCACGCCACTGTTATCGTATCAACTCCCCAGGTTATTCAAAACGATCTAATCAGCGGGAGAATTTCACTCAAAGATGTAGTCCACTGTACCTTCGATGAATGCCATAGAGCAACTGGAAACTATGCCTACACTTATATTTCAGAACGATATGTTTCCGATGCATCAAATCCTCTTTCCACTGGCCTTTCTGCATCTCCTGGAAACGATGTTGAGTCCATTCTTACCATTTGCAATAATCTCTCCCTTTCAAAAACTGAGATACTCACAGAAGAAGACCCCGAAGTTGCTCCTTTTGCTGGAAAAACCAATATTGAATGGGTCCGAGTGAACCTATCCCCTGAGGCAATAGAAATTAGAAACTTACTCCGCAACCTAATGAAAAAACGTCTCACTCGAATGAAATCTATAGGAATTTCAGTCCCTTCATCAAATAGTTTATCCGAGAGTGATCTCCGAAAACTTAGATCTCAAATCCAATCTCAAATCGACACAGGGAATGGAGATGGTTACGAAGCCCTTTCTCTCCATGCAGAACTTAGAAAAATAAAAGTCGGAATCAACTACGTAGAAACCCAAAGTGTAGACGCATTAAACCAATACCTTGAACGTCAAAAGAATGCATCCCGAACATCTGGGGCTTCGAAAGCAGCTCAAAGATTTATATCCGACCCATTAACTCAGCAAGCAAAACACCTATCAAAAAAACATCAAGGACTTCACCCAAAATTTGAAACTACCCGTGTCCTAATCGCAGAGGAACTCGGAATTTCCGGCGGTGTACGTGTTATTGTTTTCACCGAATCACGAGATACTGCAGATTCCCTCACTGAATTTTTATCCCCCGTTTTTTTGACAGAACGATTTGTTGGGCAAACTACTAGGGACGGATCCACTGGAATGACACAAAAACAGCAACACGAAACAATCTCTAAATTTAAGAACGGGGATTTCAACGTTTTAGTTTCAACCTCTGTCGCCGAAGAGGGCCTAGATATTCCTGACGTAGATCTAGTCATTTTCTTTGAACCTGTCCCCACAGCAATTCGGACCATACAACGCCGAGGTAGAACTGGGAGAGGGACCCGCGGAAAAGTAATTGTTATTATAGCAAACGACACTCGTGATGAAACTTATTTTTGGATTTCTCGAAAAAGAGAACAACAAATGCACAACGAACTGAGGTCTTTAAGATCTTCCATTGCAAAATTAGACACCAAATTGCCCCTCCTAAATCCCCCTCTTCATCCCCAACCAACGCTCACAGATTTTGCTACCACTGATGCCCCATCTGATATCGAAATCATCATCGATCAAAGGGAGCTAAACTCTTCAATAACCAAGCAATTAGCTTCCAACGAAAATATACAAATTAAGCTAGAAACCCTCTCAGTGGGGGACTATATACTCTCTGACCGTGTTGCAGTCGAACGAAAAACAATCGATGATTTCCTAGATACACTTGTTGGGGCCGACCGATCCTTATTTGATCAAGTGAAAAACCTATCTCAAAACTACTCCCGCCCACTCGTTATCATAGAAGGGGAGGGATCTTTATACTCTAAACGAAATATACATCCCAACGCAATCAGAGGGGCTCTGGCCTCCCTCGCAATAAATTTCGGAGCTAGTGTATTAAGAACATCCGACGAAGACGACACTGCACAAATGCTTGAACTAATCGCACGCAGAGAACAAATTTCCACAGGGAGATCTATACAGATTCACGGGTCAAAATCCCAAAAAACCCTCTCCGAACAACAAGAATATGTAGTTTCTTCAATGGCAGAAATAGGCCCGATAACCGCCCAACTATTGTTATCCCACTTCGGCACTGTCGAAGCTATTATGTCAGCTAGCGAAGACCAACTCCAACAAGTAAAGGGGGTTGGAAAAATAACAGCAGAACGTATTAAGAAAATCACTTCTTCTTCTTATTCTCCGTAACATTTCGACCATTTACATAGGTTGTATTTGAGTCGCCGCTATACCTATGCCCAACCAGACCCACTATCCTTCATGGTAACTGTAATAGCCATGCAAATAGTAGGCGCAGTCTGCGTCATTATCGGAATAGTAATGAATATCGACCCAGTCGGCTTCAACGAGAGAATAATGGGTAAGGTTGTCAAATCAGCCGTTAAACCGCTTGCCGGCCTGAGGCTCCCACTCGGAGGTAGTCTCATGGCCATTGGTATTATCAATCTCTACTGTAGTTTGACGATAACGAGCGGTGATGCGCTGAAATCTATCCTTCTGGCAACTGCAGTTGGGGCAATAGTTATAGCGGCTACTGTCATTTCTGCAAAACTTCGTGGCTTCAGTGACGGAATCCCTCCAATTCCCATTGCCGTGTTAAGCATTCTGACAGCCATTTGTCTCTATGCCTCATTGATCGCATAGCCAGAATATACACTACTCCAAAAACGAGGTAGTGACGGGATCAAGATCTTGTAGGCCAACTATTGGACCTACTATAAAATTTGATCCACTCTTCTACTCTATGTCTATTATTTCCATTAAATAAAATTTCTAACAGTGGACAACAGATTTCTATTGCAATAGGTCCCTTTTATTAGTTTCACTCACTAATTTCATCCATAGCCTGAAGAACTTCAGTGGCTTCTTTTATCGCACTTAAGTATTCTTTCATTTTCTGTATATCTTCTTCTTCTTCCACTTTTTTTGTGAGGTCTTCTATCTTATCTAGTATCGCAGAACGAACCCCGGTCAGGTGTTCTCCCCTTTCCTCTCGTTCAACTTGACCCCTTTGGGCATCTACACTTTTTCCAGTTGTGGCTTGTTCTCCGTTTTTGCAACTTGGGCAAAATTCCTTTCCCTCCTGACGAAAAATAGGATCTCCACATGTTTTACAGTGTTTTCTAGTCATAGTTGCACCTTGCAACAAGAGAGAACTCATTACTCGCGCCGATTCCCTGCTTTTGGCTTCTTTTTCAAATTGCAAACGAAGTTTTTCCCTTTCCGCTTCTTTATCAATTTTTGCCATTGATATCTCTAAAAATCCATCGACACAAAAATCCTCCGAAGAGCCAGTTATTCTCCCGTCCCTTTTCGAAGCACTTTAAATATTCGACTGAGTTGTTTCTGATAATGTCAAAAATTTCTATTATCGGAGCAGCAGGAACGGTAGGCTCTTCATTTGGATATCATTTAGCAGTTCAAGCCATAGCAGATGAAATAGTATACGTCGATATTCCCTCGAAACACTCTTTCACGGTTGGACAAGCAGAAGACACAAACCACGCCCTGGCCTATCATTCTGACACCAATGTCTCTTGCGGGGACTATTCAGACACAGAAAATTCCGATATCATCGTTATCACTGCTGGAAAACCAAGACAACCTGGACAAACTAGAATCGACCTAGCCGCTGATAATATTGCCATTTTGGATTCTATTATTAATTCCCTTTTAGAATACAACGACGATTTTATATCGATTATAACAACCAATCCTGTAGATTTACTAAATCGACATGTATTCGAATCGGGTGACCGCCCCCGGGAAAGCGTACTAGGGTTTGGTGGTATTCTCGATTCTGCACGATTCCGTTACACACTTTCTAAAAAACTTTCTCTCCCTGTCACTGACATCGACGCAACAATTTTAGGTGAACATGGTGATTCTCAAGTGCCTATTTTTTCTCAAATCAAACTCCCTGGAAACACTACCCCTGCATTTTCAACCGATGAAAAAGAATCCATTCTCTCTAGCTTAAAAGAATCTGCAATGCGCGTAATTGAACAGAAAAAAGCTACCCAATGGGGGCCCTCAGCAGGATTATACCACATGGTAGCCTCTATCCTAGAAAACAATAATCAGACCTATCCTTGTTCCGTGGTACTCGACGGGGAGTATGGTTTATCCGATGTTAGTCTTGGTGTTCCCATCCATCTTGGTCCCGCGGGAATGAAGGAAATTCTTGAATGGAATCTTTCTCCCACGGAGGAAGATGCTCTCAAAAAATCAGCAGAAAAATTAGCTTCTGAATACGTCCTTTTAAAATAATTCGATCGAATTCCTCATACAATCCTATTCCCCGCATCATCATATAATTTTATTGCATCAACCGGACATACCCGTGCAGCCATTTCCGCCTCAAATTCTTCTCCCTCTGGAACTTCCATTATGAATATGTCTTCTCCTTCTTCTATTGAATCTCTTAAATCAGCTTTCCCCCGTTTGAGATTTTTCTGAAATCCTTCCCATTCATGAACACATTGAAACATCCCTGTGCAGGTATATCTATCAAATTCTATTTTCATATTTACCCCTTCGTCTTAGTTTGTCTTATGTATACCGAGATTTACCAACTAATATCAAAAAATTCTATCCACCATACTCATTACTTCTGCTAACTTCTTATTATCAACAGACGTGAATGTAGATGACCTATCTGATCTGCCTAATAATGCAATAGATCTGCTCAAATCTAGCGGAGTACACACACTCTACCCTCCTCAAAAAATAGCTGTCGAAGCAGGAATCACTCAAGGAAAAAGTGTAGTAGCCAGTGTCCCCACAGCCAGTGGGAAAACTTTCATAGCCGAGTTAGCAATGCTTTCGACAATAGCCCGTGGAGGAAAAGCACTCTACATAGTCCCCCTGCGAGCCCTAGCCAACGAAAAAAAACAAGAATTCGATAGATTCGATTCCATTGATATATCTGTAGGAAGTTCAACCGGAGATTATGAAAGCACCGACGATTGGCTAGCAACCAAGGATATCATCGTTGCAACTTCTGAAAAAGTAGACTCTTTAATTCGAAATTTTGCCCCCTGGATTTCCGATTTAACTTGTGTTGTCGCAGACGAAATTCATCTCTTAGACGATGCTTCTAGAGGGCCAACTCTAGAAATGACTTTGGCAAAATTGATTCACATCAATCCCAATATACAAATAGTTGGCTTATCCGCAACTATCGGGAATGCCGATCAAATCGCAACTTGGCTCGACGCAACCTTGATTACATCAACATGGAGGCCTATTTCTCTGCGAACTGGTGTTTACTATGATACTTCCATTCATTTCGACGATGGAACTATTCGTGACATTCCTAAAAAATCCAACCCAGTTGAAGACATAATCCACGATGTTTTACAAGAAGATGGATCTGCTCTAGTTTTTGTAAGTTCTCGCAGAAATGCAGAATCTGCAGCAAAAAAAGTAGCTAGCGTAACTGATGGTTTTACCAACGAAACCAAACCAAATTTAATTGAACTAGCAAACCAAGTCCGGGATGAAGGCGAAACCCAATTGGCTAACACATTGGCCAACTCCATTGAAATGGGATCTGCATTTCACCACGCTGGATTGGTAAATAATCACCGCAGATTAGTTGAAAAGTCTTTTCGAGAACGTACAATAAAAGTGGTATGTGCCACTCCCACTTTGGCAGCCGGTGTCAACACACCTAGTAGACGTGTCATAGTTCGAGATTGGCGTAGATATAATTCTTTCCGTGGAGGTATGGAACCACTCTCCGTCATAGAAATGCATCAAATGTTTGGTCGGGCTGGCCGGCCCAACTTAGATCCTTATGGAGAAGCAATACTGTTGGCTTCGACACCCGACGAATTCAATGAACTTTTCGACCGATATATTGGAGCAGAACCCGAATCTGTCGAATCAAAGTTAGCTGTAGAACCTGCTTTAAGAACTCATATTTTATCTGCTATAGCTACTGGATTTGCTACCACTACGGAAGGGCTCCTAGACTTTTTAGATGGGACTCTCTACGCGACACAAACCACCAATACAAGAAGATTAAAATTTGTTACACATTCTGTGCTTGAATATTTAGAGGTCAATGGATTTCTAACTATGGTGGACGGCGATATCTCCGCTACAAAAATAGGGGAAGAAGTTTCTCGAATTTACCTCGATCCAATGTCTGCAGCAGAGATAATCTATGGACTAAAAACTTCTGAAAATCCTAGCTCATTAGGTCTATTCCATCTCATCAGCCGTACCCCCGATACTTACCCTTTATACCTCAAATCTGGAGACCGGGAATTTTATTACCAATTGGCATACGAATCCCAATCAGAATTTTTAGGGTCTTCGCCCTCTGAATTTGACCCCCATTGGGAAGATTGGCTGTCCGCTCTTAAAACGGCAAAAATGATAGAAGATTGGACTCAAGAAACGGACGAAGAAACAATTACCAAACGCTATCGAATGGGACCCGGAGACATACGTGCTAAAATCGATACCGCAGATTGGCTACTACGCGCAGCAGAAAGACTTGCGATCTCTTTAGATCTACAATCTACTTCCACCATCCGAAATCTCCAAAGACGGGTAAAATATGGTGTAAAAGAAGAATTACTCGAATTGGTTGCAGTGCAAGGTGTGGGAAGAATTCGGGCCAGGCAATTGTTTAACCATGGAATCCACACCCGATCTGATCTACGCACAGAAGACAAACAACTTATTCTCACTGCCCTTTCTGGAAGAAAACTCACCACCGAACAAATTCTCCAAAACGCAGGGCGAACTGACTCTTCGTTGGAGGATATTTCCATCACCCGACCATTTTCTTCTATAAAAAATAAAAAAACATCTAACCGGGAAGATGAAGATCAAGCAAATTTAGGAGATTTTAAATGATTCTCGTCGAAGGACACCTAGTCGATACAGATACCTCTTCCTTTCTCGAAAATCTCACCGAAATAGCCACCGAGCAAGAATGTGTTATTCAATCATTCGATGCACGGTATATCGCTGGGAAATCCCATCTAACTCTAGCAACAGAATATTCTAAAAGGGCATTCGAACGTGGAGATTCAATTGCAAAAGACCCTGCAATAGAGCTTCTTTTATACGCTTCCGGAAGGCGTCAAATAAATCGTGCGATGGAGATGTGTATAACTCCCAAAACCACCGATGTAGTCATAGCGATTTACGGGGAAAAAGAGACTATTTCTTCTGATCTACTACAGGAATTAATTCTACCCTTCGACGTGATAAATCCCGCTAAAAACCTCGAATTACTTTGTACATTTTTCGACATAACCAAACAAGAACTTGAAGTTTCCTCTGCTGATATAGAATCATTAGTCCTCGAACGCGTAGCACTTCTCAACCTATCTAAATAACTCCCTTTTCGTTTCCTGTAGTTTTATGCACTAGCACGTCGTATGGGGGTCAGGTAAAATTCATGCACCGTTACACACAACAAATCTTATTCGCTATAGTTATGTTACTAATAGATCTCCTCGTACTCCTTCCCCTTTTCATCTTCCGCGTCGACGGAATCGCTGGATATGGTGGCTGGGGATACCCCGGCCCAGGGGTCATGTTTGTAAATGTCTTACTCATTTGGCTCCTTTACATTGGAATCTTCAATGTTTTCTTGGCGGACTACGGAGGAAACATAGGAAAAAGTGTAGCAAAAGCCATCTTTGACAAATTCCTATGATGCTTCACTCGACGTATTCCCCCTCTATTCTTAATTAGAAACACCCCCCTATGACAAATTCGATAGGATCTCGGATTCCTTCAAAATTAGGGGAAATTTTTGTCACTGGATCTGGTACTTTCGTAGATGATATGGCGTTCCCCGGAATGCTCCATGCACGTTTCGTCCGTTGCCCCCATCCACACGCAAAAATCGTTTCAATAGATACTTCACATGCCCTTTCTATCCCTGGAGTTGAATTAGTTTGGACTTGGAAGGATCTATCACCTTATCTAAGCTCTAATCATTTTGGGCATGATATTCTCGATGAAGAACCTCTTGCTATCGATCGAGCCCGTTATGTAGGAGATGAAGTTGCTATAGTTCTAGCCCACGACGCTCATACCGCTCTCGAAGCATCTGAAGCCGTTAATATAACCTATGATATCCTGCCCGCAGTCACCAGCGTCGAAGACGCTCTGTCATCTACATCCCCTCTGCTACATCCCCGCCTAGATGAAGATCCTAGCTCTTCCGTCAAAGGAAACTTATTACATTCCTTTTCAATTAAAACCGGGGATGTCCCGGCAGCTCTAAAATCTCCTCATGTTTCTGTATCTGGGTCCTTCAAAACTAACCGAACTAGCCCATCTGCACTCGAGCCCCATGGAGTCATAGCTAGCTACACACCCGGAAGGGAGCTTGCTATTCATTCTCCCAATCAAAAACCCCATTCGATGGTGACTAACTTAGAAACTATATTTGGGTTTGAACCCGGATTTATCACCTGGAATGTACCCGACATTGGGGGTTCTTTTGGTACTAAAGCAGAATTACTCTCTCATGAAATTTGTGCCGCTGCACTTACACTCTCCACCCGTAAACCTGTAAAGATAATCCTCGATCGATTAGAAGAATTACAGACGGGAAGAGGGCGGCCGGAAGAACATTTTAATGCATGCTTAACCGCAGATAAAAATGGTAATTTTATATCACTCACGGTTGACATGATTCAAAACACTGGAGCATACGCTTCATACGGTATCCATACCTCCGAAACACCTGGACTTCTTGCAGCCTGTCCGTATCTAATCGAACATCAAAACATATCTGGAAAAGTTGTCTATACGAACGTAGTACCTTCTGGGGCTGTTAGGGGGTTCGGCGATTCCCAATATACTTTCGTCAGAGAACAACTAGTTGATGCAATCTCTAGAAAACTCAATAGAGATCCCATCGATTTGAGATTGCAAAATATAGCCACGAAAGATCAAATGCCAATTACAACGGCAACTGGAATTAAATGGAGAAACACGGATTTACCTTCTTGTATTACTGCAGTAAGAGATTCACTTTCGCCACCACCCACCCCTCCTTCAAACAATAAACTTCGAGGCATGGGGATAGCTGTTTCTGTCAAACGAAATGGAAAAAAAGGTGCGAACTCTGATTTCTCTAAAGCCACTGTTGAGGTCAATAACAAAGGCACGGTTTACATATACTCCGATGTTATCAGCGTTGGTCAGGGAACAGAAACCGGTCTTGCCCAAATAACATCAGAAATTTTGGGAATTTCTCAAAACAGAATAAAAGTTATAACTGGAAACACAGATACCATTGCAGATGGCCATGGAGTGGGCGCCGATAGAGGCACGGTTTTCATTGGAAGTGCCACTGCAAAAGCTGCAGAAAATCTTCGAGAAAAAATTATCAAAATCGCATCCAATTTCTTACAAATAGAATCTAAACATGTAATGCTTTCTTCTGATAGGATATTCGATTCATCCAATCCTGACAATGGGATGGAATTCACAGAATTCGCTCGCCGCGCTAGATTCGATGATCCCTCTATTAAATTAAATCAACACGAAACCGGCGTTTCGTTAATAGGACATGCAACTTTCGAAAGCTTAGAAGCACAAACCGTAGATCCTAAAACAAGGCTGGGGAATGTTTCTCATACTTACACTCATTCTGCAGTTGGAGTAATTGTAGACGTAGACCTAGGTACTGGAGATATTGACATACTGGATATATGTGTTGCAGAGGACTTGGGTTGTGTAATCAATCCCCTTTTAGTAGAGGGACAAATTCAAGGGTGCATCGGCCATGCAGCAGGGGATGTTTTTCTCGAGAACTTCACGTATGACACCCATGGACATCCTCACAATGGAACTCTAGTTGACTACCATCTTCCAACTACTATAGACGTGCCTTTGCTGACTAAAATGCATAAAATTGAATCTCCAGATCCTGCAACTTCTCATGGCCAAAGAGGAGCTGGAGAAGGTGCATTATTACCATTCCCCGCTGCGATAGCAAATGCCATTCATGATGCCACAGGTGTTCGTTTCAGAGAGCTACCACTCTCTCCTCAAAAAATTCTCCCCTCTCTTATAGACCATGGATTTTCCACCCACAAAAAATCGTAGTTTACTGCTTTGATTTTACTCCACCACATGAAGAGACAAGAACGACTCTTTGTCTGATTCATGATAGATCGTATTGGTGGCAATCTGCATATCTTCCCTTGCCGCATCACAGGGGTGAACTTCAGTATTTGAATTCCTATCCCATCTTGGAAAACTACTCGAAGAAATTTCCAATCTAATTCTATGACCTGGTTTAAATGTATGGGCAACATGCCATAAATCTACAGAAATCTCATACACATCTCCTGGTTGCATGAATGTAGCTTCTTCCATTGAATCTCTATATCTAGCTCTCAAAATACCCTCTGTAACATTTCCACAGTATCCATTTGGTTCCACGTCTACTAGTTTAGCTGTGAAATCCGTGTCCACTGCTGAACTTGATATGAATAACTTTGCCTCAACAGGACCTGCTATCGTAACCGCCCTATCCAAACGAGGTGTTGTGTATACTAACACATCTTCTCTTTCTTCAATCACCGACTGATCTTTTACCCCTGCCTCTTGCACCTCCGGCATTTGAATTCGACCACCCATGGTTGGAACTGGATCAAGTGGATCATACTGGTAACTATCTGGACATTGTACATCTGGGGTATCCAACAACAATGTCCCATTCCCAAACCTCGTATTTGCCTGTCCCGCACTATGCAAATAATATTTAACATCTCTGCCCTCTGGAGGCCACGCATCCGCGTTGGTCCACTCCCTAGACCCTATGTCAAAATAACGAACAAGAGGCAGTTCTTTGAGTTTCTCAGTTTCTCCTTTCAACCATGCGTCGAACCACGAAAATATAAATGGTCCAACAAAACCTGCAGCGCTGGAAGCTATAGGTCCAAATACTTTATCCCCGACTCTATCATTCGCATATCCCATATATGATTCATGGGCCCATGGTCCAATTAACAACCTTTGTTCATTTTTCGGAATATCCTTTCCACTTTCTTGTAAAGCGTTGTACATATCCATATGACCTCTAGAAAAGAGATCTTGCCACCCTGTTATATCCAAAGTTGGAGCGGACACGGCAGATGCTTTCTGCGTTGCATCAATAGATTTCCAATACTCATCATAGGTTGGATGATCCAACCAATCTTGATAGTAACTCACTAATTCTCTTTCCAATCCTGGAGCATTTCTGTGTGGCAAATAAGACATACTTTCTTGCAAATGAGCGGCCGCATAGGTCAGATGTTTTTTTGCTATTTCTCTCTTACTTTCCTCCAACCCTGACACCGCCCCTAAAGCTAATTTTATTGCCCATCTGTGGTTAAATCCCAATTCAAATGCTCCACCTGTGTATGTCCAACCTTGATGATAATTAGCCCCCGTTAGATATGCAACAGCGGCTTCCAAATGAGGTGGATTTGAAACAACAGCCTGCCTGACAGTAACGCCGAGATATGAATTTCCATATATCCCTACTTTCCCATTACACCATTCCTGTTTGGCAACCCACTCAACCGAATCATATCCATCATCAGCTTCGGTATAAAACGGAACGAATTCTCCATCTGATGTAAATCTCCCCCTGGTATCTTGAACAACAATTACATAACCGCGCTCTGGTCCCTGGATGGGATTTACCATCGGGGCCCCTGTGGACTGAGCACTAGATTTATTGTATGGAATGCGTGTTAGCAGCGCTGGGTATTCTCCATCTTCACTAGGTCGATAGATATCTGCTCTAAGAATAACCCCATCTCTCATGGGTATCGGCACATCACGTTCTACATAAAATTGCATATCGTGAAAAAGACCTTCTCGAGTCTTATACTTGTATATGCCTACTTAAGGAGCGGAAGAACTTCTTCCCCTATTAAATCCATACAATAATCATAATCGTGCAATCTAAAACGAAGGTCAAAGACAATATGATCAACTCCAGCTTCAATAAATTTTCCCACCTCTTGCGCAATGTCTTCTGGTGTTCCTGCCATAATTACCCCTTCCAAGTCCTCTAGGTTCTCGAATTTCCCTGATTTTGGTTTGAGCCACCATCTCTGATTATTTGCAGCATTTAGCAACCCTTCTACATTCACGGGCTCTAAAGCCTTCTCACGTGTCGTATCTGGACTGGTAGGTGGAACTACCCCTACAGTTGGCATATCTTTGCCACTCTCCTCTGATAATTCTCTCAATTGGCGCATTCTCACTCTAAATGTAGGAATGGTGATTCTCCCCGGAAACCACCCGTCACAATATTCAACCGCCCTTCTCGCAGATGCCGGTGTGGACCCCCCATACCAAATAGGTATCTCCCTCTTTGGTCTTGGGGCAATTCCCAATCCTTCTACTGGAAACAATCTTCCATCATAGGTTATTTCATCATTTTCCCATGCCAATCTCATAATTTCAACCGCTTCTCTCACAGCATCAACTCTGTCATCTAAACCCAATCCTACTAGCTCGAATTCATCTTTAAACAATGTCGCACCTGCTCCCATTCCTGCAATAACTCGCCCTTCAGATAACCAATCCAAACTAGCAAATAAATGTGCCATATACAATGGATGTCTCCATGGAACTGCAACGGCAGTTCCCAATTTTAATTTTTTAGTCGCCGCTGCCAACCCTGCTAATACAACAAAAGGTTCCACCATTGTGGCACTTGATCCTTCAAACCCGTGCCCATGAAACCGTAAGAAATGATCTCTAACCCACACAGAATCAAATTCTAGTTCTTCTGCTCTTTTTGCCCCTTCTATCAGCGACGAAGCAGACGCATGCTCTCCAAAATGTGGTAACAATAATCCATAACTAACCTTTCCCATGTCCGACTATTTGACGGCTTGCATATCTATTTCTTTGCTTTGTGCTCACACATCTAGATATACTGTTTGCTCTTCTACCACGATTTTGTATGTTGGAATCCTTATATCTGGATCCCCTGCATGCTCCCCGGTTTTAATATCATATGCCCATCCATGCCAAGGACATATTACCACATAATCCTCTGTGAAATATTCCTCTGGAAGTTTTCCAAGAGGAGGGACGTCTCCTCCCACTCTTTTTCTTATATCTCCTGTACACACCGGGCCCCTTTGATGGCAACAAGAGTTAAGCAGTGCATAAAATTCCCCATCTATGTTAAATATCCCCACTTCGACCCCTTTCACTTTAACCACTTTACCCTCTCCGTGCTCTACTTCTTCTACTTTACAAACCTCAATCATACTCCAAAGACCTCCTCTGCATTTTTCCCTAGTATCCCCTCCTTTTCCTCCTCTGTTAAAAACGCCAGTTCATTTATCGCACTTGGATCATCAAAATCTTCGTGAGGATAATCCGACGCATACATAAGACGATCCGGACCCCCAATCATTTCGATAACATATTGTAGATATTTCTTATCTGGAACTATTTCCATCGGCTGAGTTCCATAATAAAATTCTTTCATATATTCTGAAGGGCGTTTTCTCATTAAGACAGCCTCATCTTGCATTCTAAGATATTCCATGTCCATCCGATACATCATCATTGGTATCCAAAACAAACCAGTTTCTTGAAATACAAAATCTAGTTTGGGGAACTTCTCAGGAACCCCTTGGGAAACAACGTTCGCGATAGTTGTCATATTGTCAAATAAAAATCCTAGTGCATGCGTCTCCATTATTGTTGTAAAGCCCGATAACCACCCAAAGTTATCTAGAGTCGCACTTCCGCCATGGTACAACACAGGCAAATCTGCACGTTGACACGCATCGTAGATCGGATCGTATTTCCTGTGTCCCATTGGAGGTTCAATCCGCGCTGTTAGCACACAAGCACCAATAATTGCTTTTTCACTAGCGTAGTCATCTATGAGTTCCGCGGCCTTCACCGGATCATTATATGGGACTGGAATTGACATATACATGCCCTCATCCGCATCCGCTATTTTATCAAGCATATACTGTATATATGCCTCCGCAAATTTCGTCTGGCGCTTGTCTTCCTCTAACATAGCAAATGTGAGAATCTGTTCAGACAATAACAATATTTTGTCAAAGGACATTTCTTCCATTAGCTGCACAACTCCCTCCTTTGTATTGAAATCCACATCCCGTCTCTTAATACTAGGGTAATTAAATCCATCCGGTCTCGATAGGCTCGGCCAAAATGATATGGGAACGCTCCTGTTGGCTGTACTCCCATACTCAAATTTTAATTTCCACGGGTCGTCATCATCAATATAATCCACTATATCATACAACGTCTCTACGTAATGGGCATCCGTATCAAAAATGGTCTTTCCACCTATTGCCATACCAATCTATTGGATCTTGAAATACCAAATATAAGTCGATTCAGCCATCCAGGAAGATTGGCCATTTCTTGGATACAATATATTATTTATATATCAATCTGAAAATTTAACATGTATTACCGCAGGTTTCCCATTCTCAGTCGCTTCTATTGCTCCCCTCAGTGCAGCTTCCAACCGATCTAATTCAACAACCGATTCAGTGTGACTACCCACAATTTGCGACGGGGCTGTAAAGTCAATCGGGTGATTAAATCTACTCTCTGGAATCCCATCTTGAACAGCTATTCCTTTGGGATGAGTCCTCTTAGTTGAACCTCTAACCGCATTCCATCCTTCATTATCATACACCACTGTCAGGGTAGGCACTTTCCTCTCTGCAGATAGCCACGCCGTAACTGAAGGGTGTGTGAAAAGATATGCACCATCTCCTACCAAACACCAAGTTTCTCTATCTGGAAATGCCATCTTAGCCCCCACTGCAGCTCCCCCTGCAAACCCAAGCCCAGATCCATATTTTGCAATATAACTTCCTGGATTGACCAACTCTAAATTATTTAGTATCCCTCCTGTGCTAGTGGTCGCATCCGTTACCACCATCGCATTTTTATCCTTCACCCGATTTATGACTGCAGAAATAGTTGCAGAATTTAATTTGTTATCCTTAATTTGTTCATTAACACTTACTTTTAGGTTTTCTCTTTTTTCCGCACTGAAATTTTCCCAAAACAGACGTCCACTTTCACCATCTATTGGGTCTAACTTTTCAGATACTAATTTTAGTGTCTTAATGGGATCTGCCGCTATCGCCATGTCTACATCAAAATCCCAATGTGGGTATGTATGCTTCAGTGGATTATTTTCAATTTGAATTATTGGAATATTTTCCGCAGGGGCCGAAATAGAGGGGACCCATGGAACATCTGTATCGGCCAATATTATTAAATCAGCATGATCAAATACATTACCTGGCACGAAACCCACATGTTGCGGATGATTTCGTGGAAAATTCAATACACATGGTGCATGCTCAACTACTCCTGCCCCTGAAACTTCAACAAATTCTATCAACGCAGAAACGTTTTCATTTACAGGAGGCTTTCCCATTCGACTGGTAATTATCACCGGACGCTCCGCCGATTCAACAAGCGAAGAAATATCTTTGACAGCCTTTTCGTCCGCACCCGTCGTTCTAATTGAAATTGGACCTTTTGAATCCAATGAACATTTGACTTCTAATGCTTCTCTTGCAGCTGTCAAATAGACTGGACCTGCTGGAGGTCCTTTGGATAAAGCAACCGCACGTCTGATCATAGAAACTGGATTCGCAGGGGGTCTATATTCTGTCACCCACCTGCAGTACTCTCTCACGATATCTGATTGTTGGAAAGTATCTTGTAGGTAGTGTACCACATGATCTCTTGACCCAACATGACCCATATCGGTTACCGGGGCCAACCCTGATATTATTATTACCGGGATATTCGATCGGTGGGCATTATGCATCGCTGCACCTAGATTTTGAGTTCCTACATCCACATGAACCAATACCGCTTGAGGCTTCCCAGTCGCAGCCGCATATCCATGCGCGGCACTAAGTGCAACAAATTCATGGGGGCAAACAACAACTTCTGGCATCTTTCCATCCTCTCTTCTGATCTTTGCAGCCGCTTCTATCAATGGAGTATGATCCGTACCATAATTGGCAAACAAATACTCTACGCCCTGGAGAGACAATGAACGAAGAATGGCTTCTGCAGCAGTAATTTTCTCTTTTTTGGAGCTCATCTTTGACTATATTAGTATCTTCATTCGTTTATCACTTCTGCGACATCGATCCCCCAATCTCATCAGGATATTTTTGGGATTCCTCTTTAGTTTTCCGTGCAACAAGCGACGCCACCGCCATCGAGCCCCTATCTACTCTTCGAATTCCCTCCTTATAATATAAGATTGTTAGTTCTCTGAAATGGTTCAGCAGCTCGTTTGATTTAAATCGATATTTATCTTTACTTGGGCCTCTGTCCACTCGATCTTCTGTTCTAATGTGATGCTCGTATATGATCATCCCCCCCGATTTGAGTGATTTCTTAATTGTTTGCATCATATCTTTTTCACAAAAAAAGAAGTCAACCACGATCACATCATATTCCTCCTCGGCGAATTCAAATTCATCAATATCTGCCAATATCCAATTAACATTCACTCCTGCATTTTCCCCTCGCTCCTTTGCCCTTGACAAAGCAATAGTAGAAACATCTATTGCATCCACCTCGTAACCCATCTCCGCCAAATACACGGCATTCCTCCCATTTCCACAAGCCACTTCCAAACAACGTTTCCCGTTCCCTTCTGTCTCTTCTATTGCTATCTTTATTAGGGAAGAAGCTTCACTCCTCGGACGATATTCTCCCGACAAGTATCTTTCATCCCATTTAGCACCCTGATCACTTTTATTTGTCATTTCTTGCCATTCTTTCCGATAAACCAATTGTTTCCTGTACCATCTCTTCTATTCTGTTTTTCACCTCCGGGTTCTCTAAGTCAAAACCCTCGCCCCCAAAATCAGGTTCTGTCGCGAAGACGCTCGTATTAGCAACTTCTACTCCTAGATATACAAACACTGGCCTCAATTGAGAGTCAATTACTAAATTATGTTGCCTATTCCGTCCAGACATCACAATACCCGCAACTCTTTTTTTGTTTTTAAATTCTTGCCATGGTGTGTGATCAATAAGATTCTTAAGTGCCCCCGAAATCCCTAAGAAATATACTGGAGAGCCAATGAAATAAATATCCGCATCAAGATACTTCTTTACAGTCTCCTTGGTCAACTCATTCCATTCATCTTGATCTTGACTCCTAAAAACTGGCAGTTCTATACTCCCTAGGTCCATATTCTCATACTCTAAATTTTTACTTTCTAACACTTCTCCCACATACTCCATCAACGCCCTAACTCTAGATGGCTCCCTTCGACTCCCACAAATCACTGCGATGTTAGCTGGATTATTAGATTCCATACTAGCGATGTATGGTTTCATTCCTTTTACCTCTTCTTCATATCTTTTGTCAATCCAGAACAGTAATCTTTTCACCCACTCGAAGAAGATTTCTTTCACAGATACCCATATAAAGTATATAATCGTGAAACAAAAAACCACCCCCGAAGTCAATATAGGTCTTGTTGGCCACGTCGACCATGGGAAAACAACACTAGTAAAAGCATTGTCTGGAACTTGGACCGACCAACACTCCGAGGAACTAAAACGTGGAATTTCGATCCGACTTGGTTATGCAGACGCAACTTTTAGGAAGTGCCCCGCATGCGAAGATCCAACTTCATATCTCCTAGCCGAAACGTGCCCTCATCATAATAAAAAAACGGACCTTTTGCGCACTGTTTCTTTCGTAGATGCACCTGGCCACGAAACTCTCATGGCGACTATGCTATCTGGCGCGGCCCTCATGGATGGAGCAGTACTAGTTGTCAGCGCAACCGAATCTGTACCTCAACCTCAGACAGAAGAACATCTAATGGCTCTAGAGACTATTGGAATATCAAACATAGTCATCGCCCAAACTAAGATAGATCTAGTCGACTTGGAAACTGCCAAAGACCACTATGAAAAACTTAAAGAATTCTTTTCTGGAACAATAGCTAAAAATGCACCTATAATTCCCATTTGCGCTGATCAAAATATCAATATAGATTCTCTCATTAAATCTATAGAAGAACATATCCCCACACCCAAACGGGATGGCAAATCCCCACCTCTAATGTACGTGGCCAGGAGTTTTGATATAAACCGTCCCGGAGCAACCTGGGACCAGTTAGTTGGAGGCGTTTTAGGTGGAAGCCTTGTCCAAGGTCAGTTCTCTGTTGGAGACGAATTAGAAATTTCTCCTGGGCAACGAATATCCACCTCAGGTAAAGTTGAATATCTCCCCATCATTGCAACAATAAAATCCATCCGAGCTGGTAATTCATCTCTCGACGAAGTTGGTCCTGGGGGACTCATAGGAATTGGAACCGGATTAGATCCTTCTCTCACAAAAAGTGATGGTTTGACTGGAAGGTTGGCAGGAAAACCAGGAACCCTTCCTCCTCTTTGGGATTCTTTCACTATGAATGTAGACCTTCTAGATCGTATTGTTGGTACCTCTGAATCTGGGGAAGTTGGCCCAATAAACACTGGAGAAGCCCTGATGCTATCTGTCGGTACCACTACCACGGTAGGAATTGTTACAAGTGCTAGAAAATCCGAATGTGAGGTTTCACTCAAACGACCCATAAGTGCACCTCTACAAGCACAAATAGCTATTAGCAGACGTGTTGGTTCTCGTTGGAGATTGATTGGAATTGGAACACTTTTAAACTGAGTCATGGTCATTGTCGCTCTTGATACCAATGCATTGATGGTCCCTGTTGAACTCGAAATCAGAATTTTTGAGGAACTAGAGCTATTACTACCCTCTCCCGAATTTGTGATCCCCGAGCCCGTACTCCAAGAACTTTCTTCTCTAAAACATGGCAAGGGAGTAGCCTCTCGTGCCGCTCGTGTTGGTCTCGATTTGGCCAAAATGCGATGTAAAATTATCAAAACAGAGAATGCTGCGGCAGACGAATCATTTTTGGAGCTTTCTTATACTAGTCAAATAGATTACGTTGTAACAAACGATTTGTCCCTGCGCGACAGACTCTTGGGAGCTGGTATCCCCGTAGTTGGCGTTAGGGGCCAAAATACGTTACATATCATGGAGCCCTAATATGTTTAAAAAGGTTAGAATAATCGACACAGTGGAAGTACCGCCAGACAAACTCGGAGATGTAAACAAAGATTTAGTCAAAGTGTTGCTTCAAGACAAACTCGAAGGTCGCGTAGATAAATCTGTAGGCAGTGTGATAAGTGTCACTAAAGTACACAATCTCGAAGAAGGTGTTGTTCTACCCGGGCGCCCAGGAGTTTATTATCCCACCGAATTCGATGCCATCACTTTCGACCCTTCGATGCAAGAAGTAGTTGACGGAACCGTGGTCGAGGTCGTCGAATTCGGTGCATTTGTAGGAATTGGACCTATCGATGGTCTTCTACATGTCTCCCAAATTTCTGATGAATATCTGAGCTTCAATGGAGAAAACCAACAGCTAAACTCAAACGAGTCTGGCAAATCAATTAAAGTCGATGACCCTGTCCGAACTAGAATCGTGACCAAGAGCATCGACGAACGCAACCCCCGAGAATCCAAGATCGGTTTAACTGCAAAACAACCTGGCCTTGGAAAGCACGGATGGCTCAAAGACAAGCGTGAGCGTGAGGCCGATAATTAATGCCCGCAAAAAAACGCCTCGCTTGTAGAGATTGCCTCAGAGTGTTAAATGATAAAAAAACAGAAACGTGTCCTTCATGTGGCTCTGCTAGTATCACTGATGACTGGAGTGGATATATCGTTATTATCCACCCTCAACAATCCGATGTAGCAAAAATCATGGGAATAAACGAGCCCGGCCAGTATGCTCTAAAAGTCAGATAACTATTGCCAAATTCAGTCCATCTCCCCCCTCAACTACGAGATAACTTAAGAGAACCAATGGGTCCTCTGTATGTAGATATAAACGACTTAATTCCACATCTAGGTTTTCCTATTATCACTATAGGCGACGTAGTGACTTCCCACTTTGAAACTGCAGGAGTTTCTCCAAACGTATCTATAATAGACCAATTAACAAAACGCGAACCCATTGACTTTCCCCCACCATTTCAAAACATAGATTTTCACATTGAAGTGAAAAATCCCCCTGGCGTTCTGACAGACGAACTAGTCCATGCGATCAACCAATCAATCAACAATCCTGATGAACCTTCCCAAATTTTAGTAAATGGAGAAGAAGATCTAGCAACTTTACCTGCAATTATGCTAGCCCCTCTTGAATCTAGTATAATCTATGGCCAGCCAGATCTGGGAATGGTCCACATACTCGTAACCCCCGATGCCAGGCGTGATGCATGGGACCTACTTTCCCAATTCGACGGGGATCTTGATTCAGTGTTCTCTATGATAGCACAATCTGACCTGTAGTGCCTTCGAAATACTTTTGGATGCGACTGGAAAATGTACCCAATAATGGAAATAACTATTTTATCTGAAACTTCCAACCCTTTGTTACACAGGGTAGATGTTTCTTTCCTCATTGACCACGCAGACTCAACTCCAAATCGTATTGAAGTTCGAGACAACCTAGCAGCGAGATTGAACAAAAACACAGACGAAGTAATAATCCGGAAGCTCAGAACTCAATTTGGAACGCGAAAAACCATTGGAGATGCAAAGATTTATGAAAATTCTGATTTTGCCCAGTCAATTGAACAAGACCATATCATCCTTCGAAATCAATCTACCACTGAAGACACCGAGGAAGAGTAAATGGGGGCTCGCGAAAATTATGGCAACGATGGCTCTACCCCCAACGAACGTTGCCCAGAATGCGACGATTCTTTTTTAGCAGAACACAACGACCGATTCCATTGTGGAAAATGTAGTTATACTAGATGGAAATAACACCTATTGAAAATTTTCTACACCGAACTCCCAATCAATAGAAATAATCATCTCCCCTTCTTACATCAATAAGAACGGTGCTCTCAATATGACTGTTACTTTGGGCATTGAAGGAACTGCTTGGGCAGCTAGTGCTGCAATTTTTGATTCCAATTCCGACACCGTGCACATAGAGACTCTTCCATATGTGCCCGACAGTGGAGGACTGCATCCCCGAGAGGCAGCGGATCACATGAGAAAAGCGTTACCAAAAGTCCTTGAAACTATCTTTACTAACTTAGAAACTCCTCCCGATGCAGTGGCCTTTTCTAGAGGCCCCGGCCTGGGCCCTTGCCTCCGTATATGTGCAACAGCTGCCCGTGCCCTTGCTGGAACTTTCAATGTACCTCTTATCGGTGTTAATCATATGCTTGCCCATCTAGAAGTAGGTAGACATTTTTCAGGATTTTCTACTCCCGTCTGTCTCAATGCGAGCGGCGCGAATGCACATCTTTTGGGCTATCATGATGGTTATTACAGAGTACTAGGAGAGACCATGGACACTGGAGTAGGAAACGCCCTAGACAAATTCGCTCGCCATGTTGGATGGGCACACCCCGGGGGGCCACAAATAGAAAAAACAGCAATAGATGGTAGTTTTTTCGACCTCCCCTATATAGTCAAAGGGATGGACTTTTCCTTTTCTGGATTAACAACTGCAGCGATAACTGCCTACGACCAGGGCCACCCCATAGAAGATGTCTGTTTTTCACTCCAAGAAACCATATTTTCCATTCTAACCGAAGTTTCAGAACGTGCCTTATCTTTATTACATTGTGACGAATTCATACTCGGCGGCGGGGTTGGAAATAACACACGTCTGCAAGATATGCTAGAAACTATGTGCACCGATAGAGGTGCCAAATTCTTCGCCCCAGAACCACGCTTCCTCAGTGACAATGCAGGCATGATAGCTATTTTAGGATCCTATATGTTCGATGTAGGTGATACAATTCCAATTGAAGATTCCCATGTTCTCTCCAACTTTAGACCAAATACGGTCAAGGTAACCTGGCCCGTCCCTAGTAGATCTCTTTCCACCACACCCCGGTCTACCATACAAGGATCTGAAGCACTTGTGGAATTCGATGCAAATACTGTGTGGAAACGAAGACTTCCAAAACCCTATCGAAATCCTGCCATGGACCTTCGTCTCCGACGCCATCGAACCAATGTCGAGGCACGACTTACCCACGAAGCCCGAAAAATAGGTATTCCTACCCCCTTAATCAAAGGCATCGACCCCCTTAATTTCACTCTGGAATTCCAAAAAGTTGGAGACGCCGACCTCTCCGAAGGATTAAACCAAAAAAGAGTAGAAAACGTCGTTAATTATTTGGCATTACTCCACTCTTTTGGCATCGTCCACGGAGACCCAACCACCAGAAACATTAGAATCGATTCCACCTCCGATAAGGTGTACCTCATAGATTTTGGTCTGGGATTTCATACAGACAACATAGAGGACTACGCAATGGATCTTCACATATTCAAAGAGAGCCTCGTTGGAACTTCTTCTAACTACGAGGAACTTTGGAATCGTGCTATATCCGTCTACGAGGCCCAGGGATCCCCTCATGTACTAACACGGCTCCAAGAAATAGAATTACGTGGCAGATATCTCTAATCATATAATTTACGACGCCTATTTCTCCCCTCGACACTCTCACTGTTCCATGGTGCTTTTTGCTACCACCAACGCCGAAAAAGTTCGCGAGGCACAAGCATATCTAGGACCCACAGTTGAACAGTTTGATTATGATTATCCCGAATTACAATCTGAGAGTCTATCCGAGATCGCCATCTCTGGTGCCCAAGAAGCCTTCCAAGCCGCAGGTGGAACCCAACCTGTAATCACCGATGACTCTGGAATCTTCATCGATGACATAGGCGGATTCCCCGGTCCCTATTCTTCATATGTATATCACACTATTGGGCTATCTGGAATTCTCACTTTACTCGAAGAATTTGATTCCCCCCGTGCATACTTTAGAACCTCAATCGCATATTGTTCTAACAACGAAACTGTGGCTTTTGAAGGTTCTATTAGAGGTACTATAGTCCCTCCTCGTGGAACTGAGGGATTTGGATATGATCCTATATTTGAATATAACGGCAAAACATTGGCAGAAATGAATCTAACCGAAAAAAACGCAATTTCTCATCGGGGCAGGGCCCTTTCTAAGCTAGCATCTTGGCTTGATAATGACCCCGTTGAACACCGCGGAGTCAGATAATATTTTCAAATAACTTCACAAAAGCATCTGGCCTTTTAACACTAGTTTCAATTTTTGTTCTGATCGCTACTCCCGCTTTGGCGTTAGTCAACCTCTCATCTCTTGAAATAATATGCTGTGCATTCCCCACATACGCAGAAGCAAGTGCCGGATGATCCCCCTCCAAATGGTCTACAATTTCACATATACTCTCTATGTCTTCTCGCCATCTATCCGCCAATTCGCCCCCCAAATCTGTCTCAATCACTTTTTGTGCTTCATCTAGTAGGGGCATACTAGCGATAATTACCATCTCTGGTGACTTTCGAATAATATCCATCACAATCTTCGCCGATTTCTCCTTTTTGGCATCTTCTACCAATACCCCCGAATCAACTACAACACGCACTGTAGGTCTACTCATCTCTCTATTTGTGACCTTGCAAATACTTTAACTACTGCACTCTTGCTTCATCTAGTAGATTTTGGAGGCCCTCTTTTTCGGCCCCACCGACCCCGCGATGTGGACTACGAGAAAATCCAGCAGGTGCTCCTCTCATTTCCATTGCGGCCTTCAAACCAGAAATGCCGTATGTTCCTGTGACCCCTCGGTTCAATTCTACTAACTCGTCGTTTAATATTTTGGCATTTTCACTGTCTCCTTTTTTATACAATTGATATATCTCAGAGCATTTTTCGGGTGCGATATTTGCTAGTGCCAATACACCCCCAGTCGCACCCATTTCCAGTGCCTGTGCATAAATTCCTCCTGCTCCAACCAACATATCGAAGTCCTTCTCTTTCGTCACCTCCATCTCTTGTTGGAATAAGTCTGAGTTCCCACTAGAATCTTTCATCCCTTTGATATTCTCATCGTCTGACAATTCCGCTATCGTATCTGGCTCAAGGCTAACGTGAGTAAATTTCGGCACGCTGTACAGATATACTGGGATCGAGACCAATTCGGCCAGTTTTTTGTAATATATAGCCATGTCTTCTTGACTATGTGAAAAATAAAATGGGGTTACAATTAGCGCAGCATCTGCACCTGCCGATGCAGCCAATTCTGTCTGTAT